>Ga0268386_10000353_pt1 | contig 28452 bp, 14 predicted proteins | sample RVTome_15_FD_200260 | JGI IMG/M metagenome (GOLD analysis project Ga0268386, IMG submission 200260) | Soil microbial communities from uranium-contaminated site in the Upper Colorado River Basin, Wyoming, United States - RVT150D86... ... | reverse complement strand
ACACAGACCGGGAATTGTCCGACAGGGTTCCCACGGCAGCCGCGAATCCTCCATGAAATCCCCGGTTCGCCTTGTTTTCCCATTCGTCCGGAATGCCCATCGTAATGTGCCGTTTGCCCTCCGGTCCGCTCCAGGCCAAAGTAGAATCGCCGGCCGTGCGTTGTGCCGTTTCCTGAATTGCCGGGAGGGAAAGCCATGCTGAAGATCCCCGTGCTGGCCGTGACCGTGTTGTTGACCGGGCTGCTGGTTGCCGCTCCGCGGAAGCCGAACCCCGTCGCCCCTGATCCGCAGGCGAAGCGGCCGATCGCGGCGGTCGATTCGGTGTTCATCGAAGACCTGACGTGGATGGAAGTCCGCGATGCGATGCAAGCCGGCAAGACGACGGTCATCGTCGCGACCGGCGGCGTCGAGCAGAACGGGCCGTATCTGGTCACAGGCAAGCACAACGTCGTCCTGCGTGGGACGACCGAGGCGATCGCCCGCCGGCTGGGGAACGCGCTGGTCGCCCCGATCGTGCCGTTCGTTCCCGAGGGAAACATCGACCCGCCCGGGCTGCACATGAAGTATCCCGGCACGATCAGCGTCGAGGAGTCGACGTACCGAGCGCTGCTGACCGATATCTGCCGTTCGCTGAAGGTGCACGGGTTCCACCACATCGTGCTCATCGGCGACAGCGGCGGCAATCAGAAGGGGCTGAAGGCCGTCGCCTCCGACCTGAACGCGAAGTGGGCCGGCGGCAAGACACGCGTGCATTACATCCCGGAATACTACGACTACGGGGCCGTCGGCCGGTTCGTGGCGAAGCACGGCATCAAGGAGAAACCGGAAGGCTACCACGACGACTTCGCGATGACGGCGATGATGCTGTCGGTCGACCCGAAGTCCGTCCGCGCCCGGCAACGGATCGCCGCGGGGAAGTTCTCGATCAACGGCGTGAACCTGGCCCCGATGAGCAATACGATCGCGTGGGGGCGGCGGATCATCGCGTTCCGGGCGGAGGCGACGGTGGCGGCGATTCGGAAGGCGATCGGGACGACGGTTGGGAAGTGATAGAACTCGCCCGGCTATACGAGTGCAGATTGAGCTCCAGGTTCGGCGACACCAAGAATCACCGTTCCGCCCGAGACGATGGCAATGTTGTCAAAAGTCAGATCACCACTGCCACCTGGTTCTGTGATGTTACCTTGAAAGACGACCTTGCCGCCTGCGTCCTTGACTCGGAAGTGTCCCGCATCGCCAGAGGCGTCCGCGGATCCCTCCGCCCAGACGCGTCTCGAATCAGCGGAATCGCCCGACCGATATCCTTGCAATCTTGCGAGCAGCATCCCGCAGTCGGGTTCCGTGTTGCTGATTGGCACTTGGCCAGTGCGAATTTCAACTTTCCTTCGAGTCTGCCTTGCGCCAGCTACAGCTACGGCATTCGTTGGAGCACTCGACGGCGGTTCTTCGGGGGCATGCGCATGGGAGATGTGAGCAGGTTGTTCCTTGTGTCCCTGGTCAAGGAGCGGCATCTCACCGCATAGGTGCGCCGCAAGTGTCACACTCATGAACGCTTTTCTTAGATTCACAACGATTGCCTCTGAACCTCGTGTCTACCAGTGTGAACGCACGCGAAAGCTCGGGCTTGCCTGGTGTCGCCGACACTATCTCTTCAACGCCGCTTCAATCGCCCCCACCACCTGCTTCGCCAGCGTCGTTGACCCGGCCGGGGAGAAGTGCACGTTCTTCGGCCGCTGGATTTTCTCCAGCCGTTTCGCGGCGAAGGAATAGAGGTCGTCGGTCGGCACGCCTTCCGCCTTCATGATCGTCGCCGCGATGGCGTTGTACCGCAACACGTCGTCGTTGGTCCGCGGGGGGCTGACGCCTTTGGGGACGGGGGTCGTGCTGCACCAGATGAGTTTCGCCCCGGTTTTCTTCAGCCGGGCGACGAGGGACCGCAGGTTTTTCTCGTAGGCGTCCGGGGGGACCTGGCGTTTGCCGTTGATGTACTTCAGGTCGTGCAGGCCCCAGTTGAAGTGGATCACGTTCCATTTGCCGTCGCCGAGCCACCGGTCGATGTTTTTGACGCCGTTGGTCGTCGGGCCTCCGTTGGTCGGGATGCGGTGCACGTTGGCCTTCCCTTTGAGCAGCTCGCGGACGGGGACGGTGTAGCCGATCGAGATCGAATCGCCGATGAGCAGCACCCGCGGCAGCTTCGGGTCGTCGGTGACTTTCGCGAACGCGGGATTGGCCCGGCGTTTCTGCCTGCGTTTCTGCTTCGTCTGGGCCTCGGCAAGCGTGGCCAGGCTGAAGGCGGCGAGCAGAACGACGAGGACGCTGCGGGCGGAAATTCGCATCGGGTGTCTCCGGGTCGGGAATCGATTCGAGAAGCATCGAGTACACACGATCGCCGGTCGGGAAGCAAGCATCACAGTGGAAATGGCAGAATGAATTGACAGCAGAATGAATTTCAGGAACTGTCAGCGCTCAGCGATCCGGCAGAAAGAGAATTTTTCACCCTCCAATTTATAACCCGCCCTTGACCGGGATGAGCAAGAGGCGGGTTATCAATTGGGGGTGAAAAATGGACTGTTTCAATGTTTGATTGCGGCTTCGCCGTGCCGGGTCATCCGCGTTCTCATGCTGTGTTTGCTCGAGGTTCGCGGGCATCTGCCATTTACATCCATTCAGATATTCCAGCCGCAAACTGGCCTTTTCACGCTCTCTCGATTCGCGTACAACACCGCGCGGTCGGCGATTCCGGCCGGGTCTCTCACCATTCATCTGCACTTCCGATTCACTTCCCTGGAATTCCCGCTCGCGCGGGCCTTTGCGTCATGTCTTCTTCGTCGGCGTCGTTCGGTCCACCGCGACGGACGGTGCATCAGCCGGTTCTGCTGCGTGAGGTGCTGCAACATCTCGCGCCGCGGCCGGAACAGACGATCGTCGACGGGACCGTGGGGGCCGGCGGGCACGCGACTCACATCCTCAACCTGATCGGGCCGACGGGGACCCTCTTCGGCCTCGACCGCGACACGGACATGCTCGCCCGCGCGGGTGCCGTGATTCGGGCGAAACCGCAAGCGGCGAATTGTCACCTCGTTCAAGCCAGTTATTCGGAACTTCGCAACGTTCTGGACCAGTTCCATGTCGACACCGTGGATGGCATCCTGCTCGACCTCGGGCTTTCGTCGGACCAGTTGGCCGACGAGGGCCGCGGGTTCGGGTTCGCCTCGACCGGACTCGACATGCGGTTCGACCCGACAACCGGGCAGCCGGCAAGCGAACTGCTGGCGACCGCGTCGGAAGACGAACTCGAACGCATCTTCCGCGAGTACGGCGAAGAATCGCACAGCCGGCGAATCGCGGCGGAGATCGTGCGGCGACGAATGCAGCGGCCGATCGCGACCGCGGCGGAACTCGCGGAGCTGGTCGCCCGCTTGCGGCTCAGCCGGTCCCGCTCTCGTTCCCAAGCTCCAGCTTGGGAACGAAGCTCAGCGGCGCAGGTGTTTCAGGCGTTGCGAATCGCGGCCAACGACGAATTGCGGCATCTGGAAACGATGCTGCACCGCGTGTTCGGGGAGACGCTTCGGGCGGGCGGGCGGGCCGTCGTCATTTCGTTCCATTCGCTCGAAGATCGACTCGTGAAAACGGCATTTCGGGACAAAGACCAATGGGAAAACCTGACTTCCAAGCCGGTCACGGCGACCACCGTCGAGAAAAAGATGAATCCCCGCAGCCGCGCGGCGAAATTGCGCGCGGCCGTGTGGAAGGGTCCGGCGGCCCCGGCGTGAGCGGCTCGGCGACGACTCCGGAGGGACGCGTCGTCGCCGCACCATCCAGGGCGACGTCGTTCGACGACTCGCGACGGCCGGACGGCCGGCACACGTCACGGCCGGAATCGGACGCGGCCGCCGCCGGTCGGTCCGAGACCGCGGACACCGGTTCCGACTGGGGATTGTCCGACTCGAAATCCGGCATGTCGCGGGAAATGAAAATCGGCCTGGTGCTGATTCTGCTGCTGGCGCTGGCGTTCGGGTACGTCGTCTACCGCAAGATTCAGAATGCGAACGACTTCCCGGACGGTGACGGCGTCGCCACGACTCACGACCGCTCGTCCCGCCGCCGGCGAAGCGGTGAACCGATTCCCCCGCTGCCGGACGGCAGCCAGACCACGGGCGATCGACGGCGATCCGCGCGATCAGACGGTGTCGCGACGTCCAACGCTCAGGGCGAGCCTCCCTTTGGCGGGCGGCAGAACGATCCGAACGACGGCACGCCGCCGGGGGGGAACCCCTTCCAGCAGGCGTCCACGGGCACGACCCGCGACGGCTCGGCGACGACCGGCGATCAATCGTCGGGCAAGGTGCGGCTGGGGGGATTTCCATCCGGACAATCCGAGCCGACCGCCGGAGGCAACCCCTTCGCTGGGCAACGCAGCGGAACCGCGACCAGCTCCGGTTCGGCGACGACGGTCGATCCGGGATCGAAATCCGGCAGCCCCTGGAACCTGGACGGCAACGGCAAGGCCTCGACGGCGGCCCGCGACGGTTCGGCCACGACCCGCGAGAACCCGTTCAACAGATCTAACGGCAGCGCGACCACCGGCGACAACAACAATTCGGCCAACGACGGTTTTCAGAACGCCGACCCGAGCGACCGACACCGGCGAGAGGACCCAACAGGTCGCCGCGGACGGTACGCGGGCCGACGCCGCGACATCGACGGTGGCGAGCCCCCGAAGGGAGTGTTCGGCGGGAACTTCGAGAAATCCGGCTCGGCGACGACCACCGACAACGGGACGACGACGCGCGAAGGGTCCAACGGCAGCGACAGCCGCTTCGGCCCGTATCGATTCGCGAACAGCCAGCGGGAGCGGGCCGGCAGCACGACGACGGTGCAGGCCGGCGGATCGGAATTCGAGAACCCGTTCGCAAAATCTACCGCCGCCGGTTCGCCCGGTTCCGGCCTGCCGGATAGCGGGGCGACGACCGGCGATCGCGGGTCGTCGGTATCGGCCAGGCCGCATACTCCCGCGACGCTCGACGGCACCGACATTCAATACGGCAACGACCGACCGCGGGTGCACGTGGTGGGCCACGGCGACAACTACTGGTCGATTTCGCGGCAGGCGTTTGGAACGGCCCGCTACTTCCAGGCGCTGGCCGAGTACAACCGCCACCGCATTCCCGACCCGCGGCGGCTGCGGCCCGGTATGAAGGTGCTGGTCCCCGCGATCGACGTACTGGCGGCCCGGTATCCCAGACTGTGTCCGGCCCGGCGCGGCGGGGCGACGCTGACGTCGCACACCGGGGGGCGTTACATCGATGGGTTTTTCCGCGACCAGGCCGGTTCCCCGATGTTCCGCGTCGGCAAAACCGACACGCTTTCCGAAATCGCGCAGAAGCATCTGGGCCGCTCGTCCCGCTGGATCCAGATTTACCACATGAACCGCGGCCGCATTCCAGACCCGAATCGCCTCACAATCGGCACGGAATTGCGGTTGCCCGCCGACGCCAGCAACATTCGGGTCGTGCGCGGCGGCGGACGCTACCGATGAGTGTGGGAGGTGACGTGAGCGAGTGTGAATGATCGAGCAATCCCGTGGCGGACGCTGCCAGCGTCCGCAGGTTGCACGGATGCTGGCAGCATCCGCCACGACACTTCACACCACTCACCACGACACTTCACACCACTCACCACTCACCACTCACCACCTCATGTATTTCCGCTTCGGTTGCATCCTCTGTCTGGCGGTGGCCGTCTCGGTCGTCGGCGTCGCGGTGGAAAAGGCCGTGCTGGAGCTTCGGCGGGACGTCAGCCGGCAGCATTACCGTCTCGACGTGCTGCACGAGGAACACGCACGGCTGCGGTTGCGGACGCAGCAACTCGGCGCGCCGCGGCGGATCATCGATTCGATCGAGGACGGCGGAATCCCCCTGAAACGCCCCAAAGACCGCGACGCCGCCACGCCCGCCCCGGCCGCGCGGCCGCTGCTGCGCTGGCAGGCGCCGGCGGAGGTGGAGTGAGCGGGTGAGGGATGACGGATGAAGGATGAGGGATCGGCGAGCGGCGGGGTTCATCCCCGCCGTCGAGTTGACCGCCCGCCGGGATAAACCCGGCGGCTCGCGGTTTCCCGCATCCGTCCTCCAATCGTAATTCGCTGCGTCCATCCGTCATCTGCGCGAATCGCAATGGCCTTCCCAGCACACGAAGATCATCTTCTTGACCGGCCGCTGCTACGCCGTCGGCAGTTGGCCGCGTGCCTGCTGCTCTTCGCCTGTCTCGTGCTCGCCGGGCGGCTTGTCTATGTGCAGACGCTGGACAGCCGCGACTACGCCACGACGGCCGGGCGGCAGCAGACGTTCGTCGAGCCGCTGGCGCCGCGGCCGGGAGAGATTCGCGACCGGCACGGTCGCGTGCTGGCAACGTCGGTCGTCACCCGCAGTCTGTGGGTCAACCCGCGGCGGATCGCGGAAGCAGACTGGGGAAACGGGGACAGGTCCATCCAAAAGCGGAAAGCGGAAAGCGGAAAGCGGAAAGCGGAAGGAAAAACCGTGCAGGCATCCGCCTTCCGCCTTCCGCCTTCCGCCTTCGGCTCTCAGTCCCCTTTGCACAAGCTGGCGCGGGCGGTGCACGTTGACGCGAACGAGCTTGCCGGCCGGATCGAACGCAACCGGAACCGCGAATTCCTCTGGGTGCGGCGGCGGCTCGACCCGGAAGAAGCCGAGGCCGTCCGCAGGCTGCGGCTTCCCGCGGAGACGTGGGGCTTTCGCGACGAATACATCCGCCGGTATCCGCAAGGACCCGCGGCGGCGCACGTGCTGGGTTTGAGGGACGTGGACGGCCGCGGGCAGGGGGGAATCGAGCAGGCGTTCGACCGGCTTCTGCGGGGCGTTCCCGGCCGGCGCGTCGCCGTGCGCGACGCGCGGGGGCGGATTGTGGAAATCCTCGACGACGAGGCCCGCCGGCCGCGGCACGGCCGCTCGGTGCAGCTTACGCTCGACATCGTTCTGCAGCTCGACGCCGAGCGGGAGCTTGACGTCCTGATGCGGGACTGGAAACCGGCCTCCGCGGGGGTCGTCGTGATGGACCCCCGCAACGGCGACCTGCTGGCGATGGCCTCGCGGCCGTCGTTCGACCCGAACGAACCGCTGAATGTGCCCGACGCCGCGTGGAAGAACGTCAACACGGCCAGCGTCTTCGAGCCGGGGTCGACGTTCAAGCCGTTCGTCGTCGCCTGGGCCTTGCAGAAGAAGGCGATCGCCCGCGACGAAGTCTTCAACTGCGAGCACGGCCGGTACCGCATGGGCCGCCGGCTGCTGCACGACCACCATCCCTACGGCAATCTGTCGGTCAAAGACGTGCTGGTCAAGTCCAGCAACATCGGGATGGCCAAAATCGGCGAGCGGCTGACGAACCGAGGCCTGTACGTCGCGGCCGTCCGCTTCGGCTTCGGCCGCAAGACGGGCAGCGGCCTGCCCGGCGAGGTCGCGGGGATTCTGCGGCCGCTGAAAAGATGGAACAGCTATTCCACCGGCTCGGTCCCGATGGGGCAGGAGATCGGCGTCACGCCGCTGCAGCTCATCACGGCCCACGCCGCGCTGGCCAACGGCGGCCGGCTGATCAGCCCGCGGCTGGTGCGTCGGGTAGCGTGGACTTCAGTCCACGCGATTGATGGGGATTGCGAACCTCTTTCCTCGTCGCGTGGACTGAAGTCCACGCTACGATCGACGCCCCCCAGTATCGTTTCTCCCACCGTCGATTCCGACGTTGCCCGCTGGCTGGTCCGCGAGGCGATGGTCGACGTCGTCCGCCGCGGCACGGGGAAGAAAGCGATACTGCCCGGCTACGAGGTGTTCGGGAAGACGGGAACGGCCCAGAAGATCGACGCCAAAACCGGCAGCTATTCGAGCAAGCATCACGTCTGCTCGTTCGTCTGCGGCGCCCCCGCCGAAAACCCGCGGGTGCTGGTGCTGGTGACGGTCGACTCTCCGACGACGCCGGGCGTGCACTACGGCGGCACCGTCGCCGCCCCCACCGCCGCCCGCGTGCTCCGCCGGGCGCTGGTGCATCTCGGCGTGCCGGTCGGCGTGGCCGCGAAGCGCTGAGGTTGAAGTTCAAGCTTCAGCTTGCCCATTGTGCGCATAAACTACACTGCGCCCACAATGAGTATCCTGCAAGCGCTCAAAAACGGCTGTATTTCCTCTAAACCGGTCTCGTCAGCGTTTTCGAGTTCGTGCTAATATCCCGCCCCCGTTGGGGTTCGCGAATCCGAACATGTCAAAGGAAGGACATGCTCATGCCCGAATTCCGGGTGACGCTTCTGTTGTCGTTGCGACCGCTCTCGCATCTGTGCCTGCTGTTGTTGCTCGTGTTGTGCCGTCCAACCACGGCGCAGGAACCGAGAATCCGGCCGGGCCGACCGGTTCCCTCGTCCGTTACGCGAGTTGCGGCTCGGGCGGTTCCCGCGGAGACGACGGCCGATTCACGTTCCGTCACCATCTCGCGCGGCGAGTACGAACGGCTCAAAGCCGCGGCCCGCGCCGCCGCGAAACGGGATGACGCCGGCACGGTTTCCGCCGTCGTCACCGAAGCGCATTACTCGGCGACGGTTGCCGGCGGCGCCGCGCAGATCGCCTGCCAGTTCGTCGTGCAGGTCTCGTTCCCAAGCTCCAGCTTGGGAACGATCCCTTGGGCGGAAGTCCCCATCGACTTCGGCGAGACAGCCGTCGGCGAGATGTCGACCGGCAAGGGAACGACCGCCGTTCTCCGCGGTCTCGACGGCGGAAGATTCGCGCTCCGCGTGAAGGAAACCGGCCGGCACGAAATCCGCCTGCAACTGCGGGCTAACGCGAAGACACTCTCGAACGGCAGCGGCTTTGCATTTTCCGGCCCCGCGGCGGGAATCGCCACGCTGGACGTGGTGGTTCCCCTCGCCGGGCAACGCATCGCGGTCTCGCCGACGTTCGTCGCGGACCCTGTTACGCCGCAGCCGGGGACCAGCCGCATCAAAGGACATCTCGCCGCGGCCTCGAAGATCGCGGTTTCCTGGCAGCCGGAAAAGACGGCTGCGACCGCCGTCGCGCCGGTGGTCACCGTCGACAACCGTACGCGGCTGCGTCTGCGGGAGGAGACGCTGCAGTCGGAGTCGCAACTCACGTGGCGGGTGCATCGCGGCCGTCTGTCGTCGCTGCGGATCGTGGCTTCCGCGAAGGATCGCATTCTCGACGTTTCCTGCGCGGGGGGGAAGATGTCCGGTTGGACCGTCGAGAAGCAGAAGGGCATGCAGCAGATTCGCGTGGCGTTGTCCCGCCCCGTTTCGGACCGCGTCGTCGTCGCCGTTCGCACCGAACGCCATCTCGCCGAAGGGACGACATTCGTGGCCGGCCGGGACGACAAGGGACACGTCTTCGGCACCCACGCCGCCGAAAGCAAGCTGGAAACCGGCCTGCTGGTGCTGTCGCACGTTCCACATTGGGACGTCGCGTTCCCCACGCAACCGGGCTGGGTGCCGGTCGACTCACCGGAGATTGCGGCCGAACCGCCGGCGGCGGGAATACAATACGTTCGCTACTTCCACCCGAAGTCGCCGTTCTCGATTCGCGTGCAACCCGTCAAGCCGCGATTGACCGTCTCGCACGACGCCCGCGTGGCCGTCCGCGCGTCGCGGATCGACGTCACGTCGCGCCTGCAATACCAGGTCGACCGCATCGGCGTCTCAAGTGTTTCGCTGCGGCTGCCCAAGGGACTCGCGATCGACCGCGTCACGGGCGACCGCGTGAAGTCGTTCGCGGTGGCCGCTTCGGGGGACGTGCTGCACGTCAACTTCAACGGCCTTGTGACCGGAAAGACGGAACTGACCGTGCACGGCCGCCGCAACCTGGCGCAATCGCAAGCCGCCGAGTTCGAGCTGCCGGTGCCGGAACCGGACGGCGTCGATCGCGAATCGGGCCGGATCGAGCTGGTCGCGCCGGATGCGGTCGAGGTTCACAACGTTCCCGACAAAACCAGTGGCGTGAGCGCCTCGGCGGTCTCGCCGGCAGCGTCGAACGGCGGTCTGCGTCCGCTGCACGCCTGGTCGTTCGACCTCCGCCCGCTGCGAATCACCGTCAAGGCGAAACCCCGCGCGCCGCGGGTGACGGCGAAACTCGGAACAGTGGTCGACGTGCGGGAATCGGGAATCGGCGTCACGACCGATCTCGAATACCACGTCGAGCACGCGCCGGCACGGGCCTTCCGCTTCGCCGTGCCGGCGGCTGTCGCCGACAACCTGCGGGTGACCGATGCCGAGGGATCGGTTGTCACGCCACGCCAGATCGGCCCGCTGAGCGCGCCGGGTGCAAAGCCGACCCCGAAGAAGACCAACGCCGCAAGTCCGGCGTGGACGGTGCTCGAGATCGAGCCGTCGCAGCCGGTTCTGGGAAAACGGCGGTGGAGAATCCGCTACGACCTCGATCTGCCGAAGGCTGCCGACGCCGGCCAGCCGCTCGCGTGGCAGCCGATTCGCGTGATCGGGCTCGGTCGGAACGCGGGGTCGACGGCTTTCCATTCCGCCGGCGAACTGCACGGCGAGATCAGCGTCCGTCACGCGCGGCCGTTCATGCTCACCGTCCGTGCCAGCGGCGGGGACGTCGAACCGGCGGATGCTCGCGCGCTGTCGTTCCTGCCGGCCGCCGACGGCGCACACTTCCAGTATCACCGCGAGCCGGTTGCACTGGCGATCGGCGTCTCGCGTCTCGAAGTCGAAACCGTGGCCGAGACCGTCGTCTCGCGCGGGCTGGTGGAAATCCTGCTCGCCGCCGACTCGACGGCTGCGTACCGCGCCCGTTACCGCGTGCTGAGCAGCGAACGGCAGCGGCTGCGGCTGGATTTGCCGAAGTCGAGCGAGCCGCTGGGGGTGTTCGTCAACGGCGCGCCCGTCGCGCTGGAACGCGACCCGGCCGCGAAAGAAGCGGACGAATGGAATTCGCATCTGATCGACGTCAGCCGCCGGCCGGCGGTGAGCGAGGAGTTCACGCTGGTCGTGCAGTTTCAGATGCCGGTCAAGCCGGCCCCCTTTCAAGTCCCGCTGGGGCGGCTGCGGCTGAACCTGCCGCAGATCCTCAATGCCAACGGGACCGCCGCCGTCGTGCAGCAGTTGCGGACGGTGATCTGGGTCCCCGAGGGACAGGCGCTGGTTGGCGAGGCGGAGAGCTTCACGCGGCGAACGACGACGAGGCTGACCGGCGTTGGACCACGCGGCGTTTCGTCCCGTGTGGATGCCAACGAACTCGAGGCGTGGGTCGGCGTCGGTGCGCCCGGCGCGTTCGGGTTTCCCACGCAGGGGCACGCCTACCGGTTCGATGCGGTGGGGGCTGTCGAGCAGATCGAAATCGCCGCCACGAGCATGCCGTTCGCCACCTGGGTGTTGAGCGTGCCGCTGCTGCTGATCGGCTTCGTGCTGTTGCGGACGCACTGGCACAACCGGCTGAACCTCGTGCTGCTGCTGGCGTTCGCGGGGACGATCGCCGCCGTGTCGTGGGGCGACGCCGCCTGGCACGCGCTGCTGGCCGCGCGGTACGGGCTGGCGGGCGTGGCAGTGATGTGGCTGGTTCATGCCGTTGGTCGCCTTTCGTTCCGCGAACGGGCGTTCTTTCGCGGAGCGAACGACGACGATGCACCGTGCCCGCTGCCGCTCGCGGGTCTGGCGTCCGTCGTGATTCCGCCGCCGGGGTTGTTCTCCGAGAAGTCGACCGCCCGAGTAGGTCCGGACGGCCCGACCGGACCTTGAACCGACCGAATGCGTCAATTCATGCGATTTCGTGGATCGAGGTCCGGTCGGGCCGACACAGACCTACTTTCCCGGCCCTGCTGGAGCACGCCGATGCGTTTCCAATGTGTCAACGAACAGATCGCTGAATTCCTGAGCGACGTGCCACTGCTTCGGACGGGCAGAAGCGGCGTCTTTGCACCGTCCGCACTGCTTGCCCGGCCGAAGCAGTGCGGTCCGCGCGATTGTGCGCCTCGCTCGGCCGGGCAAGCAGTGGCACGAATCGTTGTTGGGATCGTGATCGCCGCCGTGCTGGGAGGTCTGCCGTTCGAATCGCAGGCCGCCTCGCCGAATGCTCCGCTGTTTGTCGCGCGGGCCGCCTACCGGGCGGAGCCTCAAAACGACCGCCTGCTGCTCACCGCGGAGTTGGAACTGCGGCAATCGGTCGCCGGGCAGCAGACGATGCCGCTCGATCTCGGGGCCGCGTCGCTGGAATCCGCCACGTTGGACGGCCAACCGGCCCCGCTGTTGCGAACTGCCGACGGCCGCGTCGTTCTCGTTAATACGAAAACGGGAACGTCGACGCTGCAGCTTCGACTGTCGATGCCGTTGCACCGCGTCGGCCGCGACCGGTCGGCGATCCTGCGGCCCATCGGAAATGCCCCCGCGACCTTGACCGTCGACATTCCGGCCGACCGTTCGCTGTGGATCGATGGCAAGCCTCTCTCCCGCGCGAAACCGCTCGCTGAGAAGATACGGCACACGCTGGCCGTCGGCAATCGCCGCAGCGTCGAGCTGCGGTTCGCGTCCGTGAAAGCGTCCCATACGCTCGAAGCGTCCGGGACGCTGGATTCCGTCGTGCTGGCCGAAAGCCGCTCGACGCTCGCCATCTCCGCCGGGCTGGCCGACTGGCAATGTGAAACGCGGTTCCACGTCACCGGCACGCCGCGGAAGACGTTCGAATCGTCGATTGCGGGGCCGATGCAGGTCACCGGCGTCACCGGGGCCGACGTTTCCGATTGGAGCGTTCTCCCCTCGAAAGACGATCCCTCGCGGAGCACGGTCCGCGTCACCTTTCGCCGGCCGTTCACCGGCGTCCGCACCGTGACGTACTCTGGGCGAACGGCCCTCCCCACTGAGCCGTTCTGGCAAGTGCCGAATTTCGTGATCGCCGGCGTCGATTCGCACGCCGGCCACGTCGCCGTTTCGTTCCCCCGCGGCGAAGCGATCCGCGTCGACGAGTTTGCCGGGCTGCGGCAATCGGCCGGGATGCCGGAGGGTCCGAGACCGAAGATCGTACCGGTGAATTCCGTGTCGATGGCTGCTGGTGTACCGCCTTTAGGCGGCTTAGGGTGTGCCGTGATCCTTGCGTGCAATGAGCGCCGCCTAAAGGCGGTACACCAGCGGGTCGCCGCGCGGAAAGTCCTCGCGTTCGACTTCTGGAAACAGGATTTCGAGCTGAACCTCGTGCTTCCCAAACGGAAACACACCGCCGCGGCCGACGCCGTCACGATTCTTGATGTGCGACGACGTCGGGTGCGGATGGAATTCACCGCCGCGTGGGAATCGCACGAATCGCAGCGTTGGGCGTCGTTGTCGCTGCCGGCGGAGTGGTCGATTCGCTCGCTGGCCGTCAACGGTCGGCCGGCCGACTGGAAGACGCTCCCCGTCGAAGCCGCCGTGCAACACTTGCGGATTGCCTTGCCGGCTCGAAAAAGTAGGTCCGTGTCGGCCCGACCGGACCTCGATCCGCGAAACCGCGTGGATTGGCACGTTCCGGCCCATCCAGGTCCGGACGGGCCGTCCGGACCTACTTTCGCGCGGCTGACCGTCACCGCCGTTCGCGAACTCGAATACCCGGACCGGACCGATGCCGCGGCCGTCTGGAAGTTGCCGGTCGTCCGCCTGCCGGAGTCGCGTCTGGTTCGCGGCGAGCTGTTCATTCGCGGTTCCAACAACGTCTCGATCGGCCTCAGCGACGCGAAGGAACTCACGCCCATCCCCGGACGCCACGGGTTCGTAGTGACCGGCTTCAGCCGGTCAAGGGACCGGCTGAAGCCGGTCACTACGAACATCCAGAGCGGCGACCGGTATGCGTATCGCTACGTGCTGCAGCCGAAACCGGGCGCAGGCTTCAGCGCGATCGTGGCTGTTCGGCCGAAGCAGCCGGCGTTTTCCGTCGCCTCGTTGACGATCGCCCGCCTCGACCGGTCGGCCCTCCGGGCGACGCACGAAATCGAAGTGACGCCGGTGGCCGGAGGCTTCCGCACGCTGGAGCTGCTATTGCCGAAAGACGCCGGGCAGCAAACCCCGATTCGCTGGAAGGGGGCTGACGCGCGGTTGCTGCACGGTGAGCGGGTTTCCGCGGAAGGAGGCCGCGCCCGCTGGAAACTGACCTTCGACCGAAACGTGCATCATCCGGGACGGCTGCTGTTGGACCTGACGTCGCCGCGACCGAACGCGCGGGCCGCGATGAAAGTCGACTGCGTGCAATTCCCCGACGCCGATCGCACGACCGGGTACATCGTCGTGCTCACGGGCGAGCGGCAGCATCTATCGATCGCGGCGAATTACGCCGTGCCGTCGGCAAACGACGGCGGGAAATCAGGACGGCGTCCGCTGCCGCTGGTCGAAGTGTCGGTGGGGGAAGCCGTGGCGCGATTTGCTGGACACAATCGCAAGAACGGGGACAGGTCCATCCAAAGGCGGAAAGCGGAAAGCGGAAAGCGGAAAGCGGAAGGTGAAGCCGTGCAGGCATCCGGCTTCCCCCTTCCGCCTTCCGCCTTCCACTCCCTGTCCCCTCGCGGGCGCGCGATCGCCGCCTACCGCTACGTCGTGCCGAAGATCGACGTGTCGATCACGGAATCGCGACTGTCTGGCGACGCGACGGTTCCGCTCATCTGCCGGCGGCGGTCGCTGCGGACGATCGTCACTTCCGCCGGCGCGATGCAGCATCACGTGAAATACGAGCTGCAAGGCAGCGGCCCCCGCGAACTGAGCGTGCAGTTGCCCGAAGGGGCCGAACTCTGGGCGGCCCTGTGCGACGGCCGGCCGCTGGCAGTGCGACGAGCGGGGTCGTCGCTGTTGCTGCCCCTGTCGCGCGGCTGGCTCGATCCGGACCGAATGACGCTGGAATTGATCTACCACCAGAAAACGGCCGCACTCGGCCGCACGGGGCGATTGCAACTCGAGCCGCCGACGATCGCCGTGGCCTCCGACGGTTCGCCGCTGGTGATTCGGCGGAGCGGATGGTCCGTGCATCACCCCGGAAACGTCGACCTGACGGAAGCCGCCGGCGAATTCCGCGCCGTGCATCCGCTCGACCGGTCGGGCTGGTTGAAGCGGCTCGGGGCCTGGACCGCCGCAAACAGCCTGACCCTGCTGGCCCTGCTGCTGGCCGTGCCGTTTGCGTGGATCGCGGTCCGCTTCCTGCAAACCGTTGTGCGGCGCGGCAACCGGATTCCATCGTGGCCCCGCTTCGCCGGCTTTCTGCTGGCGGCCGGGATTCTCGTCGCGGTCGCGCTGTCGGGCCGTTGGTCGGCGAACAATGCTGTCGAATCGACGGGACTGCATGAACGCGCGCCGGCAACTGTCAACGGGCCGGAAATCGGAGGTCGGAAGTCGGAAGTCGGAAGTCGGAGTAATTCGCGCGGTCTTGTTCTTTCCGACCTTCGACCTCCGACTTCCGACCTCCGACTTCCAGAGCCGCATCTGATGGCCGTCAAACGGTTCGAGTATCTCGGCATCGCCGACGACGAAACGACGCTGGAACTCGCCTACGAAACCCGCACGGGCGGGGTGGCGTTGAGGTTGTGCGTCATCGCGGGAATGCTGCTGGCCTTCTGGATGCTGCGGCATCGCGGCCGGCAGCGGCCCCGGAAGGATGCGTCGCCGCCGGGCCATCCAGGGCGGCTCCTCGGCTCGCTCGCCGTTGTCGGCCTGGCGTTGCCGCCGGCGCTGGCGGGCTGGTCCCCCGTGGAATGGCAGCCGTATCTCGACGGCGTCTTCTTCGGCACGCTGGCCTGCGGCGCCGCGTGGGGCCTCGCCACGGTAATCGGCGGCGCGAAGCGAAGGTCCGGCAGCATCGCGAGCCTTCGCTTCGGAGTTGCCGCGCGGGGGCTGGCACGGTTGCTTCCACCGACGGTGCTGTTCGTCACCGGCTCGCAGGCGCTGGCTGCCGATATGACACACGCGGTGCCGAACGGTTTCGCGAGCGCCGCCAACTATGAAATTTCGATCAACAGCTCGGCCGGAGGAACTCGCGGGTCGGCACAGGTCACGGCGCGATTCGACGTCATGTCGCTTCGCGAAGGGCCGGCGTCGATCGCGCTTCCCCTCGGACGGGTCGCGGTTGCCGAGGCGACCTTGGACGGAAAGACCGCGGCGATCAACTGGCGGACGGTCAACAAGCTCGCCGTGCCGTTCGTGATCGTCCCGAAACCAGGCCGGCATCGTGTCCAACTGAAGTTTTCGCTGCCGCTGGAAGCCGACGAAGCGACAGCGCGATTCCTGCTTCCACTACGGCCGGTCGCCTCCGGCCGGGCGGTGCTCACGCTGCCATCGAAGCAACAGCCGGTCCGACTTCGCGGCCTGGCTGGAACGTTTCAGCGGGCGATCCGCAACGGCGAATCAATCATCGAATTCCCCGTCGACAAGTGCCGCGATGTCACGGTCGATCTGCGTGAAGCGGCGAAACCCGCTCCGGCCAATGCCGTGGTCGTCGTCGACTCGGCGACCTGCGACGTCGACGTCAAAGACAGCGGCGTCTTTCAGCGGGACGAAATGACGCTGCGAGTCGTCAACGGCGGCTTCGACGACTGGACGTTCGACGTGCCGGACGATCGCCGCGTCATCGGCATCAGCGGTAACGACGTCGCGGGCTGGGAGCTGTCGCCGGCGAAGTCCACGAACCGCGCCGTTCGCATCGATTTCCGTCGAAAAATCGACAAGTCGACCACGGTCGCGTTCCACCTGTTCCGGCCGGCGGAATTCACTTCGGAACCGGCGACGATCGCGCTGCAACCCGTTCGCGCCGCGTCGGCGATGGAACGTGAGCGAACGGTCTCGGTTCATGCCGGCCGCGAATTCGTCGTCGCCGAAGGGAAGACCGTCGCCGCGAAACGCAGACGGGAGGCGACCCGGACGCTCGCAGCGCCCGGGTCGCTGAGGAGAAGCCGCGTCGCCGCGTCGACGCTGACCTGGACGCTGACGGAACCTGATGCATCGGTCGCCGTGCAGGTTTCCCGCCGCACGCCGCAATCGGCCGTCACCGCCGAGCATGCCGTGCTGGTCGACGCGCACGAGGTTCGCATCGCGAGCCGGCTGTCGTTCGATTTTCTCGGTTCCCCGCGAACGAAGCTCTCGCTGCAGCTTCCGGAGGGCTACACGCTGCATTCGCTGCGCGGCACCCACGGGGCCGAGTGGTCGCACGGGGCCGATGAGACGACGGCGATCGTCGTGTTTCCGAAGCCGCAGTCGGGAACGGTCCGCGTCGTGCTGGAAGGCACGCTGCAGACACGCGGTGTATTGGCAACAAGGGGTGTCTCGTCGTCGACGGTGCAGGTCCCGCTGCCGGGACCGATGGCCGCGTACCGGCTCGACGTGACCGCCGGCGTCTGGCTTGCCGCCGGTCTGACCGCCCGCGTGAAAGCCGCCAGCGGATGGAATCGCGTCGCGATGGCTCGTAGTGACCGGCTGCAGCCGGTCGACGGCGGCGCAAGCCGCCGGAACGCCGAACGCAGCGAACCGAATCGACCGGCTGAAGCCGGTCACTACGAACCTCCGCTGGGCCCGCCGCGGTGTTCTGGCCGAAAAATGGACCTGTCCCCTTCCGCCTTCGGCTTTCCGATTTCGAATCGACGGCCCGTTGCCGTCCTGAGGACGACCAGCACGGAGCCGGCCGCGATCGCGCTGGAGGTCGCCGAGCCTCGTTCGACCGTGACGGGAGAATCGCTGACGCTCGTTCGCGTCACCAACACGGCAGTGCATTACACGATGCTGATGAAATGGTCCGGCGTGGCCGGGGCGCGGCGGTCGGTCGCGTTCTCGGTTCCCGGATGGATCGGCCGCCGGCTCGACCTGCGGTTGAACCGGAGCCTGCGGATCGAACCGCATGCCACGAACGGCAGTGACGACCGGATGCAATGGATCGTCACCGACTTCAGCCGCCGGGCGCTCGCCCCCGGTTCCCGCGAATCACACGTCAAACCTGGGGCTAGTGCCCGCCGGCTGATTGATGACTCCGTCGTTGTCATTGCGACGGCCACGTTGCCGCCGCCGCTGGTCCAGGGCAACCGCGTCGCCGCGCCCAAAGTGCAACTGCAACGCCGCCCGTTCGTAGTGACCGGCTTCAGCCGGTCAAGGGACCGGCTGAAGCCGGTCACTACGAACATCCAGGGCGGCGACGACCAGTCGGCTGCCTACGTGGCCGTCGCTCGTTCCCAGCACTTCGTCGTCCTCGCGAACGAGTCGAACGCCCGCTTGCAGCGGCCGAAAGTCCAGAAATTCCGTCCGTTTCCCGCGGCCGACCTGTCCCGGCAGTTCCGAATCTCCCCGGAGCTGCAACGCCGCATCTCAAAGGCAACCGAGCGGCTGCGGGTGGAAGACTCGGCTGTTCCGCCCGTGTGGACGCTGCAACCGGTCCTGCCCGCCGATCGAGTTGAGGCCGTCGTCCACCGCGCGGAATTGACGACGACCCTCGAACGGGACGGCTGCTGGCGATTGCAGGCCGTGTATCGAATGAAGAACGGCCGCCGACCGTACTTCGCAGTCAAGCTGCCGGACAACTCGCGGCTCGTCTCGGCGGTCGTCGCCGGCCGGACGGTGCGAACCGGGCGACTGCAGAGGAACGGCCACGAGTACGTCGTCGTACCGCTGCCCGTAGCGTGGACTTCAGTCCACGCGAATGAAAGTGGGGTTCGACGGCCGGAATCCGTGAGACTCGCGTGGACTGAAGTCCACGCTACGATCGCCGGCCGGCTTCCGGATGAAGCGATGCGAGCCGCGGGACTGCGGTCGATGTTAGACGGTTCGGTCAAGCTGTCGCTGCCGGCTCCGCGCGTCGTTTCGCGCGACGACGACGCGGAACTGGGAATTCCCGTCCAGGAGACGTTGTGGACCGTGCATCTGGCCGACGGGCTGCACGTGGTTTCCGGGCAAAATGCGGATTGCGGATTGCGGATTCCGGATCGTGTCGGCCGCGCTCAACTTTCAAACCTCGACATGCCGATCCCCCGCCGCGGACAGACGCTGACGTTTCGCAAGGCGGGGGGCGATCCGCAACTCACGCTACGGGTCCGCACGCGGGAAGCGACGCAGAAACGCCGGCGGATTCTGTGGTCGATCGTTTGGCTCGCGTTCGGCGGCGTCGCGCTGCTGGCCGTTCGCCGGAAGACGGCCCCAGCTCGAACGTAGTGCGAAATTCATTTCGCACGACGTGCGGAACGTGCGATGACATGTTGATCGTGCGAAATGAATTTCGCACTACGAATCAGTGCGAACCGCCGACCGGCTGTTTCGGATGCAGGGCACCGAACTGCTCCGCGCGTTGCAGCGCGTCCGGCATGGCGGTTCGCCACGGGTCGTTGACGGGGATTTTTCCGTAGGCCTCTGCGGCCGATGAGGCGATGCGGTTGACGGTCGCTTCGTCGTTGAGTTCCACGGCCACGACCAGCCGGGCAAACGCAATCCGGGGACGGAGTGTCTCGACCGAGTCCGGCAGACGGTCGATGATTTCCGCCGCGGTCTTCGGCCTTCCCTGACGAAACAGTCGCAGGGCGTGCTCCAGCAGCTTTTCGCAGGCGGCCGGGGACTCTTTGATCGCGGCGGCGTATTCCTTCCACGCAGCCTGATCGTCGCCGAAATCGAGCCAGCGGTGGCCGAAGTCGAGCCTTCCGCGGAGGTCCACCGGCTGCCGTTCCGCATCCAGATCCACCCGTTCCTGCCGCGCCCAACTCTCCAGCCAGCCGACGCGCGTGTACCCGTGGCCGAAGTAGGTGTCTCCCAGCCGCTCAAAATGGCGTCGGTAGGCGGCCCGCCGTTGTGCGTCGTCGCACGGCCGGAACGACTTCGGCAGCAGATTCCGCTTCCGCAGAACTTTCACGACGGCGTGTGCGATCTGCTGATGCCCGCCGATCGTGGGATGCACGTGGTCCACGAAGAAATTGTGGCCGGGAATGCCCTGCGGGCTTTGCGAGCGGAACATCTGCGGCGCGTCGACCAGCGGCGTGCCGGTCTCTTCCGCGATCGCTTTGACGTCGTCGGCCATCTCTTCCAGGATTCGCAGCGGGCAGACGTCGAGCTCCTTCGCGCGGAGGTAGTACTTGCGGGCCTCGTCGTAGCGCCCCAGCCGATCGAGCACGCGGGCGATCCGCCAGGCGAGCAGCGCGTAGCCGCCGTCGATTTTCTCGGCGGCCCCGTAGCGTTCGAGGGCGCCCTTCAGGTCTGAGTTTTCCGTGAACGTCGCTTCGTCGAACAGCCGCAGCCATTCCAATTCGTCCTTGCGGGACAATCCCGCTCTGTACTCCGACTTGAACGGCGGGCAATCGCGGAGGTTGGCGTCGAGCCGCACCAGCACGACGGGGACGCCGGCGTCGCGGCAGAGGCCGATCATCTTCCGCAACGAAAACCGGTAGTGGGCGATGACGCCGCGACGCCATTCGTCATCGCGTTGATACGACGCATAACCGCTCGCCTCGTCCAGCCGGGCCTTCAGCCGGTCGGGAAGCTCGGGCCGGGCCCGCTCGTCGTCGTCGCGGAAGGCGTCGACCCACTTGCGGACCGTGGTCACCGTTCGCAGCGAATACAGCCGCTCTTCGATCCACCGCCGGGCCGCCGACCGCTGTTTGACCGATTGATAGGTGCGGTCTTCCAAAAATTCGTTGTGCCCGGTGGCAATGACGATGACGTCCGGCTCGTACCGCAGCACTTCCTTGACCATCGGCGTCAAGCGATAGCTGGCGTAGGAGAGGCCGCCGCAATTGACCATCCGATACTGCGTGCGGGGATCGCCGGCCGCCAGCTCGACCTCGACCCATTTCGCGAAGGCCGACTCGGTCGTGTACGGCCGGCCGCGAACCGTCGAACCACCGAGAACGAACCCGCGGAAGCCGTTGCGCGGTTTCCTGGCGGGGAATTCCTGCCGGCCGAAGAACATCTCCCGCGAAAGCGTTGTCTTGTACTTTCCCGCATCCTCGTCGAGCTGGAACTGTGGATGCAGATTGCTGAAGCCGACGTAGGGATCGAGGTATTCGGTCGGCCGGCCGACGTCGAGAACGCGCAGCGCCGCTTCCAGCACGACGAACGGCAGAAGCCCGACGGCGACGGCGGCCAGCCGGAACGCCCAGCGGCGTCTCGTTCCCAAGCTGGAGCTTGGGAACGAGGCCGGCGCCGGAGGCGCAACGTTCTCGGCGGATTGTTTCGACTTCGACGATTTCGACATGGTCGGAGGGTGTTCAACGCGGGTGGGGATCGCGTGGCGACCTCATACTACCATTAGCGGGAAACGGCGTGGAATGCGAGTGTATTCAGCACGTGGCGGATGCTGCCAGCATCCGCGCGGACGCTGGCAGCGTCCGCCACGGGGCATGCACAATCGACATTCGGCCGACAAGACGCGAGAATGATAGAACGACGCGAGTCATCCGACGATCTCCTGGAGAAATGAGCATGCCCTTTCCCCGAATGTTCCGCATCCGGCAGAAATTCGACGCGACCCGCGTGGCCGACGTGCCGGGGGAAGTCCGCCGCGAACTGGAACGGCTGAACCTCAAACAGAGAATTCAGCCGGGGCAGACCGTCGCCATCACCGCCGGCAGCCGCGGGATCGCCAACATCGCGGAGATCATCAAGGCCTGCGTCGAGCACTTCAAATCGCTGGGCGCGACGCCGTTCATCGTCCCCGCGATGGGTTCCCACGGCGGGGGGACGGCGGCGGGGCAGCGGGAGATCATCGAGCATTACGGCATCACCGAGGAGTTCACCGGGGCCGAAATCCGCGCGTCGATGGAGACCGTCGTCGTCGCCGAGACGCCGCACGGCATTCCCGTTCACTTCGACAAGCACGCCTCGCAAGCCGACCACGTGCTGGTCGTGGGCCGGGTGAAGCCGCACACGGGGTTCGTCGGCGAAATCGAATCCGGCCTGCACAAGATGATGCTCATCGGCCTGGGGAAGCACGAAGGGGCCAAGATCTACCACCGGGCGATTCTGGACCACAGTTGGCTCGAGATCGTCACCGCCGTCGCCGGCAAGGTGCTGGAACGCTGCAACGTCATCGCCGGCCTGGCCATCGTCGAGAACGCCTACGACGAAACGGCCCTCGTCGCCGCCGTCCCGCCGGAGCAGTTTCTCGAACGGGAAAGGGAGCTGCTTGTGCTGGCCAAGCAGTGGATGCCGCGGCTGCCGTTCCCACAGATCGACCTGTTGATCGTGGACGAAATCGGCAAGAACATCAGCGGCTCGGGGATGGACACGAACGTCATCGGCCGCAAATTCCGCGACCACTATCCCACGCCGTTGGACGAAGTCGCCGTGAAGCGGATCTTCGTCCGCGGACTGACCGAAGAAACCCACGGAAACGCCTGCGGCATCGGCATCGCGGAGTTCACGAACACCCGCACGATTGAAGCGGCCGACCTGCGGGCGACGTGGATCAACGTTCTCACCGGCGGCCACCCGACCGCCGGCGCGTTGCCGATCGCCTTCGACACCGACCGCGAAGTCGTCGAGACGGCCCTGACGACCGTCGGCCTCACCGAGCCGGAAGACACCCGCGTGGTCCACATCTCCGACACGCTGCACGTGGGGGAAGTACTGGTCAGCGAAGCGTACCGCGAGGAGATCGATTCGCGCGACGATCTGGAGATCGTCGACGGGCCGACGCCGATGGAGTTCGACGACGCGGGGAACCTGTTTCCGGTCGCGGCGGCGGGGCAGCTTGTCGCCGCGCATGGAGAAGAGCCGGACGGCGGGTTTGAGGCCTGAGGTCGGCTGGTCGGATCGACCAACGGCCACGAAACGAACGAGCGTGCAGGATTCACAGTTACGACAGCGCCCGCGCTTCGCTTTGAACACCAAGGAAACAAAGGCAACAAAGGTGTGAACAGAATACGGAACATTTGGGATTATGACACTTGCTTGTCTTCGTTGCCTTCGTTCCCTTCGTTTTGAAGAAACAGCGGGCCGGACTCTCGCGTCGGCGGCACGGGGCCGGTTGTGCGCCGTGCGGATACCGCTGCCGTCCGGCCCGCGGCTTGCCGGATTTCTGATCAGAACTTGACGTCGACGGGGGTGTCAGCCGCGACGCCAGTGAGCCATTGTACGCCTCCGATGAAGCCTTTCAGCATCTGGAAGCGGGCATTGGATTCGTTCAAGAGCGCCCAGTGGATCGTCTCGTCTTCCCGGGCATCTGGGGGTCAGAGCACGTGATTCTGGGGCGGTTCAGGACAAATCCGAAACTCGAAATCCGGTAACACGTCAGCCGTTCTAAAGAGGGAATCGCGATTCAGTCAGACTAACCGCGAATCATGCGAATCTGCGCGAATCAGCAGGCAGAGTCATTCTGCCGTTCCTCGTTCAGTCAATTCCTCAATCCTTCTGGAAACAGAAGACCTCTGAGCATCGATGCCGTTGCTTTTGGGATCCCGTGTGGACAAAGAGAATTTTTCACCCCCCAATTTATAACCCGCCCTTGATTAGAATCAGAAAGAGGCGGGTGAAAAACTGGGGGGTGAAAAATGGCTGATCCGCTGCGTCGGCCGCAAGCATTCTGCCGTCAAATGATTCCGCGTATTTCCTCTTCATTCGCGTTGATTCGCACAATTCGCGGTGACTTCAGACGGCTGAACTGTTACGAAATCCGAAATTCGAAGGAAGTCACCAATGACCACATCCCAAAGACCGACACCGACGTCGCGAGTTGTGGACATTGGAAATCGAGATTTGGGACTTCATTCGGATTTCGAGCTTTGGCGCTTCGGAGGTAGTGCGAAATCAATTTCGCACCCCTTTCGGATTTCGGCGGATCGTAGCCGACAGACAGGCGAGTCCACGATCGGAATCGATGATGATTGCGGCGCAGACGGCGGCGGCCGCGCAAAGTCTGCGCGGCGGGCCCGGGTTTCTCCGACGCGCCGGCCGCATCGAACGTGATTTCAACTTGACATCTCATTAACGACGGTGGATGATTCGTATAGAGAATGAGAATCGAGAGTTGAGATTTCCGTTTCCTCCTGCTTGACTGTCTCACGTCCACGGTGTCTCGCGCAGCCCGGGCCGAACGGATTCTTCCCCTTCGCGAACGCCCCCCGGCTCCCGAGCAATCAGATCGGCTGTTTCGCGCTGTACTGCGGTTTTCTCTGCACGACACATTTTCGGCGAGGGCGACATCAATGGCGGACGGCGTAGCACGTCGTATCGATATCGAAGAAGTGGACGACACCACCGTGGTCCGGTTCGTCGATAAGCGGATCCTCGACGAAACGAACATTCAGATCATCGGCAACCAGTTGACCGGCCTGGTCGACGAAGACGGCCGCCGCAAGATCGTGCTCGATTTCGGCAACGTCGAGTATCTGTCCAGCGCGGCGCTGGGCAAGCTCATCACGCTGGACAAGAAGGTGAAAGCCGCCAAGGGAAAGCTCCGGCTGTGCGGCATTCGCCCCGAGATCTACGAGGTGTTCGCAATCACGAGGCTGAACAAGGTCTTCAGCATTTACGACGACCAGGAAAAAGCGCTGGAAGGGCTGTGACGCCGGGTTGCCGCGCGAAGACCGGTTCCCTGCCGCACGTCGGGCCGCTGAGTGGCGAAATTCCAATCATCACGGCATATCCACCATTCTGATGGCACGATCTTCCAATAAATCGCCCACGGCGGCCGGCTCGAACGGACGCGCGCCGACGGCCGAGGAGTTGATCTCGGTCAGCATTCCCAGCGACACGGCCGCCGGCCAGGAGTTGCAGGAACGCATCATCGCCGTCCTCGAAAGCCTCAACTATCCGCCGCGGGACGTGTTCGGCGTGCGGCTGGCGCTCGAAGAAGCGCTGGTCAACGCGATCAAGCACGGCAACCGCATGGATCCCGAAAAGCGGGTGCAGGTCGAGTGCCGCATCAACTCCACGCAGATCCGCATCGAGATCGAAGACGAGGGGAAGGGCTTCCGGCTGGAGGACGTCCCCGACCCCACCCAGGACGGCAACCTCGAACGCCCCTGCGGCCGCGGCATCATGCTGATGAGGCACTTCCTCAACACCGTCGAGTACAACCAGCTCGGCAACCGCGTGCTGCTCGAAAAGCTCCGCGGCGACGAGTAGGTCCCGACGGCAATGACGAATGTCGAAATCCGAATGACGAATCAATTCCGAATGACGAACTTCGAATGACCGATGCGATGGTCATTGACCTTCGGACTTCGTCTTTCGGACTTCGTCATTCGGTTTTCGTCATTCGGTTTTCGTCATTCGACATTCCCCCGGACTGCGCTTCCGCCGACTTTTCCCGGATTTCCGAAATCTCCGTGATCCGCCGCCTGCCGCGAACCGTTGCCTGTGATTGAAGTCGCGTTGACGACGGCGGTAGAATGTCGGCCGGCGGCGGTTCCGGTCCGCCGCTTCGTTCGCACGCAGCTCTTCAGAGGGGAACACCATGGGCTTGTTCGACAAACTCCGCGGCGAACTCGTTGACATCGTCGAATGGATCGACGACTCCCGGCACACGCTGGTCTGGCGGTTTCCCCGCTATCACAACCAGATCAAGAACGGCGCGCAGCTCATCGTGCGGCCCGGCCAGGTGGCGGTGTTCGTGCACCGCGGCGAGTTGGCCGACGTCTTCGAGCCGGGCAACTACAAGCTGACCACCGACAACCTCCCCATTCTCAGCACGCTGGCCGGCTGGAAGTACGGGTTCGACAGCCCGTTCAAAGCGGAAGTCTACTTCGTCAGCACGCGGCAGATCACCGACCTGAAATGGGGCACCCCCAACCCGATCATGCTCCGAGACCCCGATTTCGGCCCGATCCGCATCCGGGCGTTCGGGACTTACACGCTCAAGGCGATCGACGCGCGAGCCCTGCTGAAGGAACTCGTCGGGACCGACAGCGAGTTCGATTCCGACGAAATCTCGGAACTGCTGCGGTCGATCATCGGCTCGACATTCGCCGACATGCTCGGCGAATCGAAGGTCGCCGCCCTGGACCTGGCGGCCAACTACCGCGATTTTTCCGACCAGCTCCGCGAGATGGTCTGCGAGCGGATCGACGACGAATACGGGCTGGAAGTGCCGCAACTGTACATCGTCAACATCTCGCTCCCCGAGGCGGTCGAAAAGGCGATGGACACCCGCACGAGCATGGGGGTCATCGGCGACATGAACAAGTTCCAGGCCTACCAGATGGGGCATGCGCTCACGGCCGCGGCCGAGAACCCTGCCGGCGGCGGCGCGACCGAAGGCATGGGGCTCGGCCTGGGCTTCGCGATGGCCAACCGCATGATGACGCCCGGCATGGGAGCGGCCCCGATGATGGGGGGGACCGCGCCGCCGCCGCTCCCCACCACCGCCTGGCACGTGGCCGTCAACGGCCAGACGCAGGGGCCGTTCAGCGACCAGCAACTGCTGGAAGGCATTCAATCCGGCCAGGTGACGCCGCAGACGCAGGTCTGGAACGCCGCGATGTCCGGCTGGACCCCCGCGGGCCAGGTCCCGCAGTTCGCCGGACACTTCGCCGCGACAGCCGCCCCGCCGCCTCCGCCGCCGGCTCCGTAGCGGGGGGAGAATGGAATATCGAATGTCGAACACGGAACGTTGAAGGCAGAAGTAAGAGGCCGTCCGTAGTCCCGCATTCCTTCCTTCATCATTCATCATTTCGTGTTCGATATTCGATATTCCACTCCCGCGTGAAATGCTCTTGGCGTCATGCGCCGTACTCGGCATCCAGTTCCGCCGCCCGGCTCTTCAGCATCTCCATGAACGCGAAAAAATCCCCGCCGTAGGCGATGAGCCGCGCTCCCTGGGCGTGATAGCGTCGCAGATCGTCCGGCGTTCCGGCGGGCAGGCCCCAGGCCTTGCCGTGCCGCCCGGCGGCGTCGGCGACGGTCTGGATCGCCCGCTCCAGCGTCAGGTCGGCCCCGCCGCCGCGAATCCGCAGGCCGAGGTCGCTGGTGCCGATGAACAATCCGTCGACGCCGTCCACCGCGGCGATTTCCTCCACGTTGTCGACCGCCTGCGGCGTTTCGATCTGCACGACGAGAAACGTCTCGCGGTTGGCGGCGTCGACGTAGTCTTCCGTTTCCTGCAGGAAGAAGTCGCTGTCGAAGCTGGCCCCGTCGAGGCCGCGGTCTCCCAGCGGGGGGAACTTGATGGAATCCACCAGCATCCGCGCCTTCTCGGCCGTCGAGACGTGCGGGACGAGCAGCCCCGTCGCGCCGTCTTCGAGGTAGCGGTACAGCCGGGTCTTCTCCAGCGTCGCGGGGCGGAGCAGGCAGTCGATGTCGGCCGCGTGGAAGTACGCCAGCAGCGCCTGCACCTCGCGGTCGGTCATCGCCCGGTGCTCAAGGTCGAGCCAGACGCAGTCGTACCCGAAATGGGCCGCGTGCCGGATGTACGCCGGAATGAAATGCCCCAGCGAGCACAACCGCACCGGCCGGCCGGCCCGCAGCCTGGCGAGCGTTTTACTGGTTCGCAACGGATTGCCTTTCGAAAGAACAGAAGACGACGCGGTTCGGGCCGCTCAAATCGACGCCGGCCGAGCGAGACTTCGCTCGCGGAAGAACCAGTCGAGTCCGCCGCGAACAGGACAGGATAACCGGAGCCTCCCCGGTTGGCCAACACAGCGTTCCTGCAACTCCGCGCCCCTTCGTTCACAGAAGGCAACGAAGGGAACGAAGGCGAGCGGCTCTGAGTCGGTAAGGAGCCGTAAATCAATAATCTATCGGTATTGAAGCGATCAAAATTGAAACTCAAAGTCCGAAGGAGATTCCAACGAGGAAACATCAAAACACGCTCGAATCCTGACGTTCCTGGGATAATTGAGCCTGGCATTCTGGATTTCTTTCGGATTTCGTGCACAGGATTTCGGATTTGGGAAGCCGTACTACAAAGGCATCAAAGTTTCGTTCCCTGCGCAAATTTCGGTGAATGCGAACGGCCCGGAAGTCAGTGACAGAAAATTGATGACAAAAAAATCTCGCGGAATCGCGGTGGAGTCATTTTTTTGTCATCAATCATTCTGTCATCAGCACCCTGAGGACGGATGCCGCTGCTTTGGGGATCGCGTGTGGAGAGAGAGAATTTTTCACCCCCGAATTTATAACCCGCCCTTGATCAAAATCAGGAAGAGGCGGGTGAAAAATTGGCGGGTAAAAAATGGTTGATTTCAGAATTTGGTTGGGCCTACGCCGCGCTGGGAAATCCGGTAACTTATGGTTGAGCGCCGCCTAGGATCGCGACGGACACTAAACCGGCAAGTCGATGAAGATGTGCACAGTCCGATCAAGAAGTCGGAGGTCAGAGATCGGCGGAATTCGAGACATTTCCGACCTCCGATCTCTGACCTCCGATCTCTGACCTCCGACCTCTGGTTGTGAGCGACCAGATGCCGGTCTAAGGCAGCGGCGGGAAAATAATCTACCTGCGAAACCGCGTTTTGTGGTAGAAGTGGCGTTTGGGAGTTCCCCGTCAGTTTCAACAAGCACGCAGTCTCAAGGAAGAGACCATGGAGCACACACTC
>Ga0268386_10000352_pt1 | contig 28462 bp, 22 predicted proteins | sample RVTome_15_FD_200260 | JGI IMG/M metagenome (GOLD analysis project Ga0268386, IMG submission 200260) | Soil microbial communities from uranium-contaminated site in the Upper Colorado River Basin, Wyoming, United States - RVT150D86... ... | reverse complement strand
ATGCGTGAGGTCCGGCAGGATCGCCAGCCGGTTCTTCGACATGTGCTCGCGCATCCAGCCGGCATCCTTCAGCCCGCCGCCGAGCAACTGGTAGAACTCGACGATGTGCTCCGGCCGGATCATGTCGCTGTCGCCGTATACGAGCATCACCGGCATCTGGAGCGTCTTCACGCCTTCCGACCAGTTGTACGGCTGGCGCATCAGTTCGCCCATGCGCTCGAGCAGTTGCGGAAATTCTTCCGGATGCGGGGCGATCGCGACATAGGACTGGTACATCGGTGTTTCCTTCATTGATTCGGCCATCGCGGCGCCGACCGACGCCTGCTGCGGCAGCATCTCGGGATAAAAGCCGTCCTGCGCGAACGGCGCGGAAGCCACCACCAGCCTGCGTACCGTTTCGGGATGCTGCACGGCCAGACGAAGAGCGACGCCGCCGCCCATCGAGTACCCGAGCACATCGACCTGCTCGTAACCCAACTCCGACAAAACCACTGCCAGGTCGTCACCCACGTCGATCAGGCTGATCTTCCGGTCACCGAGCGCGGTGCGTCCATGACCGTGGAGATCGATGCCGATGACCTGACGGTTCTCGGTAAATATCGGCAGGATCGGGCCGAACATGTCGATGGAGCCGAGGCCGCCATGCAACAGCAACAGCGGCTCGCCTTCGCCGTGGATTTCGTAGTAGTAGTTCACGCCGTTCGCCTCTACGTAGCCACTCTTCGCCGGCGCCAACGTTGCACTGCTTGCGGGTTTCGTTGCGGTGTTTCCTTGCTGTGCGTGTACAGCTGTCGGCAGGGCGAGCGCCGCCAGGAATATCAGGGCAGTCTTGATCATGTCGGTCTCCAGTTATGGTACGCGATTGCCTATTGGTCGCTTGCGGAAGGTTAAATTCGACAGTCGGCTGGTGGCGTGGGCTCCTACAGAGTGCTCATCTTCGGGTACGATTGATCGAAACACACTTGTGGACATCGCAGTACCCATCGTGAAAGACGAAACATCAGACGCAAGGTACAACTCCGCTCGCGAAGAGCAAACGCAGGTGACGCCTTCCGCGACCGCGATCATGGGAGTCGAAGACCTCACGCCTCTGTCCCTGGCGCCCGCCGGCACCCGGATACAGTATGGCGACGATCCGCTGCAGTTCGGTGAACTGTCGCTGCCGGCCGGCCGCGTCGGAAGCGATCATCCGGTGGTGATCAACGTGCACGGCGGCTGCTGGTTGTCGGAGTATCCGATCGACCACAGCCGAGCCCTGGCTCGCGCTCTTGCCGGATCCGGCTTCGCCGTCTGGAACATCGAGTATCGCCGCGTAGGCGACAGCGGCGGAGGATGGCCCGGCACCTTCGAGGACGTCGCCGCGGCTGCGGATTTCATCCGCAAGCTGGCTGAGCCTTATCGCCTCGACCTGGCCCGCGTCGTGCTCATGGGGCACTCCGCCGGCGGGCAGCTGGCGCTGTGGCTCGCGTGCCGCAAGCGCATCCCGCGACGGTCGGTACTGGCCGCGAGGGACCCGTTGCCCGTGCGGGGAGTTGTCGCTCTCGCCCCTGCGACCGAACTGGTCGAGCTGTACGAACAACAGGTCTACGACGGAGTGATCGGCAAGCTGCTGGGCGGGTCTCCGCGGGAAGTGCCGGAACGCTTCGATGCAGTCGTACCATCCCGGCTTGCGCCCTCCGGGATACCGCAGCACGTCATCACAGGCCGACACGATAGCGAATGGGGCTGGCACGGCCCGGCGTACGTTCGTGCGATCGAAAATCTGGAAACCGCACCTGTCCGCCTGGTGGAGATCGAGGATGCGGGGCATTACGAACTCATCGCTCCGTCGAGCAACGCATGGAGGCAGGTCGAGAAGTCCGTCTCCGGAATGCTGAACCTCAGCCGAGCAACGAACTGAAGAGCTCCTTTTTGAACTCCCGCTGTCCGCAGACGCCTTACGTTGTCCCGGATTCCGGCGTCGCCGCTTGCGATGCGACGGAGCCCCGTCGTTCGGCCGGGGTAACCTGACCGCGAAACGGCACCCCCAGCACGTCGTGAATGAAGTACCGGGCGACGGGCACGCCGAGCAGCATGCCCCACAGGCCGAAAGCATGGTACGCGACGAACAGGATGATCAGCGTGAGTACCGGGTTCAGTTTCAGGTGTCGGCCGTACACCAGCGGATTCAGTACATACGCTTCAATGGCATGGATGACGATAATCATGACGACGGCCGCGACGGACAGCGAGGGCCCGCCCGCGTTCAACGCGACGAGCACGATCGGTGTCGTAGAAATGAAGACGCCGAGCACCGGGATGAAACTGCAGACGAACACGATGACGGAGAGCATCGCGACGAGCGGAATGTCGAGCAGCATCAAACCGATCAGCGTCAGTACGGTATTTATGAACGCGATCGATGCCTGCGCCTCGATCGCGCGGCCGACCAGCATGCCAAAGCGTACAATTGGCTGTGCAGCCTCTTCGTAGAAATCGCCGACCCGGGAATTTTTCAGTTGGCCGATGCCGCGCTTGATTCGCTTGAGGTCGCTCAGTATCAGGAAGCTGAATAGCAGCGCGAACAGCATCGTCGCTGTCCCGCGATACAGCATGTTGATGACCGCGGGGGCGTAATCGCGCACTTTCTGGAATTGCTCGGTCGCGAGGGCGTTCAGGTAGAGCTGGTCACGCCGGCTGAAATACTCCGCCAGCGCGCCCTCCGGCGGGGCGCTGGCTTCCATTGCCTCCGCGACCTCAGCCATCGTGAGGGACAGCCGGATTCGTTCGTCGACCAGCCGCCGCTCGACGGTCACCGCGAGATCGTCCCTCAGGGCGCTGGCGAGAAAGCCGCTCAGCGGCTGGCGCAGCGTCGGGTATCGGTCGACAAGGCGGTTCTTGGCCTCGATCAGGCGCATCTCCGTTTCCGGCAGGTTGCCGATCATGCGGTTTACCTCGGACGCAACGCTCGGCACGATGAACCGCACGAAGGATGCGAGCAGGACGAGAAACAGCAGGTAGACGAGCGCAAGCGACAGCCAGTGCGGCAGCTTCAGCCGGCGTTCGCCGAAGTCCGCGAGTGGCGCGGCGATGATCGCGAGCACGAACGACAGGAAGACGAGACCGAAGAAGTCCTGCAGCAGCCACAACAGTCCGAACAGGATGGCCCAGATGACCAGGCGCCGGTTGCGTTGATAGAATTCGTTGACACTGAACGTGGACATCGGTGGCCGGTAGTATACGGGTTATCCCGCGGCCGGAATCCAGCGCCTCGGAGTCGCGGTGACCTTCTGCGGCGTCCTCATCGTCAGCGCCGCGTAGTGAAGAGAAGCGCTTCTATCGGGGCTTGTACGGAGCCTGATTCCCCGCCTGCCAGCCGAAAGCCTTCATCATGATATCGAATACAAGATTCTGCTCGATGACCCCCGACACGGCCTCGGACCCGGCGCCGATCGCATAAAGCGGGACGTCCTCGCCGCCGTGAGATTCATCGATATCGGGCGTTCCATCGAGGTTGGTATCGATGCGCGGGATGAGCGCCTGGTACACGCCATCGATGCCGGGTTGCGGCGCGGACCTGGCGCCGCTACGCGCGGCCCCCGGACCGTTCGCGTAACCGAGCGTGGTATACGGCTTGCCGTCGGCGGCCAGGGAGGGCTCCTTTCGCGCTTCGCCCGAGCTATCGTTTTCTATTACCAGGCCCAGCACGGGATTGCCGCGAACCGGGTAGCCGCCGATGGTCAGGACGTGCGAATGATCGGCCGTCACCAGGATCAGCGTTTCATCCAGGTCGACCTTGCCAAGCGCCACCTCGACCGCACGCGCGAATTCAACGGTCTCGACCAGCGCGTAGCCGGCCCTGCCGTCGTGATGGCCATGATCGATGCGGCCGCCTTCCACCATCAGGAAAAAGCCCACTTCGTTGTCGAGCCGATCGATCGCGGCCGCGGTCATCCCGGGGAGGGAAGGCTCGCTCGTCCCGGCCGCGCGTTCGGCGACGTAGCTCAGGTGTCCGTCGCCGAAGAGTCCCAGCACCTCCTCATCCGGTTGAAGAGCATGGAGTTCCGCGGCAGTCGTCACATAACGCCGGTTCGCCGCGCCGTCCAGCCACTGGCGTACCAGGTCGTCGCTTGCTCCGCGCCGCACGCCGCCGCGTTCGCTGCCGAAGAACTGCTGCCGGCCGCCGCCGAGCACGATGTCGAGGCCACCCGGCTCGACGCTCGCGAGCTGCGACGCGATGTCGCGGCAGCCCGAGGCGCGATCCGCCTCCGGGAGAAGAAGATCGCTTTCCCACTCGCGTTCCGGACTGCGGGCATAGAGTGCCGCCGGCGTTGCGTGGGTCACGCGCGCCGTCGTGACGATGCCGACGGCCCTGCCTTTCGATTTCGCGATGTCGCGGATCGTGGTCAGCGGATGCTTGAGCCCCTCCGTGCAGTTGCCGCGACGGGCCTCGGGCCCGACGGAAATGACGCCGGCGCGCGTCTTGTGTCCGGTGTAGATGGCGGTCGCCGTTCCCGCGGAATCCGGTACCTGCTGATTGGTGTTGTAGGTCTTGACCAGCGCCAGGTGCGGGAAGGTTTCGAACACGAGCGAGTGTTCCTCGCCGGCGAGACCCGCGGCCTGGCCGGCAAAAATCCGCGCCGCCGTAACGGTCGACACGCCCATGCCGTCGCCGATGAACAGGATGACGTTGCGCGCGTGACCCGCATTGCTCACGGTTTGTCCGTGGCTCGCGCAACCGGCGGCGAGCGCCAGTGTGAGGGCGCTGCACAGGAAGCCGCCGGCGCGGCGTGACGACAGATGTTTGTTGCGCATGTCAGAGTCTCTTCAATTGTCGGGTCGTCATGCCATCACAGCGCGGTTACGCGGGCGTGACAGCGGCGCGGCGGATGCGGGCCGGTGATGCGGCCGCCACGAGCAAAAGGATCGGGCAGAGAGCGCGCAGAATAGGGTTGGCGATATCGATGTCCTGTTGGCGCGATTGGTCTTGGGATCATAGAGAGGTGTTGCAGCATTCGCAAAAGCGGTGCGGGAGCATTGAAGGAGCCCGCTATTAATCCCCCCGCAACAATTCTGTCACTGTCCCGCAAGCATAGTTACCTACGATCTCCATTCGAGCCTACGACGGCTCGAGTCAGAAAAAAATGCGCGGCAAGAGCGCGCTCAAATCTTTTCGTCTTCAGGGAGATTTCGCTAATGCGGTTAAACGCCATATCGATTCTGGCAGGCAGCCTCGCGGCCGTCACCTTCGCGCACGTCGCCGGCGCCCAGAGCTTCAACCGGGTCGCGACCCTCCCGAACTACGTCAATAACGGCGACCCGGGTGACGAGACCGTTTCGGAGATCATCGCCGCGTCGGCGGATGGAAACATCATCGTCTACACGGACAGCGAGCTCGGAGAAATCGGTTTCTTCAACATCGCCAATCTCGACTTCCCGATCTACGGCGGCAAGTTCGGCGTGGGCGGCGCACCCACGTCGGTGGCCGTGCTTGGCGACTACGCACTGGTCGGGGTCGATACCAGCGATTCCTTTGTATCGCCGAGCGGGCACCTGGCGGTGGTAAACATTGGATCGAACCCTGCAAGCCTGGTCACGACGATCGATCTCGGTGGCCAGCCCGACTCGGCCGCCATTAGCCCGGACGGACGGTACGCTGCCATAGCGATCGAGAACGAAAGAGACGAGTTCGTCTGTGTCGGCGGCGCCGGCGACGCGAGCCCGGTGCCGGAAGACGGGCCCGAGGAAGCCGGCGACATTACCGAAGAGCAGTGCGAGGCAGGCGGCGGACAGGTTGGCGTCGTGCCGCAGAACGGTCCCGACACCACGATCGGCAACCCGGCCGGTTATCTCGTGATCATCGATCTCGACGATCCGGATCCGGCCAACTGGACACGCCGCGACGTCGACCTCACCGGGCTCGCCGACATTGCGCCGACGGACCCGGAGCCGGAGTTCGTCGACATCAATGCCGACAACCAGGCCGTGGTGACCCTGCAGGAGAACAACCACATCGTCATCGTAGACCTTGTCGATGGCAGCATTGGCAGCGATTTCAGCGCCGGCGTAGTGAATCTCACGGGCGTCGATGCCACTGAGGACGGCGTCATTACGCTGGTCGAAGATATCGCCAACGTGCCGCGCGAGCCAGATGCAGTCGCCTGGGTGGCACTCGACGGCGGCTATGCGCTTGCGACCGCGAACGAAGGCGATCTCGCTGGCGGCAGCCGCGGCATGACCGTGTTCCAGATGGACGGCACCGTCATCTTCGACAGCGGCGGGGGCTTCGAGGAGCAGGCCGTGCAGCACGGTCACTACCCGGAGGACCGTTCGGAGAACAAGGGAGCGGAGCCGGAAGCCGTCGAGTACGGCAACTTCGGCGGCGCCGGTTACCTGTTCCTGGGTTCAGAACGCGGCAGCTTCGTCAGCGTGTACACCGTGGATTTCGCCACCGGCGCGCCGAACTTTTTGCAGCTTCTTCCGGCGCCGCTCGGTCCCGAGGGCCTGCTGGCGATCCCGTCACGCAACCTGCTGCTCGCCTCGGGCGAGAACGACGACCCGAGCTTCGGCGTGCGCTCGACGGTGATGATCTACGAACTGCAGGACGTCGAACCCCGGTATCCGCAGATTCTTTCCGAGGTCGTCGACGACAGGCCGATCGGCTGGTCGGCTCTATCTGGCATGACTGCGATCGACGAGGAGCAGCTGCTCGCCGTGTGGGACTCCTACTACAGCGAGAGCCGGATCTTCACTATTGACGTCTCGCAGACGCCGGCGCTCATTACGAACGCCGTTACCATACAGGGTGGCAGCGGCGACCTGGATCCCGAAGGCATTACTGTTGCGCCCGACGGCACGTACTGGATCGCGAGCGAAGGCGATGCCTCGGGCGAAAGACCGAATCGTCTCGTGCAGACGGACTTACTCGGCAACGTGCTGAAGGAAGTGTCGCTGCCGAAACGCATCGAAAAATGTCGCGCCAGAAGCACCAGCACCGGGACCCTGGGTTCGGGCTTCGAAGGACTGGCGGCGGTCGAGGGGCCCTTGCCGGGCGAGCGGCGGAAACACAAACCGGGCAGCTATTATCTCGTGGTCGCGCAGCAACGCGGCTGGACTTACACGTCGCGCGACTGTCGCTGGATCGACGACGATCCGTTCGACCTGAATCCGGAGGAGCCTTTCGCCACGCGTATCTGGGCATACGACGTGAAGCGCGACAAGTGGAAGCACGTCTACTACGTGCTGGAACCCGTGCCGGTCGACGCCTCCTGGGTCGGCCTCTCGGAAATCACCCGCGTGGACGGCGGTTTCGTCGTCATCGAGCGCGACAACCGCACCGGCGATTTCGGCGAGATCAAACGGCTGGTCTATTTCAGCGACCGCGCGCTGAATGACAACATCGTGACCCGCTCGGAGAAGAATGTTTACGACCTGCTTCCGGATCTGCATTCGACGGACGGCTGGATCACCGACAAGCCGGAAGGCGTCGCGGTGACGCCGTCGGGCGAAGTCTACGTCGTGACGGACAACGACGGCGTCGAGGACTGGTCCGGCGAAACCTGGTTTCTGCGGCCGGGGAATGTCGCAACCCTGTTCGAGTAAGATACCCGCGATACGATGCCGCTCAGAATCGATAGCCCACGCCGACCGTCAACACCGCCGGATCGACGTCGATATCGCCCACGCCCTCGGATTCCATGATCAGCAGGAACATGTATCGTCCTTCAACGCCCACCGTCCACGGACTTTCCGGTGCGAACGACCACTCGAGACTCGCCTTGACGCCCACCCCGTAATCCTGGTCATACGCGCGCCCTTCGGTGCGATCCAGGTCGGGGAAAACGTGGTCGGTACCGTCCGCGAACAGCAAGGGTACAAAGCCGCCCACCGACCAACGTGTGCGCCCCTCTGTCTCGAAATGATAGTTGGCACCGAGAGTGAACATCCGGAAACGCGTGGAATCCGTTGCGGAGAACGTGCCGACATCGTTGGAAATGACCATGTCGACGTCATGGGAACTTAAAGATGCTGTCGCCTCGATCCCGAGGCGATCGCGCCACAGGTACTCCACCGAAACTCCCAGGCTCGCGCCGTCCTCGACGCTTTGCTGGAAGGTTTCTTCGCCCAGCGGCGGCGGCTGCGCTGCGATGAAAGTCGAATCGTCGTCCGCCGTCGCGAGATACGAGGCGACGCCACGCACGATCCATTGCGCTTCCTGCGCCGCAACGGCGCTTGCTCCGGGCAGCACCGCCAGGATCACGAATAGCAGCCTTCCGTATTTCGCGCACATGTCGACAGTCGTGCGGCCTTGCGTAGCTGGTCGATGCCCGGTTAGACGGACCGGCGAGAAAAATCCTTCGGCACCTGCCGCCAGCGGACCAAATGGCGTCCGGCGCTCCCGCACCATATATTGATGCATCTCGTCACAGGAGTTCCGCTTACGTGTCCAAACGCATCTTATGCTTCGCGATTACCTGCCTGATCCTTGCGCTCGGCGCTGCGCGTGCGCAGGATATGCCGGGCCCCGCAGCGATCGATACCGAGGCCAAACGGCTCATGGCCAGGGAGGACGTCAAGGGAATGGCAATAGCCGTCATTGAAGATGCCCGCGTTGTGCATGTCGCGGCGTTCGGCCATCGAAACGTGGAACGCGATCTTCCGCTCGAAGCCGATACGATCATGTATGGTGCGTCCTTCACCAAAACTGCGTTCACCTGCATGGTGCTGCAGCTCGTCGATGAAGACCTTTTCGAGCTGGACAAACCGCTGGCCGGATACCTCCCTCGGCCGATACCCGAATACGAGGACTATACGGACCTCGCGGGCGATGATCGATGGCGCCTGCTGACCGGCCGGCACGTACTGATGCACTCGACCGGTTTCGCCAACTTCCGCTGGCTGGAGGATGACGGAAAACTGCGATTTCATTTCACGCCCGGCGATCGCTACGCCTATTCGGGGGAGGGCTTTTACCTGCTGCAGGTCGTGCTCGAAGAGGGACTCGGCCTGGATGTCAAAGCCGAGATGCAACGTCGCGTATTCGATCGTTTCGGGATGGCGAATACCAGCATGCAGTGGCGGCCGGACTTCGCAAAGAATCTCGCAGACGGTTACGCTATGGACGGTTCCTTCGAGCCGCACGACGAGCGCAGCGATGTCAGCGCGGCCGGCTCGATGGACACAACCATCGAGGACCAGGCTCGCATGTGGGCCGGCATCCTCCGCGGTGACGGGTTGTCCGACGAGTCCCGGGCCGACCTGGTCCGCCCCCACCTCGAGATCTCTTCGGCGCATCAGTTCCCGACGCTGGCCGAAGAGACCGACCCGCGTGCTGAACGGATCGGACTTGCGTCAGGACTCGGACTCGTAACCTATGGCGAAGGCCAGCACAAAGCATGGTTCAAGGGCGGACACAACCCGTGGACCGGCAATCTGGCGGTATGCCAGGAAGCGCGGCGGCGTTGCTTCGTCCTGCTCGCCAACAGCGTGCGCGCAGAACTCATCTATCCGGAACTGGTTGAATTAGTGTTAGCGCGTGCGGCGGTGCCGTGGTGGTGGGAGTATAACCATGAGTGATGTCGCCGTGGATTCTCCACCAAACCTGATCTCTCGCAGGAACGCTGCATAAACAGGCCCCAGCAGGATTGCCAATACTTCAGTGCACCTCCCCCACCAGCGCTACGAGTTCCCGCTCATACCGCTCCGCCGCCACCGCATCCCCCTCCCGCTCGGCCGCCCGCGCTGCCCCCGACAGGCTGTTGTACCGGTTCGGACTCCGCGCCAACGACTCCTCATAGGCCGCCCGCGCATCCGCGAAGCGCCCGAGTTCCATCAACAAATCGCCAAGCAGTTCCGCCGCCGGCAACATTTCTCCCGGCGTCACCGGATGCTTCTCGGTAGCGGCCTCGAGCTGCGCCGCCTTCCGCATAAACCCGAGCGCCTGCGCTTCATCGCCTTTCGCATACGCCAGCCAGGCAGAAGCCGCCGTTCGCTGGATATCAACCTGCGTCGCCCAGTAAGTCGAAGTCTCCGCGGCCGCCTCACGCAGCGACGCAAGTTTGCCGATCGCCGTGTCCGCGGCCGCCACGTCCCCGCCACGCGCCGCACCGAGCGCCCGCGCAAACCACGTGATCGCCTCGATGGCCGGGAACCGGTCCCACGGATAGCTCTCGGGAATCCGCGGCTCGAGCGCGGCCGCGCGGGCCCACTCCTGCCGCTCGAGCGCAAGGCGCGCAGGCACCGCTGCGAGGGTATAAGGCACCGCGACCTCCACTTGCATGGGCTGGTCGATCGCCTCGATCGTGCGCAGCACCTCCTCTGCCTCGTCGTCCTGCTTGAGTTGCAAGTGCGCGTACGCGAGGTAGTCGAGGGCGTGCAGGTAGTGCAGTGAAACCGCGCCCTCGACCGGCTGCTTCAGCGCGGCGGCGGCAGAGCGTTCGTTCCACTCGATAGAATCCTGCCACAACCCCAGGCGCGTGAAGATGTGCGTCGGCATGTGCAGGGCGTGCGGGACATCGGGCGCGATGTCACTGTAGTGACGCGCGACTTCCAGCGCCTGGCCGGCGAGCGGCGGGTAGTCGAACGCGTGGATGATGTAGTGATGCGCGCCGGGATGCCGGGGCACGCGCGCGCGGATGTCCGCGGCGATCTCGGCGGCACGCTTCTGGTCGGCGAAGGTCTTGTCCTTCGGATCCGCGGTCGCGAGCAGGCCCAGCGCGTGGAAGCTGGCGGCTTCGAGATCGTCCGGGTGCTGCTCGTGGGCCCGCGCCCAGCCGTCGGCGAACGCGGCGATGTTAGCGGTTTCGCTGGCCGAACGTCCCTCGCGGTAATAGGCCTCGACGGCCGCGATGTACTCCCGCTCCTCCGACGTCGAGCCCTGCAGGCTCTTCGCTCTCTCGACGAACTGCTCGCCGCGCCGGAAAGTCTCGGCGGTCGGCGGATCGCTCCACAGCGGGTGAATATAGGTCATCGCGCGGCCCCAGAAGGCAAGCGCGCAGGCGGGATCGGCGTCCGCGGCGTTGACGAACGCCTGTTCGGCGCGCTCGTAGGTCATGTGATGCAGCAGGGCCAGCCCTTCCCGCAGGTAAGGCATGGCCGCCGCCTTGCACGAAGCGTGCACTTCGACGGCGCCCAGTTCCTCGCCGTGATCGCCGTGGTCAGCAGCGGCGGGTGCGGTGATGCAAACGGCAGCAAGCGAGGTGAGCCAAATGTTGGAATGTCGCATGGTAAATCTCCCGAGGTTTACGCCGATTGTTGCGCCGCTCGCGGTGACAATGCCAGTCCACAATCTGTAGTAGACACGGCGGCGGCACGCGCTACAGTAAATGTAGCGAGGAGGTGCGACATGAAAAGCTACGGCCAGTTTTGTCCAGTAGCCAAGGCCGCGGAAGTCTTCTGCGAACGCTGGACGCCACTGATCATCCGCGATCTTGCGAGCGGCGCCACGCGCTTTACCGAGTTGAAACGCGGTGTGCCGCTGATGTCGCCGACGCTTCTGACGCGGCGGCTGCGGCAGCTCGAGCAGGAGGGAATCGTCGAACGCAAAGGCGCAGGCCGCGGCTCGACCGATCGTCCAACTTATCGTCTCACCGCAGCGGGCCAGGAACTCGTGCCGGCCGTCGCCCTGTTGAGCAACTGGGGCCAGCGCTGGACACGCCGCGAACTTGCCGAGGGCGAGATCGACCTCGGCTTGCTGGTGTGGGCGCTCGAACGCGGTGTCCGGCCGGATGCATTCGGCCCGCAGCGCACCGTGGTGCAGCTCGTACTCACCGATCAACCGCCGGCGAAACGGCGCTGGTGGTTCGTCAACGAGCATGGCGCGGTGCAGCTGTGCGTGAAGGATCCGGGGTTCGAGGTGGATCTGTATGTCGAGGTGAGCCTGCCGGATATCATCTACATCTGGCGTGGGGATCTTTCGCTGACGCGGGCGCAGGGGGAGGGCCGGCTGAAAGTGCACGGGCTGGCGCGGGCGAGGCGGGCTTTTCGCGCGTGGCTCAATCCTGGTGAATGGACGAAGGTTCGGTCGCGGCGGGCGGTGGGGTGGTAGCGGACGGTCATGAGTGCCAGAGACATAAACGCGCAGGTCGAAAAAGAGGCGACGACACTGCAGGACCTTGAAACGCCCTGCGCAGTGCTCGATGAAGCACGCATGCAGCGCAACATAGAGCGGCTGCAGCGGCGCCTCCGGGAACTGGGGGTCGCCTTCCGGCCGCACCTGAAGACCGCCAAGAGCGTGGAGATCGCCAGGCGCATGATGCCGACGCCGGCGGGGCCCGCCACGGTCTCGACGCTCCGCGAAGCCGAGCAGTTCGCGAGCGACGGAGTCCGTGACATCCTTTACGCCGTCGGCATCGCTCCGGCAAAGCTCGACCGGGTGCTCGAATTGCGGCGCGCCGGCATCGATCTGTCGATCATTCTCGACAGCCGTGAACAGGCCCGGGCGGTGGCGGCGAAGTCGTGCGAGGCGAACGATCCCGTTCCCGCGCTGATCGAAATCGATGCGGATGGTCACCGGGCGGGCGTGCGGCCGGGCGACCCACTGCTCGTCGCCATCGGCAATGAACTGCAAAGCGGCGGCGCGGAACTGCGCGGCGTAATGACGCATGCCGGCGGCTCGTATGACCATCCCGGCGTCGAGGCGTTGATCCTGGCCGCGGAACAGGAGCGACTGGCGGTAGTGACTGCGGCCCAGGCATTGCGGGAAGCGAAGCTGCCTTGCCCCGTTGTCAGCGTCGGCTCAACGCCGACCGCGCATTTCGCGAGCCATCTCGAGGGCGTCACCGACGTACGCGCCGGCGTCTTCGTGTTCTTCGACCTGGTGATGGCCGGGCTCGGCGTCTGCACGCTCGATGACATCGCGCTCAGCGTGCTCGCGACGGTCATCGGTCATCAACGGGACAAAGGCTGGATCATCACCGACGCCGGCTGGATGGCGATGTCGCGCGACCGCGGCACCGCGAACCAGCAGGTCGATCAGGGATACGGCCTCGTGTGCGACGCACAAGGAAGGCCGTACGGCGATCTCATCGTGGCGCAGGCGAACCAGGAGCACGGGATTCTCGAGCTGCGTCCCGGGTCACGGGCCGCGTTGCCGGAACTCCCGCTGGGAACGCTCGTTCGCATCCTGCCGAACCATGCCTGTGCGAGCGCGGCACAGCACGATTGTTATCACGTCCTCGATGCGGGCGGCGATGTACGCGCGCAATGGACGAGATTCGGCGGGTGGTGAGCAACCTGAACGCCAGGTAACCCTGCCGAAACGCATCGAACGATCCTCAGCAAGCATGTCGAGTTGTACCCTTTCCGAACGACTATCAGCTAACGACGATTAGCTAAAGGACCCACGGATGCCGAATTACCTGCTGATCCTCGGCGGCGCCGACCTCCACAAGCGAAGCGGGAACCCGGAGTTGACGCCCGTCATGCTGGCGCGGTACCTGGCGTGGATACAGGAGCTGCGCGAACGCGGCCAATACGTATCGTCCCATAAGCTCGAGGACCGGACCGGCCACGTGTCGTCGAACTGACCCGGCGGCAAGCGCCGCTGTCAGGTCCTGCTGTGGGAGCGGTGCGCAGATTGCATCCCCGCCCGCTCCGGGCTAGCGCATTTCGGTCCAGGCCAGCTCCGTTGCGCCGCGCAGTTCGCCGATCGGGCAAGTCGAGCCGCGCTCCGTGACCTCGCAGCGGTGACGACGCTCGCCGTCGACCAGCTCGCCGATCGCCCGATGCGGAAACCGAACGTGAACGGAGACCAGATTCGATGACGCGAGCGTGAGCCGGCCGCCGGCGCTGTCGGCGTTCATGGATCCCGTCAGTCCCTCGGCTCGGGCCTCCTGCTTCGCTCTACCGCGTCCATCCCTGGACGCGTCCCGGGTCGAGAAGGCGCCCTCGCTGCCGGGCCAGACCTCGACCACGCGGCGTTCGTCCAGCGTGACGACGTCGCGCGCGATCGCGTCGTTGCCCGGGACGAGCGTATCGATGTCGCCGGGCAACATCGGAATGACGGCGCCTGCGCGCACGAACAACGGCACTTCGTCGAGCGGCGCCTCGACCTCGATCGTCCGGCCGCCGGTGATACGCGCACCCGACCAGTAGTCGAACCACTCGCCCGGCGGCAGCCAGACCGTGCGCCGCGTGCCGCCCCGGTACATCGGCGCGACCAGCAGGTCCGGGCCGAACAGGTACTGGTAAGGGTGTTTCCCGGCATCCGGCTCGTCCGGGTACGCGAGCAGCATGGCGCGGATGATCGGCAGCCCCGTTCGCTGCGCTTCGTGCGCCGCCTCATATATATAAGGAAACAGGCCGGTGTGCAGCTTCGCGAACTTGCGATAGATGGCGAGCGTTTCCTCATCGAAATCCCACGGGCCCAGGTTCGATGTCATGTGCACCATCATCAGCGGGCTGAATGCACCGAACTGTGTCCAGCGCACGAACAGTTCCTTGTCCGGTCGGCCGAAATAGCCGGCAATGTCGTGGCCGGTGAGCGGCAGGCCGGACAGCCCGGCGTTCTGCGCGGCGATGAGGACCGAAGGCAGCCCGTTCGCATAGGAGAAGTCGGCTTCGTTGTCGCCGCTCCAGGAGAACGGATAGCGGTGAGTGGCGGTGAACCCGGGCCGCGCCAGCAACACGCCGTCGCCGTCAAGGCGACTGTCGATGTACGACTGCAGGGCGCCGAGGTACAGCTCGGCATACCGGTTCTTCATCTCCGGCGCCCGGCTGCCGTCGTGGAAGACGGCTTGGCCCAGGAAATTGCCTTCGCCGTCGTCGGCCTTGAACGAGCGGACGATGCGCCATCCCCGTGTCTTGTCGAGCTGGCCATGCCACCACTCGACCGCGCGCGGGTTCGTGAAGTCCACGAGTCCGCCGTCGCCTTTCCACCATTCGGCCGTCATCACCCGGCCATCCGGCCTGGCGACGAGGAATCCGCGGTCGGCGGCTTCCCGGTAGTTGCTCGATGCGCCGGAGGCGATGCCCTGCATGTCGACCACGTTGCGCGAGTTGATGAACGGCGTGAGCCAGAGGCTGACGTAGAACCCCTGTCGTTCGATTTCAGCGAACATCGCGCCGGGTTCCGTGAACTGGGCTTCGTTCAGTTCGAAATTGTTGTAGCCGGTCGCCCACGGGCTGTCGATGACGAGGACCGAGGCAGGCAGATCATGGCGGCGGTGCAGGGCGACGTCCTGCAACACCTCGTCTCGATTGCGATGCACGTCGCGGCTCTTCCACGGTGCGAACGACCACGGCGGCGGCACGCTGATGCGTCCGGAGAGTAGCGTGAAGGTGGCCAGGATCTCGCGCGGCGTCTTGCCCTCGATGATGACGATGCGCAGCCGGTCTTCCGCGTAGCGCAGGATCGTGTGGAAGCGGTCCGTGGCGTTGAGATCGAATTGCCCGGGTGCGTAGCTGTCGACCCAGACGCCGTAGCCTGAGGTACTCATGTAGAACGGCACCGGCTTGTAGGTGGCCGCGCCCTTTGCCTCGGGATGATCCTGACTCGCCATCGGCAGGATGAAACCTTTCTGATTCAGCGCCTGGAAGCGCTCGCCGCCGCCGTAGTAATCGCTGTTGTCGGCAATCCGGATCGCGAATTCGCCGGGCAGTCGCTCGCGCGCGGACCACGTGATCGCCACGGCCTCAGGCGCGACCTGCGCCCACTCGACCGATAGCACGTCGTTCTCCCAGGCGTTGGACCGGCCGCGTACCGGTTCGAATCCGCCCTGGAGTTCGCCATTGAACGAGACGGGCGGGAGCGTCAGCGGCTCGTCGGTTGCTTCCCTTTCCGGCAGTTCGAAGCGGAACACGCCGGTGGCCGGCTCGAACTGCGGCGCGGCTGCGGTTACATGACCGGCGAACGCGACCACGAACAATACGGCGGTGAAGACTCGGATGCTGCTCACGCTTGGCTTGATGTATCTTTAAAATCAGCTGGTTATCGAAGCATATACGCCATAGCGTACAACATCAGCCTGTACGCATTTGCGCATATTGCGAGGACTGCGGCCCGGTAACGGCTTTTGCATTGCCGATTGTCCATATGCTGCCTCTGCTGTACGGTCTCGCCATGACTGGCTCGACATGACTCACCAGGCCGTGCCTGACCTCCCGGCGGCGCCTGCGCGTTCCGGGGTGCGCACCGTGCTGCACGCGGGCCTGTTCGCGCTCGCTTACTTCATGGGGGCGGAACTGGCGTACGCGCTCTCGCTCGGACCATCCGTGGGCGGCACGTTCTGGCCGCCTGCGGGCATCGCCCTGGCCGCCTTCCTGGTCACGCCGCGCCGCATCTGGCCGCAACTCCTGGTTGCCGGCGTCATCGCCAATTTCGTCTCCGACCAGCTGCACGGGCAGACGCTGGCGGCCTCGATAGCCTTTGTTATCGCCAATCTCAGTGAGCCGCTGATCGGTGCGTTGCTCCTGCAGAGAATTTTCACCGCCCCCGTCACGTTCACGCGGCTGCCGGAAATCCTCGCGCTGGCGCTCGTGGTGGTGCTCGTGTCGGCGCCGGTTGCCGCCGCCATCGGCGCCATGGCGGCCGGTTGGTGGACGCAGGATTCTCCCGGCTTCCTCGCCGGTTGGCGCACCTGGTGGGTCGGCGACTCTGTTGGCGCCCTGGTGCTGACGCCCGCTGTGGTTCGCGTTATCACGGACTGGCGACAGATTGGCGGCGTCCCGCGGTACAAGTGGCTCGAAGCGATGGCCTTTGCGCTCGCCGTGTTTGCCGTCACGCAGATCGTCTTCAGCGCGCCGCCGTCGGCGATCGCGATGCCGTTCCTCGTGTTCCCGGTGATGTTGTGGGGGAGTCTGCGTTTCGGGCCGATCGGCGTCGGCGGTGCGCTGTGCCTGGTCGTCCTGCTCACGGCGCTCGACACTGCCGCCGGCCAGGGCCCGTTCGCCGCGGAGCAGCTTTCGCTCGGCGATCGCTTGATCGCCTTGCAGATCTACGTCGGCGTGATGGCGCTTTCCTTCCACGGGCTCGGCCTGCTATGGGAAGAACGGTCGAGGACGGCGGCGGCCTTGAGGGCGGCTCACTCGGGACTCGCGGCGCGCTACCGGCGGATCGTCGAGCAGTCACCGCTGGGGATTCTCGCCATCCAGTCCGACGGCCGCGTGCAGGAGGTCAATCCCGCCTGGCTGCGGCTGTGGGCGGCCGACTCCGGTGAGATGACCGCCGAAAGCCGGCCGTGGGAGGACCCACGGCTCCAGCCGCTGCTCCATCGCGCTTTCAGCGGCGAGTTCGTGGACTTGCCCGAACGCTCGCTACCCGTGCCCGGCGACTCGGGCGCGCCGCACCGGCGAGTGCGCGGCGTCGCGTATCCCGTAAAGGATGAAGCAGGGAAGGTTACGGAAGTCGTGCTTATTGAGCGGGACATGACCGAAGAGCTGCAAGCGCAGCAGCAACTCGTCGATGCCAACCGGACGCTGCGCGAGCGCGAAGAGGCGCTGTCGCACCTGCTCGAGCAAATGGCGGAAGCGCAGGCGCACCGCGAGCAGCTGCTGGAAGCAGAGCGCTTCGCCCGGGGCGAGGCCGAACGGGCATCGCAGCTCAAGGAGGAATTTCTCGCGACCTTGAGTCATGAGCTCAGGACGCCATTGAACGCGATCGTCGGCTGGACGCACGTGCTGCGGCAGAGCCCGAACGCTTCCCAGCTCGCGCCCGCGGTCGAGACGATCGAGCGCAATGCCCGGGCGCAGGCCAAGCTCATCGACGATCTCCTCGACATGTCGCGGATCATGGCCGGCAAGGTTGGTTTGACGCTGGCGCACGCCAGGCTGGCCGACATCGTCGCGGCTGCCGCCGACGCGTTGCGGCCCGTCGCCGAGGCCAAAGGGGTAAGCCTGTCGATCGACGTCGGTGCCGCCGCGAACGTGTCGATCTCCTGCGACGCGGCACGACTCCAGCAAGTCGTGACGAACCTGCTCGGCAACGGCATCAAGTTCACGCCTGCGGGCGGCCGGGTCGAGGTGCAAGGCGCGGTTCGGGAGCAGCAAGTCAAGCTCGTCGTTCGCGACACCGGCCAGGGGATCCCCAAGGAGTTTCTGTCCGCCGTGTTCGAGCGCTTCCGGCAGGCCGATGGATCGATCACGCGTCGTCACGGCGGACTGGGCTTAGGCTTGAGTATCGCGAAGCAAATCGTCGAGATGCATGGCGGCTCGATCGTCGCGCACAGCGACGGCCCGGACCGCGGAGCCACCTTCACGGTGACGCTGCCCTCGGCCGGACAAGGCTCAGGCGGCGACCTGGCCGCCGGCGATGAACGGCAGGCGGTGCCGTTGACCGGCCTCTCCGTGCTCGTGGTAGACGATGAAGCCGATGCGCGGGAGCTGCTGCGCCGGCTGCTTGCCGAGCGGGGCTGCGACGTGGCTACTGCCTGCTCAGCTGAAGAAGCGCTGAGGTTGCTCGCCGCGGGTCACTGCGACGTGCTTCTTACCGACATCGGAATGCCGGGCACGGACGGTTACGAGTTGCTGCGGCGCGTTCGTGGCGCGGACGACGCGCAGAAAGCCATCGCGGTCACGGCGTTCGCGCGTCCGCAGGATCGAGACCGCGCGCTCGCCGCCGGTTTCGACGGACACCTCGCCAAACCCGTCAATCCCGTCCGGCTGCTGCAGATGCTGGCGGAAGTGGCGGCGTCCGGGGTCGAACCGATTAATCCAGGGGAGTAATCGGCTCGATCCCTTATCTCTCCCGGTCAGGCGCGGGCGGTCTCCGCCGCAACATCCGCGAGCACTTTTTCGAGCGCGGCAACCGCGAATTCCGCAGCGTCTGAAAACGGATTCAGGATCAGGTCAGCGCCCTGGGCCCGCAGAAGTTCCGTATCCGTCGCGGTATGCATGGCGATGGCGACCTTGCCCCGGAAGCCCTGGCTGCGCAGGGCGTGCAGCAATACGAGCCGCGGATCGGTGTCGCTCAAGGCGACGGAGGTCCTCGGCACGGCGGAGATGACCGCTTTCGCTCGCGACAGCGGCAGGTGACCCGCGAATTCCGGATCGGTCGCGTCGCCGAAGCGCCCTTTATGGCCGGCCGCGCGCCATGCCTCGAGCGCTTCCGGATCGAAGTCGACGCCGAGCACGGTGTGGCCGTGGTCGATCAGGCGGCGGCCGATCTGGCTGCCGTAGCGTCCCAGCCCGAAGAGGATGAATTCGTAGTCGAGTTCCGCGGCAATCTCACGGCGCTCGCCCTCGTCCTCGCGGTGCGCAACCCTGCGCTCGAAGAATCCCAGCCACGGCTCCACCAGCGCGTACAGCTGGTGAGAGTAGGAGATCATGTAGGTGGATAGCGCGATCGTCACGAGCCCGACCAGCGTAACAAGGCCCATAGCCTCCGGCGTCACGTGCTCGATGGAAATGCCCATCGCCATGAAGATGAGCGAGAACTCGCTGATCTGCGCCACCGTCAGGCCGGCGAGAAAGCCGGTGCGTTTCCGGTAACCCATGTAGCCCATGATCGCGAGCACGATGAGCGGGTTGCCGATCAGCACGAAAAGCGACAGGACGACGGCCGGGCCCGCCTGGTCGCCCAGTACCGAGAGATCGAGGCTGGCGCCGAGCGACAGGAAAAAGAACAGCAGCAGGAAATCCCTGAGGCTGGCCAGGCGCGAGCCGATCGCGTCGCGGTACTGCGTCGAGGCGAGCGAGATGCCGGCGAGCAGCCCGCCGAGTTCCATGCCGAAGCCGAGCCAGTCGCCGAGTGCGGCAAGGCTCAATGCCCAGCCAACGGCGAATATCACGAGCAGCTCCGGCGACCGCGCGACGCGGCGCAATATCGGTTCGGCAGCGAAACGGATGAACAGGGCGATCAGCGCCAGCACGCCGGCGCCACCCAGCATGACGATCGCGACCTCTTGCATACCGCCGTCTTCGCTGACCCCGACGCCGAGCGCGGAAAGTGCCACCATCGCGAGCACCACTGCAATGTCCTGCACGATCAGGAAGCCGAGCGCGATCCTGCCGTGCAGGGAATCGATTTCTCGCTTGTCGGAAAGCAGCTTGACGATGATGATCGTGCTGGAGAACGTCAGTGCGATCGCGATGTAGACGGAAGTGAGCCAGTCGAGGCCGAGCGCTACGCAAATGAGAAACCCGAACACCGCGGTAAACGTGATCTGGCCCAGCCCGGTCGCGAGCGCGACGCCGCCGAGTGTCCTCACGAGCTTGAGATCGAGTTTCAGGCCGACCAGGAACAGCAGGACCGCGATACTGATCTCCGCGAGCAGCGTGATGTATTCGGTCGAGGTCGCGAGCCCCAGCACATCGGGGCCGGCGATTATGCCGACGGCGATGAAGGCAACGACCAGGGGCTGGCGGAGCAGCAGCCCGAGGAAGCCGATCGCCGAAGCGAGCAGCACCAGTGCCGCGATTTCGTAGAAGGTCTGTGCGAAGGTCAACAATCGAAGCCTTTGTTTCTGCCCAGGAAACGCCCCCGGCCATCATAATGGCATGGTGGAGAATGAGCACAGTGTCGTTCCACTGTTGCCCGGATGGGCGGCCCCTCCCCCCGCTTTCGGAATCGTCTTCTATACTTTACGGGGACTGACAAGAAAAACAGGAGGGCGACATGTCCAAGTCAATGCAGAACGTGTGGCGAGTGGCGATTATCACGGCTCTGGCGGCGGCATCGGCCAATGCCGCGGCGGACTGGGTACAAATCGATGCATCGGAGCCCTTCGTCGATCAGGACGGTGTGCAGCGCAACCCGAGCTGTTCGGGCGGCCCGCAACTGGTACCAACGCCGGCCGGCCCGGTGCCGGTTCCCGCGGATACCGATTACTCCTTTTTCTTTCGCGCCGGCGATCCCGCCAAACTGGCCGTGTTTTTCGACGGCGGTGGCGCCTGCTGGGACGCCAACACCTGTATCGGCTCCGCATTGCTCGGCACGCCCTTGTACGCGCTGGACGTCGATGAAACGGTCGCGTCTTTAGGCGCGGCCGGCGGCCTCGCCGACTTCGGCAATCCGGACAATCCGATTGCCGACTACACGCAGGTGTTCATTCCGTATTGCTCGGGCGATCTGCATACCGGGGCGACCGACACTACCTACTTCCTGTCGCTGCCCGACGCCTCGATCGTGCCGTGGACGATTCATCACCGCGGCAATGACAATGTGGTGGCCGTGCTGCGCTGGCTCGTCGACTACTATGCGAACGAAATCGGACATGCACCCGGGAAAGCCTTCCTGTCGGGGGCGAGCGCCGGCGGTTACGGCGTCCTTTACAACTATCCCGCTATGGCCGAATTGTTGCCGCGACACGCCAGCACACAGCTCATGGTCGATGCGGCCAATGGGGTGATCAATCAGGACTTCTACGAGCGGGCGCTGACGCCGGACGGCGTCTGGCGTGTCTGGGACAACCTTTCGCCGGAACTGACGTCGGCATTTTCGTCCGGGCCCGACCATCTCCTCATCGAAACTTTCAAGAGTCTCGGTGCAAATCACCCGGGGACGCGGTTCGGCCAGTACACTACCGCGTTCGACGACACGCAGATCGTCTTTTTCAATATTGCGCGGCATGTCGAACAGCCTGAATTGTGGTTCGACCCGGACGAGCTGGTATCAGCGGGATTCGAATGGACGATTCGGGCACGCACTTACATGATACTCACAGCATTGCAGAACTGGCATTACCGCTTTTACCTGGCCAAAGGCACCGACCATACGGTTATCGCGGACGACAAGTTCTACGTCGAAAACAGCGCGAAAGGCGTGCCGCTGGTCGACTGGCTCGACGACATGATCAATCGCAGCTTTCCCTTTGGTAGTGACTGGCGCAATGTGTCGTGCACTCCGAACTGCCTGCCGTAATCACCAGAAGCTCGTAGAGTTTCGAGTCCGTTTTCGCGGCGTTGGGCGCCATTTGTAAAGGGGGGGAGAAGCAAGGCCCTTCGTTTACCCGTGAGGGTTCGGCCACATAGCCGTTCACGGCCGCTCAAACTCATAAGTCCGCCCGTCGGCATCGAGCTTACGCGGTGTCGAGCGGCGCCATGCCGAGCGACCGTCGCTTCGATACGGTCGTGCGGTAATCTGGTGAGCTGTTATTCCGGCGAACCCTGTATACCCCACTGTGAACGATCCTGTGATGGAGCGAACAGTGGCATACAGAAACGGTTCAGGCCTGGTATTCGTACTCGCGCTGGCGGCATGCGGCGGAGGCCCGACTTCGAGAAGCCTTCGGATGCCGACGCGGACAACGTCTGTGAACCCGCCCGCAACTCACTTCCGCGCGCCGAGTCGCGCCAGAATCTCGGAAAGGTCTTCCGGGCTGATATAGAAGTGTTCGCAGACGCGGCCCCACAGCATCGCCGTCGGAACATTCCGAGCGTTGCGCTCCGACTGGATTTCATGGAGGACGCGCAGGACCACGCGCTCTTCGCGAGTGAGTCCGTCGCGCACGTCCGGCAGCGCATCTTCAGGGCTTTTCATTCGACGGGCCTTGTCGCACGAGACTCGAAACGTCAGCGGACGGCACGCGGCACGCGCGGGCGTCCCGGTTCGCAGTCCAGCGCGTCGCGGTCCCAGTTCCCGCAATTCGCCGCCGCCTCGTAGGTGGCACGCAGAAAGCGCAGCAAATGCGCTTGCGGATCGGCCGAGCGCCGAACGGCCTCGTACGGCAGCAGAAACTCACCGAGCGCGGCGTCATAACGCGCGGCATCGGCTTCGACCCGCGCTTCCCTGAATCCCTCCGGTTCCGGATAGGCATATGAATAGAACATCGCGTCGTCCGCACCGCCGCCTCCCGGCCAGAAGCCGGCGGAGGACACTTCATGACTGTAGGCTTCCCGCGTCACGGCATCCGGGAGGCCCGGCACGCCGCCGCGATGCAACGGCGCGCGCCGCCCGGAAAAGCGCGTGACAGCCAGATCGAGCGCGCCCCAGAACAGGTGCACCGGGCTCACCTTGCCGAGAAAGGACGTGCCGAACTGCCGGAAGACACGGTCGACACGCAGCAGCGCCTGGTGATATCGCGCAACGGCCTCGGCGTCGTAAGGCCGTTGCTGCGTATCCCGCGCAAACGGAATCGGTTCCGGCATTTCGCTGGGCACGCCGTGCATGGCCGGCGTACCGCCGACGGCGGAGATCGCCTCCTTCGCGCGGTCGAAGAAAGTAGCGACGCTCATCGGTTCGAGCGCGAAGCTCTCGATAGCGCCACCTGCCGATCGGGCTGCCAGGCGGTGGTCGCGGAAATCGAAATCCAGCGTGATGCCGCTGGCATCCGGCACCAGCCCAGTCGTCAGGCCGCGCGGTGTCACGTACAGGGTTGCATGCCATGAGTGATTGACCCACGGCGTGTGCGCGAGGCGGTACTTGCCGATGATCTGCGTCCAGAGGTGCAGCGCGGAGCAGGTTTCGCGCCAATCGCCGTAGCTGATCGCTGGCCACGATTCGCGGGGTTGCCCTGGTCTTCTGCTCATTCGATTCACTTGTCGAAGTAGTCATGGTTTGCGGATCAGCGGCATCGATTGCCACTGGACGATCGAATGCGGCGGGGGCGAGCGCATGGACGACCCTGGAATTCTACCGGAAAACGTTCGCAACTTGAGAAAGCGCGGCCGGGTTCGTTCCTGCTACATTCCGTCCAGCGATTCAAGAAGCAAAGCACCGACCCGTACTCCAGGAGGAACCATGAGCGCCACGGACATCAACGTGCATCCGATACACCTCGGGCGCAACGCGACCGCCGAAGTCGAGCCGGAATTCACCGGCGATCCGCAGTGGTACGAGAACTACGGATGCCGCCACGCAGAGGATGGCATCGAGGGTCGACTGGTCAGCATGTACCGTTTCACGGCCGACTGGGATTCCTGGGAGGTGCATCCGCACGGCAGCGAAGTAGTGCTGTGTGTCGCCGGCTCGATCACCTTGCACCAGGAAAAGCCCGACGGCTCGCGCACGACCGTCACGCTCACGCCCGGCCAGTACGCGATCAACAAACCGGGGACGTGGCATACGGCTGACGTCGAAGAAGAAGCGACGGCGCTGTTCATCACCGCCGGCATGGGCACCGAGCGCCGTCCGCGATGACCGGACGTCCGACGGCCATACCGGCAGAACGGCATCAACCCGCTTTCTCATAGTCATACCAGACGGCTTCGACGTTGTTGCCGTCGAGGTCATGGACGAACGCGGCGTAGTATCCGGGCCAGTACTCGGCCCGATAGCCCGGCTCGCCGTTGTCCTTGCCGCCGGCGGCGAGCGCGGCTTCGTGGAAAGCCTCGACTTCCTTCCGGCTCTTCGCTTCGAATGCCAGGTGCAACGGAGTGACAGTTTCCCGTTCCGCGATCCAGAAGTCCGTGTTCTTGCCGTCGGTGAAGCCGACCGCCTCGCCGAAATCCATGTTCGTCTGGTATCCGAGCGGTGCCAGCGCTTTCAGGTAAAACGCCTTTGCACGTTCGCAATCTGCAACGGCGAGAGTCGCGTGCGCGATCATGTCACACCTCCTCGAACTGTGAATTCGCCAGCCGGAATGGTTGGCCAGGTGACGATGAGCTTACCAAACCAACGAGCAGCGGGGCTCGGGACATCCATCGAGTCAACCGCCCCCGACGGGCGATGCGAATTCGACATGAGGTAAGCTGGTGGGGTCGCCGTGATCACGGCGTATGTAACCCCAGAGAGAGGACACCGGATCATGCCGCTTAAACTCTACGTATTTCCTCCGTCGCCGCGTTCGTTCAAGGTGCTCGCGGTCGCGTCATTCCTGGACCTGGAGCATGAAACCCGCGTGGTCGATCTCGGGAAAGGAGAGCAGCGCCGCCCGGACTACGCGGCGATCAACCCCAATCTCAAGGTTCCTGCCCTGGAAGACAACGGCTTCCGCCTGTGGGAAGCGAATGCAATCCTCCAGTATCTCGCGGAGAAGCGTCCCGACCGCGGCCTCTTGCCTCGAGATCCGGGGCACCGCGCGCAGATGGCGCAATGGCAGTTCTGGGATCTCGCGCACTGGGAGCCGGCTACCGCACCGGTTCTCCTGGAGCGATGCATCAAGCCGCTGCTCGGGCTGGGCGAGCCGGTTGCCGCCGAGATCGAGCGAGGACTCGAGGGGTTCGCCCGCGTCGCGCCCATTCTCGACGGCCAGCTCGGGAGCACCCGCTTCCTCGCGGGGCCGGACCTCACGGTCGCGGACTTCTCGATCGGCGCCATCCTGAACCTGTCGGAGATGGCCGGCCTGCCGGTGGACGACTACCCCAACATCCGCCGCTGGCACGACGAGCTCAGCGCGCTGCCCGCGTGGCGGCAGGCGATGGTCTCGCCGCCGTGCAACCCGCCGTCATGAGTCCCGTCTCGCACCTCCGCGGAAACATTTCCTCGAAACGACTTTAAAAAGTGCGGCGAAGTTCGTTTCTGCTACATTCCGCTTCCTTCCCGCTGACCTTACAACTTGTGCCCATTTCCCTGACCAGACACCTCGCATCCCTCCTGCTGGCTTTGGTTCTCGCTCCCGCGTTATGCCAGGCGAACGAACCCACGCTGCAAAGCAACATCGAGCAGGTTCTGGCAGAGGAGGGCCTCATCGGCATCTCATGGGCTCTGCTCGACAGGAACGATGAAGTAACCCTTGAAGTAATGCTGGGGGCGGCGGGACTGCGCGATAACGCTTCCGGCGCCCCATTTACCACCGACACCCGCTTCCATGTCGGCTCGATCGCCAAGAGCCTGCTCGCGACCGGCGTGCTTCGATTGGCTACCACCGGCGCGATCGATCTCTATGCACCGGTCAATCGTTACCTGCCGGATCTCCCCATCAACAATGCCTGGCAGAACGAAACGCCGGTGACCGTGCGACACCTGCTCGACCACACATCGGGCCTCGACGATACACGCCTGTGGCAGATGTTCAGCGAACGTCCGGAACCGGATACGCCGCTCGCGGCCGCCTTCCCCGAGCCTGAAGCCCTGCTGCGAATACGCGTCCGCCCGGGTTCCCGCTTTTCCTATTCCAACATGGGCTACACGTTGCTCGGGATGATCATCGAGGCCGTCACCGGGGAACGCTACGAAACCTGGCTGGACCGGCAACTGCTTCCGCCGCTCAGCATGCACGACAGTACCTTTCTGTTCACGACCCAGGAGGGCGACAGCGCCGACCCCACGCTTGCGTGGGGGCATGTCGACGACGGCTCCCGCTACGCGTCCAGCCCGGTGTTTCTCCGCCCCGCCGGGCAGTTTACGACCACGGCGGGCGACCTCGCCCGCTACATGCAGTTTCTGCTGGGCGACGGCGTGATCGAAGGACGGACGTTCATCGACGAGACGCTGATGCTCGCCCGCGGTCGGCCGTCGACAACGCAAGCAGCACAGGCCGGCCTGGACGCAGGTTATGGCTTGGGACTGGCGCGACGAGATCGTCACGGCGTAGTTGGCTACTGTCATGGCGGCGACGTCGTCGGCTTTGTCGCGATGCTGTGTCTGTTCCCAGATGAGCGCAAAGGTTTCGCCTACAGCATCAACACGGACAGTGAAACAGCCGACTACGAGCGCATCGACGGGGTGCTGATCGATGCGCTGCAGATCATTGAAGCGGCGCCACCGCCGAGCGCCGAAGCGGCAGCGGACGCCGGCGAATGGGCAGGCCATTACGTGCTCAGCCCGAGCCGCTTCGAAACCTTTGCGTGGCTCGACACGGTCTTCGGTTCGATCCGGATTTTGGAGAAAGGCGGAGCGTTCACGATGTCGTCACTGCAACGCAGCGATCGACAACTGCGGCCGCTGGGTGGCTACCTGTTTGCGGCCAACGACAGGCGGACCGCGTCCCACGTATTCATGCGTGGCGAGGAGGGCGAGTACCTGGTGAGCGACGGCTTCAACACGTTCAGGAAAGTACCGACCGGCTACCTGGCAGCACACTGGGTCAGCGTGTCGCTGGGCGCAGTGGGATTCATCTGGCTGTTCGTGACGGGCATCGTCTCACTGGTTCGCTATCGCGCCGTCGCGTTACATCGGCCGGAAACGCCTGCCTGGATCGCGCTACTGCTGCTGTTCGTGCCGGTGCCGTTGTTCATGACGCAGTCTTTCATGGCGATGGGCGACCTGACACTCGCAAGTGGTGCGCTCGCCGCGGTTACACTCCTGCTACCCGTCGGCATGGCACTGACGATCCTCCGCATCGCGAAGCAATCCGACAGATCCCGCACAACCCTGCTGCACGGCCTCGCCGCCGCCTTCGTCCTGCAATCCTGCGCCGTAGTGGCAACCGCAGGTCTCCTCCCCCTGAGGCTCTGGTCCTGACCCTGTTTGCGGGCAACACCACCCCGCGGTATTACCGCCTTTTACACAGTTTCTGCCGGAGATCGGTCGGCGGGTGAGTGCGACAGTATTGCATTGCCGTTCGACCCAGGAGTAAAGTAAGGATTCCTTACTTCCTGCACTGGTGTCGTCGTGCTTGCAAAATTGACTTCGAAAAACCAATTGACCTTGCCGAAGAGTATTACGCGGGCGGTCGGTCCCGTTGAGTACTTCCAGGTCGAAACCGAAGGGCGGCGAATCATCCTCACCCCGGTGCGGATACAACCGGCGGAGGCAGTGCGTGAGAAGCTTGCGGAGCTCGACATCACGGAGCGCGATATCGCGGATGCGGTCGAGTGGGCCAGAAACCGTGGGCGGCGCAAGAAGAAATGACTGAACGGCCGCGAGCGGTCGTCGATACCAACCTCGTCGTTTCCGCTCTCGTGTTCGCCAGCGGGAAGACGTTTGAGTTGCGGACAGGCTGGCAGGCCGGACGGTTTGATCCACTCGTATCCCGCAACACAGTAACCGAGCTGGTACGCGTCCTGGCGTATCCGAAATTCCGGCTCTCGGAAGCGGAGCGGGAAGATCTCCTCGCCGATTACTTACCCTACTGCAGCACCGTCAGGATGTCGTCGAAACTTCCGACGGTCCCTGCGTGCCGTGACCCGTTCGATGTGCCTTTTCTCGAGCTGGCGATTGCCGGCAGCGCCGACTACCTCGTGACCGGTGACAAGGACTTGTTGAGTCTGGCGAATCGCTTTGCGGTGGCAATTGTGACGGTGAAGACGTTCCTGACACTGCTGGCGCCAGAGGGCTGATCAGCTCCCATAATTCCAATGCGTCACACTGGTGTCGGTCGCGTTTCTGGTGCGATCGACGCTGGAGTTACGGCTTGAACCACACCTCGAAGACATGCTGCGTATCGAGGTATTCACGCACGGCGCTGATCTTGCCGTCCCGTATCACCATCAGCGTGTGGTACTCCTGGTTATAGGTGCGGCCGTTCTTCAGTTTCCCGTAGGACTCGAGTTCAAGAGCCACCCGGTCGGCTTCGGCCGTCATGCCCTTGACGGTCATCCGCAAGCCATCCGTGGTCTGTTCGACCATACGATGGAAGATACGGGCAATCTGCGTTTTCGCTTGTGCGCCGGCGACCGGCGTCGACGCCGGTCTGCCGGCGATCCACCAGCTCGCGTCGTCGGCCATGGTGTCCAGCGCTCCCTCGATGTCGTTGGCGCTGAACCGCGAAAAGAACTCACTGGCGAT
>Ga0268386_10000351_pt1 | contig 28516 bp, 24 predicted proteins | sample RVTome_15_FD_200260 | JGI IMG/M metagenome (GOLD analysis project Ga0268386, IMG submission 200260) | Soil microbial communities from uranium-contaminated site in the Upper Colorado River Basin, Wyoming, United States - RVT150D86... ... | reverse complement strand
ACGCCGATCATGCACATCGACAACTTCGTGCGCGGCAAGGGCCTGTTCATCGAGACGGCCTATGTGCCAACCGACGAGCGGACGAACCGCAAGTTCCCGCTGATCCTGACGACCGGCCGTATCCTGTCGCAGTACAACGTAGGGGCTCAGACGCGGCGTACGGACAACGTCGTCTGGTACCCTGAGGACCTGCTCGAGATTCATCCATCCGATGCGGAGCTGCGTGGCATCAGGGACGGCGAACGCGTCTCGCTGTCCAGCCGCAAGGGCGAGATCACGCTGGAAGCCAAAGTCACCGAGCGCGTTCCACCTGGCGTCGTCTATACGACATTCCACGATCCGGAAACCGGCGCCAACGTGGTGACGACGGAGTACAGCGACTGGGCCACCAACTGTCCGGAATACAAGGTGACGGCCGTACAGGTCGCCCCGGCCATTCATCGTTCGGAGTGGCAGCAGCAGTTCGAGCAGCGTACGAAGGAACAGGAAAGACTTCTCGAAACGTCCTGACGCAGGAACTGGGAGGCGCTTCTGCCCTGACCGGTCCCGCGCCCCGCTACGCCTGCAATACTTTCGCAATTTACTGAGCACGAGGCACCGCTGAAGAGGCATCGATGAGCTACCTCATCTGGAAATTCTTGCACGTTGCATCGGTCATCGTGTTTGTCGGGAACATCACGACCGGCGTTTTCTGGGGCGCCTATGCGAACAGGAGCCGCGATTTCGGCGTGATCGCATCCACCTTCGAGGGGATCATGCGGAGTGATCGCGTGTTCACCATGCCCGGAGTGATCGGCATCGTCGTCAGCGGGGTGGTTGCCGCCATCGCCGGCGGGCTGCCGATCCTCGGCACCGGCTGGATACTGTGGGGAATCGTCCTGTTCGTTCTCGCCGGCTTCACATTCGGCAGCCGCGTGGCGCCGCTGCAGCGCCGGATCGCGGAACTGGCGCGGAAGGGGGACACCAGTGACGAAAGCTGGCAAGCGTACGATCAGCTGTACCGTAGTTGGGCGCGCTGGGGATGGATTGCGCTGCTGGCGCCGGTCGCCGCCGTGATCGTCATGGTATTGAAGCCAGTGCTTCCGGCGTTCTGACGAATTGCTTCCCTGACGTGGGCGACCTCTCTTCCTTTCCGGTCGCCGGCAAGTGGCCGGCGCAATACCCGGACCGTATCCAGCTTTATTCGCTGAACACACCGAACGGCGTCAAGGCCTCGATCATGCTCGAGGAGAGCGGCCTGCCCTACGAGCCGCACCTTGTCCGATTCGAAGCGAAAGACCAGTATTCGCCGGAGTTCACGTCGCTCAATCCCTACAACAAGATCCCGGCGATCATCGACCCGCACGGTCCGGGCGACAAACCGCTGCCCCTGTTCGAGTCCGGCGCGATACTGATTTACCTTGCAGAAAAGAGCGGTATGTTCCTGCCGCAGGACCCGGCGCGTCGCTACGAGACCATCCAGTGGGTCTTTTTCCAGGTCGGCGGCGTCGGGCCGATGTTCGGGCAGGTCGGTTTCTTCCACAAGTTCGAAGGGCGGGAGTTCGAGGACAAGCGGCCGCTCGAGCATTACGTCGACGAAGTGAGGCGCATACTCGCCGTCCTGAACGAGCGGCTCCAAAACCGGGCGTGGATGATGGGAGACGAGTACACGATCGCCGACATCGCCATCTTTCCGATGGTGCGGAACCTGATCGGCTATTACAAAGCGGGCAAACTCGTCGGCATGGCTGATTTTCCGAACGTCACGCGGACCCTGCGTGTCTTCGCCGCCCGGCCCGCCGTCATCAAGGGCCTCATCACGCCTTCCGGCTGAACGTCGGCGGCGACCCGGTACACCGTCGGCAGCTATCAGGACCTGCTGCGGAAGGGAGACCGTTTACTTCGGCCTACGCCGGATAGGTAACCGTCGATCCTTCCACTTTCGCCATCGGATTCAGCGCGTGCGGCCGGGCGCTGGTGGCGCTCATGATGTCGCGGACCTCGTAGCCGCGTGCGATCAGCGCGTCGGCGATCAGGGAGCGATGGCAGCGCCAGGGCACCGCTTCGGCGCACATGATGGCAGTCGGCTTCTCCTCTGCCAGTTTCTGAAGCTGCGAGAGGGCGTCCTGAAAGGGTTCTGTCTGCATGTAATCGGCGAAGCCGCGGAACGACGCGTTGCGCCAGCCGTCGTTGACCGAGTCGGGCCGCGGGCGGCGTAGTCCGCCCAGCGCTTTCATGTGCCGGTAGTTGAGCCGGCGGTTGCGTAAGGCCCGGGCCAGCGTGTCGCGATTGAATTGCGGGTTGTGCCGCGAGCGCGGCACGGTCCGCACGTCGATTAGCCGCGCGACCCCGTGGACGCGCAGCATCTGCACGAGCTCCTCGAAACTGCGCGTGGAATGGCCGATCGTAAAGACGATCGGCTTTGCCGGCGTTCTCCTGGAAATACTAGAAGAACTTCCCGGCGACGTTCCGCACGTCATCCAGATCGAACTTGCCGTCGCTTCCGCCGAGCAACCCTGCCAGCGCGCCGAGCGTGCCGCCTCCGTTGCCGCTTCGGGCACTGGCTTTGCGGCCCATCGCGCCCATCGCGAGACCTGCGACGATCGGCAGGGCTTTCCTGATCAGCGCCGCATCGATGCCCGTGTCCTCGGCAGCGCGCGCGGCCACGTCGCGGCTTACGTCCTTGCTGCCGAAAAGATGTCCGAGAATGCCATTGCCATCTTTGCGGGCTTCCTCGTCGGCGAGGAGTTCGGGCTCGTCCAGGTAGCGCTGGTGCCGCTCGCTCTGGATGGCGCGCTCCAGTCCGGCACGGGTCTCCGGCGATGCCGTCTGCTTCTGCATCCCTTTCACCAGCGCCGGCGACAGTGCCCCGATCAGTTTGCTCGCATCCGCCTTGTCGAGGCCGAACTGGGCGGCCAGTTTGGCGATGCTTTGGCTGCCGCCCGCGCTTTCCAGCAGATCTGTCAGGTTCATTGCATTTCTCTCCAACATTCGCATGGCTTCAAACTGTTCTAGTATCTGGAGTCTAGTTCATGCGCGGCGCAGGCGCCGGGTAAGAAATACAAACACCGGTTGTAACCAGGTGCCGCCTCAGCGCCTCGCTTGCTTGCGCCCGGAAATGGAAACCCATGCGACCGCACTGCTCAGCAAGGCGAGCGCGGCGCAGATGAGAACAAGCACGCGGAACGATTCCACGTAAGCGCCATCGACGGCATGCGCCACCGCGGCGGCCGTCCCTTCCACCACGCCCGCGGGCGGTTGGAGTTCCGCGAGCGCCGCTGCATTATTCGTGAGTTGCCCGATCACTCGAGAGGGAACCTCCGCGGCGTGGAGCCGGGTTTCGAGAGCCTGCGTAAAGTGGAAAACGGCAACGGTGGTCAATGCCGCAATCGCCAGCACGCCTGCAATACGCGCGGCCGTGTTGTTCACGCCCGACGCGACGCCGGCCGCGTCCTCGCCGGCCGAGCTCATTACTACCGTCGTCAGCGGCGCAATGCTCAGGGTCATGCCGACTCCCATGAGCACGATGCCCGGGAGAAAGCCCGTGACGAAGGACGCATTGGTCCCCGGTATCGCCAATGCTGCAAAACCGGCGGCTGCGGTGACGGGTCCGGCCGTCAGGATGACGCGCGGGTCTGCTTTCCGGATCAGGTCCCCGGCGTACGTCGAACCGAAGCCGAGGATGAGCGTAAAGGGCAGGAAGGCCGCGCCCGCCTGCATCGCCGAATAACCCTGCACCTGAATCAGGTTGAACGGCAGAAAATAGAATGCGCCGTTCAGGGCGCAGTACAGCAACAACGTCATCAGGTTGGCGCCGCTGAAAGAGCGGATCCGAAACAGGCCCATGGGCAGCATGGGTGCAGCGAAGCGCCGTTCGCGCCACACGAACAAAGCGCCGAATGCCGTTGCAAGCATCGCCAGCGCGGCGCGCAGGAGCGGTGTCATTGAAGCCACCAGCGAGTAGATCAGCAGGCTGAGGGCAACGGCCAACAGCAACGCTCCGAGGTAATCGAGCGGCTGCCGCGAGCGGACCGGACTGGCCGGAACGCGCCAACGCGCAATTAGAAACGTCAGCAGCGCAAACGGGACGACCAGCAGAAACACGGAGGGCCAGCCCGTGTGATCGACGAGCCAGCCTCCGGCGACCGGGCCGATCGCGGTCGTGAGTGCAGAGGCACCAGCCCACGTACCGATGGCGCGGCCGCGTTCCTGCTCGGGGAAATGACTGCCGACCAGGGCGAGACTGGTCGGCACGAGCAACGCACCGCCCAAACCCTGCAGAAGTCGCGCGGCGATCAGGACCGACAAGGACGGCGCGACAGCCGAAAAAAATGCACCGGCTCCGAACACCGCGATTCCGGTCAGGAAAACCCGCCGCAGCCCATAGCGGTCACCCAGCGAACCGCCGATCAGCATGAACGAGCCGAGCATCAGCAGGTAAGCGTTGATGACCCACTGAAGCTCGGTTGACGCAACATCGAAATCCGACTGCAGCGCCGGCAGTGCAAGGTTTACGACAGAGCCTTCGATGAAGACAAGGCTCGAGCCCAGAATAGCGGTTGCGAGAACCCACGGCTTGTCGCGCTCCGGGCACGGTATGGTTTCCTGGCGCGCGCTGGCGAGTTCGTCACGCGGTTGTCGGGAACCGTATCCGATCGTCATGAGCCTGTCTCCGGACGTCACGCCACATTACCGCATTGTCGGCAGCCCGTCGTTCAAAGTGGATCGTTGTATGATTCGCGGCAGTAATCAAATAAGGACGTTGCAGCCTCGCTGATGGAAGAGTACTTCACGCAAATACTCCTTCTCCTCGGCGTCGCCGTTGCGATCATCATCGCGTTTCAGCGACTACATGTTCCGACGAGCCTCGGTTACCTGCTCGTGGGGCTCATCGTCGGGCCGTATACGATGGGACCGGTTGTCGATGTGCAACCGGTGCGGGCACTCGCGGAATTCGGCATCGTTTTCCTGCTGTTCACCATCGGGCTCAGCTTCTCGTTGCCGCAGATTCACGCGCTGCGGCACCAGGTGCTCGGCCTGGGAACCGCCCAGGTCGTTCTCACCACGGCCATCGTAGGCGTGATCGCATGGCTCAGCGGTTTGCCTGCCACCGCCGCGTTCGTCATCGGCGCAGTCTTCGCGCAATCGTCCACCACCGTGATCAGCAAACAGCTTGCCGAGCAGGGCGAGGAAATGAGCCGCCACGGGCGGCTCGGCGTCGCGATGTCGGTGTTCCAGGACGTGACGGCGGTGCCGTTCGTCGTCGTCATTCCGGTGCTGGGTGCGGCGGCCGGCGCCGCCGCGCTCCTCGGCGCGCTCGGGTGGGCGATGGCGAAAGCTGTGTTTGCGTTCGCGGGCGTGTTCTTCGCGGGCCGCTGGCTCCTGCGCCCTCTGTTTCATCTCGTCGCCGAACGGCGTTCGGCCGAACTGTTCACACTCACTGTGCTGTTCGTGTCGCTGATAGCCGCATGGACGACCAACAGGCTGGGACTGTCGATGGCCTTCGGAGCTTTCCTGGCGGGCATGGTGCTGGGGGAAACGGAGTTCCGGCACCAGGTCGAGTCGACAGTGCGGCCGTTCCGCGACGTGCTGCTGGGCCTGTTCTTCGTCGGCATCGGCATGCTGTTCGATCCATCGACGATGCCGCAAATCTGGCACTGGTCGCTGCTCGGCGCCGCAGTGCTCATGCTCAGCAAGATCCTGATCGTCACGACGATAGTGCGCTGGTCCGGCATCGATTCGCTGACGGCCTGGCGGACGGGCCTGATGCTTGCGACCGGGGGTGAATTCGGCTTCGCCCTGATCGCGATCGCGCTGACCTCCGGGGCCGTCGATCCGAGGGTCGGCCAGGTCGTCCTGACGGCGGTGCTGTTTTCCATCATCGCCGCGCCCCTTCTCATTCGATACAACTACCAGGTCGCGCGCATGCTCGCCTCGAGGCCGGCGCGCAAGGAAGACCCGGACGTGCCCCGGGCGAAGGCGGAGGTGATCGGCCCGCTCGAGGACCACGTGATCATTCTCGGTTATGGACGCATCGGACAGAGCGTCGGCCACATGCTCGAAGAGGAGGAGATCCGCTACGTCGCGCTCGACCTGGATTCGTCGCGCGTCAGCGAGGCGCATCTCGCGGGCGAGCCGGTGTTCTATGGTGACGCAGCCGAGGGCGGTATTCTCGACGCCCTCGGCATTTCCACAGCGCGCCTGATGGTAATCGCGCACGAAGACGTTGCCGCCGCCCGGCGTGCGCTGGAGCACGCGAAACTGCTGCGCCCCGAGTTGCCGGTCATGGTCCGGACGCGGGACGAATCGCACGCCGACGAATTGCGCGAAGCCGGCGCTACCGAAGTCGTGCCGGAAACGCTGGAGGCCGGCCTCATGATCGCATCCCAGGCGCTGCTTCTCCTGAACGTGCCCCAGGAGCGCGTAATGCGGCGAATCCAGGAGCAACGCGCGAGCCGTTACCGGCTGTTGCGAGGGTTTTTTCCGGGCGATGCCATCGCGGAAGTCGAAGGGAAACGCAACATCGACAGGCTGCGCTCGATACTGCTGGCGGAAGACAGCCCGGCGGTCGGCAATACGCTGGGCGACTTCGCGTTCGACGGAGTGGTCGTGAACGCCCTCGTGCGAGGCGGGGAGCGCATCCTCAGGCCGTCGGCTGAAACCCGCCTGCAGCCGGGCGACGCGATCGTATTGTTCGGGCCACCGGACGATATACAGCAGACCGAACGTCGCCTGCTGGGTTGATTCGCGGCGCGCACTTGCCCGCTGCCGCTTTATTTTTTTACCAGGGCGGCGACGGCTCCGCGACCGGAGTCGAGAGGTCGAACTCGACCCTGAACAGGCGCTCGCTGCCGGGCCTCGACAGTTCGTAGACGAAGCGCTCGCCGGGCTCGACTTCCATGGCCCAGACGTTTTTCGTCGAGGCGGTGAGACCCTCCCGCTCGAACAGCCTGATCGACTGCTTGTCCACGGGGAATTCCTGCCGCGCTTCCGTACCGTCGGTCGCGGTTTCGCCGCCGTACATCGTCACGGCGTCCTCGCTTCCATCCTGGTGACGATGATCGTGCTTCAGGCGAATGCCGTCATAGGTTCGCGTGACTACCCAGGTCCGGCTCCGGTCATCGCCGACATGAAACGGAATCCTGACTTCATTCTCGCCGCACTCACGCACGTGCATCACCAGCGTCTTCCCGGCGAAGGGGCTGTCGTCGGCATGCGGGTCGTCCACCGTCACGCGCCCCTCGTAAGCGTTGCCGCAATGCTCCAGGATGCGCGCCATGAAAACGTCCGCGGGCAGGCTGACGTGCTCACCGCTATGGCCGCCGTGCCCGCCATCGCAGGCTGCGAGGACCAGGGTTGTCGCCGAACACAATAGAAGGGCGAGTATTCTCATGGGCACCTCGTCACGACTCTGAGCCTGTATCGTCGAACAGCAGTCGGGTGAGAGGCTCCTTGATGAAGTGCTTGAATATGAAGTAGCCCGCGACGAGGCCGGCGAGGCCCCATTCCGGCGAGAACTGCAGAACCAGCGCCGGCCATACCAGTGCCAGCAAGGTGTTGATCAGCGAATCCACCGTGAACCTGAGGAGTAGCTGCAAAGCCTGCGCAACGATGAAGCCGGTGGCACTGTCCGTGAACAGTTCCGTGACCAGCAATCTAATTTCGAGGAAGACGAACGTCACAACGAAACCGCAGGCGTAAAAGCCGCCGCCGCGGGCGTTCCAGGTCGCGCGTGCCCATTTGAGAAACTCGACCTTCACCCGTGAAGGGAATGAGCGGGGTTCCTCGACCAGCGTGCGTCCCAGCCCGTACATGGTGGTCAGCCGCTCGCGGGTGCCCTTGACGAGTGATCGCTTGCCCTTCTTGCCCTTGCGCGGTTCATCGCCGCCGTCGGCGCGCGATTCCATAGCATTTGCATCGGGATGCTTTTTGCTCAATGGCCCCGGCCACACGAAGCGGCTACGTTCAGCTCTTGTCGATCCTGGTAATTTTCGATCCTTCGAGCGTCAGGTTGTACATCAGTCCCTTGGACCCGAAGACGAACCCGACCACGGGATCGTTGATGTTGGTGGTGTCGATCGCCTTTCCGGCGCCGATATCGATCAGCGCGACGGAGCCGTCGACTCCTACTTTCCAGCCGGAGCTGTCCCTGAACTTCTGCAGCGACTCCGGGGTCATGAACGCGATCACAATCGACTTTGCCTGTGCGCCGAGCTGGAACCCGATGGAGCCGCTGGCCGTGCGATAGTAACCAACGGTCTCGCCGCCGACGATCAATGAGCCCTCGCCGGTCTCTCCCCCGACGCCGATTCCGACTTTGATGACGCGCGGAAATACCAGGTAGCCTGCCGCCTGGTCGAGGAACGCCTGGGCACCGTCCACCTGTTCCCCGAACAGCTTTAACGACTCATCGACAGAAGCGTCGAGTTCCGCGGCCGTGGCAGCGAGCGTATTCACCGGCATCAGTACCGAAGCGGCACTGAGGGCCAGATAGAAGCTCCGGATAGCGTAAGACATAAATCAGTCTCCCTTTGCGTGGCGTGCGTGAGACATCTTAACGTACTGGTTCGGCTTGATGATACGGCCGCGGGCGCCAGGCGGGCCCGGAGTCAGCCGGCCGTCCCTTGAGGTCCCGTCTCTTGCATTGAACGACGAACGGCGGACAATTCGCATGACCGACAACATCGAAGAAGCCGTCGAATGTTAATCCATGGTTTCAAGCGGGCGCGGCGCTTCATACATGGGCACTGACGGTGGCCGTGGCGGAAACTGGACTCGCGCGAGAGCGCTGTTCGAGGGGGCCGTCGAGCTGCCTGATGGCGAGCTTGCCTCATTCCTCGACCGGGAATGCGGGGACGACCAGGAGCTGCGGCGCAAGGTGCTGGAATTGCTTCGGGCAGACGCCGCGGCCGGCGGAATTCTCGATGCACCCCTCGATGCGTCGATGCTCGATGGCATGCCGGAAGGCACATTCCGCCCGGGAACGCTGGTCGGGTCGTGGCGTCTCATTCGGGAACTCGGCCACGGCGGCATGGGAGTGGTATTCCTGGCGGAGCGCGCCGACCGTGCCTACGAGCAGCGCACGGCGCTCAAGATTGTGCGAGGCGGGCTTGTCTCGGGTGCCCTCGAAAGACGCTTTCTTCGGGAACGGCAGATTCTCGCCCGCTTGCAGCATCCTGGAATCGCGCGTCTGCTCGATGGCGGCTTCACCGACGAAGGCCAGCCGTATTTCGTGATGGAGCTGGTCGAGGGCGAGCCCCTGACCGACTGGGCAACTGGCCGAGAGCTCGACTTGCCGCAGCGCCTGCGGCTCTTTCTCGACGTCTGTGACGCGGTGCAGTATGCGCATCGGCAGCTGGTGGTCCATAGGGACCTGAAACCGGCCAACATCCTGGTCACGGCAGACGGCCGGATCCGCTTGCTCGACTTCGGCGTCGCGAGGCTGCTCGATGATGCGTCCGGGGAAGCGGGACTCACCCGCACCGGCATCCTTTTGCTCACGCCCGAATACGCCGCCCCGGAACAGGTTCGGGGCGAGCCCGCCACGACTGCCACGGACGTTTATGGGCTCGGCGCGGTGCTCTACGAGCTGTTGTCGGGCAAGCGAATCCGCGAAGTCGACTCGCATTCGCTCACCGAGGTCCTGCGCATGCTCGAGTCGGAAATCCTGCCGCTCGGCGAACGACAGGATCTGCCGCCTTCGCTGCAGCGGCGGATTCGCGGCGACCTCGAGACGATCGTGCACTGCGCGCTGGCCCGGGAGCCGCAGCGGCGTTATGCCACCGTGGACGCAATGGCCGCGGACGTGCAGAGGCACCTCGAGAATCGCCCTGTCCTCGCCCGTCCGGACTCGGCCCGGTACCGGTTCGGCAAGTACCTGCGTCGTCACCGGGGCGGTGTAGCGGCTGCGGCAACAGCGTTCGCCTTACTCGCCCTGGGAGTCGCCGGCACGTTCTGGCAGGCGCAACAGGCGCAACGCGAAGCGGCGCGTGCGCGGGAGATGTCTGCCTTCCTCAAGGACCTGTTCTCCTCCGTCGAGCCTGAGCAGACGCTTGGCCGCGTCGTAACGGCGCGCGAACTGCTCGACACGGGCGCCGCCCGCATCGACGAGTTGCGCGCGGACCCGGACGTGCGCGTGGACGTGCTGCTGACCCTCGGCGATCTCTATTATCGGCTCGGCGTGTTCGATCGATCGCAGGCGCTGCTCGTGCAGGCAGAGACCGAGGCGTTAGCGGCGTTCGGCGCGACCGACGTCCGTACCGCCGAGGTCCGAAACTCACTCGGCTATGTGCTCACGGAAATGAGCAGGTACGACGACGCCGAAGAAGTGATAGGCCGCGCGCTCGCGGCAAGCAGACGGCTCGATGACCCGCTTGTCCTCAGCTACAGTCTCGACGCACTCGCAAACCTGCGTTCCGATCAGGGAAGATACGACGAAAGCCGTGACCTGCGTCGAGAACTGCTCGACCTGAACACAGAGCTGCATGGTGACGACTCGTGGGAAGTCGCAGCCACCCTGCAGAGCCTGGGCACCATGGAGATGGACCTGCAGAACTACGAGGAAGCAGGCCGCCTGCTGGTGGAAGCACTTCGCAGGGAACGCGAAATCGTGGGAACGCAGCACCCATCAGTTGCAAACACGCTCGAAGTGATCGCAGTGCTGAACCTGCGCCAGGGGCGCCCGCAGGAAGCGGAGGCTCATCAGCGCGAGGCGTTGGCGATCCGCACGCAGGTGTTGGGAGAAGATCACCCGGACGTTGCCCGATCACTCGACCAGATCGCGCTGATACTGCAGCGGCAGAACCGCAGAACCGAGGCGGTCGAACTGTACGAACGCGCGCTCGAGCTGCGGCGGCGCGTGTTGGGCGAAAAACATGCACGGGTCGCCGATACGCTCACCAATCTTGCGAGCCTCGACTACCAGTCGGGGAATCTCCCGGACGCGCTCACTCGACAGCGCGAAGCGCTCGGCATCTACCGCGAGGCGTTCGGCGAGGAGCACCCGCTTGTCCTGAATGGCATGAGCAATCTCGGCGCCGTATTGCGTGAGTTGCGGCAATTCGGAGAGGCCGAACAGACTCTGAAAGACACGCTTGACTTGCGACGACAGTCGCTCGGCGAGGGGCACTCCGACGTCGCCATTTCACTGCTGCATCTTGCAATCCTCCATCGCCAGACGGACCGGTTGCCCGATGCCGAGGAGGAGTTCCGGCAAACACTCGCGATCTTTGTTGACCGCCTGCCGGAGGATCACCCGCGGCTGGCCGAAACGCGCATGGGCCTCGGCGCAACGCTGATGCTTTCGGGACGTGCCGCCGAATCCCTTCCGCTGCTGGAATCGGCCTACGAGAACGTCCGCGGGAGGATCCGGGGCGACGACGTTCGCGTCGCCGAAAGCCGGCTCTGGCTCGGCATGACGCTGGCGCGCCTGTCGCGGGACGCCGAAGCACTGCCTCACCTCGAGTCTTCGCACGCGGCGTTCTCCGCGTTGCGCGGGCCGGAACACAGCATGACGCGGCAGGCAGCCGCGGAGCTGGACGGCCTGGAGCGGCGGCTGGCCCGGGCAACGGTGACGGCCGAGCAATGACGGCGCCAATCACACAGTTGCTCGCGGCCGTTCGCGACGGCGATCGCGGTTCGCTCGATCAACTGTTCGCGCTGGTCTACGAAGAGCTTCGCGGGCAGGCGCACCGTCATCTCGACCGCGGCCGACACGTCCGCACATTGAATACGACCGCGCTGGTGCACGAGGCTTACCTCAAGCTCGCTGCTTGCGAGCGACCCGATTGGGAACACCGCCGTCATTTCTTCTGCGTCGCGGCGCGCGCGATGCGCCAGATCATCGTCGACCGGGCGCGCCGTCATCTTGCCCGGAAGCGCGACGGCCGCCTCGACCGGGTCGATCTCGACGAGAAGGATATCCCGATTGAGGAGCAGGCCGAGCAACTGTTCGCACTCGATGCGGCACTCGCACAGCTCGAAAGCATGGACGCACGTCTCGCGCAGGTAGTCGAGCTGCGTTTCTTCGCCGGTATGTCGGTCGAGGACACGGCACGAACGCTCGAAGTTTCCGAACGCACGATCAAGCGCGACTGGCGGCTCGCGCGTGCGTTCCTGCACAGGGAGCTCGGGACGGCGTAGCGACCTGGCGTCGAGCCGCCGCGCGGCAGGGTCATCGTACTCGCGTTCTACCCGTTACCGTGATCGTCAGTTCCAGCTCGTTGTTCGCCTCGTCGGTTTCGACGATCGTACCGCCCGTGTCGAGACGGCAGTGGAAACGGTAGTCGCCCGGCTCGGACGGCGTCCAACGCTCGACCACGCGGCCGGGCGCCGAGACTCCGCCGCTGCTGACAACTTCGGTGTCGCCATCGATACTCCGCAACGTCCGGCCGTCACGGTCGACTGAGACTTGCCAGGGGTCGAGCGTCACCGGCTCGCCGTTCGGCGCGTCCAAACTCACGATATAGCTGCAGTCGATCGCGAGCGACTCACCGACTGTCGCTGACTCCAATGGCACAGCTGGCGTCATTCCGGCACGATCCCTCGCGCGCCTGATGCCGGCGAAATCCGCGAACAGCAGATCGAGCGTCGGAGGTGTGCCGCGCGCCAGCGCTGCCTGCCGGGGCGTGACTTGAGCGATGCGCCGTCCGCGATCGGCGGCCGGCGTCGATCGCGCACGCGCGGCGCCGGGCACGTCCAGCGTCTTCATGATGCGATTGGCGTTTCCGCCAGCGCCGGCAAGCTCGATGTCGGCGGCGCAGCCGAGCTCCACTGGCCCGGGCGTCAGGAGCCTGCCGTACCAGGTTCGGGTTACGTGGCCCGCGCGGTCGACGGGCCCGGGACCGACTGCCTTGGCGAGGACGTTCTGCCCGCCCTCAATGAATCCAACCGACCACTCCGGTGCCGGGACCGGGGTTCGTTCGTGCGCGTATTCGTAAATGCAGCGAATGGCCACCATCGCACCGACCGACGGTGTGTCCACCGGCGTCCATGTCGGTCCCGCGCGCTCGAAAAAATCAAACTCGACGTCGACGATCCGCGGAGTGCCGCCGTGGGGGAACGGCACGGCCGGCTTGGCAACCGAAGACGGGTTTGCATCGCTGGCGAGCGTCATGGGGCCATCGTAGCAGGGCGCATCGGCACCGTCCTTGTTTGCGTCGGGCAGGCAAGTTGGCAGGGTTGCGGCGAGTTCCTTTGTGGCGGACTCATCCTTGCAGGCGATCCGCAGCGGATCCCAGGCGCCTTTCGGTGCCGTTGCGCAATAGGCCTGGGTGATGGGCACCTGGCCCTGTGTCGTACCTGTCGCCGGATCGACGGCTCCCATCCCGCCCGGTTTTGTATTCATGCTCTTGATAATCGACTGCGCCTGCTGCCTGGCGGCGACGAAGGACGAATCCATCCTCTCGAAGCAGGTGACGCCGGACTTGCCGGGCGGTCCTTCGCTCAATGCGGCGACCAGGCTTTCGCACATCGTCTTCTTCCAGGGCCGCGTACATTGCACGTTCACGGATTGCGGCGCCGCCCCGCAACGCTTGGATCCGAGTTCGGCCAGAACCTCCTTGGCGAGGACCGGATCCGCCGTCTGCCGCTGGATCCAGCAGAGGTTGTCGCTGACGGAGGCGCTGTCGCTGGGGTAAATCGTACTGCATTTGCGGAAGGAATCGTAAGTCGCGCAGGAGTACCGGATCGCCGGCAGCGGGGACAATTTTGTGCACCCGAGTGCCGTCAGTTGGCCGCCCAGGCCGTCGATCTTGGTTTTCTGCTGCTCGAGCGAATCGGCAAGAAGCTGTCCCACACGCGTGCAGGCCCAGGTGATCGCCGTGCCCATTTTCACCTTGTCCGCGTTGTGCACTCCCTGGTTCGGCCCAGGTATCCCCGGCAGCGTCAGTGGTTTTTGATTATTGCACTCCAACCACAAATTCTTGAATGGCGCGTCGGAGTAGAGAAGGTTCGTCGCCAGCGGCAACCCGTTCCATTGCGTCGCCGCGACCGTGTTCGAGAACGCTCCGAGGTGGTGATAGTACGCTGCCGCCCAGCCGTGAATTCGCGGCGCGCCCCACCCTGCAAAAAACGTGGATGGAAAAGCCTGGAACACCTTCGCCGTGTCGGCAACTTCCTTCTGGAAGCGGCTCTTCATGATGCCGCAGACTTTCTCTGCGTTGGATGCGCTCATCTTGTGCGAATCGAAGTACTCGGCGCACGACGTGCTGCTGGACGCATAGTTGCCGGCATAGAGGTAGGCAGGCTGACCGAAGTGAAGCTGCTTGACGACGGCGTACTCGAGCCACGGCCGCCAGTACTTGACATAGTACTGTTCGACCGGCATGTGCTGAGTCTGTCCGCCGATATCCTCCACGACGCTGCCGAGCGCATCGACGGCGGCTTCGACGCCGTCCGCGATGCCCTGCACGATGTCGCCGAGTATGCCGCACAATTCGCTCGCACCCGGGGCGCTCGGCAGAAGATCGCAGGCATACTCAACGCCGACCACGGACACGAGCTGCAGCACGTTGCCGCTCATGACCGCATCGTAGGCCGAGGTAATCACCGGCTCCGCAACGTCGAAGATTTCTCCGCAGAACAGGTCCTTTACCGCGCCGCCCGGCACGAGGCTGCAGACCACCTGCTCGCCGGCGAGCAGGAATACCTCGATCCAGTCATTGGCCTTGACGGCGTGGAAGACGTCGACGACTTTCTGGATCTTCGGATCGTTCGGCACGAACCCCTGCGCCTGCCCGGCCGCGAATTCGGCACACGCCTCGACCGGCTTGCCGTCGATGAGGCACTGGATCATCGGCTTCGCCTCGACGACCGCGGGATCGACCACGCCGGCGGTGCTCAGGATACTCAGTACGTCGTCGAGCGTATCGGCGCGTGCTGTTCTCGTGTTCAGGCCGAGTGTTAGCGTGACGAACATGATCGCGAAGAACGATCCGATGAAGGCGCGCCGGTGCCTGTCGACGCAACGACCACTTTCCCCGTCGAACGGCATCGTGAGTGGCACGTGCATCAGTCAGCGCACAGGCATGCGCACTCCCAACCGCTGCCGCAGTCGATAGCCACCAGCGTTGCGTCGGTGTAGTGCTTCCCGGCGGTTTCGCTCCACCGCGAACATGCCTCGCCCTCGCGTTCGAGCGCAGCGTACATCGATCCGGGTTCCGCAAAACGGTCGCGCCCTTCTGCGACCGGAATGCAGAGAATTATTGCAAGTGCAGTCAGAAAGATTCTCATGCGTGCGAACTCCCGTCGAATGGAAATCAATTGCAATACGTCATGCAGTACCAGCCGCCGCCGCAATCGATGGGCACCAGGGTTCTGTCGAAATAGTGCTTCTGGTTCGTTTCGCCCCATTTCGTGCAGGTCTCGCCTGCGCGTTCGATTTCGGCATACAGTGCCCCGGGCACGTCGTCACCGTAGTACGACATCGGGTGCTTGTAGCCGGTGCTCGGATTGGAGAACGGGTTCGATTCCTCCTCGAAGTCGTAATCGGTAAGCCACCATATCGGGTCGACGATCACGCTCGAAGAGAACGGATCCGTCCAGACGATGAACTGGTTGCTGAACCCGGCGCCGCACAGCATGGCGTGCAGCACGGTGCAAAAGCCGTTCGAGCCGCACTGTTGCGAGGTGATCTTGTACCAGCGGTATTCCTTGCCGATGCCGGCCGCGCCTTCCTGAGACGCAAAGTGCGCCACCCGTTCCAGCGTGGGCGCATCGATCACGTGCAGCAGCTCCCAGTCGGGACAATCGCGCACCGCTCGCGATGGAAAAGCGCCCGCGGCCTTGTCCCAGACCTGCGCGTAACGTTCGGAAAGCCGGTCCTGCTGGCCTTCGCGGGAATGCTGCACGCCGAGCAACCGGTCGATCTGCTCGAGTGCGCGCGCATCGCGCGTGGTGCAGCTATCGAAGTTGCGCTCGAGTATGCGCGCGTCGTTCAGACGATAATCCCTGGTCGAAACCTTGCCGAGGCACGCGAGCGTCGCCTCGCCGAGCGCCGCTAGCAGCGTGTCCTGTGCGTTCGCCCCTTGTTGCGCCCGCCGCAGCGGGTCGGCGGCTCCATCGCGGCCATGTGCTGCCGGAATGCTGAGAAGAATGGCCAGTGCGGCCAGTATCAGTTTCACGGAGTCTCCTCCTCTGCGGACGATGCCCGCCGGAAAACGTGGTGGTTCTGAAGAGTAAGACGCAATCCGGCAGGCCGAGGGGCCACGTCGCGGGCAATGAATCGGCAGGCGGCTGGAATAGAGAAGGCTGTAGGAGCCCGACCGCCATGGATGGCGGGGGTGCAAATCACGCAGGAGCAGTTTTCTGCCGCCCCGCGGGCGATCGGAGATTGAAGGTTGTGGGTGGGGTCGCCCGCATCGCGGGCTCCTACAGCCTGCAATTTAAAGGTCGGCGGGAGCCTTGGAGGCGGGCGGCATCAGAGTCGGCGGGATCGGCGCGCGGCGTCGGTTCGGCTGCGGCGGGTAGTTTGCGGCCAGGTAATCGAGTATTGCGTTCTCCGTCGCTTCGTCGAATTGCCACAGGTTTTGCGTAGCCTGCATCCAGCGGAGGATGTCGAGCCAGGTCTGGCGATCGGCGCGCTGGTTCGTGACCAGCCGGTGCGAATGGCATCCGCCGCAGTGGGCACGCACCAGTTCCCATCCCGGTGCGATGACGAGGCCGGTCGTCTCGTCCGTCTCCCCGGCGTTCGCGCCGGCGCTGAACAGCAGGACAGTGACGACGCTGACCGCGCGAATCGTCATGCGACGCTGACCGCGATCCGGTGACAGGCATTGTTGAGATAACCGCGCGGATTCCAGCCCGGCAACACCATCGGCTGCGCCTTGCCCTCGCTGTCCTCGGCGCGCGCCCAGACTTCGTAGTATCCCGGCCCTGGGAACTCCATCGACTGCGACCAGTGTTGCCACGCGAGCCTGTTTGCCGGGCGATCGAGCCGCGCTCGCTGCCACGTCGCGCCGAAATCGATCGATGTGTACATCCTTCGCACGGCGAGATCGCCGGCCCAGGCATGGCCGCGCACCTTCAGGCCTTCGCGCAACGCCATGCTCGATCCGGAGCGCGGATATGTGATCACCGAGCGCACCGGCATCGACTCGATGATGCACATGTTGTCATCCGGTACATCGACTCCCGGCGCAACGGGCTCGCACGGCATGCGATAGGATTTTCCCGTCATCTTCTCGCCGTCGTGCACGCGGTCGCGGATCAGTATCCGGTTGACCCATTTGCCGCTCACCGATGCGGGCCACCCGGAGCACACCATGCGCAGCGGCTGCCCGTGCATCAAGGGCAGTGGTACGCCGTTGATGGCCCACGCGAGCAGCGACTCCTTTTCCAGCGCCTTCGCGAGCGGCACTCCGCGCGAAATCGGACGCTTGGTCGGATCGCCCGACAGGTGCACGTCGCTTCCTTCGTAGGCGACGTAAACCGCATCATCGGAGACCCCGCAGTAGTCCAGCACGTCCGACAGCCGTGCCCCCGTCCACTCCGGACAGCCGACGGCGCCGGTCGTCCACTGGTTGCCGCTGGCAGGCGGATAGAACTCGGAACGCCCGTTGCCGCCGCACTCGAGCTGCAATTGCAGCGTGTAATGGCGGAAACGCGACTTGAGTTCCGCGAGCGACAGCTTCATCGGCCGCACGCAGGCCTCCCCGGCAAGTTCCACTTCCCACGCCTCCGGATCCATGCCTGCGACGTTCGGCGGCACGCCGTTGTTGCGCACGAACAGCCGCTCGACCGGCGTTACCGCATCGTCGAGCAAGTGCGCCGGCGTCTCGATGTTCACCGGGCGATCGTTCAATACGATCAGGCCGGATTTGCCCGCCAGCTCGAAAGAGGCGTCCGTTTCGGCAAACGCCGCGGGTATCAGGCCGCCGGGCATGAAGCGCGCGAACGGAATCGACGCGCCGACCGCCGCCGACATCGCCGCGAGTCCGCTGCCTTTGAGAAAACCGCGGCGCGACACCGGGTCGTGCACGCGTCCACACAGCATCCGATCGGCGCGCAGCGGGTCGTTCGCATAAAGCGCGTGAATCCCGATCCTCTTACCTTTCGATGACATATAAATTCCCAGCCAGGGTCCTTCGATTCGCGTCAGGCGTTTCCCGCCACCACGGACGCGGCGCTTGCCTTGAACGTCTCCAGCATCTCGCTCAGGGTGCCGCCAAGGTCCGTGGCCCGCGCGGCATCATAACGCAGCCTCTTCTGTTTCATGTACGTTCGCTGCGCGAGTTCCAGTTGTATCGCAAACACTCGTTGTTCCGGGTCGCCGTAATGACGGGTGATATAGCCGCCGGTGAAGCGGCCGTTGACCACCGAGGAATAAGGCGAGCGCGCGGCCACTCCCGCCACGGCATCCTGCACAGGGCCCGGACAGCTCCGTCCGCCGTTCGTTCCGATATTGAGATCCGGCAACTCGCCTTCGAACAGCAGCGGCACCGTGCCGCGGATGGAATGAGCATCCCACAGCAGCGCGTAGCCGAACTGCTCCCTGATGTGCGATAGGCTCGTTGCAAGCTCGTCGTGATACGGCTTCCAGTACTTCTCGATGCGACGCGCCCTGCCTTTCGCCGTTACCGCCCGGCCTTGCCGGTAGATGGCATCGCCGGCGAACGTCTTCAGCGGGCACAGACCCGTCGACACGCGACCTTCGTACAATGCCTCGTCCTCGGGAGAGCGATTGAGGTCGATGAGATAGCGCGAGTATTTCGCGGCGATGATGGTGGCGCCTGACATGCTCGCGAAATCGTACAGCCGGCGCACGTACCAGTCCGTGTCCGGCATTGCGAGCGCCGCGTCGGTCATTCGTTCGGCAATGCGCGGCGGAAGGCGACGTCCGTCGTGGGGAATGCTGATGAGAAGCGGCGAGGTGCCCTGGTGCCGCGTGAATGTGATGGTCATGGCGGCGCACTCGGCAACGCCGTACGGGCGAAGCTGTAGAAGTACCCTTCATCGACGAGGTGCGCGAGCGTCGCAATGTCTCCGGAAAGCGAACGATCTTCGGCGTAACGCTCGGATACAGCGCGAATTTCGCTGATCACCTGCTCCAGGATCGGCGAACTCTTCTTCGGATGATGGAACTCGATTCCCTGCGCCGCCGCGAGCAACTCGATGGCGACGATGTGCGCAACGTTGTCGAGCATCGTGTGCAGTCTCAGCGCGGCGAACGTCGCCATGCTGACGTGATCTTCCTGGTTGGCGGAGGTAGGAATGCTGTCGACGCTCGCCGGATGCGCCAGTGACTTGTTCTCCGACACGAGCGCCGCGGCGGTGACCTGCGGCATCATGAATCCCGAATTCAGTCCGCTTTCCTCGACCAAAAACGCCGGCAGCCCGCTCAGGTGCGAATCGATCAGCAGCGCGATGCGCCGCTCGGACAGCGACCCGATCTCGGCGATCGCCAGCGCGAGATAATCCGCCGCGAACGCGACCGGTTCCGCGTGAAAGTTGCCGCCGGAAAGCACCGCTCCCGTATCCGGAAACACCAGCGGATTGTCCGTGACGGCATTGGCCTCGGTCTCAAGCGTCGCACCCACGTGCCGCAGCACGTCCAGGCACGCGCCGGCGACCTGCGGCTGGCAGCGGATGGAATACGGATCCTGCACCCGGCTGCAGTCGATGTGCGAAGCGCGAATCTCGCTGCCGGCCATGAACCCGCGGAGCAGGCCCGCGATGTCTATCTGGCCGCGGTGACCACGCACCTGCTGGATGCGTTCATCGAACGGCGTGTCGCTGCCCTTGATCGCGTCGGCCGACATCGCCCCGGCCGTGATCGAAGCGGCGAGGATGTGCTCGGCGCGGAACAGCGCGGAGAGTGCGAGCGCGGTCGAAACCTGCGTTCCATTCAGCAGTGCAAGTCCTTCTTTCGGCGCGAGCTTCAGTGGAGCAAGGCCCGCGCGCTTCAGCGCGTCCATTGCTGCCAGTGATTTTCCGTTGACGTTGACTTTGCCGTGACCCAGCAGCGCTCCCGCCAGGTGCGCGAGCGGCGCAAGGTCGCCCGAGGCGCCGACGGACCCTTTCGAGGGGATGGCGGGAAAGATGTTGTTGTTGATCAGCCCGCACAGCGCCTCCACGAGTTCCGGCCTCACGCCGGAATACCCCTGCGCGAGCGCCGCGACCTTCATGATCATCGCCAGGCGCACGCAGTCATCCGGCAGCAGCGGACCGACGCCGACGGAGTGCGACAGGATCAGGTTCTCCTGGAGCTTGAAGAGATCGTCGTCGGTGACTCGCGTTTGCGCGAGCTGGCCGAACCCGGTATTGACTCCGTACACCTGCTTGCCGCTTTTGACGACACTCGTGATGAGCCCGCTTGAAGCAGCTACCAGTTCCTTCGCGGAGTCGCCGAGCGTCACTCGCACCGGGTGCTGCCAGACCTCGCGCAGGTCATTGAGAGAGATCGGAACGCCGTCGATATGGAGGTTCATCGGACGGCCTCCTGTCGCCTGGCGGTGCGCCGCATCGGCAGGTCGAGGTGGTGTTCGGCGGCGCAGCGTATCGCTTCGTCGTAACCGGCATCCGCATGGCGCATCACGCCGATCGCAGGATCGTTCCACAGCACGCGCGCGATGCGCCGGTCCGCGTCCTCGCTGCCGTCGCACACGATCACCAGGCCCGCATGTTGCGAGTAGCCCATGCCGACGCCGCCGCCGTGGTGCAGCGACACCCAGGTCGCGCCGCCCGCGGTGCTCAAGAGCGCGTTCAGCAGCGGCCAGTCGGACACCGCATCCGAGCCGTCCTTCATCGCTTCGGTCTCGCGGTTCGGGCTGGCCACGGAACCGCTGTCGAGATGATCGCGCCCGATCACGACCGGCGCTTTCAGTTCGCCCGTCCGCACCATTTCGTTGAACGCAAGCCCGAGCCGGTCGCGCTGCCCGAGCCCGACCCAGCAGATGCGCGCCGGCAAGCCCTGGAACTTGATTTTCTCGCGCGCCGCGTCGAGCCATGCATGCAGGTGCGCATCGTCCGGAACCAGCTCTTTCACCTTGCGGTCGGTTTTGTAGATGTCTTCCGGATCGCCGGACAACGCGACCCAGCGGAACGGCCCGACGCCGCGGCAGAACAGCGGACGAACGTATGCCGGCACGAAGCCGGGAAAATCGAAAGCGTTCTTGACGCCGTCGTCGAACGCGACCTGGCGGATGTTGTTGCCGTAGTCAAACGTGGGTACGCCCGCGGCGTGGAATTCGAGCATCGCTTTGACGTGCATGGAGATCGACCTGGTCGCGGCGCGCGCCACCGCGTCCGGGTCTGATTGCCGCCGCGCCTGCCAGTCGGCCACGCTCCAGCCCACCGGCAGGTAGCCGTTCGCCGGGTCGTGCGCGGACGTCTGGTCGGTCACCGCATCCGGCCGCACGCCCCGGCGGTGCAGTTCGGGCAAAACCTCCGCCGCGTTGCCGAGCAGACCGACGGACAGCGGCTTGCCCTCCGCCACGGCTTTCCTTATCAGCTCGAGCGCGTCGTCGAGGCTGTCCGCGCGCGTATCGAGATAGCCGGTCTGCAGGCGTTTCTCGATGCGGTCCGCCTGGCATTCGACCGCCAGCAGGGAAGCCCCGGCCATGGTTGCGCCGAGCGGCTGAGCCCCGCCCATTCCGCCGAGGCCCGCCGTCAGGATCCAGCGCCCGGAAAGATCGCCGCCGAAGTGCTGCCGGCCCATCTCGACGAATGTCTCGTAGGTGCCCTGCACGATTCCCTGGCTACCAATGTAGATCCACGACCCCGCGGTCATCTGCCCGAACATCATCAATCCCTTGCGGTCGAGCTCGCGGAAGTGTTCCCACGTCGCCCACGCCGGCACCAGGTTGGAATTCGCGATCAGCACGCGCGGTGCGTCGCGGTGCGTGCGGCAAACACCGACCGGCTTGCCCGATTGCACCAGCAGCGTCTCGTCGTCTTCCAGTGCCTTGAGGCTCGCGACGATCGCATCGAAGCACTCCCAGTTGCGGGCCGCCTTGCCGATGCCGCCGTAGACGACGAGATCGCCGGGACGCTCGGCGACGTCGGGATCGAGGTTGTTCATCAGCATCCGAAGCGGGGCTTCGGTAAGCCAGCTCTTCGCCTGCAGGGTACTGCCGACCGGCGCCCTGATACGGCGCTCGCTGCTGTCATTCATTTATTTCCACCTTGGTTGCGACGGGCGCCAGGGACGCGTCGCCATAAAGACCGGCAATCACCCGCGCATACTCGGCACGCGCATGATCGCGTCCCGTGTGCCGCCCGTCGAGGACACGCCACTCTCCCTGCGTCATTACACGATCTATCGGCAACGTGAAGCCCGAGAATACCAGCGCATCGAGCAGCGACTGCGAATCGTGACCGAGCAGCATCGGACTGTCGTCATCGAGAACGACGATGTCCGCATAGCCGCCTTTCTTCAAGTGACCGTCCGCCCGCCCGCCCGCGAGCGCCCCGCCGGCCACGGCTCTTTCGAACAGGCTGCGGCCGGTGTGCCGGTCGCGAATCGCGGCGACGTTGCGCTTCTGCGCGATGAGCCGCTGCCCGTACTCCAGCCAGCGCAGCTCTTCGAACGGATTGATCGAGACGTGACTGTCCGAGCCGATTGCAATTCGCCCGTTCGATTCGAGATATTGCTCCAGCGGGAACAGGCCGTCGCCCAGGTTGGCCTCGGTACTGGGACAAACGCAGACGACGGCGCCGCAGCCGGCAAGCCGTTCGCATTCCTCGACGTCCATGTGCGTCGCATGAACCAGGCACCACTGTTCGTCGACGTCGAACTCGTCCAGCAGCCAGCGCACAGGCCGCTTCTGCAGCGCAGCGAGCGACTGGTCGACCTCGCGCTGTTGTTCGGCCACATGAATATGCATCGGCACGCCATCGCCGTCCGCAATCTTCACGACGCGCGCCAGCGACTGCGCGGTGACGGCTCGCAAACTGTGCGCGCCGATGCCGACGGTGATGCCGCCGCTGGCTGCCTTGCGCGCGCGGGCATAGTGCTGCTCGAACTCCTTCAACGTCGTTGCGAAGCGTCGCTGGTCCGCATCCGGCTCCGGCTGGTCGAAACCGGCGCGCTCATAAAGCACCGGCACGTAGGTCAGGCGGATGCCGCTGTCCTTCGCCGCCGTCACCAGCGCATCGAACATCGCATCGTCCGCCGCGTTGGTAGCCCCCGGCTCTCTCAGCAGGTAATGAAACTCTGCGACCGCGGTATAGCCGCTGCACAGCATCTCCGAATAAAGTTGCCGGGCGATCGCCGTCAGCGCATCAGCATCGATCAGCGCGGCCAGCCGGTACATGCGGCTGCGCCAGGTCCAGAAATTGTCCCGGTTCCCCGCCCCGCGCTCCTCGGTATGACCGGCGAGAGCGCGCTGGAAGGCGTGGCTGTGCGCGTTGCAGATTCCGGGAATCACGATACCTACCGCTGTATCGGCAGCAGTTGCCTTCACATCCTTCTCGATCGAGCGTATGCGGCCCTTGCCGATCCTGAGCCGAACCCGCTCGGCCCAGCCGTCGGCGAGCAACGCTTTACGGGCATGTATAGAAGTCATCGGATAGGCTTCAGGAAAGGCAACGCGGCGAGCGGTTGTATATACAGCCCCACAGGCCAGGGCACAAGACAGCCAACTGCGAAGCCCGCATTATTCATGAACGAATGGCACTTAGTTAAGCGTTTCGGTCTCTGCCTCAGGGTGGGCCTTTGGCGGAATGGCTCCCTGCGGTCCGCTTTATTTCCGCCAAAGGCCCACCCTGAGGCAGAGACCTAAGGTCGTGGTCGCTCGCGCTGTTGGCGTTTAAGTAAGTGCCATTCATTCATGAACGAGTGAAGCCAGTGGTAGGCGGAGTCCCGGCTGGAGGAAGGACTCCGCTGAAACGTTGTGCCCGTTCATGAATAATGCGGGTCAACGTCGGACCCACAGGAGAGATCATTGGCGGACTGGGACAGCTTGCTGACCGATGTCAACGTCGCAACGATGCGGCGTGGCGCCGGGCCTTATGGCGCGATCGAAAATGCTGCCATCGCCATCAAGGATGGCAGCATCGCGTGGATCGGCCCGCGGTCGCAGATGCCTGGAAGTTCCGCGAAAGAGTCGCGCTCGCTCGGCGGGCGCTGGGCGACCCCGGCGCTGATCGACTGCCACACCCACCTGGTGTTCGGCGGCAACCGGGCGGCGGAGCACGAGCTGCGGCTGCAGGGTGCGAGCTACGAAGAGATCGCACGCGCGGGCGGCGGCATCCTGTCGACGGTCACGGCCACGCGCGCTGCGGCGGAGCGGGAACTCGAGGAACAGTCGGCGCCGCGGCTGCTGGCGCTCAAGAAAGACGGCGTCGGCACGGTTGAAATCAAGTCCGGCTACGGGCTGGACTTCGATACCGAACTGCGAATGCTCGGCATCGCGCGTTCGCTGGGCGAGCGCTACGGCATCACCGTCAGGACGACTTTCTTGGGCGCGCACACGCTGCCGCCCGAGTTCAGGGGAAAAGCTGACGGCTACATCGAGTACCTGTGCGACGTCGTCTTGCCGGCCGCTGTCGAGCGCAACCTGGTCGACGCGGTAGACGGATACTGCGAGCGGCTCGCATTTACATCGGTGCAACTCGGCAAACTGTTCGAACGCGCGACGTCGATGGGCCTGCCCGTGAAACTGCACGCCGACCAGTTGAGCGACAGCGGTGGCGCGGAACTGGCCGCGAGCTTCCATGCGCTGTCCGCCGACCACCTGGAGTACGCATCCCAGAAGGGGCTGCGCGCGCTGGCGGAAGCCGGCACGGTCGCGGTGCTGCTGCCAGGCGCGTACCTGACGCTGAACGAAACGCGCAAGCCACCCGTCAACGCGCTCCGTCGCCGCAGCATCCCCATGGCGGTCGCCTCGGACTGCAATCCCGGTACTTCGCCTGTATGCTCCCTGCGCGCGGCGATGGTCCTTGCCATATCGATGTTCAGACTCACGCCGGAGGAGTGTCTCGCGGGCGTTACGCGCGAAGCCGCGCGCGCGCTCGGCCTCGATGATCGGGGCACGCTCGCGGCGGGCAAGCGCGCAGACATAGCCATCTGGAACATCGGACATCCGCGGGAATTGTCGTACTGGCTCGGCCTGGACACAGTCGGCGGCCTCATCATCAACGGACACGACGCGCCGTAGGGCGGCTCAGGGAAGACCCGGATGAACCAGGGACTCGCCTCGAGGCGACGATTCGTGCTGGTGCTCGGCTGCCTGACCGGACTTGCGGCAGTCTCCATCGACATGAGCCTGCCGGCTATCCCGGCAATGGTGTTCGACCTCGCGACCAGCATGTCCAAGGGGCAACAGATCGTCGGCCTGTTCATGGCGGGTCTCGCACTGGGACAGCTTCCGGCGGGGGTGCTGTCGGACCGCCTCGGGCGGATGCCGGTGATCTACGTCGGCGTCGCCATATTCACCGCGGCCGGTATCGCGTGTGCGTTGAGCACAAGCATCGAACTGATGCTGGCGGCGCGCTTCGTGCAGGGCATGGCGGCATCGGTCGGCGTGGTCGTGACCAGGGCAATCGTCCGGGACATCGCGAGCGGCGTGGAGGCCGCACGCCTCCTGACGGTGATGGTCATGATCTTCACGGCGGCGCCGATGCTGGCGCCGATGGTCGGCGCATTCCTCGTGACCACGCTCGGCTGGCGGGTCCCATTCGTCGCGATCGCGCTGTTCGGGGCGGTGCTGCTGTTCGGCGTCAACAGCACGCTAAGAGAGACGCACGTCCCTGTGCGCGGCGAACATCACGTACTACGCCAACTCGTCATGAGCACGAAGGAATTCTTCTCGCACCGCGAGAGCGTGCTCGGAGTATTGCTGGTGCTGCTGCCGGCAGCGGGGTTCATGTCGCTGATCACTGCATCGCCGGCGCTCGTGATCCAGATCTACGACTTTCCGGTGCAGCTCTTCGGCATCATTTTCGCCACCGCCGGCTTTTCGATACTGCTCGGCTCCACGCTCAACCGGCGCCTGCTATTGCGTTTCGGCACGATGCAGATGATCGGGGCAGGCAGCGGCATCATCGGCATCGCGTCGCTACAAATGCTCGTTATCGCCTGGCTAGGCGACGCGCCGTTCTGCTGGCTGTGGAGCAACGTCTGTCTGTACATGTTCGGCGTGGCCTTCGTGCTGGCGAACGCCACCGGCCTCGCACTGGACCCGGTGCCGAAAATCGCGGGCGTCGCCGCCTCGCTGATCGGCACGATCCAGAACCTCGCCGCCTCCGGCGGCTCCATCGCGAGCAGCATCCTGTACGACGGGACGGTGCGAAACGTGGTGGTGCTGATGGGCGTGTTCGGCGTCGCGACGACGCTCACATTCCTCGGCCGAGGTTTGGTTTTGAAACGGTAACGCACGATCACGCTTCTACCGGAACATGTCAGGAAACTGCTAGCGCGTTTCGGTGACGATGCTCTCGACTTCCTTCCTGGACTGCGTCGGCGTGATCTTCGGATAGCCGTACCAGATCAGCCCCACGATGAACTCCTTCCCCTCATCGATCCCGGCGGCCGCGTAAAAGCGCGAGTCCTTGGTCACCGGCCCGGTCGACCATTTCGACGCCGCGCCGGCGGCGGAGAGATAGAGCATCAGGTTCTGGATCGCGCAGCAGCAACTGCCGTAGTCCTCCTGTTGCCGGACGGCGTCGTCCGAGCGGCTGCAGGTGACCACCAGCCAGCCTGGAATCGCGGCGGCGGCGTCGGCCTTGAAGTCGCCGATTTTCGCACCCTTGCGTTCGGTGGTGACGACGCGCGTGAGGTCCACGCTCGCTTTGATCGTGTCCGGTCCCAGGATGTAGAAATGCCACGGCTCCGTGACGTGATGGTTCGGCGCCCAGCGCGCCGCCTCGATGGCATCCAGAACCAGTTTGCGGTTGACCGGCCGGTCATGGAACAGCTTCACGGTGCGCCGCGCGCGAATGCGCTCCGCGACCGCGGCGAGCGCACTGTCGTTTTCGATATGGCCGGGTGTCATGCGGCATTCTCGATGATCATCGCGATGCCCTGCCCGACTCCGATACACATCGTGCAGAGCGCATAGCGGCCTTTCCGACGGCGAAGCTCGTACGCAGCGGTCGTCACGAGCCGTGCGCCCGACATCCCGAGTGGATGGCCCAGCGCGATCGCTCCGCCGTTCGGATTAACGTGTTCCGCATCGTCGGAAACTCCGAGTTCGCGCAGCACGGCAAGACCCTGCGCGGCGAACGCCTCGTTCAATTCGATGACGTCCATCTGCCCGATGTCGAGCTTCGCGAGCTGCAGCACTTTCCGCGACGCCGGGACGGGTCCAATCCCCATCACGCGGGGCGCCACCCCCGCCGCGGCCCAGGCAACGATTCGCGCGATCGGCTTCAGTCGGTGATCCTTGACCGCGCGATCGGATGCAACCAGCGACGCGCAGGCGCCATCGTTGATGCCGGACGCGTTTCCGGCCGTGACCGTTCCATCCGGGCGCACGATCGGGCGCAGCTTCGTCAGCGCTTCGATGCTCGAATCCGCGCGCGGATGCTCGTCCGTTCCGACCTCGGTCGTCTCGCCGCGCCGTCCCGGAACCGATACTGCCGTTATTTCTTCCGCGAGCCGCCGTGCCGCGATCGCCGCCGCGGCCCTCTGCTGGCTGCGAAGCGCGAACCGGTCCTGGTCCTCACGGGAAATTGAGTAATCGGCCGCAACGTTCTCGGCCGTCTCGGCCATGGAGTCGACGTCGTACTGCTCTTCGAGCTTGCGGTTGATGAAACGCCAGCCGAGCGTGGTGTCGTACATCTCCGCATTGCGGTCGAAGGCGGCGGTCGCTTTCGCAATCACGAACGGCGCGCGCGACATGGATTCGACACCGCCGGCGAGAAGCATGTGCGCCTCGCCCGACTTGATGGCGTGCGCCGCGTTGCCGATCGCGTTCATGCCCGACCCGCAAAGCCGGTTCACCGTCGCGCCCGGGACCGTCTCCGGCAGACCCGCGAGCAGCAGGGCCATCCGCGCGACGTTACGGTTGTCTTCGCCCGCCTGGTTGGCGCAGCCCAGGATCACATCGTCGATCGCGTCGGCAGCCAGGTCCGGGTTGCGCTGCAACAGCGCGCGCAACGGCACAGCGGCGAGGTCATCCGTGCGTACATCCGACAGCGCTCCGCCGTAGCGGCCGATCGGCGTCCTTATGGCATCACAGATCCATGCGGCTTCAGCCATCTTTGTCGCCCGCTTTATTGTCCATCTTTACAGTCCATTTCTATTGGACATCTGTAACGGTCCTTCCCTGTACCTCGGCATCGGCGGATACACGGCTTCGATCGTAAGTGCGGCCGAGGCGGCTGCCGACGAATGCCCAGACTACCGCGATGACGGCGCCGACCAGCGCGACACCGGTCATCCCAAGGCCGACGACCGTCGTCAGAAGCGTGAACAGCCAGGCCCAGAGGGTATCGCCGCCGCGATAGACGACGATGTCGATGACCGGTTTCGCCTTGAACCGCATCTCCCGGTTGACGATCGTGAACAGCATTTCGCGGCCCGGGCGGGTAATAGCATAGTTGCCGGCGCGCCGGGCGATTTCAAGGCCGACCACGACCGACAGGATCGGCGCGA
>Ga0268386_10000350_pt1 | contig 28525 bp, 17 predicted proteins | sample RVTome_15_FD_200260 | JGI IMG/M metagenome (GOLD analysis project Ga0268386, IMG submission 200260) | Soil microbial communities from uranium-contaminated site in the Upper Colorado River Basin, Wyoming, United States - RVT150D86... ... | reverse complement strand
TCGTAGTCCTAGTCGTAGCGGAACCCCTGGAGCGGATCGTCCTTGGAGACGTCCCGCGGCGAGCCGAAGGGCTTCAGGAACTCGGCGGGGACCTCCACCGTCTCAAGCCCGGGCCCGTCCGCGGCGCGGGCGACGTCGAGCTGGTGGGGTCGCTCGAGCCGGTAGACGAGGGACCCCTCGGTCCCGTTCACCTCGCACCAGTCGCGGCTGAAGGAGCCGTCGCCGCGGCCCACCGCGGCCTTCGTGCTCTCGAACACCCCGGTCGCCGTACCTCCCTCGAACTCCGCCAGGCACGCCACCCAGTCCTCGACGTCGGAAGCGTGCTCCACCCCGGCGGCGTCCATGCGCGTCTCGAACAGTCGCTTCGTCTGGGACACCAGCCGGGCGATGGGCCCGACCAGGTAGTGGGCGTAGTCGAGGCGATGGGAGAGCATGTCTCCCAGCTCGCCCGAGCCGGCCGTCGCCATCACCTGCCGCCAGCCGAGGTGCCGCCGGCCCCAGTCCTGGAACCGCTGGGCCCGGAAGTGCTGGGGGCGGCCGATGAAACCGTCGTCGATCAGCCGCTTCATGTAGCGCATGGCGGGAACGAACCGGTACGTGAACGCGGTCATGTGCCGGACGCCGGACGCCTCCGCCACCTCGAGCATCTCGAGCGCGTCGGCCAGGTTCAGGGCCAGCGGTTTCTCGCACAGGACGTGACGGCCGCTCCGCGCCGCGGCCACCGCGACTTCGCGGTGCACGTGGTTGGGGGTGGCGATGATGACGGCGTCCACACCTTCGTCCGCCCACAGGTCCTCGGCTCGGGGGTAGAGCCGCTCGACGCCGCTTTCGCGCCCGGCCCGCTCCAGCACGTCGGGATCGGCGTCGCACAGGGCGACCACCTCCGCCCCCGGGCACACCCTTACGCCCGCGAGGTGGTTGGCCAGGGCCACGCGGCCCACGCCTACCAGCGCCACACCGATGCGCCCGGCCGCTGCCCGGGGGGAGGGCCGCGACGGGGATGCCGAGCCGGCCTTCAGAGGCCCCCCCGGCGGTACGACCCGAACACGTCGGCGTCGAAGACCAAAGCCCCGGTCCGTCCCATGTGCCTCCCCGCGCGCTTCGTGAGCCGCGTATTCTACGGCCGGACCGCGCGGCCGCGCCATCGCCGGCCGCCGCGACCGCCGGGACGGCGAGTCGTCGCCGGGAGCGCAGGGACGGCCGAGCGGGACCTGGCCGCCACCTAGCCCTTGACTCCCCCGTTCACCAGCCAACCGCCGTCGACCACGAGGGTCTGGCCGGTGATGTAGTCGGAGGCGTCGGAGGCGAGAAGCAGGGTGGCCCCGGCCAGGTCGGCGGCGACGCCGGGGCGGCCCATCGGGATGACGCTCACCGCGCTGTCGTAGAGCTCGGGCCGGGAGAAGACCGCGTCGGTGAGCTGGGTCCAGAAGCGTCCAGGCGCGATCGCGTTGACGCACACGCCCTGCGCCGCCCACTCGAGGGCGAGGGCGCGGGTCATCTGCCGCAGCCCGCCCTTGCTGGTGGCGTACAGCGCGATGTTGGGGATGACGATCTCGAAGGACAGGGAGCCGACGTTGACGATCTTGCCCTTCCCCTGCCTGCGCATGATCCGTCCCGCCTCCTGGCAGGCGAAGAACGCGCCCTTCAGGTTGATCGCCATCAGCCGGTCCCAGTCCTCCTCGGTGAAGGTGTCCGCGGGCTGCCGGATGTTGATCCCCGCCGCGTTGACCAGCACGTCCAGGCGGCCGAAGTGCTCGGCCGTCCGGGACACGGCGCCGCGTGCCTCCTCGACTCGTCCGACGTCGGTCTCGAGCCCCAGGGCACGCCGGCCGAGCTTCTCGATCAGGCGGGCGGCCTTCTCGACGTCGCCGCGGGTCCGTGCGGCTACGGCCACGTCGGCCCCGGCCTGGGCCAGGGTCAGGGCCATACCCAGCCCCAGGCCCCGGCTGCCACCGGTCACGAGAGCGGCGCGCCCGTCCAGCCGGAAGCTGGGGGCGGGGATCCGGTCGTCGGGAGGACGCTGTCTCATCACCTCACCATCAGGACGACGTAGTAGAGCATGAGCGTGAAGATCAGGCCGGTGGCCAGCCACAGCCCGGCGGTCGTCCACGCCGAAGGGGCCACCTCCGGGGGGAGCCGGCGGTGGCGCAGGTAGAGCGCCGCGCCCCCGAGCACCGGCAGCAGCAGCGACTGCGCGATCCCTCCCGCCACCACCATCTTCACCGGGGCGGCGAGGAGCCCGTACAGCACGACCGGCACTACCGTCAGCAGCACCACGAAGCGCCGCCGCCAGACGAGCCGCGCGCGGTAGTCGTCCCGAGCGAAGGCGCCGAGCATGCGCGCCATGTCGGCCATCATCCGGGACTGCGCGGCGGTCGCCGCGAAGATCGTCCCGTACAGGGTCGCCACCGCGCCGACGTAGAAGGGCCACAAGGCCCACTCGCCGAGCGTCCGCGTGTAGATGTTCGAGAGCACCGGGATCAGGTCACGGGACGCAGGCACCAGGCCCATTCCGTTCAGTATGCCGGCCCCGAGGAGATAGAAGGCCACGGTGGCGAGCGTGTAGACGACCAGGGAGCACGCGATGTCGACGTGCATGACGCGGATCCAGCCGCGGGCCCGCCGCCGCCACTCGGGGCCTTCCGCGCGCCGCCCGGCGAACCGCGCGTAGCCCTTCTCCACGCACCAGTACGGGTACATGAACAGCTCCGACGCCCCCACGCCGGTGATGCCGAAGACGGCGATCGCGGTGGCCAGCCCCTGGGGGGGCAGGCTCAAGGTCAGGCCGGAAGCCACGCCCTCCCACGAGAAGTACTCGGGCATGCGGGAGAGGACGATGGCCGCGAGCACGGTGAGCAGCGTGAACAGGGCCACCTTGGCCATGGCCAGCCGCTCCACCCGCTCGTAGGCGCCGCCGAGGAGCAGGACGAGGGTGAGGGCGAGGAACGCGAGCACCCACGCCGCCACCGGCACCGTGGGCACGAGGATGTTCATCACCTGGGCCACGCCGCCGAACATGGCGCCGATCTGGAGGAGCGTGATGAACACCATCGCCGCCCACGCCCACACGACCCAGTTCACGCCTGCCCGCGGCCCCGGCACGCGGTTCAGCGCCTCGAGCCCGGTCTCGCCCGTGGCGATGGTGTAGCGGCCCAGCTCCGCCTGGACCACGGGCTTCACCAGGCAGCTCAACAGGACCACCCAGAGCGCCGCGTAGCCGGCCTGGGCGCCCAGGGTGGTGGTGGCGATCAGCTCGCCCGACCCCACGATCGACGCGGCCAGGATCATGCCCGGCCCGATCCGGCCAAGGGCCTGGCCGATCGTCTGCGGCGGCTCCGCCACGTCCTCGGGCCGGAGCTGGTACGGATCCGCGGGGGGGGACGGCTGACCCGCTGGGGAACCGCTCGGAGCGGGGCCGGCGCCGGCCGCTACGGGAGAGGGGTTCGACATCGAGCGGGATGATGCCCCGCCCTTCCGCGCAGGGCAACCGCGCCCCCCGCTCCGAAGACCGAGGGCGCACCCGGGTTCCACGATCTCCGGTGCGCCACCCTGCTCCCGACGCGGTACCCTGTCCCAGGGCGATTCGGGAAAGGAAGCGGCATGAAGAGGGTCCACGGCCGGCCCGGGGTGCGCTGGTGCGGGTGATCATCGCCGGGGGCGGGCAGGTCGGCATGCTCATCGCCAGGAGGCTGAGCCGCGAGGCCAACGAGGTGGTGGTGGTCGAGCCGGACGCCGACCGTTGCGCCCAGCTCGAGGCCCAGCTCGACGCCAAGGTCGTTCAGGGCAGCGCGTCACGGATCCAGTCGCTGCGCCAGGCGGGCCTCGCGGACGCCCAGATGATCATCGCGGTCACCAACCTCGACGAGGTGAACGTGCTCGCCTGCCTGATCGCCCAGGCCGAGCCCGGCGAGCGGGTGAAGGTGGCACGCCTGCGTACCTACGAGGTGGACCAGTGGCGCTCGCTGCTCGCCTCGACCGGGCTCAGGATCGACCTGGTCATCAACCCGGAGACCGACGTGGCGGAGCGGATCATGCGGGTGGTGCGGCTGCCGGGCGTGTCCGACATCATCGACTTCGCGGACGGCCGCGTGAAGCTGTTCGGCATGAACGTCGAGGAAGGGATGTGGCTGACGGGCAAGACGCTCGAGGAGCTCCAGGCCGCCGGCCCCCCCGTGCACTCGCTGATCGCCCTCATCTTCCGCGGCCCGCAGGTGATCATCCCGCACGGCGCCGAGGTCCTCCGCGCCGGCGACCACATCTACGTCGTGGCCACCAGCGAGAACCTGCCCGACACGATGCGCTTCATGGGCCTCGAGGGCCGGCAGCGGTTGGAGCGCGCCTTCATCCTGGGCAGCAAGCAGGTGGGCATCCGGGTCGCGGGCGCGCTCGAGGCCCAGGGCGTCGCGGTGAAGCTCTTCGAGCGCGAGGCCGCGCGGGCCGAGCGCATCGCCGCCCTGCTCGAGAAGACCATGGTCATCCACGCGGACGGGACGGACCAGGCCACGCTGGCCGAGGAGGGGATCGCCGGCGTCGACGCCTTCCTGGCCCTGACCGGCGACGACGAGAGCAACATCATCGCCTCGCTGCTCGCCCGGCGCCTGGGGGTCCCGAAGGTGGTGGCCCTCATCAACCGGCTCCACTACCTGTCGCTGGCGCAGCGCCTCGGGGTGAACGCCACCCTGAGCACGCGGCTCGCCGCGGTCGACCGCATCCTGCAGTTCGTGCGCAAGGGGCGCGTGCTCTCGGTGACCACCTTCCGCGAGGAGGAAGCGGAGGCGATCGAGCTCATCGCCGCGCCCGGCTCCAAGTACGTCGGCCGCGAGCTGCGCCACATGCGCTTCCCGGCCGGAGCGATCGTCGGCGCGATCGTCCGTCCCGACGGCCAGGTGGTCGTGCCGCGGGGGGGGGCCACGATCCAGCCCGGCGACCGGGTCATCTTCTTCACGCTCGAAAGCGTCGTGCCGGAGCTGGAAACGGCTTTCCTGGCCGAGAGACGGGCCGGCGCTTGATCCGGTTCTCGGCGGTCGGCTACATCGTGGGCCAGCTCCTGCTCGCCCTGGCCGCGACCATGGCCGTGCCCCTGGCCTACGGCCTGGCCGCCGGCGGCGGGGGGCTCGGGTCCCTGGCCGGCGCCGCCGCGCTCACCGCGGCGGCCGGAGCCGGGCTGGTGAGGTGGCTGCCCCGCCCACGCCAGGAGATCAACCAGCGCGAGGCGTTGCTGCTCGTCGTGGCGTCGTGGCTGGCGGTGGCGTTCTTCGGGTGCCTGCCGTTCTATCTCTCGCCGCACTTCCCCAGCTTCTGCGACGCCTTCTTCGAGTCCGCCTCGGGCTTCACCACCACGGGGGCCACGGTGCTGGCGCGGGTGGAGGTCCTGCCCGCGCCTCTCCAGTTCTGGCGCTGCTTCAGCCACTGGCTGGGGGGCCTGGGCATCGTCCTCCTGGTGGTCGCGGTCCTGCCCCTGGTGGGCCACGGCGGCATGCACCTGTACCGGGCCGAGTTCTCCGGGGCCCGTTCGGAGAAGCTGAAGCCCCGGGTCACCGAGACCGCGCTGTCACTGTGGAGGATCTACGTGACGCTCTCGGTGGCGGAGTACGCCGCACTGCGCTGGGCGGGGATGGCTCCTTTCGACGCACTCTGCCACACCTTCTCCACGCTCGGCACCGGCGGCTTCTCGACCCGCACCGCGAGCCTGGCGGCGTTCGAGAGCCCGCGCATCGAGGCGATCGTGACGATCTTCATGCTCCTGGCGGGGACCAGCTTCGTCCAGCAGTACCGCCTGTGGGTCGAACGGGAGCCCCGCAGCGTGCTTTCGGACGTCGAGATCCGCGGCTACTTCCTGGTCGCCGCCGTCGCCAGCCTGGTCATCGCCGCCGTGCTGATGGCGCATTCCGGCCATACCCCTTACCTGGCGCTGCGGGAAGCGTCCTTCCAGGTGGCCTCCATCCTCACCACCACCGGCTTCGTCACCGCCGACTTCGAGGCCTGGCACCCGCTCCCCCAGCTCGTGCTCCTGGCCCTGATGTTCGTGGGCGGGTGCACCGGCTCCACCGCCGGCGGCCTCAAGACCGCGCGCCTCCTGCTCCTCGCGAAGGTGGTGAACCGCGAGTTCAAGCGGATGGTGGAGCGGCGGGGCGTCTTCGCCGTCCGCCTTGGCGGTCGGGTGATCCCGGAGGAGGCCGTGCAGAGCCTGCTGAACCTCGTCTACCTGGCCTTCGTGGTGAACTTCGCCGCCTGCCTGGCGCTGGCCGCGGTGGGAGTGGACGTGCTCACCGCGATCAGCGCGGTCGCTGCCTCGATGTTCAACGTGGGCCCCGGCCTCGGGACGGTGGGGCCGCTCGACCACTACGGGCACCTGCCCGCCCTCGCCAAGTGGACCCTGGCGGGCTGCATGATCGCGGGCCGCCTGGAGTTCTACACCGTGATCGTGATCCTCACGCCCGCGTTCTGGCGGCGCTAGGTCGAAGGGCCGCGCAGGCGGCGGGAGCGGCCGCCGGTGGCCACCGGCTCTTCTAGCCGGATGCAGCCGTGGGAGGAGTCCCGGCGCCTTCGATCTTGGGACGCGGCCTGGAAGCGCCCTGATCGAGGCACGCGATCGAGTAATCTCTGTCGGGTGAGCCTCGCGCCAGGCCGGCGGCTCGGGCCGTACGAGATCCTCGCCCCGCTGGGAGCGGGCGGCATGGGCGAGGTCTACCGCGCCCGCGACCCGCGCCTGGGGCGCGCGGTGGCCATCAAGGTGCTCCCGGAGCGCGTCGCCCAGGACCCGGCCGCGACCGCGCGCTTCGAGCGGGAGGCCAAGGCCGTGGCCGCCCTGTCCCACCCGAACATCCTGGCCATCCACGACGTCGGCGTGGAGGGGGAGATCCGGTTCGCGGTGACGGAGCTGCTCGAGGGCGAGACCCTTCGCTCCCGGCTCGGCCGGGGCCCGATGCGCTGGCCCGTGGCCGCCGAGATCGCCGCCCAGGTGGCCGACGGCCTCGCCGCCGCGCACACCCGGGGCATCGTCCACCGGGACCTGAAGCCCGAGAACGTCTTCCTGACCGCGGACGGACGCGTCAAGGTCCTGGACTTCGGCCTGGCGCGCTGGGTGCCGGAGTCGGAGCGGACCGACTCGGCGGTGACCGCCTCGCAGCTCACCGAGCCCGGGACGGTGATGGGCACGGTCGGCTACATGTCGCCGGAGCAGGTACGCGGCCTCCCCGTCGACGCCCGCAGCGACGTCTTCTCCCTGGGCGCGGTCCTCCACGAGATGCTCTGCGGCCGGCGGGCGTTCGCGGGCCGCACCGCCGGTGAGGTCCTGGCTGCCGTCCTCCACTCCGAGCCAGGTCCGGTCGGTACGGAGGCGGGCCGCCAGCCGGCGGCACTGGAGCAGGCCCTCGCCCGCTGCCTGGAGAAGGAGCCGGCGAGACGTCCGGCCGCCGCGGAGATCGCCGGGATCCTGCGTGGCCTGCCCGCGGGGGGTGCTCGCGCCCGGCGAGGCTGGCTGAGGGGCGCCGCCGCCGCGATCGTCCTGGCCGTGCTGGCCACGGCGGGAGTCCTGTCCTGGCGGCGCTCCGGCGCGCTCTTCCGGACCGCGATCGACTCCGTCGCCGTCCTCCCGCTGGAGAACCTCTCGCGGGACGCGGAGGAGGACTACTTCGTCGACGGCACCACCGAGGCGCTCATCAACGAGCTGGCCCGGATCGGGACGTTCCGGGTCACCTCACGGACCTCGGTCATGCAGTACAAGGGCGCCCGGCAGCCGTTGCCGGAGATCGCCCGCAAGCTCGACGTGGACGGAGTCGTCGAGGGCTCGGTGCTCCGGGCGGGCGAACGGGTGCGCGTCACCGCCCAGCTCATCGACGCCGGGGAGGACCGCCAGATCTGGGGCCAGGCGTACGAGCGCGACCTGCGCGACGTGTTGTCACTCCAGAGGGAGCTGGCGGCCGCGATCGCGCGTGAGGTCGCCGGCCGTCTGGCGCCGCCGGACCTTCGCCGTCCAGCCCCGGAACGGCCCGTGGATCCCCGCGCCTACGAGAGCTACCTCAAGGGCCGGCACGCCTTCTGGCGCGTCGACCAGGCCTCGCTGCTGAAGAGCCGTGACCACTACGAGGACGCGATCACCGCCGATCCCGGCTATGCCCTCGCGCACGCCGGGCTCGCCGACACCTACGTCACGCTGGGGGTGTTCGGGTTCCTCCCTCCCGCGCAGGCCTATCCCCGAGCGGAGGAGGCCGCGCGCAAGGCACTGGCGATCGACGACAGCCTCGGGGAGGCCGTCAACGCGCTCGCGGTGATCCGCCGCGACTACGGCTGGCAATGGGGCGAGGCCGAGGAGCTTTTCCGCAGGGCCGTCGATTTGAGCCCCCAGCACGTGTACGCCCACCACATGCTCGGGATCCACTACGCCTGGACCGGACGGTTCGACGAGGCTGCGGCCGAGCTGGCACGCGCCCGCGAGCTGGATCCCCTCAACCTGGCGGTCAACAGCGACATCGCCTACGTCGCGCGCCTGGCCGGCCGCCTGGACGCGTCGGTCCGACAGTACCTCCTGACCATCGATCTGGACCCCAGCTTCGTGGTCTCGCACCGGGAGCTGGCGGCGACGTACGAGCTGAAGGGGATGCTGCCGGAGGCCGAAGCCGAGCTGCGCAAGGCGCTCGCGCTGTCGCCGGAGGTCACGACCCGCCTGTGGCTCGCGCGGGTCCTGGCGCTGTCGGGTCGCGCGACGGAGGCTCGCGGCCTCCTCGAGGAGCTGGAACGAGCAGGGACCGACCTCCACGTCCCCCCCTTCGACAGCGCGCTCGTGTACGAAGCGCTCGGGGAGCTGGACCGCGCCTTCGAGAGCCTCGAGCGTGCGTACGCGATCCGCGACATCGGGCTCGCGACACTGAAGGTCGAGCGGAGGCTCGGCCGGCTGCGCTCGGACCCGCGATTCCCGGACCTGCTGCGGCGGGTCGGCCTGCCCTGACTGCCCCACGCGGCCGCCCGCCCTGCGGAGGAACGCCCGAGCCTCCCGGGCGGATCGCCCGTGACGGCCACGGCCAGTGGCACGCGCGTGGATTGCCGCGTCCGCCCGGAGCGTGTCGGCGAGCCGGCGGCCGGGCCGGCCAAGCGAACGCAACGAGCGGCACCGGCCCCTGGGGCCGGTGGGCAACTCAGCCCGGTCGAGTGGCTTGCGGGCGGTCGGGTGACTTGCGGCCGCGTGATCCCTATCACTCCCATCCCGTCGGGCTGCGGGCCGTTGCCCGCGCCGAAGGTATGATCCGCGGCCTCGGCAGGCCCCGGCATGGCCGTTGCTCAAGGGCAAGTGCCACCGGTCTCCGATGACCGATGTGGCAGTCGGATCGTGCCGCGAACCGAGCGTGGTCAGGCGGGGCGGATCGAACCCTGTGGCTTCCGGGGGCGGGGTCCGAGAAAGGGTGTCCTTGGGCCTCTCGAAAAGGTGGCGTCCGGTGCTGTGGGCGATGGGGGCCGCGGCGGCGATGGCGGCGCCGACCGAGGCCGGCATCTTCGGCGTCCCCACGGACTTGGCGGCGGACGGGCGGGTGTGCCTAGGGAACAACAACCCCTCCGGCTCCGGCTGCACGACGGCGAGCATCGACCCCCCCGGCTGGTTCCTCCTCTCCGGCACGGCGTCGTCGAACTCCGACGGAGACACGGTCCACCAGCTTCGCCTGTTCGTCGAGGTCACGGGCTCGACCCTCGACATCAAGGTCTTCGATCCGGGCAACAGCGGCGCCCGAGATCTGGTCAGGGGCGCCGATTCTGAGACGACCTATCAGCTCCGAAACCCCTCCGGCACGCTCGTCCGGCAGATCGCCAATTTCGACAACGACAGCACCTCGACGACCCAGAACAGGCTGGCCCGCTTCTCGTCCACCGGAACCTCCTTCACCGCCGCCAATGCCGGCAGCATCTTCACCGGGGACGACGACATCAACGCGTTCGGCGTCGACATCCGGGACGGTGCGGGCAACCACTACAACGTGTACACGTACGGCCAGACCGCCAACCCGGACACCGCCATGCTGGTGGGCTCCCTCGACGGCAACAGCTCTCCCGACGCCTCGATCACGCAGCCGATGGTCTTCTACCCCTACGTGAACCGTGGCTGCTCGGTCAATACCTCCAACTACGACATGGACGCCACCAGCTCCGCCGGCGCGGGCGCCTCCGCCACCCTCGTCGACGCCGGCGGCGCCGCCACCATCCTCACCATGAGCGGAGGCACGAGCCGCGCAGAGGACACGGTCACCATAGAGAACCAGCTCGGGAACAACCCGGAGTCGTTGAACTACGGCATCTATACGCTCACGAACGACACCGGCAGCCAGGACAACCGGGCGATCGACTGGCGCGTGGCCGACTTCCAGGGCTGGAACCCGACCGCGGCCAACCTGCCCGCCGACCCGGTGAGCGCGATTCGGACCTACCTCCCCAACGGCTACGCGCCGGTGACCGGGAGCCCGAACGCCGTCGCGCCCCTCGAGCCGGTCGCGGGCGGCAGCACCCGGATCGCCGGGGGGGCCAACCCGCCCACCACCGGCCAGTCCACGACCTTCCTGATCACGGGCTCGGTCTTCAACCCGACCGGCGCGGCCCTGTCGAACGTGCAGATCACGATCCCGATCGTCCCCGGAGCGGCGTACGTGGCGGGCAGCCAGCAGGGCTGCGTCGACGGCGTCGGGCCGGTGGGCTCGGGGTGCGAGGTGGAGTCCGCGGCCGCGCCTGCCTGCGTGGACGGCTCGGGATCCGGCTTCCGCCGGTGCACCTTCGCGACCCTGCCCGCCGGCAGCGTGGCCAGCCTGAACGTACAGGTGACGCTCACGCCGGCAGGGACCGGCTACTTCGGCGTCACCGGGACGCCGTCGGGCGGCTCGCCGCCGCCCGACAGCACGCTCTGGGCCCAGTACACGCCCGCGTTCAGCTCCGCCGCCTTCCCGCAGACCGAGGTCCTGGGCCCGGTCTGCGAGCTGGTCGCCTACGCCCCGCCGCGGACCGACCTGCGAGTGGCGACCGTCGACTCGCCGGACCCGGTGGCCGCCGGGGAGGACCTCACCTACACGATGACCGTGTTCAACGACGGCCCCGAGGCCGCCCAGACCGTGAGGTTGACCGGCGCCGTCCCCGCCGGCACCGGCTTCCAGTCCGTCGCCGGCCCGGCGGGCTGGACCTGCACCACGCCGCCGGTCGGCTCCTCGGGCTCGGTCACCTGCATCGCCGGTTCGGGCCTGCCGGCGGGATCTTCGGCCACGTTCACACTGGTCGCACGTGTGGACGCCGCCGCGGTGCCGGGCTCGACGATCACGCACACCGCCTCGGCCACGAGCGCGGGCAACGAGGTCGACCCCGCCAACAACTCCGCCTCCGCGACGACCACCGTGGCCGCCCGCGCCGACCTGGCCGTGGCCAAGAGCGACTCGCCGGACCCGGTGGTGGCGGGCGAGGACCTGACCTACCGCATCGTGGTCACCAACAACGGGCCGAGCGCGGCCGCGAGCGCGACGCTCGTCGACCCCGTGCCGGCGAACACCGCCTTCCAGGCCGTGGGCGTCCCGCCGGGCTGGAGCTGCACCACACCGGCGGTGGGCGGTACCGGGAACCTGAGCTGCGCGAGCGCCGACTTCCCGGCCGGGGCGACCGCCATGTTCACGCTGGTCGTCCGCGTCAGCTCGAGCACGCCGGGGGGCACGGTGATCGGCAATACCGCGACCGTCGGCAGCGCCACGCCCGACGTGGTGGCGGGGAACAACACCGCATCGGCCTCCACGACCGTCGGCTCGGCCGCGGCCGCGCCGGCCTGCGCCACCCCCGGACTCGACGGCCCCGGGGGCGTCCTGGCGGGCGTCGTCAACACGTATTACCCCGGCACCGCGTCCGCCGCGCTCGGCGCGCTGTCGGTCTCGGTCGGGACGCCCACCGGGGCCGCCCGCCCGATCGCCGCCGGCGACCTGCTGATGGTCGTCCAGATGCAGGACGCCGCCATCAACTCGAGCAACACCGGCGCCTACGGCGACGGCGCCGCGGGCGATCCGGCGCGGGGCTCGACCGCGCTGAACAACGCCGGGATCTACGAGTTCGTGCGCGCGACCGGCCCGGTGGCCTCGGGCTCCGTGCCCATCCAGGGGACCGGCGCGGGCGGGGGGCTGCTGAACGCCTACACGCACGCCAACGCGACCGGCACTCAGGGGCAGCGGCGGTTCCAGGTGGTCCGCGTCCCGCAGTACACGACGGCGACGCTTGGACCCACGCTCACCGCCGGCCGCTGGAACGGCACGACCGGCGGCGTCCTCGCCTTCGACGTGGCCGGCAACCTCGCCCTTGGCGGCACGACCGTAAACGTCACCGGCCGCGGTTTCCGGGGCGGGGCCGGCCGGGGGCTCACGGGAGGAACGGGGACGGGGACGGACTACCGGAACCCGGCGGCGAACAACGTCCACGGCTCGAAGGCCGAGGGGATCGCGGGCACGCCGCGCTACCTCTACGACGAGGCGACGGGCACGGTGAGCGACACCGGGATCGACGGGTACCCGAACGGCAGCTCGGCGCGGGGCGCGCCGGGCAACGCGGGCGGCGGCGGCACCGACTCGGGCCCGGACATCAACGACGAGAACTCGGGCGGTGGCGGCGGCGGCAACGGCGGCACCGGCGGGCAGGGCGGCAACGCCTGGAACTCGGCGGCGGCCGTGGGCGGCCACGGCGGTGCCCCGCGCCCAGGGCCGTCGACGGACGCGAGCCGTCTGTTCCTGGGCGGCGGCGGTGGCGCCGGCACGCGCAACAACTCCTCCGGCGTCATGAGCAGCGGCGGCGCCGGCGGCGGCATCGTGCTGGTCCGGGCGGGGACGGTGAGCGGCACGGGCACGATCACGGCCGACGGCTCGACGGGGATCACTCCGGACAACGACGGCGGCGGCGGCGGCGGTGCGGGCGGCACGGTGGTGGTGCTCTCCCTGGGCGGCGGTCTCGGCGGCCTGACCGTCAACGCCCGCGGAGGGCGCGGGTCCGACGCTTGGCCCAACCAGGCGGCCAACGGCACCCCGGGCGAGCGCCACGGGCCCGGTGGCGGTGGAGGCGGCGGCGTCGTCCTGCTCTCCTCGGCGGGGGCCGCGATGAGCGTCGCCGGCGGGGCCAACGGCATCACCACGACCGCCAACGACCCGTTCGGGGCGACACCGGGCACGCTCGGTACGACCTCCACGACCCTGAGCGCCCTCCAGATCCCGGGGCTCGACTCCGGGGCGCGGTGCAGCGCCAACGTCTCGATCACGAAGACGGACTCGCCCGATCCGGCCCTGATCGGGCAGAACGTCACCTACACGATCGTGGCGACGAACCTCGGGTTCCGTCCGGCGACCGGCGTGACCGTGGTCGACACGCTGCCCGCCGGAGTCGCGTTCGTCACCGCCAGCTCGACCCAGGGCACGTGCGTCTTCGCCGCGGGGACGATCACCTGCGGCGTCGGCACGCTGAATGCCGGGGCCAGCGCGACGGTCACCGTCGTCGTCACGCCCTCCGGGGTGGGCACCGTCGTCAACAGCGCCAGCGCATCCGCGGCCCAGCTCGACCCCGACACCGCCGACAACGTCGCCACCGCGACGACCACGGTCTCGGCCGCGGCCGACCTCGGCGTCACGCTCCACGACTCACCGGACCCGATCGTCCCGGCCCAATTGCTCGGTTACACCGCTGAGGTGACGAACCACGGCCCGAGCGCGGCCGCGGCGGCGACTCTGAGCTTCCCGGTGCCCGCCAACACCACGTTCCAGGCGGTGAACGCGCCGGCGGGCTGGAGCTGCTCCACGCCCCCCGTGGGAGGCACGGGCGCCGTCGTCTGCTCGACCGCCAGCCTGCCTGCGGGCGAGTCGGTCGTCTTCACCATCGACGTGCGCGTCAACGCGAGCGCGCCGGGCGGCGGCGTCCTGAGCGCCACCGCCACGGTCTCGACCGCCACCGCCGACCCGGTGCCCGCCAACGACTCGGCCACGGCGGCGACGCCGGTGAGCGTCACAGAGGCACTGCTCACCCGCGCCACGCTGCGCGGCCTGCGCGTCGACCCCGCCGGGCTCGTCGAGTTCGCCACCGGCTCCCAGCAGGGCACGCGCGCGTTCAACCTGTACGGCACCAGCGACCCGCGGGGGCGGGGCGAGCGGGTCCGGCTGAACGCCGATCCGATCGTGGCGGCGGTGGCCGACTCGACCGTGCCGGTCCTGTACGAGGTGCATACGGCGCCCGTCACCGCGCCGTACCTGATCGTCGAGGAGATCGACCAGGACGGCAGCAACTTCCTCGGGCCCTTCCGGGTCGGCGACCCCCGCCTGCACCGCGCTTACGAGCGCGTGGAGCGGCGCCTCGCTGCCGCGGGCTTGCAGGAGACGGCGAGCCGTGGCGAGGGCCGCGCGCGCACCCTCCGGCGTACCGCACGGCGCCCGGAGGCCCGGGCGCACGGGCGAGCCCAGGCGCGCTCCCGGATCGACGGCGCGACGGCCGCGCAGTCCCTGCGGAGCGCCGACGGCGTGAAGATCCTGGTCAGCCGCCCCGGCATCGTCCGGCTCACCCGCGACGAGCTCCGATCCTGGGGCCTGCCGGCACGCCTAGCCTCGACCACCCTGAGCGTGACCAATCAGGGCCGGCCGGTCCCGTTCGCCGTGTCGCATCCCGGATCTCCGTCCGAGAGCCTCGAGTTCCGTGTCGAGCCGCTGTCGACGACCTACGCTGCCCAGAACGCCTACGTCGTGTCCTGGAAGGGGAGCGGCCCGAGCATGAAGACGGCGCTCACCCGGGAGGGCGACCCGCTGGAGCCGGGCTTCACCCGCATCGAACAGACACGGATCTACGCCCCGAACGCCCCCCAGGGCTCCGACCCCTGGCTCTGGGACCTCCTCTGGGGAGACGGCTCCGCCTGGCCGTACGCGTGGGATCCGGACGCGGGCCGCTTCGATCTCCCGGGCCTCGCCGCCGGGTCCGGCGACGTGGCGGTGCGCGTCCGGCTGGTCGGGCGGACGGCCCACCGCCATTCGGTCGACGCCTCGATCAACGGCGTCTTCGTGGGCCGGGTGGAGTTCGAGGGCGCCGTGCCGGCGCTGCTCGAGGGGCGGATCCCTGCCTCCGCGCTTCTTCCTGCCGGCAACACGCTCGGCTTGACCTACTACGCCGACGCCGAGCCGGACGAGGTCGGCCTCGCCTATCTCGACCACGCCGAGCTCGGCGTCCCCGTGGCTCCGCCGGACGAGCCAGTCGCGCCGGACGCGGTCGTGGCTTTCGACGAGAGCCTTCCATCCATTGGCGGCGTCGAGTACCTGGTCGTCACCCATCCGCTCTTCGCCGCGCAGGCCCAGCGCATTGCGGACCTCAAGACCCGGGACGGCCTGCGGGCGGGGGTGGTGGACGTCGAGCGCGCCTACGACCGCTTCAGCGCCGGCATCGTCGAGGCCAACTCGATCCGCGCCCTGGTCCAGCACGCCCACGCGGCGGGCCAGGGCCGGCTCCGGTACGTGCTGCTCGTGGGGGACGACACCTTCGACTACCGCGACGTCAGCGGCATGGCTCCCGACGGCTTCCTGCCGTCCCTGTTCGGCTGGGACGGCCAGTTCGGCCGCATCCCCGCCGAGAACCGCACCGCCGACCTCGACGGCGACGGCCGGCCCGAGGTGGCCATCGGCCGGCTCCCCGTCCAGACCGGGGAGGAGGCCGAGGTGCTCGTGGACAAGATCGCGCGCCAGGACGTGGTCGTGCGGGGCAACGGCGGGCGCCACCTGTTCGCCGTCGACAACCAGGCCGAAGGCGAGCCCTCGTTCCGCGACGAAGCCCGCGTCGTCGCCGCCCAGCTCCCGCGCGGAGCTTCGACCGCGTGGGCCGACGTCGCCGAGGGCGTCGACGCCGCCAGGGACACGCTCGCCGCGGCCCTGAGCCAGGGAGCGGCCTTCACCCACTACTTCGGCCACGGCGGCCCCGAGCAGTGGGCCGACGAGAGCCTCCTGGGAGTGGACGACGTCGCCAACCTCACCGGCCCCGAGACCGTGGTGCTGACCTGGGCCTGCGAGTCCCAGTGGTTCCAGTACCTGTTCGGGCGGACGGTGAACGAGGCCCTCGTCCTCCAGCCGAACGGCGGCGCCCTCGCCAGCTTCGGCCCCGCCGGCATCGCCGACGCCTACCTGCACGGCGTCCTCTACGAGCGCCTCTACCGCGAGCTGAAGGACCGCAAGGTCACCCTCGGCGAGGCCATCCGCCGCGCCAAGGCCGCGGCGATCGCCGAGGACCCCCGCGCCCAGCCGGTCGTGGAGGGCTGGAACCTGCTGGGCGACCCGGCGCTGCGGCCGTACGGGATGGCACCGGTGCGCTGAACAGAGCCGTCATCCACGAGGCGAGCCAGACGCCCCCCTCTGATGGAGTCTCCGCACCAAGGCGGCTGGGGGCCGGCCCCGCCGTTCGGGGCACGGTCAGCTCGTCGCGGCGAAGTAGACCTTGTTCGCGATCTTCCACTCGCCGTCCACCTTCAGGAGCACGAAGTAGTCCGTGAAGGTGGTCTTGCCGTGGACGAGCGTCGCCTTTGCCATGGCAGCGCTACCCGAGACGTCCACGCTGTCGATGGTCCGGCTGCGCTGCGCCTCGTCGGCCGCCGCCTTGCCGCCGAACCGCGAGACGTACTCCTCGAGCGTCCACGACACGAGCTTCCCGTCGCGGATGCCTTCGATGTGGGCGGTGGCAAGGAAGGCCTTCCGCATTCGAGACCCGTCGCCCGTGGCGTGGCCCTGGAAGTAATGGTGGATGGCGTCGCGCACGCCCTGCTCGTCGGACGCGGGGGCATCCACGGCGACTGCAAGGTGGGAAGCGATCACGACCGCGGCCAATCGGTGCCTCATCCGGCGATGATAGCGCCCGGGAACCAGCTGTGAGCGGGACCCGTTTTTCCATCGCCTGATCCTCGGCCAGCCGCCGACCAAGTCCAAGCGGAGGGGTGCCCGGCAACAGACGGATGACCGTCCGGTGTCGGCTTCAGAACCGAGCGTGAGCCACGGGGGAGCTTGAAGGTGAGTCCCACCCGCACCTGCTCGGCCTTCCCGACCAGAAGTCGCCCCAGGACACCGAGAGGCTCCCCGCGAGCGGGCGCTTTGGCGGCCGTGGCGAAGAGGTTGCCCCGAGGCGCGTGAAGCGATACTCGCCCCGGCGCAGCACCACGCCGGGTGCGATCTCGAACGGTTCGAACAGCCGCTCGTAGCGGATGTTGAAATCGAGCGGCCCGTGGACGTTGTCCCCCGAGTTGAAGTGCCAGTCCAGGGGGGTGACGTATGGATCCCAGCTCTCGACCTGGCCTTTGTCGAGACGCGTGACGCCCGTGAAGTACACGTCCTGGAACATCTGCTGGATGCCGAGGAAGTCCTTCGGCCGGGGGCTGTAGCTCCCCGCCAGCCGGAGCACCCGGACGTTGTCGCGCTGGACGAAGCCGAGCGCGGGTCGAAGTCCCCCTGGATCTCCCGCAGCTCCCACTCGAAGCATCACGGCAGCTCTCGGCGGCGTCTCCTTTCCGGGAAGATCGTTTCGCCCCGCGCGAGCATCGCAACCAGCGAGGCGATCTTCCTGGCGCGCCCGGCCGGCGTCTTCATGCTGTTCGTACGAAAGGCGAGCGCGAAGAGGTTCTGGCGTCCGAGCGTTTCGAATGTCCTGCGCGCTCGCGGATCCGCTTCGATCGCGGCGCGGAGATCCGCGGGCAGCGAGGACTCCGACGCGGTGCTCATCGGTGCGTAGGCGGCGTCCCAGCGGCCATCCGCCTTGGCGGCGTCGACCTGCCGCTGGCCGGGGGGCTTCATGCGTCCAGCGGCGGTCAGTCGCGCCACGTGCCCGCGGTTGAGCTGGCTCCAGATGCTGCGGGCTCGCCGGGGCGTGTACCGCTGGAGAAAGGACTCGCCATCGAGGCTCTTGCGGATGCCGTCGATCCAGCCCCAGCACAGCGCGACGTCCAGGGCCTGCGCGATGGTAAGGGTCGGCCTGCCGGAACCCTTCTTGTAGATCCGGAGCCAGACCTCGGTCTCGCGCGCGTGGTTCGCGCGCAGCCAGTCTTCGAACGCAGCCTCGCTCGTGAACGCTCTGATCCTCTTCTCGTCGGGGACCGTCCGGGCCATGCACGGCAGTCTCGCATAGCCGGTGTCGAGCCGGGACCGCGGCGCGATCCGGCCCGACTCCTCGTGTCGAGAAGCGGTTCGACGCGGCGGTCTTGGGAAACGGCCAGGTCGCGGCGCGCGCGAGAACCGGCATATCATTGATGGGAGACTCGACGTGATCCATCCTGGCACCCCCGCCCCGGACTTCGAGGTCCCCGACCACACCGGGCGCACCGTTCGCCTGTCGGACTATCGCGGGCACACGGTCGTGCTTTGGTTCTACCCCAAGGCCGACACTCCCGGCTGAACGGCCGAGGGTTGCGGGTTCCGCGACCGCTGCGAGCAATTCGCCTCCCGGAGCGTGCAGGTCCTCGGGATCAGCTTCGACACGATCGAGGCCAACGCCGCCTTCGCCCGCAAGTTCGGTTTCGAGTTTCCGCTCCTGTGCGACACGACCCGAGCGGTGGGCCTTGCGTACGGGGCCTGCGACGACGCCGCCGCCGCCAGCGCTCGCCGCATCAGCTACCTCATAGGCCCCGACGGCACCGTGCGAAAGGCCTATCCAAAAGTGAATGCGGCCGCCCACCCCGAGGAGATCCTGAAGGACGTCTGAGTCGTCCGCCCCTCCCAGGGAGGGTGAGGCACACAGGGCTTGCCAAGCTTGACGCAGCGGTCGACCCGCTGTCGCTGCTGTGCCGGCTGGCCACCAGCGTGCCCCCACCGTGGTTCCGCACCGTGAGGTACGCGGGCGGCGTTTCCTCCCCCGGGACGCAGTAAGATCCCCCCGACCACACCGGAGGTCCCGACCCGCGTGACCCTCGCCCCCGGCCAGCGCCTCGGCTCGTACGAGATCGTCGCCCTGCTCGGCGCGGGCGGCATGGGCGAGGTGTGGCGGGCCCGCGACGCCAAGCTCGACCGCGATGTGGCCGTCAAGGTCCTCCCCGAACGTGTCGCCTCGGACCCGGCCGCGCTGGCCCGCTTCGAGCGCGAGGCCCGCGCGGTGGCGGCGCTCTCCCACCCGGGCATCCTGGCCATCCACGACTTCGGCCAGGAGGACGGCACCGCCTACGCCGTCATGGAGCTGCTGGAGGGCGAGACCCTGCGCCAGCGTCTGCAGGCCGGGCCGCTGCCGCCGCGCAAGGCCGCCGAATACGGCGCCCAGATCGCTCGCGCGCTGGCCGCCGCCCACGAGCGCGGGATCGTCCACCGCGACCTCAAGCCCGACAACGTCTTCCTGACCCGCGACGGCGTGAAGGTCCTCGACTTCGGCCTGGCCCACCAGACCGAGAGGACGGCCGGACCGGACGACGCGGACTCCCCCACCCTCTCGCGCCACACAGACCCCGGCACCGTGATGGGCACGGCCGGCTACATGTCCCCGGAGCAGGTGCGCGGGCAGGTCGTGGACCACCGCTCGGACGTCTTCTCGTTCGGGTGCCTCCTGTACGAGATGGCAGCCGGCCAGCGCGCGTTCCAGAAGGAGACCGCGGCCGAGACCATGACCGCGGTCCTGAACGAGGATCCGCCGGACCTGCCCGCCGCCGTGACCCAGGCCAGCCCCGGCCTCGCGCGCATCGTCCGCCACTGCCTGGAGAAGGACCCGGGCGAGCGCTTCCAGTCCGCGCGCGACCTCGCCTTCGACCTGGCGAGCCTCGCCGACTCGGGCACCGGCGCCGCGCAGGCCAGGCCCGGGGACGCCGTCCGGAGGCGGAGCCGTGCGGCCCTGGCCGCCCCGCTCGCCCTCCTCGCTGGCCTCGCCGGCGGCTGGCTGCTCCACGCCCGGCTGCGCCCGGCGGCCTCGACGATCCCCGCGCAGGTGCGGCCGCTGACCTTCTCGGGCAGCGACAGCGAGCCCGCCGCCTCGCCCGACGGCCGGCTGATCGCGTTCCGCTCCAACCGCGACCGCGCCTCGCGGATCTGGATCCGCCAGATGGCGGGCGGCACCGAGGCGCCGCTGACCGAAGGCCCCGACCGCCTGCCGCGGTTCACCCCCGACGGCGCCTCGGTCGTGTTCATACGCCAGGGACCCGCCACCCAGGCCCTGTGGCGCATCCCGCTGGTGGGCGGCGACCCGCGCAAGCTGCTGGACGACGTGGTCGAGGCGGACCTGTCGCCGGACGGCCGGACCGTCGCTTTCGTCCGCTACCGCTATGACGGCGCCCGCCGCGTGTGCCAGGTCGGGACCTTCGACCTGTCGTCCGGAAACGAACGGCTCCTGCTCGTGCTGCAGGACCTCACCGTGGACGGCGTCCGCTGGTCACCCGACGGCCGCACCCTGGCCGCGTCCCAGCCCGTCTCGGTCGCCAACTACGCCGGCTGGCACGTCCTGCTGATCGACGCGGCCAGCGGCAGCCGGCGGACCGTCACGCCCGCCGGCCACTCGGGCCCCATTTCCGTCGTCGCCTGGGCGGGCGAGGGCCGCGCCGTCGTGCTCGCGCTCTCCGGCAGCGTCATGGGCGACCTCTCCGGCTCGACCGGACGCATGGTGCGGATGGACGTGGGCGACGGGTCCACCCGGACTCTGTTCGGCGTCCCCGGCCTGTTCCCGATCCAGGGCCAGACGCTCCAGTCCCGCGTGGACGTCCTGGGCCCCGGCACGCTGGTCCTCGACGGCTACGAGCAACGCCAGAGCCTGCGCGAGGCCGCGGGCGCCGCGCTCCGCGTCTTCACGCAGGGCAGCAGCCGCGACCGCCAGCCCCGCTACTCCCCCGACGGCGAACACGTCGTCTTCTCGTCCAACCGGAGCGGCAACCTCGACCTGTGGCTGCTGTCCACCAGGACCGGCGTCGTCCGCCAGCTCACCGACGACCCCGCCGAAGACTGGGACCCGTCCTTCACGAGCGACGGCCGGCAGATCGTCTGGAGCTCCAGCCGCCGCGACCGCATGCAGATCTGGATGGCCAACGTGGACGGCAGCAACGCCCGCCAGGTCACCCAGGTGGACGGCATCGCCGAGAACCCCACCACCACCCCCGACGGCCGCTGGATCGTCTACCGCGGCGCCCACCCGGAGAAACCCGGGATCTGGAAGGTCCGCCCGGACGGCAAGGACGCCACGCTGCTGGTAGCCGGCGCCTACACCACCCCCGAGGTCTCCCCCGACGGCCGCCACGTCGCCTACGCCCAGCTCGACCGCATCCGTCAGGTCAGCCGGATCAAGGTGGTGGAGCTGGACACGGCCTCGCCGGTCCAGTTCGAGATCGTCGTCCCCTTCGAACGCGCCGCCGAGTCGATCGTGTGGGGCCGCTCGCGCTGGACCCCCGACGGCCAGTCGATCGCCTACGTGGGCCTCGACGACCAAGGCCTCTCCGGCATCTTCGTCCAACCCTTCCAGCGCGGCCGCGATACCTCGTCCGACCGCCGCCGCCGGGCCGGCTTCTCCCCCGAGTTCACGACCGAATCCTTCGACATCAGCCCCGACGGCCAGCGCGTGACGCTCTCCGCCCTGGTGCAGTCGGCCAGCATTCGTTTGGCTGAGAACGTGCCCGACCTGGAGGCGCCGAGCCGGGCGGCCGCCACGCGATGAACGCCCCTCCAGGGTTCCGCCCTCAGGCCCACCCGTGGTCCGACAGCCAGCGCTACAGGTCGCCCGGAGCGGAAATCGAGCAGCGACTCCGCGAGCGCCTCGAGACGGCCCGCCACGGCCTCAGCACGGATTCCAGTGAACGTGCCCGTCCGAGGCGCTCGTCACGGCCGATCGCGCTACTGGGGTTCGCTCGCTCTTCCCGGAGATCACCGGCCAGGAGCCGGCGGAGGACGCGGCTCTTCAGCAGGGGACCGCGGCCCGGCGATCGGCGCGGCAGGTCGGTCGGCTCGCCGACCGCGGCAAGGAAGCGGGCGGTGCTCGCGGGGTTTCTTTGACGATCGCCAGCAGGCTCATGCGCCTCCGCAACGTGTCCCCCGAGATGAAGGTCAGCTGGGGCACCTATCCCAACACCATCGGGCGGGCGTCACACGTCGCGGCCCGTTCGCTCATTCCAGCCCGAGCTTCGTCAGTCCTTCCAGCAGGACGATATCGGCATCGCCCTCGCCGACCGCCGCCAGGATCGAGCGCCCGTCGGACGCCCAGGACACGCGGCGGGCGATGAACGTCGCGCGTTCGCCGAAGTCGGTGATCTGGCGCCATTCGCCGGTCGTCGTCGAGAGCGCCCAGACGTTGGTGGTGAAACCGTCGGTCAGAGCCTGGGCCAGCCATTTCCCGTCGGGGGACAGCGCCGGATTGACGATCTGCCAGATCGGCACACGCGAGGCTGGAATGCTCGCGAGCACGCGAAACGGCGCGTCCTCGGGAGTCGCGGCGCGGATCTCGAATTGCGGTGTGCCGTCCATGAGCAGCCGTTCGTAGGAGTAGTACAGAGTGGTGCCATCCAGGCCGATCACGTTGCGCAACCGCTCGGTCATCACGGTGACGGCCGGCCCTCCGTCGACAGGCACCTTCTTCAGCACGACATCCGCGGCTGCCGCGCCGCCCCGCGTCGAGTAGTACACCCAGCGGCCGTCCGGCGACCAGGCAGGGCCGAGACCGGGGTTCGCGATGGTGCGCAGGTTGCTTCCATCCGGATCCACCAGCCAGATTCCGAACGTCCAGCCCCAGTTGCCGCGCGAGGAGACGAACGCGATGGCGCGGCCGTCGGGCGACCACACCGGGACGCCGATGGCCACGTTCGGATCGCGCTCGTGAGTGATCTGGCGCAGGGTGCCAGTCTCCGTGTTCACCACCCACAAGTTTGCGTGACCGCCGCTGTCGGACAGGAACGCGACTTCATCGTCGCGGGGGCCGGCCGTGGGCGTGAGGACCTGCCCGGTCTGCCGCGTCACACGAACGCCGCGGCGCACGTTGTCGGCGGGTCGACCGTCGACCGGGAACCTCCAGATGTCGGTCTCCAGCTTCATGCGGCTGACCAGTATTGCGCCGCTCTTGGAGATGTCCGGACTGAAGTACGACGTCTCGCCCGCCGTGACCTGGCGTACGCTTCCATCGCGCAATGTCACCTGCCACAGGCCCAACGCCGGCAGATAAGGCATGGTGCTGCCGCGGCTCGAGCTGTAGACGATGCCCGTGCTGTCGGGCAGCCACCCAAAACCGCTCATCATGCTGTTGTCGCGCGTCAACTGGCGCGCTTCGCCTCCGCCAGCAGGCGCCACGAACACGTCGAACCTGACGGTATCTCCCCGCTGGAAAGCGATCCATCTGCCGTCCGGCGACCAGCGGGGATACAAGTAGTACGCGGCGGACGCGAACCCGGCGACCACGTCGAACCTGGAACCGTCCGTTGGCGCGGTCACCAGCTCGATGCCTTCCTTCGCCAGCCGGAAGAAGGCAAGCCGCCCGTCCGTCGGGCTGACGTCGGCGCCGCCCACGCTGTTGACGATGCGCCGTGGTGCGCCGCCGAGCGCCGGGACCTCCCAGATGCTGCCCTGGAGTTCTCCCGGCGCCGCCGCCGAAAAGTAGAGGATCGAGCTCGAGTCCGGCGACCAGCGAGGGTACTGGTGGTCAACTGGATCGCGCGTGAGCTGCAGCGGCGCCCCGCCGGCGATGAGCTGCACGAAGAGCTGCCTCTTGCCGCCCACGCCGCCGCTGAACGCCAGCGACCTGCCGTCCGGTGAGATGGCCGGAGACTCCTCGAGGCCGGGCAGGTCCGTGAGCCGTGTGACGCGGGTATCCGACAGCGGCTGCGCCGGCCTTCCGAACCTGTCGCGCGCGGCCCAGAGGAGGACGAGGGCCGAGGCGATCCCGAGCGACAGGGCCAGGCCTGCCGAGCGTGTCCACCGCCGCCGCGCAGCCACTGGAGGCGGTGCGGCCGGCGCAGCGATCGCGTCTTCCAGCTCGATCCGCGCGTCCGCGATGTCGTGCAGCCGCCGCCTGGCATCCTTCTGGAGACAGCGGGTCAGCAGGCGCCGGATGCTGCCCGGCGTATCGGCCGGCAGCGAAGTCCACTCCGGCTCGGCACCGACGACGGCGGCGATGGTGTCCGTGACGGTCCTTCGTACGAAAGCCGAAGAGCCCGTCAACATCTCGAACAGCACGCACCCGAAAGACCAGACGTCCGTGCGTTTGTCGACCGGCTGGCCTCGCGCCTGCTCCGGGCTCATGTATGCGGGGGTTCCCAGGATCACCCCGGGGACCGTTCCGTCCGCCGTCAGGGTCGGTGACCTCGACAGGTCCGGCCCGGACCCTTCCGCCGCGAGGGCTTTCGCGAGGCCGAAGTCCAGCACCTTGACCGTCCCATCGCGCGTGATCTTGATGTTGGAGGGTTTGAGATCGCGATGGATGATCCCGGAAGCGTGGGCGGCGTCGAGCGCGTCGGCGATCTGCTGCGCGACGGCCAGCGCCTCCGAGACAGGCAGCGATCCCCGGCGCACGCGATCGTCCAAGGTATCGCCCTCGACCAGCTCGAGCACCAGGGCCGGCTCGTCCCCGGCGTCTTCCAGACCGTAGATCGAACCGATGTGCGGATGGTTGAGCGATGCGAGCAGTCGTGCTTCCCTTCCGAAGCGCGCCACGCGATCGGCGTCCGCCGTGAACGCCGGCGACAGGATCTTCAGCGCGACGTCACGATTCAGCTTCGTGTCGCGCGCTCGATACACCTCGCCCATTCCCCCGGCGCCGAGGGCCGAGAGGATTTCGTAGGGGCCGAGGCGCGTGCCGGAGAGAAGAGCCATCGAGCGCCGAGGTGCTCATTGTAGCGGGCCCTGTATCGCACCGGAAGCCAGCACCTGGAGAGGCACGGCTCCGGGCCTGCGGCGAACCAGGGAGCCATGGCTTGATGACGCGCCCTCGGGGCTGGCATCATCAGTCGTGCCCTGGCTCTTCTCCGGCGCGGCGATCGTGCCGCCGATCGTGCTCGGCAACCTCCTGGGCAGCGTCGATCGGGGGACCCCGTGACCAAGGCCTCGGCGGCGATGCTGGTCGCCGTCGCGGCGACCTGCACCGCGCACGCCGAGTCCGTCGCCATCGTGCACGACGCCGGCTCACCGCAGGCGAGCTACGCCGCGCGCAGCCTCGGCGAGGCCCTGAGTGGCAGCGGCTACGAGGTCCGTTTCACGAAGCGGAGCGCCAAGGACTTCGTCGTAAGGCTCGCCATCCGGCCGAAACGCCTGCCCGCCGAAGCCTTCACCCTGACGCCCTCGCCTTCGGCGCTCGCGATCGACGGCGGCGATCCGCGTGGCCTCGTCTATGGTGCGCTCGCGGTGGTGGAAGCGCTGCGCAACGGCTCGCGTCTCGAGGAGATTCGCGCGAGCCGCGAGGCGCCGCGCCTCGAGTTCCGCGGCATCAAGTTCAACACCCCCTGGGATACCTACCGGCCGAGCTCGGCCCTCGATCAGCACTACGCCACGGCGCGCGACGTCAGGTTCTGGGAGGCCTTTCTCGACATGCTGGTCGAGAACCGCTTCAACGCGATCAGTCTGTGGACGCTGCATCCGTTCAGCTACATGATCCAGCCGAAGAACTTCCCGGAGGCCAGCCCCTGGACGAAGGCGGAGTTCGAGGAATGGCGGCGTCTCTACCGCGAGATCTTCCGCCTGGCCAAGGAGCGCGGGCTCGATACCTACCTCGTGCACTGGAACATCTTCGTGAGCGAGCCGTTCGCGAAGGCACACGGCGTGGCCAAGGAGAACTTCTACCCCCATTACTACGTGCGGGGCGACACGTCCGGAATCGTCAGGCGCTACCTGCGCGAGAGCGTGACCCAGACGCTCGAGGAGTACCCCGATCTCGACGGCTTCGGCGTGTCGCACGGCGAGGGCATGGCGGGCATGACGCCGCTCGAGCGCCAGCAATGGATCGACGAGGTGCTGATCGCGGGCATGCTGGAAGCCAAGCGCCCCGTGAAGCTCATTCACCGTGTGCCCTTCTCGTCGGGCACGTCCTCCGAGCCCGGCGTGAGCCGGAACGTCGAGCAGGTCACACGCGCGGCCATCGAGAGGCTCGGGGCGCGTTTCGCCGGATCCATCTGGGTGGAGATGAAGTTCAACTGGTCGCACGCTCACACCACGCCGAAGCTCGTGAAGGTGCACGGCGGCGAGCTCGGCGACACCTATTTCGAGCCGCCGCCGGTCAACTACAAGGTCACCTGGATGGTACGCAACGAGGACTTCTTCGCGCTGCGCTGGGGCGTGCCGGACTTCATCCGCGAGCACCTCGCGCGGAACGGCTCACAGATCCATGTCGGCGGCTATTTCGTGGGCTCCGAGACCTACATCCCCGCGCTCGACTACTTCACCGCGGTCGAGGAGCCCGTGAGCTGGAAGTGGGCCTTCGAGCGGCAGTGGCTCTTCTACAAGCTCTGGGGCCGGCTGCTCTACGACCCCGCGACACCCGACACGGTGTTTCAGGCCGAGTTCGTCCGCCGTTACGGCGGCAAGGCGCGGGGCCTGCTGCGCGCGTATTCGCTGGCCTCCGCCACGCAGCTCCGGCTGGGGTCGCTCTACGACTCGCGCTGGGACTTCACTCTGTACGGCGAGGGTTTCCTCGCGCTGCAGGGCGACTACACGCGATACATCTCGGTGGACCAGCTCATCCGCCAGCCGGTGATGGATCCTGACTACGTCTCGGTGACCGATTTCGTCGAGGCCACCCGGAGCGGCGCAGCCTTCGCGGCCGGTCGCGTCACGCCGCCCACGCTGGCCGACCAGCTCGAGCGCGACAACCGCGAGGCGCTGCGGCTGGTCGACGGCATCGACACCGGAGCGGACGCGTCACTCAGGTACGAAGTGGCGGACGTCAAGGCCTGGGCGCGGCTAGGGTTGCACCTCGCCGAGAAACTGCGGGGCGCGGTCGCGCTGCAGACCTTTCGGCGCGGCGGCGGCGAGGAGCACCAGACACGCGCCATCGCGCACCTGGAGCGTGCGCTCGAGCACTGGGACGAGGTCGTGCGCATCACTCGGCCTCTCTACCGCGACATGAAGCTCACTCACTACAACCACAACTTCTTCGTCGCCAACGACCGGAACCTCTTCCACTGGGCGTTGATCCGCGAGGAGGTCGCCGCGGACGTGGCCATCGCCCGCGCGGCCCGAAGGGGCGAATGACACCCTATCGCGCCGCGGAACCGGCCGCCGCGCCCGGGGGTCGAAGGGCGGTCCATTGTCGACTATGCTCCGTCGCCATGTGGCAACGAGTGCTGTGCCTCCTCGCCGCGGGGGCCGTCGCGTTCGGCCCGCCGGCGGTGGGCGGGGTCGGAGCGCATCCGAAGTCGGCCGCAAGTCCCGTCGAGGAGACCCATGATCGTTTCTCCCTTCCCGCAACCGACGACGGTCTCCCGGGAGCCGGCCCCCTGCGCCGGTACGATTGGTTCCAGCGCCTGTGGCGCGAGCGGCGCTCCACGTGGGCGGGACAGGTGGGACAGGACCGGAACGCAGTGGTCGCGACGCTCGGGTTCCCGCAGACGGAAGACGAGCCATTCGCGCCGGAGGAGGGATTCGAGAGCCTCTTCAATGGCCGCAACCTCTCCGGCTGGGGCTATCTCCCGACCTCCGAGGCCGACAAGGAGAACGCCCGCCGCTGGCAGGCCTCCGATCCCGACGCCGCCGCCTGGCCCTTCGTCACCGAGGCCGTTCTGTTCGACGGCCTCACGGCATCGCCCGACGGACGCTTCGTGGCGAAGGGCGGCCGGCTCGTGGTCACGACGCCTCCCGAGCATCGCAAGATCCAGCAGCTCTGGACGACGCGGGAGTTCCCCGAGGACTTCGTGCTCAAGCTCGAGTTCCGGGCGACGCCAAACGCCGACAGCGGCATCTACCTGCGCGGCCCCCAGCTCCAGTGTCGCGACTACCGCCTCGCGGGTCCCTACAAGGATCTGAAGAAGTATCGGCCTCAGGACTGGAACGAGATCGTGGTCACGGTCAGAGGCATGATCGCCCACGCGACGTGCAACGGCGAGGTCCTCGAAGCGGCCCTGCCCCTCCCTGACTCGGGCCCGATCGGCCTCGAGGGCGACCGGGGCCAGATGGAGTACCGACGGATCCGGATCAAGACGCTCCCGCGATGACGTGGCTGAAGCAGACGGAGAACGACCTCGCGGGAGAAACCCGGCACCTGGAACGTGCCCCCGGACGGCAGGGCGCCACCTCACTGGACCCGTGAGGTGGGCGAGGGCCCTCTTCGCCCTGGGCGACCGCGCCGCGTCGGACGTGCCCTCCGGGAGCTGACCGAGAAGTACGGCGACCAGGCCAAGCAATCGCCGAGGTCCACGCCTACCGGGGCGAGGTGGACGCGGCCTTAGGAACCTAGCGCCGCCGGTCTGAGGATTTGTCTCTCAGATTTCGCTGTGGTAGCGATCAGCAGTCAGCGATCAGCTTTCAGCGGTCAGCGGTTCCGTGCACGCGTTGCTCCTTGCCGCCGGTGGCCAGGAGTCCCCTCTCGGTCTCAGGCGGCGAGAGAGTCGATGAGCCTTTGCACCGCCGTATCTGCCTGGTGATACGCGCGTTCGATCTTCGCTGGTCGCGGC
>Ga0268386_10000349_pt1 | contig 28547 bp, 26 predicted proteins | sample RVTome_15_FD_200260 | JGI IMG/M metagenome (GOLD analysis project Ga0268386, IMG submission 200260) | Soil microbial communities from uranium-contaminated site in the Upper Colorado River Basin, Wyoming, United States - RVT150D86... ... | reverse complement strand
TATGCCTTCGCCATCGTCCTATCCCCCTTGCGATCCATTATATCGATCCCTGAAGGCGCTCTACCCCCGGGACTCCCCCTCCGGCTCCATCGCCTCGGAGGGCGGGGCTCCGTTCGTGGCTCGCCGTGCGATGAACCAGCACGGCTGCGCTTTACCTCACTTCGCCCCCCCTCCTGCGGCGACTCCGCCGCCGGAGGGATCGCTCCTTGGATTCGTTGCCGTATTTATGAAACCGAGCGCTAAGTTACTTCTTCGACGCCTTGTGGACGGCTTTCGCCAGGCGCGAGACCTTGCGGGATGCGGTCTTCTTGTGGAGGACGCCCTTCGACCCGGCGCGCTCGAGGACGGAAGTGGCTTTGCGCAGCAGTTCGGCGCTCTTCTCCCCGGTTCCCTCTGCGATCCCGGACCGGACGTCCTTGACGGCGGTCTTCACCGTGGAGCGGACGTGGCGGTTGCGGGCCCTGGCCTTCAGACTCTGCTTGTGCCGCTTGATGCCGGACTTGATCCTTGCCAACCTGTGCCTCCTTGCGATCGCTTCGCTGAAATCGGTAAAGCGGTATTAGACACCACGAGGAGTGAAATGTCAAAGAATAACGCGGTCCACGATGCCCAATAAAAAGGCAATCTGATAAAGGGGTACTCCGGACGCGTGCGAAGGGGAATTTCCACAGGAGAATCCACAGACTATCCACAAAGAATGTGGAAAACGCCGTACGGTCAGTTCGTCGACTTCTTCGCCATCTCCCAGAGGCGATCCAGGGTGGGCATATCGGAATCCTCGATAGAACATCCTGTATTCACTGCGATTTTTTCCATCTCCCGAAACCGGCGCTCGAAGCGTTCATTGACGGACACCATCGCCACCTCGGCGTTCAGGCCAAGAAACCGGGCAAGATTCACCAGGGAGAAGAGGAGATCGCCGAGTTCATGTTCCGTGTGGGCCCGATCTCCCTCCGCCATCGCTTCTTTCAGTTCCGAGAACTCCTCCTCGACCTTTTCCAGCACCTGCTCCGTCCGTTCCCAGTCGAACCCTGCCCTTGCCGCCTTTTTCGACATCTTCGCCGCCCGGAGAAGGGAGGGAAACTCTTTCGGAATTCCACCGATGATCGATTCATGGGAACGGTTCTCGATCGTTTTCTTTATGTGATCCCACTGTCGCGACACCGCGTCCGGAGTGTCGGCGGAGGCGTCCCCGAAGACGTGCGGGTGCCGGCGAATCATCTTTTCCGAGATGGAGGCGATCACGTCAGTGATGTCGAACTGCCCGTTTTCGGAGGCGATTTGCGCGTGGAACAGGATCTGTAGAAGAAGGTCCCCGAGTTCCTCGCACAGCGAATCCGGGTTTCCGCCCCGGATCGCGTCGATCACTTCGTGCGTCTCTTCCACGAGATATTGGCGCAGCGTTTCGTGGGTCTGGGCGCGGTCCCACTCACAGCCGCCGTTCGCGCGGAGGCGGGCCATGATCTCCACCAATTTCCGGAATTCGTCCACAGAGTTTTTTCTCCAGAGTAATGTTAGCATAAAGGCTTATGACTCGACGGGTTTCCAACCGATCCCGGAGAGGGTGGGGGAGTTGCGCGCTCTTCCTCCTGGTCCTGATCCCTCTCGATCCCTCCCGCCTCGGCGCGACGGAACTGTTTCCTGAATATCCGATATCCGTTCGCCAACAGGCGATCCGCGTGGTCGAGGCGGCAGGCCCCGGAAAGGGGGAGGCGCTGGAACGGGAGGTCCGCGCTCTTCGCCGTGCGATGTTCGACAATGCGATCCTGTCCATGAACGCCGTTCCGGACCGGATCTTCGACCGCGCAGCCCGGGAAGGCTGGAAACGCGGGTCGTACGAGTCGATGAGAGCGGTCACGCGCATTGCGCCGCTCTCCGTCCCTCTCTGGACCTGGCTTGCCTGGGACGATGTGGCGCGGTTCCGGCTCGAGGAGTTCCTCTTTGACATCGGAGGGATGTGGGGAGCGCTTCGCCAGTACGGTCCCGGGCTGCTCGGGTACGCCGTATGGCTCGTTCTGTTCGCCTCCGCATCGGCGTGCTGGTTCGCGATCTGGGCGTCGCTCAATCTCCTGCTGCGGGCGATCCCCGCGCTGACCTTGGACATCGCCCGCCTCCTCAAGGGTCTCCCCCGGCCGGAGATCATCGCGTCCGGGATCGTCCTCGCCGTTTTTGCGGCGCCGGTCGCGTGCGAAGTCGGGATCGCCGCGGCGGTGGTCTTCTGGGTCGCCCTCTCGGCCGCCTACCTGCGCCGCGGCGAGCTCGTGATCGGGGGGACGGCGATCCTGCTCATCGCCGGCGTCTTCCTTTGCGGCGGCTTCCTCGAAACGATTCACCCGGTGGCGGCAACGGCGCGGCAGGGGGGATGGCTGGGAGGGGAGGGGTACCACTACCGGGGCGGGTCGTTCTCAGGGGATGACGGGCAGGGGTTGTTGGCCGGGGAGGAATGGGAGCGCATGGCGCGGTTCGCCCGCGCCCGGTCCGAGATGGAGGGGGGAAACCTGCGGACGGCGGAGTCGCTCTGGACGGAATTGATCGGTGAAGGAGGGGATACCGCCGATGCGTACAACAACCGCGGGATCGTCCGTATCCGCCTCGGATGGACGGAGAAAGGGCTCGCCGATTTCGAAGCCGCGGCATCCCTCAGCCCGGCAGGCGGTCGGGCCCAATGGAACGCCTACCAGGTCTACCTGCAGGAGTTCCGGCTGGTGCAGGCCTCCCGGATCCAGCCGGTCGCCTGGGCCGGGATCCGGGGACTTGTCCCCTTCGACTACCGCGCCGAGGAGATGACCCACGGTGAACTGGTCGCCGCGCCGCTTCGGGTCGGAGACGCATGGAGGAGCCTGTTCACCGTGCGGGAAGAGTGGTTTCGGGGGGCCCGGAGGAGCTCGTTCCACGCCCTGTTCTTCCGCCCCATCCCCGGGGAATGGGTCCCGGCGCTGCTGGCGGCCGGGCTGGCCTGGACGGCGCTGTGGCGGCTTCTCTCCCGGAAAATCTGGGTGAGCAGCGTCTGCCGTTCGTGCGGCGCCGGCACGCTGGTCGTCCGGAGCCGCGAAGCCGTCGACATCTGCAACGCGTGCCGCGCGCAGGTAGGCAAGGGGATCCGGGGGGGAGAGGAGAGCGAACTGCGGGGGTTGTGCATTTCACTGCACCGGCGGTATGTCCGCGCCTGCTCCGTCCTGTTCCCGGGGGCGGGAGCCCTTTGGGCGGGGAAGGAGTTCCGGACCATGGTTTACGGCCTCCTCCTCTCCCTGTCCGCCGGGCTGATCACCGTGTCGTGGAGCGCCGGCAGGCTGGCAGGCGGCCTGATCGGCGACATGCAGACCGACATCTGGAGAGCGGCGCTGGGAGCGGTCGCTGTTCTTTGGCTGTTCGGGGCCGCATGGGGATGGCGCTCGTTCGAGAACCTCCAGTTGCGTCACAACGTCTCCGGGGAAAGACTGTAGCGATGCAGGGGAAGATCGCCGACTTCGGCATCCCGGATATCTTCCAGCTCGTCTCCTCCCAGGGAAAGAGCGGATCCCTCGCGATCTCCGGGAACGATCGCGTGACGATCTTTCTCTTCTCCGAGGGAAGGATCGTCGACGTCCAGCCGGACCGCCGGGAATCGAAATCCCTCCTCGGCACGATGCTCCGGGACGCGGGGTTCCTGACGGACTCGGATCTCAGGAGGCTCCTCTCTTTCCAGGGAGCGGGCGGGAAGAAGATCGGAGAACTCCTGGTCGAGAAGGGGAAGGTCTCGAAGGAGGTCGTCGCCCGGTACCTCGTCCTGCAGGTCAAGGAGTGCCTCTTCGACGTTCTCACTTTCAGCGAAGGCGAGTACCGGTTCGAAGGATTCGCCGTCCGTCCCTTCGCGTGGGGAGGGGAACCGATTCGCCCGGATGTCCTCCTGATGGAGGGAATGCAGTTCCTCGATGAATATCCTCGTTATCGCGGGATATTTCCATCCGGCGATTTTCTCGTGACGCGAAAGAGGGGGGAACGCGTCGACCCGTACGCCTTCCCCGAGGTGGAGAGGATTCTCTGGAAGGCACTCGACTACTCGGAGGACCCCGATCGCGTCTACCGGAAAGCGTGCCTCACGGGATTCGAGGGGATCAAGGGGCTGGCCGGCCTCCTCCAACGGGGGATGATCGAGGTCTCCGCGAAAGTTCCCTGGGACCAGGTCGATCCCGGAAAGAGGCTGCGCGACGAGATCGCCGCCCGGCGCCGTTTCCACACGATCCGGATGGCGCTGTGGGGAGTCGCGGTGGCGGCGGCGGCCGTGTGGATCTACCGGGGGCTCTTCTCCCTGGAGGTATTCCGGGCCTTCACGGCGTGGGTGGACTTCTTCTGATGCGGGAGGCGGGCGTAGTGAACGACACGAGGGAAGAGACGATCCGGTTCGAGGAATCTTCCGTCCTGCGGGACCTCTTCGGAGTGAACGACTCCCACCTGAGGGCCGTGGAACGGGCTCTGGGCGTGACGATCCGGCCCGGCGGGAACGAGGCCCGGGTCGCGGGGGACGGCATCCCGGTGGAGCTGGCGGGTAAGGTTCTTTCCGGGCTGTACCGGGTGCTTCGCCGCGGCATCCCGGTCACCGGGAACGACGTCGAGGCGGCGATCCGCATCGTCTCCGCCGACAGGAACGCCGACGTGTCCGCCGTGTTCGAGGACGTGGTGTTCAAGTCGTCGCGGAACCGGACGATCACACCCAAGAGCGTCGCGCAGAAGCGGTACCTCGACGCGATCCGGGAGTTCGACATCGTCTTCGGCGTGGGCCCCGCAGGGACGGGAAAAACGTTTCTCGCGATGGCGATGGCGGTCGGGTGCCTCTTGCGGAAGGAGGTGAAACGGATCGTCCTGGTCCGGCCGGCGGTGGAGGCGGGGGAGCGGCTCGGCTTTCTCCCCGGGGACATGGCGGAAAAGGTGAACCCGTATCTCCGTCCCTTGCACGACGCGCTGTATACGATGCTCGAGTTCGAACAGGCGGCGAGGCTCATGGAGCGGGGGACGATCGAGGTGGCTCCTCTGGCCTTCATGCGGGGCCGGACCCTGAACGACTCGTTCGTCATCCTCGACGAGGCGCAGAACACGACCTCCGAGCAGATGAAGATGTTCCTCACCCGGATCGGCTTCGGCTCCCGGGCGGTGATCACGGGGGACATCACGCAGACGGATCTCCCGTCGGGAAAAGTGTCGGGGCTGAACGAGGCGATCGCCATCCTCGACGGGGTTGCGGGGATTCGATTCTGCCGGTTCACCGACATCGACGTCGTCCGGCATCCCATCGTCCAGGAGATCATCAAGGCGTATGAGCGGTTCGAGAAACGCGACCAGGAGCGGTAGCCGCCCGCCGGAGAACGGGGCGTCGCCGCGGGGCCGCTACTTGCGGCTTCTCGCGCTGAGCCTCGGGTCGGGCGCCGTATTCGCGGTTCTCTTCTACCTCTGGGGGCGTGAACTCTTCCCGAGGGGGGCGGGGCGATGGGGGGGGACTTTCCCCTTCGTCGGCGCGGTCGCGCTCACGTTGGCCGTAGCCCTCTTCCTCACGGAATGGTTCGGGTTCGCCGGCCGCGAGGTGCGGAAGGTCCGATTGGCGGCGCGCGACTTCCTCTTCCTCTGTTCCCTCGCTCTCCTGCTGTTCTTCACGGCGAAGGCGGTGATCGACCTGATCGCCGAGATCCCGTCGCTCGGGCGGAGCGTCCCGACCCGGGTGTACTCCTATCTGATACCGCTCCCCGCCTTCGCGATGGTGGTCCGGGTCCTCATCAACTCCGAGACGTCGATCCTCTTCACGGTCGCCGCGTCGGTCCTCTCGGCCGCCGCCGCCGCGGGAAGCTGGCCCGCGCTGCTGTTCCTCCTCCTGTCCGGCACCGCCGGCGCCGCGCGCGCGCGACGGGTCCCGGACAGGTACCGCATGCTGATGGCCGGCGTGCAGACCGCGCCCGTGTGCGCCCTCGCCGCGGCGGCACTCGAGTTCTCGTTCCACGGCGGCGGGGGGGTCGTGTGGGCCGGGATCTTCGGCGCCTTCAACGGCCTCCTGTCCGGCCCGATCGCCCTCGCGGTCATGCCGGTGGCGGAGTCCGCTTTCGGCTACGCGAGCGACATCCGCCTGATGGAGCTGTCCGGCACCGGCCACCCGCTTCTCTCCCGCCTGATGATGGAGTCGCCCGGGACGTTTCACCACAGCGTGGTGGTCGGGACGCTGGCGGAGGCGGGCGCGCACGCCATCGGCGCCAACCCGGTGCTTTGCCGCGTCGCCGCCCTCTACCACGACATCGGGAAACTCGGGAGAGCTCAATACTTTTCCGAGAACCAGGCCGGCGCGGCGAATCTTCACGACGCCATGGCCCCGGGACTCTCCCGCGCGGTGATCTTGTCCCACGTGAAGGAAGGGGTTCGCATGGCGGGAGAGTTCCGGCTGGGGGACCGGATCACGGAGATCATCGAGCAGCATCACGGGACGAGCCTCCTCTACTGCTTTCTCGACAAGGCGAGGCCGATGATCCAGGACCGGAAGGCGTCGGAGGAGATGTTCCGGTACCCGGGGCCGAAGCCGAAGAGCCGCGAGGCGGCGATCATCATGCTGGCCGACGCGGCCGAGGCGGCGGTGCGGAGCCTTGCCCGCCCCACCCCGCAGGAGGTCGACGAGACCGTCACCGGAATCGTCAACCGTGTCTACCTCGACGGTCAACTGAACGAGTGCGACCTCACGCTGCGCGAGTTGCACGCCGTCGGCCGCGCCATCCGCCAGGTCCTCGCCGCGGTCGCCCATCCCCGCGCGGACTACCCCGACGCAGGCAAGGGTGACATCGGATGAGGCTTGACCCCTTGCTTGTTTGTGGATTGTGGGCAGGGGACACACCTTCCCTCCGTGGGGGGAACTCCTTTCCTTTGCCCGGGTTTACACCAGGTATGTCCCCTGAAAGCGTCTGCACCTTTCAGGGACCTTCTCCTGCCAGGGGGGACATTCTTGGTCTGTTGGGGGAATCAGGAGAAGAGTGTCCCCCACTGCAGATCCCTCTGTGGCCTGTGTCGAGGGTGTTATGAAAAGCGACCGATACCGGGTCAGTCTCCGCCAGGACCTTCATCCCGCACCGCTCGCGGGGCGGCGGCTGAAGGCGTACGCACGGGCGGCGCTCGTCCTCCTTTCTGCGAACGGCGCCGACGTGCGGGTACGGGTGGTCGGGGACGCCGCGATGGCGCGCTGGAACCGGGAATTTCTCGGCAGGGACCGCCCCACGAACGTACTCTCCTTCCCGGAGACGGACGGTGTCCCGGCGCGCGGGGCGAGGGTGGCGGGGGACATCGTCGTTTCCGCCCCCACCTGCCTGTCGGAGACCGGGGGGTGGAAGGAGACGCCCGAGGCGCGCGTATTCTTCTTCGTCCTCCACGGCATCCTCCACCTCGCAGGGTACGATCACGAGAAGGGCGGCGCGTCGGCCCGCCGGATGCGCCGGAAGGAACTGGCTCTGTTCCGGCGTGTCCTCGACGGGGAAGGCCGGGTGCGGATCCGTTGAGTTGCCCGGGACCGGCGGCACTCCTCCTGACCGGCGCGCTGTTCGTACTTTCCTACTTCCTCGGGACCCCGGGGTACGATGTTCCCGGGCTTCCGTTCGTCTGCCTGGCCCCGTTCCTCGCGCTCGTGGTGTCGGCACGTTCGGCGCGGCAGGCCGCCTTTCACGGATGGATCGCGGGAACGGCCGGCAACGTCCCCCTCTATTACTGGATCGCCTACACCATCGCGGTGCAGGGGAGACTCGGCTGGGCGCCAGGGATCCTCGCGGCATTTCTCGTCTCCGCCTACGTCGGCGCCTACTTTTCGGTAGCCGCCGCCGCCGCGCGCCACCTGGAGGGCAGGTTCGGCGATCGCGGCCTCTGGCTCTTTCCCCTTGTCTGGACCGCCGTCGAGGTGGCCCGAAGCCACCTTTTCACCGGATTCCCCTGGATGCTCCTCGGGTACACCCTCGCCGGGAGCGCCACGCTGCGCCAGGCGGCGGACCTGGCGGGGGTTTACGGGCTCTCGTTCCTTCTCGCCCTGTCCGGCGTCTCCGTCTATCTCGCGGGGAAGCGGCTGTGCGATCGGGCCCCCATAAAGGCGGCGATCCCGCTGATCCCCGGGATCGCGGTGATCCTGTTCCTGGTTCTGTACGGTCGGTCCGGTTCGGCGAACCCGGCGGGTTTCGAGGCCCGGACTCCCGAGGTGAAGGTGGCCATCGCCCAGGGCGGGATCGACCAGTCCGTAAAGTGGGACCCCGGGAACCAGCTGGCCACGCTCGGGATCTACGGGGAGCTTACGCGAACGGCGAGGGACGAGGGCGCGCAGCTGGTCGTCTGGCCGGAGACCGCGGCTCCGTTCTTCTACGGGTGGGAGGCGGGGCTCTCCCGGCGGCTCGAGGCCATCGCGGTGAGCGGGGGGATCCCGATCCTCTTCGGGGCGCCCTGGTACGACCCCGGGGGGGGCGGGAAATTCTACAACAGCGTCTTCCACATGGACGCGCGCGGGATCGTTCTCGGGCGGTACGACAAGCGCCACCTGGTGCCGTTCGGCGAATACATTCCCCTCCGGCCGGTCCTCTTTTTCCTGAACAAGCTGACCGCGGGGGCGGAAGATTTCTCGTCCGGGGCCTCCCCGGCCCTGTTCCGCGTCTACGGCCAGCCGGTGGCCGCCTCGGTATGCTACGAGGCGCTGTTTCCGGCGCTGTTCCGGGAAGGGGTCCTCGAAAGGGGCACATGGTTCGTGAACGTAACGAACGACGCCTGGTTCGGCGACACGGTCGCTCCACACCAGCACCTCGCCATGGCCCGGTTGCGGTGCGTGGAGTTCCGGCGACCCATGGTGCGTGCCGCCAACACGGGAATCAGCGCGGTCATCGACGCGGACGGGGGGATCGCGACTTCCCTCGGCCTTTTCCGGCGGGGGGTTCTGGTCGCCGGAATCCGGCCGGGGACCTTCGATACCGTCTACGCAAAAACCGGGGAAATCTTTGGGATTTCCTGTAGTATACTTGCGCTTTTAGCGTTTATTTTTCCCTTGCGAGGTTCCCATGGCATCCGGATGGATGGAAGAGAAAACATCGGCGCTTGAAGCGCGGTTCCAGGCGCTTCGGGGCTATCTTTGAGGTAGACGCGAAGCAGGCCCGTCTCAAGGAGCTTACCGCCGAGGTCGCGCGCGACGGCTTCTGGGACGCCCCCGAAGCGACCGAGCGCGTCCTTCGGGACCGGAAAGCGATCGGGACGTTTCTCGGGCGCTGGTCGTCCCTTGAATCGTCCCTGGCGGACCTGCAGGCGTATCTCGCCCTTGCGGGCGAGGCGGGCGGCGAGGGGCTGACCTTCGAGATCGAGCAGCAGATCGTCGCCGTCGACGAGGCGCTGGACGCGATCGAGCTCGAGAGGATGCTCTCCGGCGAGAACGACGCGCTGAACGCCATCGCCACGATCCACGCCGGCGCCGGGGGGACGGAGTCCCAGGACTGGGCCGAGATGCTCCTCCGGATGTACTCACGGTTCGCGGACCGGAACGGGTACGCCATGGAGCTCGTCGAGCGGCAGGAGGGCGACGAGGCGGGGATCAAGAGCGCCACCTTCCTCCTCTCGGGCGACCACCCGTACGGGTACCTCAAGGCGGAAACCGGCGTCCACCGGCTCGTCCGGATCTCGCCGTTCGACGCCAACAAGCGTCGTCACACGTCGTTCGCATCCGTGTTCGTTTCTCCCGAGATCGACGACAACGTCGATATCAAGATCAACGAGTCGGACCTGAAGATCGACACGCTCCGCTCAGGCGGCGCCGGGGGACAGCACGTGAACAAGGTCGAGTCCGCGGTCCGGTTCACGCACATCCCCACCGGGGTCGTCGTGCTCTGCCAGCAGGAGCGGTCGCAGGGGAAGAACCGGGCGCTGGCGATGAAGATCCTCCGGTCGAAGCTCTACGAGCTCGAGATGCGGCAGCGGGCGGAGAAGACGAACGAGGCGCACAAGGCGAAGAAGGATATCGCCTGGGGCTCGCAGATCCGCTCCTACGTGCTCGCGCCGTACCGCCTCGTGAAGGACCACCGCACGGGTCACGAGACGGGGAACGTCGACGCCGTCCTCGACGGGGACATCATGGAGTTCATCCGGAAGTACCTGCTCGGCGGTGGTCCGGAAGGGGTGACGGGGGACGCTGCGTGACCGAGTCGTGGAACGACCTGATGAAGGAGCGCAGTCTCAAGATCGACGCGCTGAAGTCGGGGGGGCGGAATCCGTGGCCGAACGACCAGGCTCCGGGGTGGACCAACGCGGGTGCCCGCGCAGCCGCGGAAGGAAGGACTCCGGAGGAGCTGGCCGCACGGCCGATCCGGGTGGACGTCGCGGGGCGGGTGATGGGCCTTCGGCGCTTCGGGAAGGCGGCGTTCCTCGTTTTGTCCGACCGGTCCGGCCGGCTGCAGACGTACCTGAAAAAGGATCGCCTCGGGGAGGAGGCGTACGACCTCTTCCTGAAATCCGTCGACGCGGGTGACATCGTCTGGGTCGACGGGCCCCTGTTCCTCACACGCACGGGCGAGTTGACCGTCGATGCGGCGAAGTTCCGCCTGCTGACGAAGGCGATCCGTCCCCTTCCGGAGAAGTGGCACGGGCTCTCCGACATCGAGACCCGCTACCGGCAGCGGTACGTGGACCTGATCGTCAACGAGGACGTCCGGGAGATCTTCCGGCGGCGGGCGCGGATCGTTTCCTTCCTCCGCTCCTTCCTTACGACGCGGGACTTCCTCGAGGTCGAGACCCCGATGATGCAGACGGTGGCGGGGGGCGCGACGGCGCGTCCGTTCGTGACCCACCACAACGCCCTCGACATGGACCTGTACCTGCGGGTCGCCCCGGAGCTCTACCTGAAGCGTCTCCTGGTCGGCGGATTCGAGCGCGTCTTCGAGATCAACCGGAATTTCCGGAACGAGGGGATCGATACCCAGCACAACCCCGAGTTCACTATGATCGAGTTCTACCAGGCGTACGCCACCTACACGGAGATGATGGCGCTGACGGAGGAGATGCTCTCCTCCCTGGCGTCGGAGCTGTTCGGTGCGCCGAAATTCACCTACCAGGGGGAGACGGTCGACTTCACTCCGCCGTGGGAGCGACTGACGGTGGCGCAGGCCGCGGCCCGCTACGGGGGGTTCCCCGAGGAGCGCCTGTCCGACGAGGCGTTCCTGCGGGAGACGGCGGCGAAGCTCGGGGTCAAGGACGCGGCGACGGCGTCCCCCGGGAATCTGCTGGTTGCGATCTACGAGGAGGTGGCCGAGAAGAAAATCGCCGGGCCGACCTTCGTCACGGAATACCCGATCGACGTCTCCCCGCTCTCGCGCCGCAACGACGAACGTCCGGAGATCGTCGACCGGTTCGAGCTGATCGTCCGCGGCCGGGAGATCGCCAACGCGTTCTCGGAGCTGAACGACCCGGTGGATCAGCGGGAGCGGTTCGACGAGCAGCTCCGAAGGCGGGAACGGGGGGACGAGGAGGCCCATTTCATGGACGAGGATTACCTCCGGGCGCTCGAGCACGGGATGCCGCCGGCGGCCGGGGAGGGGATCGGGATCGACCGTCTCGTGATGCTCCTCACGGACTCCGCGTCGATCCGCGACGTGATCCTGTTCCCCCAGCTTCGGAAGGAAGGGTAGAGCCGGTTGCGCCTTCCCGTCGAGTTCTACATCGCCCGGAAGTACCTTCTGGCGAAGCGGAAGCAGACGTTTATCTCGATCATCACCTTCATCTCGATCGGCGGGGTCACCGTCGGAGTGATGGCGCTGATCATCGTCCTCGCGGTGATGAGCGGATTCGAGCGCGAGTTGAAGGACCGGATCCTCGGGGCCACCGCGCACGCCCACGTCACCAGCCTGAACGGAAGCATCGAGAACCCGTTTGCCGTAACGGAGAAGGTGCGGAAGGTCGAAGGCGTGGTCGCGGCCTCCCCGTACATCTTCACCCCGATGATGATCGCCTCGGGGAGCGGCGCCGTCGGCGGCGTGCTGCGCGGCGTCGACACGATGACGATCGGCGACGTCACCCGTCTGCGGCGTGACCTCCGGGCCGGGCGGCTCGAGGATCTCCATCGCGCAACGAAGGACGGGCTGCCGGGCGCCATCCTGGGAAAGGAGCTCGCCGGGAACCTCGGCGTCGGGCCGGGGGACGTGATCGAGGTGCTGGTGCCCGGCGGAACGATCACCCCCCTCGGGGCGTTCCCGAAGACGGCCCGGTTCGGCGTCGCGGGAATTTCCGAGTCGGGGATGTACGAGTACGACGCCACCTTCGCCTATGTCGACTTCGAGGAGGCCGGACGCCTGCTGGGAATGGAGGGGCGCGCCACGGGGGTGGAAGTGAAGGTGAGGGACATCTACGACGCCGGGGCGGTCGCGCAGCGGATCCGGTCGGCCCTCGGGTATCCGTTCTGGGCGAAGGACTGGATGCAGAGCAACCGGAACCTCTTCTCCGCACTGAAACTGGAAAAGGTGGTGATGTTCGTCATTCTCGTCCTCATCGTGATGGTAGCGGCCTTCAACATCATCTCGACCCTGATCATGATCGTGATGGAGAAAACGAAGGACATCGCCGTCCTGATGACGCTGGGGGCGACGCGGCGATCGATCCGAAGGATCTTCGCCATCGAGGGGCTGATCATCGGGGTGGCCGGAACGGCCTTCGGGACCGCGCTCGGCGCGGGGTTGTGCGTCCTGCTCCAGCGGTACCGGTTCATCCGCCTTCCGAGCGACGTCTACTACATCTCGACCCTTCCCGTCGCCCTCGAACCGGGGACCGTCCTTCTCGTGGTGGCGAGCTCCGTCCTGATCTGCTTCCTCGCGACCCTTTATCCCGCGTTCCAGGCGTCCCGCGTGGACCCCGCCGAGGCGATCCGGTATGAGTGAAACGCCCGCCCTGCAGGCCCATGAGGTTTGGAAGGTGTTTCGCCGCGACGGGTACGATATCGAGGTGCTCAAGGGCGTCTCCCTCTCCCTCGCGAGGGGCGAGACGGCGGGGGTGGTCGGCATCTCGGGCGCCGGCAAGACGACGCTGCTCCAGATCCTCGGGACGCTCGACCGCGCGACCTCCGGGCAGGTGCTGTACGGAGGGACGGACGTGACCCGACTCCCCGCGGACGAGATGGCCGCCTTCCGGAACCGCTCCGTCGGGTTCGTCTTCCAGTTCCACAACCTCCTGCCGGAATTCAGCGTCCTCGAAAACGTGACGCTGCCGTGCCTGATCGCGCGGATGGATCCTGCGGAGGCGCGCCGACGGGCCGTCGCGCTGCTCGGGGAGGTCGGGCTCTCGGAACGTCTCACGCACCGCACCGGCGAGATCTCCGGCGGCGAGCAGCAGCGCACGGCGATCTGCCGGGCCCTCGTGATGGAGCCGTCGGTCCTTCTGGCCGACGAGCCGACCGGGAACCTCGATCGGGCGACGGCCTCCGGCGTGGTCGACCTTCTCCTGTCGCTCAACCGCTCGAGGGGACTGTCCCTGCTCATGGTGACGCACAACGACCAGGTCGCATCCCGTCTTCACCGCGTGATCCGGATCGACGACGGGAGGATCGCCTCGTGAGGGGGAATTTCCGCATCGCGCGTCCGGTGGCGTTCCTGTGCGCGGCCCTCCTCCTGATCGGCTCCGGGAGCGTGGAAGCCGCCGGATTCCGGGTGGAGGCGATCGAGGTGCGGGGGGCGACCCGCGTCGGCCCGGACGCGGTCCGGAAGGCGATGAGCACGAAGGTCGGGGAGGAACTGGACCTGGAAAAGGTCCGGCAGGACGTAAAGACGATCTACAAGATGGGGTATTTCCGTGACGTTACCTTCGACACGGAGGAGGTTTCCGGCGGGTATCGCCTTACCGTGATCGTCGCCGAGAAGCCGATCGTCGGAGCGGTGCTGATCGAGGGGAACAAGGACGTGGAGACCGCCGACCTTCGCGCCGCCCTGACCGTCAAGGAGCGGTCCCTTTACCAGGAGGAGAAGGTAAAGGAATCGTCAAATAAATTAAAGGAAGTATGCCAAAATAAAGGTTTTATTGACGCATCCGTGGAGTCGTCCGTCACGGAGGATTCCAAGGGGGCCCTGCGAGTGACTTTCCGGGTCACCGAGGGGCCGAAGCTGAAGATCGAACGGTTCGTCGTCACCGGAAACCAGTACCACGCGATGAAGGCGATCCTCAAGGTGATGGACACTTCGACGAAGGGAATCTTCTCGTTCATCACCGACTCCGGGACCTTCAAGAAGGACGTCCTCGAAAACGACATACGAAAGATCGAGGCGCTCTACCAGAACAGCGGGTTCCTGGACTCCAAGATCTCCGAGCCGGTCGTCGACCGGGGGAAGACAGGGTTGATCCTCACGATCCGGATCTTCGAGGGGCGGCAATACCGCGTCGGGGAGATCCGCTTCTCCGGGGAATCCGGCATCCCCGAGGACGCGCTTCGAAAGACGGTAAAGCTCGCCCGCGGCGAGGTCTTCAACCGGGAGACGCTCCTGTCCGACCTGCTCGCCCTCACCACCCTCGTGAACGACGAAGGGTACGCGCAGGCCCTCGTTTCCCCGGGGGTGGAAAAGCGCAAGGAGTACCCGGTCGCGGACGTGACATACCGGTTCGAGCGGGGCACGAAGTTCCGCTTCGGGAGAGTGGAGGTCTCCGGAAACACGAAGACGCTGGACCGTGTCATCCGCCACAGTCTCGACGTCGCCGACGGGCGGACCTACACGGCCACGGGACTGAAAACGAGCAAGGAGAACCTGACCCGCACGTCGTACTTCAAGGACGTGAAGATCAGCACCGCCCCTTCGACGGTGCCGGGAGAGATGGACGCGAAGATCGAGGTGCAGGAAGGGCCGACCGGAACCGTCTCGGGCGGGCTCGGGTACAGTTCGATCGACAAGATCTTCGGCGTGGTCCAGTTGACCGAGAACAACCTCTTCGGCAGGGGATGGAAGGCGTCCCTCAACTCCCAGTTCGGGGCGCGACGGACCACGTACAGCATCGACTTCCGCGATCCGTATTTCCTGGATACCGACTTCAGCCTGCTTCTCGGCGCCTACAAGACGAAGGTGCAGTACACCGATTTCGAGAGGAATGCGCAAGGGGGAAGAGCGGGCCTCGGATACAATTTTTCGAGGTTTATCAACGGGTCCGTCTCCCTCCGGGTGGACGAGACCAAGATCCTTGCCGTTTCCGGCACGCTCCCCTCTTCGAACCTTCGGCAGGAGATCGACAAGGGCCTACAGGAAACCCGGAGCATCGGCTTCAACGTGACGCGGAACACGACGGACCGGTTCATCGACCCCTCCCGGGGAGGTGTCCAATCCGCTAGTCTGGAATACGCGGGCGGGCCGTTGGGCGGCGACAGCGAGTTCGTCAAGTATTTCCTGAACGCGAAGTGGTTCTACCCGGTAACCACTTCCACCGTTTTTTCGTGGAACGTCTTATGGGGACACGTGGTTCCGACGATCGGGGGCGAGGAGGTACCGCTGTTCGAGCGATTTTTCCTCGGGGGGCCATACAGCGTCCGGGGTTTCCGGTCCCGGTCCATCTCGCCCACGGACTCGAACACGGGGGAATTGATCGGGGGAAACAAGGAGTTGGTCGCGAACCTGGAGTACCTGTTTCCGATCGTCGGCGAGATCGGGTTCAAGGGGGTGCTCTTTTTCGACGCCGGGAACTCATGGGCGCAAGGTTCCTGGCCCTTCATGGACCAGGGGTTGTGGGCGGCCTACGGGGTTGGCATCCGCTGGTACTCCCCGATGGGGCCGTTGCGATTCGAGTGGGGACGGAATCTCGACCGCAGGGAGGGGCAACCGAAGAGCGTGATGGAATTCACGATCGGGACGGCGTTCTGATCGAACTACGGGAAGGGAAAAGGAGACAAGAGATGCGGAAAGCGGGAATCATCATGGTAGCGGTAGTGGTCACGGCGATCTTCGCGGGGACCTCCCTCGCGGAAGGGTTGCGGGTGGCCGTCATCGACATGAACAAGATCCTCAACGACTCCGTGGCGGGCCAGGCGGCGAAGAAGAAGATGGAATCCCGGTACGAGGAGCTGAAAAAAGCGATCGACAGGACGCAGGAAGAGGCGCGCAAGATCAAGGACGAGATCGACAAGCAGAAGGTGATGCTGGGCAAGGAGAAGCTCAAGCAGAAGGAGGACACCCTCCAGGCGAAGATCAACGAACTGCGGCAGATGACCCAGAAGGGGGAGCAGGAGATGCAGGCGCAGCAGGCCGAGTTCACCCGCGAAGTCTTCAAGGCGGTCGAGGCCCAGGTCGAGGTCGTCGTGAAGGCCGACAAGCTCGATATCGTCCTCGAGAAGACGGCGGGGGTCATCCATTTCAATCCGTCGATGGACATCTCGCTGCGGGTCCTGGACCTGGTGAACAAGGCCGGCAAGGGGGCGCCGGAGAAGAATGCGGTCCCGGAGAAAAAAGGTAGCGGCAGTGGGAAATAAACTCCTTCTCTCGGTTCTGGCGGAGGAGATCGGGGCCCGTCTCCAGGGGACGGACGCCGAGGTGAGCGGGATCGCAGGGGTGGACGAGGCCGGTCCGGGACAGGTCACCTTCCTGGCGAACCCGAAGTACACCCGACAGGCCCGGGAGACGAAGGCGTCCGCGATCATCGCCAAACAGCCGATCTCCGGCGCCGGGTGCGCGTTCCTGCTGACGCCGGATCCGTACCTCGCCTTCGCCCTCGCCGTCGAGCGGTTCCACCCGAGGGTGCGGCTTGCCGCGGGCGTTTCCGCGCAGGCCAGCGTCCATCCGACCGCCGTGCTGGGGAAGGAGGCGCACGTCGGCCCCTTCGCCGTCGTCGCCGAGGGAGCGGTCGTCGGCGACCGGGTCACGCTGTACCCCGGGGTGTACGTCGGAAAGGGAGCGGTCGTCGGCGACGACGCCGTTCTTCACCCGCGGGTCACCCTCTATGAAGGGGTGCGTGTCGGGAAGCGGGCGCTCCTGCACGCCGGCTGCGTGATCGGCAGCGACGGCTTCGGGTTCGTGCCGACTCCGCAGGGGTACCGGAAGATCCCGCAGGTGGGGATCGTCGAGATCGGGGACGACGTCGAGATCGGCGCGAACACCACGATCGACCGCGCCGCGCTCGGGGTCACCCGCGTCGGCCCGGGGACCAAGCTGGACAACCTGATCCAGGTGGGGCACAACGTGGAGATCGGCCGGGACACGGCGATCGCGGCCCAGGTGGGGATCTCGGGAAGCGCCCGGATCGGGGACCGCGTGATGATCGGCGGGCAATCGGGGCTGGCGGGCCACATCGAGGTGGGCGACGGTGTGATGCTCGGCGCGAAGACCGGGGTGGCCTTCTCGCTCTCGGCCAAGGAGAACCGTGCCTGGTCGGGAGTGCCGGCGATGCCTCACAGGACCTGGTTGAAAATGTCGACGCTCCTGCCGAGGCTGCCGGAGCTCTTCCGGCGGGTCGCCCGGCTGGAGGGCGGGAAACCTGCGGAAGGGGAGGAGTGAAATGTTCCGAATCCGGGAAATCATGGAGCTGTTGCCGCACCGGTACCCGTTCCTGCTCGTGGACCGGATCTTGGAGTGGGAACCCGGGAAGCGGATCGTCGCCATCAAGAACGTGACGATCAACGAGCCGTTCTTCCAGGGGCACTTTCCCGGACACCCGATCATGCCGGGTGTCCTCATCGTGGAGGCCCTCGCGCAGGCGGGGGGGATCCTCGCGCTCAAGGAGATGGGTGGCGGGAAACGGATCGCGTACTTCACGGGAATCGACAATTGCAAATTCCGCCGGCCGGTCGTCCCCGGAGACCAGCTTCGCCTGGAGATCAACGTGATCGCACACAAGGGGCCGGTGTGGAAGATGCACGGCGAGGCCCGGGTAGACGGCGCGCTCGCGGCGAGGGGGGACGTGACGGCGACGATCCCGGACGGCGTCGATCCGGGCGGGGAAGGGGAAGCGACATGATTCATCCGACCGCGATCATCGATCCGGGGGCGGAGCTCGGGAACGACGTCTCGGTGGGGCCGTTCGCCGTAATCGGGCCGAAGGTGACGATCGGCGACGGGACCACCGTCGGACCGCACGCGGTCATCGAGTCCCATGTCCGTATGGGAAAGGGGAACCGCATCCATTCGTCCGCCTCCGTCGGGGCGATCCCTCAGGACCTGAAATTCCGCGGCGAGGAGTCGTGGGTGGAGATGGGGGACGGGAACATCATCCGCGAATTCGCCACCGTCAACCGCGGTACCTCCGGGGGCGGAGGCGTGACGCGGATCGGGAACAACACGCTGGTGATGGCGTACAGCCATGTCGCCCACGACTGCGTCGTCGGGAGCCGCGTCATCATGGCGAACGCGGCCACTCTCGCCGGCCACGTTACGATCGAGGACGGCGCGATCATCGGCGGGATGACCGGGGTGCACCAGTTCGTCCGGATCGGGGAGCACTGCATCATCGGTGGGATGTCGGGAGTTTCGCAGGACGTCCCGCCGTACGTCACGGCGGTCGTTTCCCGACCGCAGCGCGGATACGCGCTTTACGGTCTGAACCTCGTCGGGCTCCGGCGGAACCGCTTCTCCCCGGAGACGGTGGCGGCGCTGAAGCAGGCGTTCAAGATCATCTTCCGCGCGGAGGTTCCCCTCAAGGAAGCGCTTGCGCGGGCCGAGGCGGAACTGCCGGCGCTGCCCGAGGTCAGGCACCTGATCGCGTTCGTCCGCGAGAGCAAGCGCGGCGTCCTGAGGTAGGCCCTAAGGATGCCGAAAACCTTGTTCCTCGCCTGCGGGGAGCCTTCGGGGGAGGCGTACGCCGCGCGTGTGGCGCGCGCATTCCGGGGCCGCTTTCCGGACGTCCCGATGGAGGGGATCGGAAGCGCGCTTCTCGCGGCGGAAGGGGTGAGGATCCTGCGGGATTACGGCGATATCTCCGTCATCGGCGTCACGGAAGCGCTGCGGCGCCTTCCGGCGATCCGCGCTGCCCTATCCGCGGTCACGGCGCGCGTGAGCCGTCCCGACATCGGAGCGGTGCTGCTCGTCGACTTTCCCGACTTCAACTTCCGGGTAGGGAAAACCGCCGCCCGGCGCGGGATCCCCGTGGTCTATTACATCCCCCCTCAGGTGTGGGCCTGGCGTCCCGGCCGGGCGAAGACCCTCTCCCGGTTTACGAAGGGAGCGGTCGTCCTGTTTCCCTTCGAGGTCGCATTCCTTCGCGCGAGCGGCGTAAACGCCGTCTTCGCCGGACATCCGATTCTCGACGAGCTCGCCCCGTTCCTCGATGCTCCTCCCGATCCGGAACGGTTCGGGATCCCGCGGGGGAAGCGAGGAATCGGCCTGCTCCCGGGAAGCCGGTCGGGGGAAGTCGCAGCGCATCTGCCGATCCTGCTCGACGCCGCGCGCCTCCTCCTTCAACGGTTTCCCGACCTCCACTTCGCCCTGCCCGTGGCGCGGCCGGCGCTGCGTGAGGCGATCGCGCGCGAGGTCGCGGACTCGGGGCTTCCGGTCGCGCTGGTGGACGAATCGCGGCAACTCCTCTTCCGGGGGCTGGAAGCGGCGATGGCGGTTTCGGGAACCATCACTCTCGAGCTTGCTCTGCTTGGCGTGCCGGCGGTCATCGTCTACCGGACCTCCTGGTTGAGCTACCAGGTCGGCCGTCGCCTGGTGAGGGTCGACTGCGTCGGCCTTCCCAACATCGCCTCGGGAGAGAAGTTCCTGCCAGAGATGCTCCAGGGCGACTGCACCCCGCAGCGGATCGCCGGCGCCCTCGGGGAGATCCTGACCGATCCGGCGCGCAGGGACCGTCTGCGCACGATGGGGCTCTCGCTGCGGGAGAGGCTCCGCGGCCCGGGTCCCGCGGAGGCGGTCGTTTCGATGCTGGGGAGGGAGGCGGCGGAAGGATGGGCGTGAGCCTGTACCGGCGAATGCTCGAGTACACCCGGCCGTACGTTCCGAGGCTCCTCCTCGCGATGCTCGTGATGGTAGGCGTGTCGGCCCTCAGCGGATCTACCGCCTTCCTCGTGAAGCCGATCCTCGACGACATCTTCATCCGGAAGGACGCCGCCCAGTTGACGTACATCCCGCTCCTGGTGCTGGCGATCTACATCGTCCGCGGCCTGCTCGAGTTCACCCAGAGCTACCTGATGGCCGGGGTTGGGCAGCGGGTGGTGCGGGACATCCGCGATCACCTGTACCGCCACCTGCAGTCGCTGTCGCTCTCGTTCTACCTGAGGCATCCCACCGGGGTCCTGATGTCCCGCGTCCTGAACGACGTCGGCCTGATGCAGAGCGCGATCACCGACGCCGCCACCGGGCTCGTAAAGGACATCTTCACTGCGGGGTTTCTCATTTTCGTCATCTTCTACCGCGACTGGAAGCTGGCGCTCATCGCCCTGGTCGTCTTCCCGCTCGCCTTCTGGCCGATCGCCCGCTTCGGCCGGAAGCTGCGGCGGACGAGCGTCCAGGCACAGGAGATCACGGGGGGCCTCTCGTCCCATCTGCAGGAGACGATCAGCGGGGCGAAGCTCGTGAAGTCGTTCGGGGCCGAGACCTACGAGACGGAGCGGTTCTCCCTCCGGAACAACGAGCTGTTCCGCCTGAGCATGAAGGTCGTGAAGGTGCAGGCGATGACCTCCCCGCTTTCCGAGATGTTCGCCGGGGTCGGGGCGGCGGCGGTCATCTACTACGGCGGCCACAGCGTGGTGAACGGTTACAGCACGGCGGGTAATTTCTTCTCCTTCATCACCGCGCTGTTCATGCTCTACGAGCCCGTGAAGCGGCTCTCCCGGATCAACAACGTCGTCCAGCAAGGACTCGCCGCCGGTGGTCGCGTTTTCGAGGTGATCGACACGCTGCCCGAAGTGTGCGAGGCGGAGGGTGCCGGCGCGCTCGCTCCGATCACGAAGGAGATCTCCTTCGATCGCGTCGATTTCCAGTACGCCCCGGGAGGGGAAACGGTCCTGAAAGAGATCGACTTCCGTGTCCCGGCCGGGACGATGGTCGCCATCGTCGGCTCCAGCGGGGCGGGGAAGACCACGCTGGTCGACCTGATCCCGCGGTTCTACGACCCGCAGGAGGGCGCGATCCGGATCGACGGGGTCGACGTCCGGAACGTAACGCTCGCTTCCCTGCGCGAGCAGATCGGTATCGTGAGCCAGCACACGGTGCTCTTCAACGACACGATCCGGAACAACATCGCTTACGGGATGCCCGACGCTCCGATGGAGAAGGTCGTCGAGGCGGCGCGCCGCGCGAACGCGCACCCGTTCATCGAGCGGATGCCCGACGGGTACGGGACGGTCGTGGGGGAGCAGGGGCTGCGGCTGTCCGGAGGGGAGCGACAGCGCCTCGCGATCGCGCGGGCGCTGCTGAAGGACGCCCCGCTGCTCATCCTCGACGAGGCCACCTCCGCGCTCGACACCGAATCGGAGCACGTGGTGCAGGAGGCGCTGGACGCCCTCATGCACGGCCGCACGACCTTCGTCATCGCCCACCGGCTCTCCACGGTCCGCAACGCGGACGTGATCTTCGTGGTGGAGGACGGGCGCATCGTCGAGCGGGGGCGGCACGCGGAGCTTCTCTCCCGGGAATCCCGCTACCGGTCCTTCTACCTGAAGCAGTTCGAGGAGCGGAAGGCCGGTCTCCCGGATGGCGAAGCGGGCAGGCGGTAGGTCGATGGGTCGCCCGTTCTTCCCGGGGAGCCCGGGGCATCTTCTCTACAACTTGGCGCTCGGTTCGGGGCTGATCGTCGGGGCTCCCGTCTGGATCCCGTGGGTCCTCCTCTCCCGGAAGCGGAGAGCGAACCTTCCGGACCGGATCGGTCTGCGCGGCGTCCCCCGGCATACGCCCTCCGACGGACGCCCGACCGTGTGGGTTCATGCGGTATCCGTGGGGGAGACCCTCGCGGCCGTTCCCCTCCTTCGCCTGCTGCGCCGGCGCGTCGCCGACGCCCGGCTCCTCGTCTCGAGCGTGACGCTCACCGGGCGGGAGACGGCGGTCAAATCCCTCTCCGGCATCGTCGACGAAGGATTCTTCTTTCCGTTCGACCTTCCGGGCCTCTGCGGGCGGTTCCTCGACCGGGTACGGCCGGACGTCGTGGTGATCGTCGAGACCGAGATCTGGCCCAACTTCATCGCCGCGTGCGCACGCCGCGGGGTTTCCGTGGTGATCGTCAACGGCCGGTTGTCGAAGCGTTCGTTCGTCGGATATATGCGGTTCCGATGGTTCTTCGCTCCCATCCTCCGGACGCTTCGGACGATTTCGGCCCAGACCTCGGAGGATGGGGAGCGGTTCGTCGCCCTGGGGGCCCCGCGGGACATCGTCACCGTGGGGGGAAACCTGAAATTCGACGTTTCCCCCCCCGAATCCGGCGCGTCGCCGCTATCGGCCCTGCTCCTGCGGGAGAAGGCCGCGGGGGCCGTATGGATCGTCGCGGGTTCGACGCACGACGACGAGGAAGCACAGCTCCTGCGGGCGTTCCTCACCGCGCGGGAGAGGAACCCTTCGATTCGGCTCCTCCTCGCGCCGCGCCACCCGGAGCGGTTCGACGCGGTCGAAGCCCTCGTCCACCGGGAGGGCGCTTCCTTGGTGCGCCGCACGGCGATCCCCGACGCGGCGGGGCATCTCCCGGATACGGTTCTTCTCCTCGACACGGTCGGTGAGCTTTCGGGCGCGTACGCGGCGGCCGACCTCGCTTTTGTAGGTGGCAGCCTCGTTCCGAAGGGAGGGCACAACGTTCTCGAGCCGGCGTGGCACGGAGTGCCGACGATCGTCGGACCTCACATGGAAAATTTCCGTGAGATCGCCGACGCTTTCCTGGCCGGGGATGCCCTGATCCGGGTCGCGGGGGAGGAGGAGCTCACGGATCGGCTGATGCGGTTCGCAGCGGATCCTCGCCTCTTCCGCGAGACCGGCCTGCGCGCAAAGGAATTGCTCGAAACGTTCCGCGGCGCCTCCGAGGCGAGCACGGACGCGGTCGTGTCGGCGCTTCCGGACCGTGGGGCGCGGAGATGATCCTCGGGGCCGCCGCCAGGGTGCGGCGCATCCTTTCCTCGGCCGGACTCCTTCCGGCATCCCTGCTTCCACGGCCGGTCGTGAGCGTCGGAAACCTCGTGATGGGCGGCGCGGGAAAAACGCCCCACGTCATCCACCTCGCGCGGTGGCTCACCGGACAGGGAAGGCGCGTCGGGATCCTGTCCCGCGGATACGGACGGAAAAGCCGCGGCGTCCGGTGGGTATCCGACGGGGAGGGACCGATCGCCTCCGCCGCCGAAGGCGGGGACGAGCCGGTGCTGATCGCCCGCTCCCTGCCCGGGATCCCGGTCGCCGTGGGCGAGTCCCGTGCCGCCGCGGGCCGGGAGGTCCTGTCCCGGCGGCGCGTGGACGTGTTTCTCCTCGACGACGGATTCCAGCACCTTTCCCTGCGGCGCGACGCCGACCTTCTCCTGGTCGAGTGCCGCGGGGGGCTCGGAAACCGATGGACGGCGCCGCTGGGCCCGCTGCGGGAGCCGCCGTCCCACGCACGGTTCGCGGACGCGCTGGTGATCACGAAATGTCCCGACGCGGAATCCGGGGCGCGGACCGCGCGGACCGTCCCCTTTCCTTCGGATCGCCCCAGGGCCTTTTCGCGTCTGTTCCCCGGTGGAATCGTGGGGCGGGACGGCCTTCTCTCGAAGGCGGCTGCGGTCGGGAGCGCCGTGTTCGCGTTCTCCGGGCTTGCCCGGAACGCGCAATTCCGCGACACGCTCGAGGCGGCGGGATTTCGTGTCAAGGGGTTCCTCCCGTTCCCGGACCATCACGCGTACGGTCGGGAGGATCTCGTACGGATCGCCCGGGAGGCCGGAGGGCTGCCGGCGATCACGACGGAAAAGGACCTGGTCCGCCTCCCCGACGACGTTCCGTTTTCCGTCGGGGCGCTTCGAGTGGAGGTGGAGTACCTTGAAGGGTGGGAGGAGATCTCCCGGATGATCCTCGATCGGATCGAGGGAGGGTCCCGGTCGTGAAGGAAAGAATCGCCCGCATCTTCCTGCGGTTCCTCGAAGCGGTTCCTCTCCCGGCGCTCGCCTTGTTCTGCGAGGCGCTGATGCTCCTCGTTTGCGCCGTCGATCGGAAACACCGTCGGATAGCGCGGATCAACCTGCGGATCGCCTTCCCGGAAATGGGGGACGTGGAGGCGGATCGGATCATCCGGGCGTGTTACCGGCGGATGGGAACCTCCGCCGCGGAGTTCGTCCACATCCCGCGGATGGACGCGGCGTACATCCGGGAGCACTTCCGGATCGAGGGCGCTTCGCTCGTCCGGGAGTCCCTGGAGGGGAGGAAGCAGCCGGCGATGGCGATGACCGGCCACTTCGGAAACTGGGAGCTGCTGTCGCACGGCTACGGCTCCATGATCGCCCCGGCGGCGTTCATCGTGCGCCCGTTGAAGAGCGAAATCCTCGACCGGATCGTCACGGAGCGCAGGGAGTGCATCGGCAACATGGTCATCCGCAAGGCGGACTCGGCGAAGGAGGTGATGAAGGTCTTGAGAAAGCGGATCCTCGTCGGGATCCTCATCGACCAGAACGTGGACCGGGACAAGGGGATCCTCGTGGACTTCTTCTCCCGGAAGGCGTACACGACCTTCGGGATCGCCCGCTTCGCGCTTGCGATGAACGCCGCGATCCACCCGGCGTTCATCTTCCGGGATCCCGTGAGGAAGTTCCACCACGTCCTTCGCTTCTCTCCCCCCCTTTCGATAGATCCCGGAGCGCCGCGCGAGGAAGAGGTGGCGCGGGTCACACGGCGGTGCAACGAAGAGCTGGAAAAAGTGATCCGGGAGGCCCCCGACCAGTGGATGTGGTTCCACCGGAGGTGGAAGACGCGTCCCGTCGGGGAGCCGGAGATCTACCGAGGCCTGCAATGAGGGGAATCGTCTTCCTCGACCGGGACGGCACCCTTATCGAAGAGGTCGGATACCTGCGGGATCCGTCGGCCGTCCGCATCCTGCCCGGCGTCGCGGAAGCGTTGCGCCTCCTTTCACGGGAGGGGTTCCTCCTCGCGGTGGTTTCCAACCAGGCCGGCCTGGCGAAGGGGAAAATCACCGGTGCGGAGATGGATGCCGTCCACCGGCGGTTCGTTTCCGCGTTCGGGGCGGAGGGGGTCGTGTTCGACGCGGTCGAGTATTGCCCGCATCACCCGGAAGGGTCGGTGGAGGCGTATCGGCGAGAGTGCGGATGCAGGAAGCCGGGGACGGGGCTGGCCGCGGGAATCCTTCTGCGGCTCCGGGTGCCGGATTCGAGCCCCCGCTTCGTGGTCGGTGATAAAATGAGCGACGTTTCGATGGGGATTCGCATGGGAGCCTCTACGGTCCTGGTCGGAACGGGATACGGAAACGCGGAGAAGGCCTCGGGGGAACTCGCGGGGATCGCCCCCGGGGTTTTTCTCCCGGGGATGAGAGAGGCCGCAGGATGGATCGTGGCGCACGGGAGCCGAACGTGAACGCGCGGATCGGCAGGGGGGTATCGGCGATCCTTCTCCTCGCCCTTCTGCTCGTCGAGGCAGGCTGCCACCGGGATCGGCGCGCGGGTCCACCCCTCCCGCCCCCGGGACCGGTGCCGGAAGAGCGTGCGGGCGAAAACACCGTCCCCGCCGGCGAGCCTGTATGGCTCGAACCCGCCGTTGCGCTTGATGGGGCGGGGAAGGTGGACGGTGCCTCTCCGGCGGATGCCGTGTCTCCCGACGCCATGCCTCCCGGCACCACGTTGCCCGACGCCAAGCCGCCGGATGCCACGGCGGCAGGTGGCCCGGAGGCGGTCGCCCTCCCGACCGGCCCACCGCCGGAGGCAAAGGTGGAATCCGGCGTCTCCCCCCAGCGCGACATCGCTCCACCCGTATCGTCGCCTGAGGCCCACAACTCGAAGCCGCCCGCTGCGCCGCGCCCGGTTCCGACGGAATCGCCGAAGGTCACCCACGTCGCGTCTCTTCCGGAGTGGGCGAAGGGCTCGGAGGAACTGGTTTACAGGGTCGATTTCATCGGCATCACGATGGGGTACGCCCGGTTCCGGTACCAGGGAAAGGTCTCCATCGGCGGAAAGTCCGCGTACCACCTGAACGTGCGGGCCTGGACGTCCGGGATCCTCTCGCTCATCTATCCGATCAACGATACGATCAACTACTATCTCGACGCGGAGACGCTCGCCCCGATCCGCCAGGAGTACACGCGTCACGAGAAGGGAAAGGACGACGTGGCCTTCTACAACCAGGAGACCGGGAGGATCACGTACCGGTACCGGCAGACGGGGAAGATCCGGAAGCAGGTCGACACGGTCCCTTCCGTCTACGACCCGGTGAGCGTCGCCTACTATTTCCGGTGGCGGGACCTGGGCGTCGAGAGCCGTCCGCGGAACATGTACGGGGGCCGGAAGCTGTACCAGATCTCCACGCGCATCCTCGGGAACGAGCGGATCCGCACGAATCAAGGGGAGGTAAACACGGTCTTGGTTGTTCCGGTGATCCGCCGGGACGGAAAGCCCGATAATAAAGGGGACCTGAAGATCTGGTTCACGAACGACGAGCGGCGCATTCCGGTGCGCTTGTACGCGAAGTTCCGTAAAATCAAGGAATGGACGCTGGTCGGCGAGCTGATACGGCCGGCCGGGAAGGCGGGAGGGTAGGCGATGGAAATGGACAAGGAACTTCTCGAGATCCTGGCGTGCCCGAAGTGCAAGGGGGAACTTCAGCTCACCGTCGACGAGAGCGAACTTCGGTGCGACGTGTGCCGGCTTTCCTACCGCGTCGACGACGGCATTCCCATCCTCCTGATCGACGAAGCCACGTCGTATGAATGACGACGGGATCCTGTCCCGCGCGGCGGAGGTGGTGGGGCGCTTCCCCTCCTGCCGGGTCCTCGTCGTCGGGGACATCATGCTCGACGAGTACGTCTTCGGTACCGTCCGGCGGATCTCCCCGGAGGCCCCCGTGCCGGTGGTGGCCGTCACCCGGGAAACGAAGGTTCCCGGCGGTGCGGCGAACGTGGGGTTCAACCTTCGCGGGCTGGGGGCGGGGGTCGAAATGGCCGGTCTGCTTGGCGACGACGCCGGGGGCCGTTTCGTCGCAAGGATGCTCAAGGGAAAACGGGTCGGGACCGAAGCGGTGGTCGTGGACGCGGAGCGTCCCACCACCGTCAAGACGCGGGTGATCGCCAACAGCCAGCAGGTCGTCCGCGTCGACCGCGAGCGGAATGCATTGCCTTCCCGAAAGGCGTCCGACGCGCTGCTGCGGAAGGCGCTGGCCGCCCTCGCCGGGGTCGACGGCGTCGTCTTCTCCGATTACCGGAAGGGTGCGCTGACCGAAGAACTGGTCCGGGAAGTCACCTCGGCGGCGAACCGGAAGGGGATCTTCATCGCCGTCGATCCGAAGCGATCCGATTTCTCCTTCTACCGGGGCTGTACCGTTATCACCCCGAATAAGGGGGAGGCGGAGGCCGCCCTCGGGGGACGGGAGCTCGCAACCGACCTCGACGTCTGGGAGGCGGGGAAGGATCTCCTCCGGGCAGGCCGCTCGAAGGCGGTTCTCATCACGCGCGGCGAGGAGGGGATGTCGCTGGTCGAACGTGGCCGTGGCGCCTGCTTCCACGTTCCCGCGTTCGCCCGGCAGGTGTTCGACGTGACCGGCGCGGGGGACACCGTAGTCGGCACCCTGGCCGCCTGCCTCGCCGTCGGGGCCACGATGCGCGAAGCCGCGGTGCTCGCCAACATCGCCGCCAGCGTCGTCGTCGGAGAGGTGGGCACCGCGCCGATCACCTCCGAAAAGCTCCTGCACGCGGTCGAACAACGCGACATCGATAGGAAACACGGCAGAACTTAGCGTCCGTCGGGAGAAGCGATTCTTATGTGGATGAGCATGACGGGGTTCGGCCGGGGGGAGCGCCACGCGGAGGAGATCTCCGTCACGGTGGAGGCGCGGACGGTGAACCACCGTTTCCTCGACCTTCACACGCGCTGCCCGGCCCGGTTCCTGTCGTGGGAGCCGAGAATCCGGGGGATCGTCCGCGATTCGGTGCGGCGCGGCAAGGTCGACCTGCACGTGAACGTGCGGGAGTGGGGAAAGCTCGGCGCCGGGCTTCGCGTCAACGACGGGTTGCTGCGATCGTTCCTCGGCGAGGCGAAGCGGATCCGGGAGGAACACGGGGTCGGCGGCGAGGTGACGCTGCGGGACCTGCTGTCCGTGCCGGACCTGTTCCAGACGGCCCCCGTCGGGGGCGACCCCGCGGAGCTCCTTTGGCCTGTGGCCGAGGGGGCGGTCCGGGACGCCCTCGGGATGCTCGTCCGCGCCCGGGCGGAGGAGGGAGACCGGATGAAGCAGGTCCTTCAGGAGTCGGTCTCCCGCCTCGGGGTCCTTGCGGGGGAGATCCGGGCGCTTACCGCGGATAACAAGGAGCAGGCGGCCGTCCGGTTCCGGGAGCGGATCGCCGCGCTTTCGTCCGAAGCGGGGGTCGATCCGGTCCGCCTCCACCAGGAGGAGGCGATCCTGCTCGACCGGCTTGACATCACCGAGGAGTGCGACCGCCTCGCGTCCCACCTGACGGCCGTCGACGACCTGTTCCGGTCCACCGATGACGCCGTGGGCAAA
>Ga0268386_10000348_pt1 | contig 28553 bp, 25 predicted proteins | sample RVTome_15_FD_200260 | JGI IMG/M metagenome (GOLD analysis project Ga0268386, IMG submission 200260) | Soil microbial communities from uranium-contaminated site in the Upper Colorado River Basin, Wyoming, United States - RVT150D86... ... | reverse complement strand
GTTGGATACTCCGGACCACCGCGAACGCCGCGAGGAAGTGGCCGGCGGCTCCGCTCCGTAACGCCGGCCAGGCGTGTGAGCTCTGCACCGGGGTAATGGATTATCGTCCTGGTCGCCCGACTTAGGGCACCAACGAATCGCAGGTCCTCGCACGGCGGCAACGTTGGAGGTGCCGTCCTCGCGGCGGTGGCCTTGGCGGCCAGCACCTGGGCGCTTACCGAGGCTGGACCGCGCGGCTGGACCGATACCGCTGTGCTGGTGGCGGCAGTAGTCATGGTTGGCTCTTCAGCCGCATTCGTCCGGCACCTGCGGCACACGCGCGATCCGATCGTGCCGCCGACGCTGTTTCAGGACCGCACGTTCACGGTTGCGAGCCTTGCAACAGCGCTGCTGAACGGATCGCTTGGCGTGTGTCAAGGGCGGTCGAAATCTGGACGGTTGTCACAGGATGTCCAGTCTTCAGCCGTCGTCGACAGTCCGTCGGTGCGCATCAGCGTCGCACCGCGCGCCGTGCCTCGCGCCCGGGTAACTCCCTGGTCGGTGCCCGGGTCTACGTTGGACGCTCGCGACGGGTCGGCTGTCCTCGGACGGCGCTGCCCGAGGCTGTATGTGAGAGCTGATCCCGAGCTTGCGAACACGTTGCGCAGATGCCATTCGACCGTGCGGCCGCTGATGAAGAGCGTGCGCCGATCTTTGGTTCGACAGGCCGTCGGGGGTGAGGCGGGCGACCTGCTCACTCCTGTGGAGTGGGCTAGTCGTGCGTTTCGGCGCTGCGCTTTCGCACCTTCCCGCCCGTTGCGATCAGCTCCCGCCGGGCGCGCTCGGCGAGCGCTTCCATGCTGATCGCGACGAGCATGTCGTGGGCTGCGCGCAGCTGCTCGCGCGCGTCGAGGCGGCGTCGCGGAGCAGCCACTCGTAGCGCAGATGTCCGCGGCAGAGCTCCAGACAGAGCTGGTACAGTTCAACCGACCGATCGCTTTGCGATGAAGCACCTCGACGACACCTCTCGCTCAGCAGCGCCCCGGGGAGAGGGCCTCGATGCCGCGCGGGAAGCCCCTGACGCGTTCGCTGATGCCGTCCTCGAAGTCGGGCGTCACGGAAAGTGAGCCGGTTGGGCGCGTGCGGCCACGCCGGACCGGACCGGCTCGGCATCCGCTGATGGACCGGACCGGCTCGGCATCCGCTGAGGGTCACCTGCCCGGTTTCGACAGGGCAACCGGGTGGCTCACATCTGCGCCGCTCACCCCGGCGGACATCGCGGCCACGTCGGCCTGATCGATCTCTGGGACGTTCACCTGCAGCTGAGGGTCACCTGCCCGGTTTCGACAGGGCAACCGGGTGGCTCACACCTGCGCCGCTCACCCCGGCGGACATCGCGGACACGTCGGCCTGATCGATCTCTGGGACGTTCACATGCACGAATCAGGTGGTAGGCAACCCATATGACGGACCGGTGATCGCTGTGCCATGGCGGAACGGTCCGGGTTCGGTGGAGGCGATCAGCGGTGGCTGACGTGCTGAAAACCGACAGGCTCACGCTCTGGAGTGCCCCGCGGTTTCCGGACTACTGAGTTTGCGTCCTTCTATGCTGCGGCTTGGCCATTCAGGTATTCGTTGCGGACTTCGTGTGGTGTCCGGTAGCCGAGTCCTAGTGGATTCGTCGTCGATTGTAGTGCATTTCGATGTAGTGGGCAATGTCCTCCTTAGCCATTTTCCGTATTGGGTATACCATGTGGTGACTCGCTCGTTCTTCAGGCTTGCAAGGAACGATTCGGCGAGGGCGTTGTCCCAACATACTCCGGTGCGTCCCAGAGAATGCCGGAGCCCGAGGTCTTTCAGCTTCGCCATATATTCGTTGGACGTGTATTGGGTGCAATGCCACTTAGTTAGGTCGGTGCGGGTGCCGGGGTTCGCAGGAGTGGTCGTGGGTCGTAGTGGTGGGCCTTGTGTTCTGGCTTCTTGATGGGGAAGTTGTGGCGGTTGCCTCGTTTGGAGACGCGCGGGTAGGTTCTTTTGCGCCGTCCGGTGGTGATGCGTTCCAGGATTTCAGTGATCGCGTGGACGGTTGCGCGGGTGGTTGTTTCGGGGGGAAAATCCCGCCTGGTTGGCAACCTGGCGGCGGACGATGGTGAGAGTTCGCAGGAACGATAGCCGATCTGGATCGACGTCGCCGATGTCTGCGGCTTCGACCATGAGGGCTCTGATGGCGTAGTGGGTGAGGAACAGTCCCCAGAGTTCTTGACGGACGAGTTCGAGTTTCTTCGATCTCAATCCTTCACCGGGCTCTAACAGCTGGGTTTCGATTTCTCGCAGCGACAGCTCGTACTCCCACCGCTCGTGATAGGCGGCGGCCAATTCGGTGGCGGTGGCTTGTTCGGGATCAAGAATGGTGGTGATGAGGCGGAACACCTCGGATTCCGCGGGCCCGGTTCCGTCGATGGTGTACTCGATCACCCGGACCGGGATGTGAGTGGCCTGTCTGGGATCATCGACGGCCGACAGGGGTATCTGGTAGCTGCTGCCGCGCACGCGCTTGGAGGAGATCACCGCCAGGTAGGACCCGTCCGGAAGTACCTCGGTGGGCTCGAGTTTGATCGTCTTCCATGCTCGCCACTGGCGTGCCGCGGACCGCCACCGCCATCCGCAACGCCGCCTGAGCCAGGTCGGTGTCGTGGTGCTCGCCGAGGCAGAACCCGACGACGCGCCGGGAGCCCATGTCCAGGACCGAGTCGAGGTAGAGCTTGCCCTCGTCGGTGGGTATCTCGGTGCCGTCGCCGTACCACTTGCGGTTGACCTGCTCAGCGGCGAACTGGCGGCCGATCAGGTCCGGTGCCCGCCACCGTCCCCGGCCCTGCCGGGTCGTGCCGCGGCGCCGCCGTCTCGGCCGTGCGCGCAGCCCCAGCTCACGCATGATCGCCGCGACCGTGTTGACACTGACCCGCCACCCCTGATCACGCAGGTCCGCGGTGATCCGCGGCGACCCGTCCAGTCGGCGCCGGCGGAGACGATGCGGTCCCGGCCGTCGAGGGTGCCGACCGCGACCGCCCAGACCCAGCCGGTGTGGCCGGTCAGCTGGGCCAGCTCGGCGCCGGTGCCCGGATCCCACACCCGCACCGTCCCGTCGGCGCCGGCGGAGACGATGCGGTCCCGGTCGTCGAGGGTGCCGACCGCGACCGCCCGGACCGGAGCTCGTGATGCGGACGCCGTCCACAAGCCGTTGCTGCTTTCTTGCATGGCCATGATCACGATGCTAATCGCCGAGGGCCGTGTACCGCCGCCAGCGGGATAGATTCCTGCCAGACGTAGGCAGCTACTGCTGGCTCGGACCCTCCTGTAACTCAGATCAAGACGCTCACATCGGCTGTTTATTGCCCCGGGCTGGCTGGCCGGGGCAATAGACAGCCATGGGCGGAAGTACCGAGACGCGACTGGGAGCCGGCACCAGATGGTCCTATCGAGACCCCCGAGCCCGGATCTCATCCAGGCCGTCGTGCGGCACGGAGCCGGCCTGCTCATCGTGACCCGGCCGCAGGGCTGAGCGTGGTCAGGCCGCCGGCGGTGGTCAGCGGATGGCATTCGGGGCAGCGGTAGGGTCGGTCATCGCGAAGCTGATCCTCCCGCAGGCGAGTGTGTTGATTGCACCGTCCGCACCAGCGAGGACGCGACGGTGGCGGAGATGGTGGGTTTTGTTCTGCCAACGCGTCGAGCCGGGTGAGTGCGGCTGCGCCTGGCCTGTCGGCGGTCTCGACGCCGGTCAGCCGTCTCTGGATTTCGGCTCTGGACCAGCCGAGGTCGTCGAGAGCCTGGATCCGTTTCGCGATCGCGCTGGCGATGACGGTGGGGTGATTACGGATAATTTCGGGAAGTAGATTGAGGGCGCCTGCCGGTGGCTGATCGTTGACTCCTCCTCCTCGCTGAGCAGCTGGTGCCGCGGCCGCGCTGGCGGGTGCAGGTGAGGAGGAGGACGGTTCCCTGGATGGTTCATGGACGGTTCGGGTGACACCCGTGTCACCCCTGAACGCTGGATTTGTCACCCCTGAACCGCTGCTGTTGTCACCCCTACGCTCGGTTTCCAGGGGTGACAACCTGTCACCCCTGGTGACCTGCGGTGATTCGTTCTCGGACAGGGGTGTCAACCTGTCACCCCTGGCGACCTGGGACGATGCCCGTCCGCCGCGACGGCCCACCTGAGCTGCCCGAACCCGGTTCCCGCTGGGCGGACCGGCGCCGGCTGCCCACAGGTGGATCTGGTCGGGACTCATCGCGACGTCGTACACGATTGGGCGGTATCGCGGGTCGAGGTGATCCACCATCTGCTGATCGCCCTCGTGGAGGAAGCCGTTGGCAAGCAACCAGCCAACATGCCTTTGCACCGTACGGACGTCGCATTCGCCGTAGTCGGCGATCGTCTGGGTGGACGGGTAGGCCCCTTGGCCGTGCTTGTCGGCGTGGTTCGCAAAGCCGAGCAGGATCAGCTTGCGGATGCCGTTGCCGCGACCCATCGACAGGCCGAGCACGAACGACGACGCTTCGATACTCACAACTCACACCCCCGCCGCCGCCAGCGCGCGAGCAGTCGCCACCGGCCCACGTGGGTTCTGCACAGTGCCCGCGAATACGGCGAGCCTGCGCCGCTGATCGGCAGACAGCCGCACCGCGTGGCCGACCTCTGTCGCGGTGCGAACGGCTGCGAGCAGGCTGTCCTGTTTGCCGTTGTGCCGGTAGCGGCGCGAGCCGGCGAGCAAGGCGACGAGGGCTCCGCACTGGTCCGGGCTCAGGCCGAGCCGCGCAAGGACGGGGTCGCGGCGGGCGGCCCATTCCCACCACCCGAGGTAGGTGGCGGCGAACAGGTCGGCGAGCCGGTCCACCGCGGCCATAGTGACGGCCTGGTCGGCGCCATATGTGACGAGCAGGTCGATGAATGCGGTGAACCACGACTCCCGCTCACATAGCGGCGTCGCGCCGGGTTCACTGCCGGCGACCAGTGGTGGCTGCTCGTGCTGCCGGACCTGCCGGACGATCCGCCGAGCATCGCCGGTGTCGGCGTCCGATGGTTCGTGGCGGAGCGCCGTGGCCAGGTCGGTTGCGGTGGAGCCGACCGTGCGGACGATGCTGGGCAGTACCGCTCGGGCGCGGCCGCGGATTGATGCAGCGTTGGTGAGCAGGTGCTGGGCCCGGATCTCGTCGAGTACCTGCTTCTGCGCCGAGCGCATCAAGTACGCCCACGGCCGCGTCGCCGCGAGAACCTTGTCGCGGTGTCGGCGGAGCACCATCCATGCGGCCAACAGCACGTCGTCGATGAGCCCGCGATCCATCGTAACGCCGGTCGCCGTGGCGACGTGGGCTGCGTTGCGGACCGCGCGCCTACGGATCTCCGCGAGCAGGCGCCAGCCGGTCGGAGTCTCCCACGAGCCTGGCTGCTCCACGGAAAGCAACGCTTTGCGCAGGCCGTCGTCGGTGCGTGGATCAAGCCCGTCGGAAGGCGACACGAACCCGGGTGCATGGTCGGTGCCGGGGGAGTGTGGCAAGGTGGTCGTGGACATGCTGAACCTCCTCGATCTGCGAAGGGATGGGGGAGGTGCAGGGGACGAAGAGGTGTCCAGCCGGTCTTGTCGCCCTACACCCGTCGAAGCACGGGGTTACGCCAGGAGAAGGCGAGGTGGTGCCGGGGTCATCGCAGTAGCGACGAGCTGAGGGTCCGGAGCGGACGTAGTCTCAGTTTCAGTCTCATTCACGCCCGTACGGCGGTGTTCGCCGAAGGATGCGCGGGCGCGTTTACCCAGGTCACGGATGGTGGCGACCCGCAGTGAACAGGGGTCCGCAGACCTGCTAAGCGGGTTGAGGGTCAAACCTCTCGCGGGTTCAAATCCCGCCGCCTCCGCCGTCTGACCAGGAGCTTTAGGTCTCCTGGTCATTCTTTATGGATCTTGTCACCGACTACGTAGTCTCAGTTTTGGTTTCATTTCACCTCTCCATTCCGGTCGTCTACGACGGGTCAAATGGGATTCTTCCGGCCCCGAGGAGGCTATATCTCCACTTCTGCCCGATATCGGGGTAGCTAGCGCCCGCTCCGAAGTCGAGTGGAGTGGTGTTCACTCACGGTCACGGGGTGAGGTCTTCGGGAATCCACGAGCGTGACGATGCTGTTCACGTTGGCGTCAGCGGCTGGGCAACGGCCAACCGTTCTCAAGCATTGGATCCTCCGCGGAGGAACTCGACCCGCCGCTGCATCGGTCGTCCTCCCCCAGACGGGTGCACTGGATGGAGCGGCCGCGGCAGCCGCGAGGCGCGGCAGCCGAGTCGGCAGTCTCACGACCGCACTTGTCTCGTCGACCTCCGACGAGCCGAAGTGCGCTGGCCAGTCTCGACCTAGATCTGGATCTAGGAGCGTTCGGCTTGGCAGTGCTACCGTCGTAGGCGTGAGCGTGCAGCAGTTCGATCCGGCGCTGCCTCCGTTGGACGAGGCCACGGCGCGGCGTCATGCTGCGGACTTGCGGGCGTTGGCGGCCGAGCACGGCATCACCAACCTGCGGTTCGCCTCGCCTGGGCGGCTGGTGGGCACGGCCGGCAGCGATGAGACCTACGACCCAGACGAGTTTGAGTTGGCTGTGATCGACCGGTTGCACGTGGAGGTCACGTTCATCGCTGACCGGGTGCTCAGCAAGCCCGGGGTCAGCGGTGATCTGCTGACCGCGACCGCACTGTGACCCGCGAGGTGCTGCGGGCAGATCGGCAGGCTCTGCTCGAATTGGATGCGCTGATGGGCCTGATTGAGCAGCTTCGCGATGTCGGCGGCCGGGACCGGTTCGACCGCGACGACGTGCACCGGTGGGCGTTGCATCGGTTGTGGATCGCTGCGGGTAACGAGGCGGCGTTCTACGCGGAGGCTCGTGGCCGCAACGTCAATCAGCTCAAGCCGTGGGGTGCGCTGTACCGGTTCCGGAACCGGCTGGCTCATCTTCACCTGCCAGATATTGACGAGGACGACGTGTGGCGGCGCACGGTAATGAGGCCAGCGGGCTATCGGGCGAAGGCGCGCGAGCAGCTCACCTAGGTCGACGCCGATCGAATCACGGTTGGAAGCGGTAGCCCATGCCGGGTTCGGTGAGCAGATGCCGGGGTCGGGTGGGGTCAGGTTCGAGCTTGCGGCGAAGCGCGGCCATATGCTGGCGGAGGTGGTGGGTGCCGGTTTCGCGGTCGGGTCCCCAGACGTCTTTGAGTAGTTGGCGCTGGCTGACGAGGCTGCCGGCGTTGTGAAACAAGATCTCAAGGAACCGCCATTCGGTGGGGGTGAGGTGGATCTCGTTGCCGGTTTCGCGGTCGGTGACGAGACGCTCGGCGAGGTCGATGGTGCGCAGGCCGAGTTCAACAGTGGCCGGCGTCTTGTCGGTGCTGGTGGCTCGGCGGGTGATGGCACGGACGCGGGCGAGCAGTTCGTTGACTTTGAAGGGCTTGGTGATGTAGTCGTCGGCACCGGCGTCGAGGGCGGCGACCTTGTCGGCGCTGGCTGCTCGGCCGGAGAGGACGACGATGGGCACGCTGGTCCAGGTGCGGAGCCGGCGGATCAGGTCGACGCCGTCGATGTCGGGAAGTCCGAGGTCGAGGATGACCAGGTCTGGCGGCTGGTCGGCAGCGGCGCGTAGCGCGGCGGCGCCATCGGCGGCGAGGTCGACGTCGAAGTGCTGGGCGTGGAGGTTGATGCGCATGGCGCGGAGGATCTGTGGTTCGTCGTCGACGACTAGAATCCGGGTCATGATGGTTCAACGCTGGTCGCAGCGGGCAGCGTGAAGCGCATGGTGAGCCCGCCACCGGGGGTGGTGTCGGGCACGACGATGCCGCCCATGGCTTCGACCAAGCCGCGCGACAGGGCGAGCCCGAGGCCGACACCGGTCTCGTTACTGGTGTCGCCGAGCCGCTGGAACGGGACGAAGATGCGGTCACGCTGGTCTTCAGGGACGCCGGGCCCGTGGTCGACAACGTTCAGCTGCACTGAGCTGTCGAGCTCCGTAGCGGTTATCGCGGGTGGCTGGCCGGTGGGGCTGAAACGGAGGGCGTTGCCGACGACGTTGACGAGGACGCGTTCGAGCAGTCCTGGGTCGGCGAGAACAGCAGGCAGGTCGTCGGGAAGCTCGACCTTGACGGTCTGCCCGTCCGGGCCGAGTTCGTCGAGTGCTCGCGGGATCGCGTCTTCGAGTCCGACCGCCACTGGTGTGACACCGAGGGCCCCAGCCTGCAGGCGGCTCATGTCGAGCAGGTTGGCGACCATTCGGGTGAGCCGGTCGAGTGACTCGTCAGCGGTGGCAAGAAGCTCGGCCTGGTCGCCCTCGTCGAACTGAACGTCGTGACTGCGGAGACTCGTGATGGCGGCCTTGGCCGAGGCAAGGGGCGTCCGAAGGTCGTGGCTGACCGCGGCCAGCAGGGCGGTGCGCATGCGATCGGCTTCGGCCAGCGGTTTGGCCGCGGCGGCCTCGGCGGCGAGGCGTTCTTGGCGTAATGCGACGGCGGCCTGCGCGGCGAACGCCTCGACGATGCGCTGATCCTCGGCTGGGAGAGCGCGGCCGCGCAGGGCGAGAGTGAGAGTGTCGTCGATGCGGACCTCGACATCGCCTTCGGCGGGCGCCTGACAGGGTGGTCCGCCAACACACGCGGCGACCTGCCACGCTGCGGGGTCTCGTTCAGTCCCGGGGGCGGGTGGCGTGTCAGACGTCCGCTCCAGGAGGGTCACCGAGGACAGGCCGAAGGTCTCCTGGAGCCGTTCGAGCAGAGCGATCAGCGGCCGCGATCCGCGCAGGACGCTGCCGGCAACGGTGGCGAGGGTCTGCGCTTCGGCGCTGGCGCTTGCTGCCTCGCGGGTGCGGCGCGCGGCCCGATCAACGACGACGCTTACCGAGATCGCCACCACGAGGAACACGGACAGGGCCAGGATCTGCAGCGGGTCGGTCATGTGGAACGTGCGGTACGGCACGGTGAAGAAGAAGTTCAGCAGCAGCGACCCGCCGACCGCGGCCACCACCGCGGGCCACATGCCGCCGACCAAAGCGACCAAGGTCACGGTGGCGAGGACGAGCAGGACGACCGCGGCCAGTGAGTCCTGTTCCCAGGGAAGCCCAACGAGGGTCACCAACGGCAGCCCCACGAGGGCGAGCGCGAACCCGGCGATGCGTCGCCGGCGGGACAGCCCGGACGAGGTGCGGGTGCGGTGCCGGCCGCGTCCGGCTTCCTCGTGGGTGATGAGGTGGACGTCGATGGGCCCGGACAGGGCGGTGGTGGTGACGCCCACGCCGGGGGAGAACAGGTGGGCGAGCTGGCCCCGTCGGCTGGCGCCGAGCACGAGCTGGGTGGCGTTGACGCCGCGGGCGAACTCGATTAATGCAGTGGGAATGTCATCACCGAGCACCTGGTGGTAGGTGCCGCCCAGACTTTCGACCAGCAGCCGCTGTTTGCTCAATAGGGCTGGATCTGCCCCAATAAGCCCGTCACTCCGGGCCACATGCACAGCCATGAGATCCGCACCCTTGGAGCGGTCGGCGATCCGGGCGGCGCGCCGGATGAGCGTGTCTCCCTCCGGTCCGCCGGTGAGCGCGACGACGACCCGCTCTCGGGCTTCCCACGTGGTGGCGATGCCCTTGTCCGCCCGGTACCGGTCCAATTGTTCGTCGACCTTGTCCGCGAGCCACAGCAGGGCGAGCTCCCGGAGCGCGGTGAGGTTGCCGACGCGGAAATAGTTGCCGAGCGCGGCGTCGATCCGCTCGAGCGGGTAGACGTTGCCGTGCACCATCCGGCGGCGCAGCGCCTCCGGGGTCATGTCGACCAGCTCGACCTGGTCGGCGTTGCGGACCCACGCGTCGGGCACGGTCTCACGCTGCGTTATGCCGGTGATCTGCTCGATAACGTCGTTGAGCGACTCGAGGTGCTGGATATTCACCGTGGACAGCACGGTGATACCGGCCTCGAGCAGCTCGTCGATGTCCTGCCAGCGCTTCTCGTTACGAGAGCCCGGGACGTTCGTGTGCGCCAGCTCGTCGACGAGCGCGACTTGGGGCTTGCGGGCCAGCACCGCGTCGACGTCCATCTCCTCGAACTGGGCGCCGCGGTAAGTCATCGCCTTGCGGGGGACGACCTCGAGGTCGCCGATCATGGCTCGGGTTCGGGCCCGGCCGTGACTCTCGACGAAGCCGATGACGATGTCGGTGCCCCGGGCCTTGCGGCGGTGGGCCTCGGCGAGCATGTCATACGTCTTGCCCACCCCGGGCGCCGCGCCGAGGTAGATGCGTAATTGGCCACGGGCCATTCGCCGCCTCCCTTCTTGTTTACAGTCTGCCTGCGGGGGCTACCACCGCAGGTATCGCGGACGGTGAGCTCGGCATTCCTTGGCGGCCTCTTAGCGGCCCACAAGCGTGGGTGCTAAGAGGCCGCTAATTCACCCCGCAGCGACCGCTAAGACCGCGTATACGCGCTTGCCCCGCGCCACCGCGGGCTCGCATGGTCAATCGGGCGCAGCATCCGCGCCGCTTCTAACCACGTCAGACATGAAGGGACTACAGCCGTGGCTGACATCGTGTTCGTGTTGATCACGATTGCGTTCTTCGGCCTGTGCGCCGCGTACGTGCGCGCGTGCGACCGGATCATCGGCCCAGACGAGCCGACACCCGACGCGATACCCACTGAGGTGACCGCAGGCGTCCGCGAGGCAGGTCGATCGTGAGCTGGGACAACGTCGTTGCGCTGATCATCGCCATCGCGCTGGCCGCCTACCTGGTGGTGGCGCTGCTACGTCCGGAGAGGTTCTGATGTCTGCTGCTGGCTGGCTGCAGTTCGCCGCGCTGATCGCGGTGCTGCTGGTCACCGCTCCACCGCTCGGCCGCTATATGGCCAGGGTGTACGGCGACGAGGGCAAGGCGCCGGGTGACCGGGTGTTCGGGCCGGTGGAGCGGCTGATCTACCGCGTCTGCCGGGTCAACCCGGAGCGTGAGCAGCGATGGACCATCTACGCGTTGTCGCTGTTCGCGTTCAGCCTGGTCTCGTTCCTTGTCCTGTACGGGCTGCAGAGGTTGCAGGGCGTGTTGCCGCTCAACCCGGTCGACCTGCCAGCCGTCGTGCCGAACGTCGCGTTCAACGCCGCGGTCAGCTTCATGACCAACACAAACTGGCAGAACTACGCCGGCGAAGCCACGATGAGCCACCTGAGCCAGATGGCCGGGCTCACCGTGCAGAATTTCGTCTCGGCCGCCGCAGGCATGGCGGTGATGGCCGCGCTCATCCGTGGCCTGGCCCGTCGGCGCGCGTCCACCCTGGGGAACTTCTGGGTCGATCTGACCCGCGGCACCGTCCGCATCCTGCTTCCGTTGTCGTTCGTGGTCGCCCTCGTACTGGTCAGCCAGGGTGTGATCCAGAACTTCAGCGGCCACACCGAGGTGGCGGCCGTCGAGGGCAGCTCGCAGGTGGTTCCGGGCGGTCCGGCGGCGAGCCAGATCGCGATCAAGCAGCTGGGCACCAACGGCGGCGGCTTCTTCGACATGAACTCCGCGCACCCGCTGGAGAACGCGACCGTCTTCTCCAACTTCGTGGAGAACTGGGCAATTCTGATCATCCCGCTCGCGCTGGCCTTCACGTTCGGGCACATGGTGCGCGACCGGCGGCAGGGCCGCGCCGTGTTCGGGATCATGTTCGTGATCTGGGCCGGCATGGCGGTGGCCGCGATGGCACTGGAAAGCGCCGGCAGCCCAGCGCTCGACGCGTTCGGAGTCGACCAGACCGCTTCGGCCGAACAGTCCGGCGGCTACCTTGAGGGCAAAGAGGTCCGGTTCGGACCGATGGCCTCAGGCTTGTGGGCCGCGTCCACCACAGGGACGTCCAACGGGTCGGTCAACTCGATGCACGACAGCTACACCGCGCTCGGCGGCGGTATCCCGCTGACGCACATGATGTTCGGCGAGGTCAGCCCCGGCGGCGTCGGTGTCGGCCTGAACGGCCTGCTGATCATGGCGATCCTTGCGGTGTTCATCGCCGGTCTCATGGTCGGGCGCACCCCTGAGTATCTGGGCAAGAAGATCCAAGCGCCAGAGATGAAACTGGTCACGCTCTACATCCTGGCGATGCCGGTGACGCTGCTCGGGTTCGCAGCCGCGTCGGTGCTACTCGGTGCCGGGCTTGATCCGTTGAACAATCCCGGCGCGCACGGGTTGTCCGAGATCCTGTACGCGTTCGCGTCCGGCTCGAACAACAACGGCTCAGCGTTCGCCGGTATCGACACCAGCACTACTTGGTACGCCACCACGATGGGCATCGCCATGCTCATCGGGCGCTTCCTCCTGATCATCCCGGTGCTGGCGATCGCCGCCTCGATGGCCCGCAAGCAGCCATCGCCACCGAGCGCGGGCACGTTCCCCACCCACACACCGCTGTTCGGTGGCCTGGTGATCGGGGTCGTGCTGATCGTCGCCGGCCTGACCTTCTTCCCCGCGCTGGCGCTCGGCCCGATCGTCGAGCACCTGTCTCTCCTGTAAAGGAATCCGATGAGTAACACACCCACCACGCCGGAGGTCATTCGACCGGTCGGCAGCAGCGCGCGGGACCGGCACCCGCTCCCGAAGCGATCGCTGTTCGACCCGTCGATCGTCCGCCAAGCCCTGATTGACAGTGTTAAGAAGCTGCACCCCCGCGTCAAGGTCCGTAACCCGGTCATGTTCGTAGTCCTGGTCGGCAGCGTCCTTACCACGATCCTGTTCGTCCGTGACGCGGGCAGCTCCACGTCCGCGGAGAACGTCTTCGCCGCATTGGTCACCGTGTTCCTGTGGTTCACCGTGCTGTTCGCGAACTTCGCCGAAGCGATGGCCGAGGGACGCGGCAAGGCGCAGGCGGCCACTCTGCGCCAGACAAGAGCCGAGACAACCGCGATCCGGCGGCGTGCGGACGGGACGGTCGAGAAGATCCCGGCCAGCCAGTTGCAGGTCGGCGACGAGTGCATCGTGGCCGCCGGACAAGTGATCCCCAGCGACGGCGACGTCATCGAGGGCATCGCCAGTGTCGACGAGTCCGCCGTTACCGGCGAGTCCGCCCCGGTGATCCGCGAGTCCGGCGGCGACCGGTCGGCCGTCACCGGCGGCACCAGGGTGCTGTCCGACGTTATCGTCGTCCGGGTGACCGCCCGGTCCGGCGAGACGTTCCTGGACCGGATGATCGCGCTGGTCGAGGGCGCCGAGCGGCAGAAGACCCCGAACGAGATCGCGCTGAGCATCCTGCTCGCCGGCCTGACGATCATCTTCTTGCTTGCCGTGGTGACGCTGCAGCCGTTCGCCATCTACTCCGGTGCCGAGCAGAAGATCGTCGTGCTGATCGCACTGCTGGTCTGCCTGATCCCGACCACGATCGGCGCCCTGCTGTCCGCGATCGGCATCGCCGGGATGGATCGGCTGGTCCAGCGCAACGTACTCGCCATGTCCGGTCGCGCCGTCGAAGCCTCCGGCGACGTCAACACCCTGCTGCTGGACAAGACCGGCACCATCACCCTCGGCAACCGGCAGGCGAGCGAGTTCATCCCGATGCCGGGCGTGATGGACCACGACCTGGCCGTGGCCGCCTACCGCTCCAGCCTGGCCGACGAAACGCCCGAGGGCCGGTCGATCGTCGAGTTCGCCGAGCGCCGCCACGGCATCGCCGGCAAGGCTCAGCACGCCGACGTTCGGCTCGTGCCGTTCAGCGCGGAAACCCGGATGAGCGGCATCGACCACGACGGCTACCAGCTCCGCAAGGGCGCCACCGACGCCATCAAACGGTGGATCCAGAGCGCCGGCGGCAGCACCCCAGACACGCTCGACACGATTTCCCACGGCGTGGCCGTCGGCGGAGGGACACCACTCGCGGTGGCCGAGGTGGATAGACGGAAGGGGCTCGCCCGCGTGCTCGGCGTCATCCACCTCAAGGACATCGTGAAGGAAGGCATGCGGGAGCGGTTCGACCAGCTCCGCGCCATGGGCATCCGCACCGTCATGATCACTGGCGATAACCCGCTCACCGCCAAGGCGATCGCCGACGAAGCCGGCGTCGACGACGACCTGGCCGAGGCCACTCCGGAGAACAAGATGGCGCTCATCCGCCGCGAGCAAGCCGGTGGTGCTCTCATCGCGATGACCGGCGACGGCACCAACGATGCCCCGGCGCTCGCCCAGGCCGACGTCGGCGTGGCCATGAACACCGGCACCCAGGCCGCCAAGGAAGCCGGCAACATGGTCGACCTCGACTCCGACCCGACCAAGCTGATCGAAATTGTCGAGATCGGCAAACAGCTGCTCATCACCCGCGGTGCGCTGACCACGTTCTCCATCGCCAACGACGTCGCGAAGTACTTCGCGATCATCCCGGCGATGTTCGCCGGCTTCCTGCCCGCGCTGGACCGGTTGAACATCATGGGCCTGGAATCACCCCGCTCCGCCATCCTCTCGGCGGTAATCTTCAACGCTCTGATCATCGTCGCGCTTATTCCCATGGCGCTGCGCGGGGTCAAGTTCCGTGCCCAGGCTGCGGCCGCGATGCTGCGCCGCAACCTGTTGGTCTACGGGCTCGGCGGACTGATCGCACCGTTCATTGGAATCAAACTCATCGACTTCGTCATTACCGCGTTGGGAGTGTCCTGACATGCGTCGACAGCTTCTCGCCGGCCTCGGCATGGTGCTCGTTTTCACCGTCCTGACCGGCCTGGCCTACCCGCTGGCCATCACGGGCATCGCCCAGGCGATCTTTCCCGACCAATCCAACGGGTCGCTGGTCGAACGGGACGGCCGGGTCGTCGGCTCCCGGCTGGTCGCCCAGCCGTTCACCCAGCCGGAGTACTTCCACCCGCGACCGTCGGTCGTCGACTACGACGCCACTGACAGCGGCGGCGCCAACTGGGGGCCGACCAATCCCGACCTGCTGGCCTCGGTCGAAGCGAACGCCCAGGCATACCGGGAGAACAACGGCCTTGCCGCGGACGACCAGGTCCCAGTGGACGCGGTCACCATGTCCTCATCCGGCCTCGACCCGCACATCTCGATCGCCAACGCCCACATCCAGGCCGAGCGCGTCGCCGACGCCCGCGGTCTGCCAGTCGAGGATGTGCTACAGCTGATCGACGAAAACACCGACCAAAGGACATTCGGATTCCTCGGCGAACCCGGCGTCAACGTCCTCGAACTCAACCTCGCCCTCGACAACCTCTGACGCACGCCCCCACGCTCGACTTGTCCGGCCGGACAACCGCATGACCTGCGCGTCCAAACCGTCCGGCCCGGACAAGTCGACAAGGCGAAAGCCAGCCGTCGCTAGCATGATTGATGTGGCAGAGCACGGCCGCGTGCTAGTCGTCGACGACGACCCTCGTATCCGCCGTACCCTCGAAGTCAACCTCCGAGCCCGCGGGTACCGGGCCGAGCTCGCCGCCACCGGCGAACAAGCCCTCCAAGCAGCGGCCCGCAACCACCCCGACGTGGTCATCCTCGACCTCAGTCTGCCCAGCATGGACGGGCTCGACGTCGTCCGTGGCCTTCGCGGCTGGACCACAGTGCCCATCGTCGTGCTCTCCGGGCACGACACCGAAGCCGCCAAAGTCAAAGCCCTCGACCTCGGCGCCGATGACTACATCACCAAACCATTCGGCATGGACGAACTCTTCGCCCGGCTGCGTGCGGTCGGGCGACGCGCCGTCATCCCCGAAGGCGACCCCGTCATCACCACGCCCGACTTCACCATCGACTTCGCCGCCAAGCAAGTCACCCGCGACGGCCAACCAGTCCGGCTCACCCCGAGGCAATGGCACATCGTCGAAGTCCTCGTCCGCAACGCCGGCCGACTCGTCACCCACGGGCAACTCCTGCGGGAAGTCTGGGGTCCGAGCTACGGCACCGAGACCAACTACCTGCGCGTCTACATGACCCAAATACGCAGCCGGCTTGAACCTGAGCCGTCTCGGCCGCGATATTTCATCACCGAACCAGGTTTGGGCTACCGGTACCAACAACCCGAGTTGGCGAAAGGCAAAGATGTCAGGGTGGAAGACCCGGAACCACGCCAAGGCATCCGTGCTGCCGAATAAGAACCTGCCATCCTGATGACGGCGGCTCATCGGTCGTGGCATCGGGGCCGAGTCAACATGAACGCATAATTCGGACGCGCCTTCCGCCGGTCAGCGTGGTCGAGCATGGCGATGTTGGTCGCATTTATCCGCTCGGAGCTGCTCTATGCACTGGATGGCTGACCACGGGTGGCAACTCGTCGGTCCCCTGCGACCAGGTCGCTGATGATGCGCCACATTTTGCGGCGGCTCCGGGGTCCAGTCCCGTGGCCGGCTCGTCCAGGAGGATCCGCTGTGCGTCTCCGACGAGCGCCATCGTCAGGTCGAGGCGACGGCGCATTCCACCGGAGTACGTTGACGCCGGCGGCCTGCGCGCTGCCTCGGCCAGGTCGAGAACTTCATAGCTCGGTAGCACGCTGCCTGCCACGAACCGGTTCAGGTGGTGTAAGTCGGCCATCTGCCGCAGGTTCTCCTCACCGGTGTGCAGGTTGTCCGCGGCGGAGAACTGTCCCTTCACCCCAATAGCGGCCAGGATGGCGTCCGGCTCGCGGACAAGGTCATGACCCGCGACGCGAATCTCGTCGTCGGCGCCTATCAATGTCGAAAGCAACGTTCACCATCGTGGTCTTGCCCGGCGCCGTTAGGGCCCAACAGCGCCAGACTGTTCCGGTGGCGACGTCCAGGTCGACGCCATCGAGCACTGTGTGATCGCCGTAGGACTTCCGCAGCCCCTGCACCGAGATCATGCTCTGATGTGTCATGACGCCGCGGTGGGGGCTGACCCAAGGTCAAGGTCAAGCCCGATCCGAGGATATGCACACCGGTCATGGCCCCTGATGCCGGCGGCACAGTACAGCGTGGACTCCGCGAAAAGGAGTCTGGGTACCGACACTGCCGTGAACCGGGCGAGTGTCGTGGCAGTAACGTTTCGCGAGTGCGCGACACCGGGCCGGTGAGCGGTCGGCGAGGCTGGCGGGGCCGGGCGGGTCGGTGGCTTCCGGAGTTCCGTCACCCGTCCCAGGTGGTCGTGGCGGGGTTCGCGGCGGTAATCGCCGTCGGCACGGTGCTGTTGTCCCTGCCGGTGGCCAGGGCCGGGCCCGGGTCGGCGAGTTTGCTCGAAGCGCTGTTCACGGCGACCTCGGCGGTCTGTGTGACGGGCTTGATCGTCGTCGACACCGGCGGCTACTGGAGCGGCTTTGGGGAAGTCGTCATTGTCGGACTGATCCAGGTGGGCGGGTTCGGGTTCATGACCATGGCTACCTTGCTGGTGATGGTGGTCACCCGCCGGATGGGCCTGCGGTCGAGGTTGTCAGTGGCCGCAGAGACCAAGGCACTCGGGATAGGCGACGTGCGCTCGGTCATGGTCGGTGTCGCGAAGATCACTGTCCTGTTCGAGGTGGTCCTTGCTGCCGTCCTGGTGGCCCGGCTGGCTGGTTCGTACGGACACTCACTGGGGGAGGCGCTGCGGTTGGGCGCGTTCCACTCGGTGTCGGCGTTCAACAATGCCGGCTTCTCGCTGCACGAGGACAGCCTGGTCCGCTACAACCAGGATCCGTGGATCCTGCTGCCCACCGCTACTGCCTTCATCTGCGGCGGCCTGGGCTTTCCCGTGCTGCTCGAACTGCGCCGGCAGCACCGCCGCGTCAGCCAGTGGAGCTTGCACACCAAGCTGACATTGACGGTGACGGTGATTCTGTTGGTCGGCGGGTTCGTCTTCATGGTCGCCAGCGAGTGGCGAAACCCCGCGACGCTGGCCAACCTGAGCCTGCCGGACAAGCTGCTCAACGGATTCTTCAGCTCCGCCACGACCCGCACGGCGGGGTTCAACAGCCTCGAAACCGGTGACATGACCCACGGGACGTGGCTGGGAACGGTCGTGCTGATGTTCATCGGTGGCGGCAGCGCTGGCACCGCGGGCGGCATCAAGGTCACCACGTTCGCGTTGCTGTTCTTCGTCATCGTGGCCGAGATCCGGGGCGAGCCCAGCGTCGCCGTCTTCGACCGACAGGTCGGAGCCCGGGTGCAGCGGCAAGCGCTCACGATCGCCTTACTCGGGGTTGCGGGCGTCGTTCTCGCCACGCTCGTACAGACCGAGCTGACTGACCATTCGCTGGACCGGTTGCTGTTCGAGACCGTGTCCGCGTTCGGCACGGTTGGCCTGTCCACCGGAATCACAGCGGACTTGCCGGCGGCCGGCCAGGTCGTGCTCATCCTGATGATGTTCCTCGGCCGGCTCGGGCCTATCACCCTGGCCAGCGCCCTGGCCGTCCGCGAGCGTGGCAGGCTGTATGAGCTGCCCGAAGGGAGACCCATCATTGGCTAGGAAGTCCATTGTCGCTGTCATCGGGCTCGGCCGGTTCGGTAAGTCGCTGGCGCTCGAGCTGATGAGCGAGGACACCGAGGTGCTCGGCATCGACAGCAACCCGAAGACCGTCGAGTCCGTGGCCGGCCGGCTCACGCACGCCGTGGTCGCCGACTCGACTGACGCCGAGGCGCTCGAGCAGCTGTCCGTTCAGGAGTCCGACCGCGCCGTGGTCGGCATCGGCACGAACCTGGAGGCCAGCATCTTGACCACGTCCGTTCTGGTGGAGATGGGCATCCCGCTCATCTGGGCCAAGGCCGTGAGCGACTCACACGCTCGGATCCTGCAACAGATCGGAGCGCACCACGTCGTCCGTCCCGAGCACGACATGGGATTGCGCGTGGCGCACCTGGTGCGCGGCCGGATGCTCGACTTCATCGAGTTCGACGACGACTACGCCATGGTCAAAACGGCAGTTCCCGCCTACATGGTCGGTAAGACCCTGCGCGAGTCGGCCGTCCGGCATCAATACGGCGTCACGATCGTGGCCATCAAGCGACCCGGCGCGGGGTTCACCTACGCCACCCCCGAGACCGTCGTCACCGACGGCGACACACTGATCGTTTCCGGCAAGATCACCGACGCGGAGCGGTTCAGCGAGCTCACCTGATGGCATTCCACGGCACGTCGGTACTTGGGACGTGCGTTGTCAGCGATCGCCTCAATGCTGGAGCGTGCCACCGAAACATCCCACCACCAGCACCACGAGCGGTGACGACGACGGCGGGGTTCGCTCGCAACGGCGGCGAGTTCGCCGCCGCCCGGCCGGTCCGGCTCACCCTCATCCCCGCAGCAAGAACGAGGAAGAGATCACCCGATGCACCATTGTTGACCCGGGCCAGCAGTGATCCGCTAGGTCCGGGCGTCATGGCTACGGAGGGCTAAGTCCGGCTTCCGGCCGGCGAGGTACACCCGCTGTACCGGATCGCGCGCCGGCTACCTGTTGCCGTGGGTCTCCTTGTCCTGGCCGCGTTCATCGTGTGGCTGAGCCCGGGGTTATGTCGACAACGCGGACGGGGACGTCAGCTTCCTGGACGCGCTGTATTTGGCTACGGTCAGCCTGTCCACAACCGGCTACGGTGACATCGTTCCGGTGACCCTGTCGGCTCGCGCGATCCACTCGCTGCTGATCGCTCCATTGTGGGTGCTGTTCCTGATCGTTCTGATCGGCACGACCGTCGAGACGCTGGCGACAACCACTCGGGAGCAGTTCCGAGTGAACAGATGGAGGAAGACGTTGCGCAACCACACCGTCGTCGTCGGGTACGGCTTCAAGGGGCGCAGCGCCGTGACGACCCTGATCGACAACGGGGTGTCCCAGGACCAGATCGTGGTCATCGACCCCGATCCGGTCGCGGCTAACAAGGCCACCGACGAGGGCCTGACGACGGTCGCCGGCGACGCGACCCGATTGGAGATCCTGCGCCGAGCGATGGTGCCGGAGGCGAAGCGCGTCCTGGTGACCACCGACCGCGATGACACGAACGTGCTGGTCACCTTGACCGCGCGGCAGCTCAATGGCAACGCCGAGGTCAGTGTGGCCGTCCGCGAGGCCGCCGCGCACTCGCAAGACCGCGAAGTTACTCATTGGTCTCAGTATCAACTACTGCGTGGGGCACACGCGGTCATCCGTCCCATGTCAACGTCGGCCAACGAGTTACTACCCTGATCGCGTGACACCGGAGCTGACGCTGCTGCCTCACGTGGCCTATCGAGGGCACGAGGTCACCAGCCAGCGGCTGCGGTCGCTCCTCGCGCTGTTGGCCGCCGACCTTCGGGTAGGTGCTACCACGTCCCGGCTGGTGGACGGGTTGTGGCCGGAGGAGCAGCCCGAGAATCCGATCAAGGCGTTGCAGATCCTGGTGTCCAGGGCGCGGTCACAGTTGGGCTCGGACATCATCGCCACGACGCCCACGGGCTACCGACTGAATTTGGACGAGGATCAGGTCGACGCCGCGGCCATTCTGCGCCGGGTGACCGACAGCGCCCGGCACGCCCGTGCTGAAGATCACGACGCCACGCTCGCAGACGCCCAAGCCGGCCTTGCCCTGTGGGACGGGTCCCTGGACGACGACCCTACCCGCGACCCAGTGACCGAGCTGAGAGCCGACAGATTGCCGGCACACCGGTCGCTAATGCGGTTCCGGGCGCTCGCCCTGGCCAGGCTCGGTCGGCACACCGAAGCGATCGATGCGTTGATCGAGCTGGCCGCCGACCGGCCTCGGGACGAGGAACTGCTGCTCGAGCTGCTCCGCAGCGAAGCGGCCACGGCCGGGCCGTCCGCCGCGCTCGCAAGGTATGAGACGTACCGCAGTGGGCTGCGCGACGAGCTGGGCGCGGACCCCGGTGCCGACCTTCAAGCGTTCCACCAGATTGTGCTGCTCAGTACGGCTCCGCCGGTGCGGCGAGGCATGGCGTACGAGCCGAATCCACTGCTGGGGCGGGACGGGGACATCTCCGCTGTCGAGCGTCTGCTGCGGACAGCGCGGGTCACCTCGATCGTCGGCCCGGGCGGGCTGGGCAAGACGCGCCTCGCCCAGGCGGTGCTCCAGCAGGCTGAGCAGCGAGCCGGGTTCTTCGTCCCGCTGGCCGGTATCTCGGCGGACGAGGAGGTGCTCGGCGAGGTCGCGGCGGCACTCGGCGCGGGAGAGTCGCCACGGACGCGGGGAGCGGCGCCGTCCCACGGACTGGTCGAAGGTGTTGTGGCCGCCATCGGCCCGGGGCCGGCGCTGGTGGTGCTGGATAACTGCGAGCACGTGCTTCGCGGTGTGGCCGGACTGGTGCAGGCTCTGATCGCCAAGACCTCTGGGCTGCGAATCCTGTCAACCAGCCGAGCGCCGCTCGGGCTCACGTCGGAGTCGGTCTACCTCCTGCCCGAGCTGTCCTTGGCCACGATGGTTGAGCTGTTCACCCAACGCGCACTAGCGGCGCGTCCGGACGTCGCACTCCCGACGGACCGGGTCGAGGAGATCTGCCGCCATCTGGACGGGCTGCCGCTGGCGGTCGAGCTGGCCGCGGCGCGGGTGCGGGTGATGTCGGTCGCGGAGATCGCTAAACGGTTGGACGATCGGTTCAGCCTGCTGCGCGGCGGCGCCCGCGACCTGCCGGAGCGGCATCACACGCTGCACGCGGTCGTCAGTTGGAGCTGGAACCTGCTGGACGCGTCAGATCAGCGGGCGATGCGGCTGTTGTCGGTGTTTCCTGCCGGCTTCACGGCCGAGACCGCCGGAAAGATCCTGCACGACGATGCGCTGGGCGTCCTGGAGCGGCTGGTCGAGCAGTCACTGCTCAGGGTGAGCGACTCCCCGAACGGTACTCGCTTCAGCATGCTCGAGACGGTCCGCGAGTTCAGCGCGACGGCTCGAGACCGGGCCGCGGAGACCGGCGAGGTCGTCGACCGGCTTCTGTTCTGGGCTCGCGATCTGGGACTGGCGAATTTTGAAGCTCCATACGGGCGCGACCCGTATCAGGCCGTGACCACGATCCGCGCCGAACAGGAGAACCTCGCCTACGCGCTTCGGCAGGCGCTGACTCGTCAGGACGCCCTGACCGTGGCGGCGATCTCCGCCGTACTCGGCTTCCTGTGGCTCCTCGACTCGAACTACGTGCGCTTGTCCTCCCTGGTCGAAGACTCGTCATGGCTGATGTCCCACTACCGTCCCGAACCAGAACATGTGGAGATCACCCGCACGGCGCTGGTACTGAGTACCACATACACCTTCGTAATCGAGGGACCAAGGGCGACCCGGGCACTCGCCGCATTGCGGAAGCTTCCACCGGCGTCTCCAGAAACGTTCAGCGGTGCGGTTGCGACCATCTTCGACCAGGCGCTCGACGACGCCGATGCGCTGTTCGCGCTTTGCGACAGCGACGTACCCGCGCTGGCCGCCGCAGCGAGCGCGGTCGCCACCTACTACTGGGAGGCAGAGAACGACATTGATCGGGCGCTGGCCGCGGCACACCAGACCCTCGCGGCCGCTTTGAAGGCGGACGTACCAACAATGGCGGTCCAGGCGCACAGCAGGGTCGGCGAGCTGTACTTCCAGCTCGATCAGCCGCATGAGGCACGCCACCACCTCACGGCCGCGCTGCCCGTGCTCGAACGACTCGGGTCGGTGGTCAACATCGTTGGCCTGAGGTGGTGGTTGGTGCTCGCCAACTTGCAGCTCGGTGACGTGGACGAGGCCGAACGCTGGATGGACTCCCTTGCCGGCATTCGTGCCGACAAGTTGGGAACCGTGGGCTACGACCTCGGTGCCCGTGGCGAAGTGATGCTCGCGCGTGGCGACATCGACGCCGGCCTCCAGCTGTGGCGCCAGGTCATCGATCTGCACCGCGCCAGTCCACACATCACCTCGGGTATCCCGTCCTCGGTGCTGGATCCATGGGAGGTGGAGGCGCGCGTGGTGGCCGTCGTTGCGCACGCTCACCATGGCCAGGTGAACCTGGTCCATGACGTGGTCGCGGAGCTTGAGGACCGTCTCGGGGCATTGCTGGAGCATCCACCTGTGAACCCGCCGCCATATGTCATCGAGTTGCAGCTGGCCGGGTCGATGCTGATCGCGCTCGGCATGGCGGCGCTGGTCAGTGGGCGGGACCAGGTAGGGGTCCGGATGATCGCACTCGGTGAGCGGATGGGCTTCGTCCGTAACTTCCAGCCGACCATGGCCACAGCCCGGATCAAACAGGCGGCGATCGACGCGGATCGGCCGGCGTACGAGCAGACTGTGGCCTCGTACGCCGACCTGGATCGCGACGGTCTGCGTGCCGCAACCAAAGCACTCCTGGCGCAGCACCACCAGACCCGGTGATCGTCGGCGCTCTCCGTGGACGGTAGGAGAGTGCCGACGATCATGCCGGTTAGGACTGTCAGCCTTTGTTCATGACCGGCGAGTACGAGCGGCTGACGGCCGTTGGATCACGGTTGTAGAGCTTCTTCGCCCACAGATAGCTCACGAGCGCGATGCCAATGCACCAGGCGACCGCGATGCCACCGCTGTTGCCGATCTCGGTGCCCAGCAACAGGCCACGAACGGTTTCCATGATCGGGGTGAACGGCTGGGACTCGGCGAACCACCGCAGCCCGGCGGGCATGGATTCGGTGGGCACGAAGCCGCTGCCGAGGAAGGGCAGCAGGATCAGTGGCATACCGACATTGCTTGCGGCCTCGACGGTCTTGGTCACCAGTCCTAGGGCGACCGACAGCCAGATCAGCGCCAGTGAGAACAGGACGAACAGACCGGTGACCGCTAGCCACTCAATAGCGGTGGCGTTGGGGTCGAAACCGATGAGCATCGCTACACCGACCACGGCCGCCAGCCCGACCATGGTCTGGATCAGGCTGCCCAGCACATGACCGGTCAGTACCGAGACGCGGGCGATGGCCATAGTGCGGAACCTGGCCACGATGCCTTCGGTCATGTCCATCGCGACTGCGATCGCGGTGCCTTGCACGGCGCTGGCGACCGTCATCACGAGGATGGCCGGTGTGATGTAACTTGCGTAGGCGTCGCGTCCGCCGCCGCCGAGGCCGGCACCCATGGTGTCACCGAATACGTAGACGAACAGCAGCAGGAGGATGATCGGGACACCAAGCACGAGCAGGATGACCGTCGGATAGCGCAGCTGATGTACGAGCTGACGGCGCAGCATGGTCATACTGTCGCGGATTGCGTATCTGCGGGTGTTCACTTCACAGTCTCCTTCTCTTGCTCCCTGTCCTCCGCCGGGTGTCCGGTGAGGGTCAGGAAGACGTCGTCCAGGTCGGGCGTGTGCACGGTCAGCTCGGTGACGCCGATCGACTCGTCGTCCAGGCGGTCAAGGATCGACTTCAGGCCGCGCAGGCTGCCGTCGTTCGGCACCTGCAGCGTCAGGGATTCGTCGTCCCGGACGCCTTCGCCGACCAACGCCTGAGCCGACGCGAGCCCGCGGACGTCGGCGAAACGGAGCAGAACGTGGCCGCCCGGCACTAGCCGCTTGAGCTCCTCCGGCGTGCCCTCGGCCACGATTGTGCCGTGGTCGAGCAGCGCGATCCGGTCGGCCAGCTCGTCCGCCTCCTCCAGGTACTGCGTGGTGAGGAAGATCGTGACGCCGTCCTTCACCAGCTCACGAATGATCTCCCACATGGTCCGGCGGCTGCGCGGGTCGAGACCGGTGGTCGGCTCGTCCAGGAAGATGATCCGCGGGTTGCCCATCAGACTCATCGCCAGGTCCAGCCGCCGGCGCATGCCACCCGAGTACGTTGCGGCAGGCTTCTTGGCGGCGTCCACCAGATCGAACCGCTCCAGCAGACCATCCGCCCGCTTGCGGACTTCGGCCTTCGGGAGATGGTGGAGATCGCCCATCAGGATGAGGTTCTCCTGGCCCGTCATTATGTTGTCGACGGCGGCGAACTGACCGGTGACGCCGACTACGCCGCGTACTTCATCCGGTTCCTGGTTGACGTCGTGCCCGCTGACGGTCAGGTCGCCGGCGTCTGAGCCGATCAATGTCGACAGGATGTTGACCACGGTTGTCTTTCCGGCGCCGTTGGGTCCGAGCAGCGCGAAGATCGTTCCCACAGCGACCTCGAGGTTTATGCCGTCGAGCACCAGGTTGTCGCCGAACGACTTGCGCAGTCCTTGCACCGAGATCGCCGCTCGAGAAGGCGACGCCGAAACGGGTGTCGTCACTGTTTGCTCCTTCGTCGCTGTGGCACTGGTTGCCACTACCACGAAGAGAGTGCACGCCGCCGGCTTCACCGTGGTTTCAACGCGGTATCAGGACCTGAAACCGCCCTATCGCAGGGGTGACGAGGTCGCCGACGCCGAGCCGTGATGGACGCTGCGCTAGTGCGCCGCCAGCATGACCGAGGCGGCCACACAACTCCGCCGCGTCAAACGGCCACCTGCGTAAGCTCCGCGACCCGCTCGACGCTCAGTCGCCGATCCTGACAGTGCCACATGCCAGTCTGAGCACCAAAAGGTGGCCTAAAGATCATCCGGACGTCGCCGGCGAAGTTTCCACGGAACTCGGGACATGAACGGGGCCGTCCGGAGGATGGCCTCCGCCTCACGGTGGCTCGTCGGTCGTGGCTATCCAGCCGGAGCGAACACTCGGGCAAGTTCTGACATACCTTCCAGAGGTCATGGTGGTGAGCGCGTTCAGCCGCTCGGTGGGCTACCCTGGGCGCTCGACGGCCTTCCCACAGGTGGTGGCCGGCCGGGAGTGGCACGCCGGACACGGGTACGGGCGATCGTCCCGATCGACGTCCTCCCGCATTCGAGTGCGCTGGTCGCAGTGCCCGCACCACTGCGGACGTGGTGGCCGAGACGGTGGCGGATCCAGCTCCTGCAGGGAGTCCAGCCGTGCCAGAGCCGCCGCGCCGGGCGCATCTGCGGTCTCCACACCGGTCATCCGCACCAACTTCGCTGATCGGCCATCCGCGCTCGACGAGTATCCGCACTCTCGCTGCCACCGCGGTCGGGATCACACTTGGATGCCCGCGCACCGAGCCGGGCAGCACCTCCAAGGCTGCTGCCGTCGGCGTGGCAGCCCCTCCTCCATTCGACGCAAGACCAACGCCTCCGCGTGCAGCGTCCACAGCCGGGGAGGAGGAGCGTTCCCGGGATGGTTCTAGGACGGTTCGGGTGACAGGGCTGTCACCCCTGGGCGCGGGACTTGTCACCCCTGAGCCGGCGTTGTTGTCACCCCTGGCCTCGGTTTCCGGGGGCGGCAGATTGTCACCCCTGCTGGCCTGCGGTGATTCGTACTCGGGCAGGGGTGACAGATTGTCACCCCTAGAGACCTGGGACGATGCGTGTCCGCCCCGGCGGCCTGCCTGCGCTGCCCGAGTTCGGTTTCCGTTGTGCGGACCGGCTTCGGATGCCCATTGGTGGATCTGTTCGGGCTTCATCGCGACGTCGTAGACGATGGGCCGGTAGCGCGGGTCGAGGTGATCCACCATCCGCTGATCTCCCTCACGAAGGTAGCCGGCTGCGATCAACCAGCCAACGTGTCTTTGCACAGTACGGACGTCGCATTCGGCGTAGTCGGCGATGGTCTGGGTCGACGGGTAGGCGCCCCGGCCGTGCTTGTCGGCGTGGTTGGCGTAGCCGAGCAGGATCAGCTTGCGGATGCCGTTGCCGCGGCCCATAGACAGGCCGAGCACGAACGACGAGGCTTCGATACTCACCGCTCACACCCCCACGGGCGCTAGGTCGCGAGCACTCGTGACCGATCTACGCGGCTGCTGAACGGTTCCTGTGAATACCGCAAGCCTGCGGCGCTGATCGGCAGATAGCCGCACCGCGTGGCGTAGCTCAGTCGCGGTTCGGACGGCTGCGAGCAGGCTGTCCTGCTTGCCGTTGTGTCGGTATCGGCGCGAGCCGGCGAGCAAGGCGACGAGGGCGCCGCACTGGTCTGGACTCAGGCCGAGCCGTGCGAGTACGGGGTCGCGGCGGGCGGCCCATTCCCACCAGCCGACATAAGTGACGGCGAACAGGTCGGCGAGCCGGTCGACCGCGGCCACAGCGAGGGCCTGGTCGGCACCATGCTTAACGAGCAGGTCGATGAAGGCGGTGAACCACAACTCCCGCTCGCACAGCGGCGGCGTCGCGCCGGGTTCACCGCCGCAGACGAGCGGTGGCTGCTCGTGCTGCCGGACCTGACGGACGAGCCGCCGAGCATCGCCGGCGTCGGCGTCCGATGGTTCGTGGCGGAGCGCCGCGGCGAGGTCGGTCGCGGTGCTTCCCACTGGTCGGACGGTAGCGGGTAGGACCTCTCGGGTGCGGCCGCGGATCGAGGCGGGGTTGGTGAGCAGGCGCTGGGCGCGGATCTCGTCGAGGACCTGCTTCTGCGCCGAGCTCATCAAGTACGCCCACGGTTGCGCTGCGGCGCGCACCTTGTCGCCGTGTCGGTGGAGCACCAGCCATGCGGCCAGCAACACATCGTCGACAAGCGCACGGCCCATCGCTGCGTCGGTCACCGTGGCGACGTGGGCGGCGTTGCGGACCGCGCGCCGGCGGATCTCCGCGAGCAGGCGCCTGCCGGGCGGAGTCTCCCACGAGCCGGACTGCTCCACGACCCGCAACGCTTTGCGCAGGCCTTCGTCGGCGCCCGGATCAAGTACATCGGAAGGCGACACGACCCTGGGTGCACGGTCGGTGCCGGGGGAGTGTGACAAGGTGGTCGTGGACATGCTGAACCTCCTCGATCTACACGTGGGGATGGGGGAGGTGCAGGGGACGAAGAGGTGTCCAGCCGGTCTCGTCGCCCTACACCCGTCGGAGCACGGGGCTACGCCACACGAAGGCGAGGTGGTGAGGTCATCGCAGTAGCGACGAGCCGAGCAGCTGAAGTAGGCCTGGTCTCAGTTTTGGTCTCATTCACGCCCGTACGGCGGCGTTCGCTGAGCCATACGATCAAGCGTTTGCGCAGGCCACAGACGGTGGCGACCTGTGGTGAACAGGGGTCAGCAGACCTGCTAAGCGGGTTGAGGGTCAAACCTCTCGCGGGTTCAAATCCCGCCGCCTCCGCCATGTGATGTCTCAAGACATCCCGGACGGCCGAACCCAATAGTGGTGGGTTCGGCCGTCTGTGGTTTCAGCGGCGTGCGGGTCCTGGTGGCCGTCCGGTGCGCTGGTAGCGCTTGGTGGGGTCGAGGACGAGTTCGCGCAGGAGTTCTCCGGTGGCGGCGTCGATGACGCGGATGTCGCGGTCCTGTGAACCGTCACGGGTTCTGTGCCGCTGTTATGTGGGTTGCTGCTCGCGGCTGGGAGCAGCGTAGTGGGCTTGTTCGTATTCGGTTGGGGTGAGCATGCCGAGCGAGCCGTGTAGGCGTCGGTGGTTGTACCAGTCGACCCAGCCGGCGACGGCGTATTCGATGTCGGCCAGGGTCTTGTAGGGACCGTCGTGGAAGACGACGGTGGCGATGCATTCGGTCTTGAACAGGCCGATGATCGATTCCATCAGGCCGTTGTCGTAGGCATCGCCCACGGTTCCGATCGAGGGGGCGATGCCGGCCATCTGGAGGTGCTCGGTGAACCGGATGCTGGTGTACTGCCCAGACTCAACCGGTGGACGCAACACCCCGACCGTGGAGGTGTTGATGGGGCGTCAGCCAGGGTGGATGGTCACGCAGTCGGGACGGCCGGCGATGAGGTC
>Ga0268386_10000347_pt1 | contig 28555 bp, 27 predicted proteins | sample RVTome_15_FD_200260 | JGI IMG/M metagenome (GOLD analysis project Ga0268386, IMG submission 200260) | Soil microbial communities from uranium-contaminated site in the Upper Colorado River Basin, Wyoming, United States - RVT150D86... ... | reverse complement strand
CATCGGTCCTTCCGCGGCCCTGGCGGTCGGGCTCGCGGTCCGAAGGGTGGGTGACCGATGATCCGGATCAACCTGCTCGCGGCCGATCGGCCGACGACGAAGAAGAAGTCCGCGGCAGCGGTGGCCTCCGCGCCCGGCGCGGTCCAGGCCTACCTGTTCCTGATCCTGTTCGGCGGCGGCGCCATCCTGGTATGCGCCGGAGCGTACTGGTGGAAATCGGGGCAGATTCGTGACCTCGACACCCAGATCGCGGCGGCGGAGAAGCGGCAGAGGGAGCTCCAGGCCATCAAGGTCCAGGTGGACGCCCTCGAGGCAAAGCGGAACACCTTCCAGCTGAAGGTCGACCTGATCGAGCGCCTGAAGGCGGAGCAGGGCGGACCCGTCCACATGCTGGACGAGATCTCCAAGGCCCTGCCCGACTTCGTCTGGCTCACCGCCATGGACCAGCAGGGCGGCAACGTGAAGTTCACCGGGGAGAGCAACAGCCTCACCTCGGTGGCCGACTTCATCAGCGCCCTGCAGCGCAGCGGCTGGTTCCCAGACGTGCAGTTGGGCACCAGTACGCAGGCACCGAACACCACGCTCATCAACTTCACGCTGCTGGCCCAGTTCAAGAGCCCGGAGGTCGCGGCCAAGGAGAAGGAGGCCGCGGCGAGGGCTGCGGCCGCGGGCCCCTCTCCGTCCCCGTCACCGGCGGCGGGCAGAAGGCGATAGGGGGCTCCCATGGCTGACAACTTCCTCACCAAGTCGTCACTCGCGGGGCAGCTCGCCGCATCGCTCGCCCTGGCCGCCGTCATCGGGGGGGCGTTCTGGTACTTCTACTGGGACGCGGCCGTCAAGGAGCACACCGAGAAGAGCACCAAGCTGGAGACCCTCCGCAAGAGCATCCAGGCCCTCGAGGTCACGGCCAACAAGCTCCCGGAGTTCCAGCGCGAGGTCGCCCTGCTCGAGCAGAAGCTGGAGACCCTGAAGCGGATCCTGCCTCCGGAGAAGGAGACCCCCGACCTCATGAAGAAGGTGCAGTACCTGGCCGCCCAGTCCAACCTGAACATCACCAAGTTCAATCCGCAGCCGACGGTCAACAAGGAGTTCTACCAGGAGTGGCCGATCACCGTAGAGGTCACCGGCACCTACCACAACCTGGGGATGTTCTTCGACAGGGTGGGGCGGCTCTCGCGGCTGGTCAACGTGGGGAACCTCAAGGTGAAGGCGCACCAGAAGCAGACGGCCTCGAACACGATCGGCGCCGCCTGCACGGCCACCACGTTCGTCTACATGGAAACGCCGCCGAGTCCGCCTCCCGGCCGACCCGGGGCGCGTCCGGCCGCGAGGCCGGCCACGCCGCCGCGGCCGGGGGCCTCCCGATGACCACCCGGCTCGCCGTTGCGATCCTCACCGCCCTGCCCCAGGCCGGCCCGCTACTGGCGCAGGCGCCTGCGGCGTCCCCCGAGGTGAGCCCGCCGCCGGCGGCCTCGGACACCATCAAGAGCATCCTCGAGGCGGAGCTGGAGCCGCCGCCCGGGGGCTACACGTACAGCCCCCAGAACCGGCGGGACCCGTTCGTCAGCATCCTCCGGCAGTTGGGCGCGGAGGGCGACCGGACGCGCCGGCCCGGGATGGAAGGGTTCCTGATCCAGGAAGTGGCCCTCAAGGGAATCGTCAGAACCCCCGGCGGGGGCCTCGGGCCGGCGGAGACGCCCGGGTACATCGCGCTCTTCCTCGGGACCGACAACAAGTCGTACCCCGTCCGGGAGGGACAGCGCCTGTACGACGGGGTCATCACCTCGATCAACGCGACCACGGTGAAGTTCCGGCAGGACGTCACGGATCCCCTCTCTCCCGTGCGGACACGGGAAATCACTAAGTCGCTGTACCCGTCCGAGGAGGCGAGGCAATGAGAGCCAAGCTCGCGGGGGTGCTCCTGGCGGCCAGCATGGTCGCCTGGGCCGTTCCCGCGCCGGCCCAGGAGGGCGGCCCGGCCGCCATCTCCGACATCCGCCAGGAGACGACGGAGCGCTCCACGCGCCTGACGGTGGAGTGCACCGCGCCGCTGACCTACACCTACTACAGCCCGGATCCCCTCACCCTGGTGGTGGACATCCCGGAGGTCGACGCGAGCCGCGTCCCCTCGAAGATCGAGGTCGGCACCCGCGAGGTGGAGTCGATCCGCGTGACCGGCATGGCCCGAGCCGACGGCCGGAGCCTGGCGCGGCTCGAGGTGAGGCTGGCCAACCTCGCGCCGTACCAGATCTACGCGAAGGACAGGACGCTCAACCTGATCTTCGAGCGTCCGGGGGAGGTCGCATCCGCAAGCCCGGCCGCCGAGCCTGCACTCCCGGCCCCGGCTCCGCCTCCGGCCAGCGACGAGGCTGCGGCGCTTCCGGTCCCCGAGACCGAGGCGCCGCCCAGGCCTGCCGAGGCGCCGCGTGCGGTCCCGCCGCCGCCGGCCGCCGCCGCCGCCCCGCCGACGTCCGGGCCGCGGGCGGGCAAGATCCTGGGCGTCACCCAGCAGGAGGACGGCGACCAGCTTGCGTTCGTCGTCCGCGCCGACGGACGGCTGAAATACCAGGACTTCTTCCTCGGAAACCCGGACCGGCTGGTCCTGGACTTCCCGGACGTGGTGAGCCGGTCCTTGGTGCGTACGCTCGAGGTCAACCGGCAGCCCGTGCGCCGGGTGCGCCTCGCCCAGTTCAGCGCCGCGTCGCCCAAGATTGCCCGGCTCGTCCTGGACCTCTCCGAGCGGGCGCCCTACCGAATCGTCGAAGGCAGGGACGGCCTGAAGATCGCGTTCGGCGAGGGACAGGCGCCGAGTCCCGCTCCCCTGGCGGCCCTACGGCCGGCCTTGGAGCCGGCTCCCGAGCCGGTGGCCGTCGCCGCGGCCGGACCGGCCCCGGCTCCGCTGCCGGCCCCGGTCTTGCCGGAGCCCATCGTTCCCGAGCCACAGCTTCCGGAGCGAACCTTCGACGCCAAGACGCTGGGGCCCGAAGAGAAGAAGTACACCGGCCATCCCATCAGCCTCGACTTCCGGGACGGCGACCTGCAGGACATCTTCCGGCTGTTCGCGGACATCAGCGGCCTGAACGTGGTGGTCAATCCCGGCGTGACCGGGAAGGTCACCCTGAAGCTCAACGAGGTCCCCTGGGATCAGGCCCTCGAGCTGATCCTGAAGACCCACAACCTCGGCTACACGCTCGAGGACAACGTCATCCGCATCGCCAAGCTCCAGGACCTCCAGAGGGAAGAGCAGGAGCGGCGGAAGCTCCAGGAGGAGAAGGCCCTGGCCGGGGAGCTGCAGGTGATGCGGCGGAGCCTCTCGTACGCGAAGGCGGCCGAGCTGGAGCCGACGCTGCGGAAGGTCGCCCTGTCGCAGCGGGGCAGCATCACGCTCGACGCGCGGACGAACACGATGATCGTCCAGGACCTGCCCCTATACCTGGACAAGGCCCGCGACCTGATCAACGAGCTGGATCGGGCGACGCCACAGGTGGAGATCGAAGCCCGCATCGTCTTGACGACCCGGACGTTCGTGCGCGACCTGGGTATCCAGTGGGGGTTCTCGCAGATCCAGCTCCCGCAGCTCGGGAACACCACCAACCTGACCTTCCCGAACTCCATCGTCATCAACGGCAGCCCGGCGCTCGGCGGTGGCATCCTGCCCGCGACCCCGACGAACAACGAGGACCAGAGCGTCGGTCCCCCCAGGCTGGGCTACGCGGTCAACCTCCCGGCGGCGGCCTTCAACTCGGGCATCGGCGTGTCGGTGGGCAACATCCTGGGCAACCTCGCCATCGACGCCGCCCTGACCGCGCTCGAGAACCAGGGCCGCGGGCGCCTCCTCTCGAGCCCGAAGGTCACCACCCAGGACAACACGACGGCGGAGATCGAGCAGGGCGTGAAGATCCCGTTCGCGATCCAGACGGTCTCGCAGACGGGCATACCGACCACGACGATCCAGTTCGAGAAAGCCGTGCTCAACCTCAAGGTGACGCCCCAGATCACCGAAGCCAACACGGTGATCCTGGGCCTCGAGCTGAAGAACGACTCGGTCGACTTCGCCACCGTCGTCGAGGGGCGTCCGGCGTTCCGGCTCCAGATGGCGAAGACGACCGTCCTGGTGCAGGACGGACAGACCGCCGTGGTGGGCGGCGTGTTCCAGACTCGCGAGCAGACGAACCGGCGGTCCACCCCCTTCCTCGGCGACCTTCCGATCCTGGGCTACCTCTTCCGGGGGCGCCGGATCGACAACGAGAACCAGGAGCTGCTGCTGTTCCTGACGCCGCGGATCGTGAAGAGTTGACATGCGGTCAGCGACGCGGGCCGTCATTGGTTGTGGAGGCAAGGCCATGAAGCGAGCCGTTGTCTTCGGCCTGACCGCGCTCACCGCGGTGGGCTGCGCTCCCGACTACGTCACCCAGGACCAGTCATCGGTGCTCTTCCGCGTCGTGACGGTCAACGGCGGGGCGCCGCTCGTCTCCGACGTGAGCATCGGCGGCACCGTGATCGCCGACAACGTCGACGTGGTGCTTGCCGTCCGCGCCAAGAACCGCCAGATACCCACACCGCAGGTACCCATGGCCGTCTTCGTCGAGCGCTACGAGGTGCGCTACTACCGCTCGGACGGCCGGAACACCGAGGGACTGGACGTGCCGTTCCGCGTCTCTGGGAACGTGACGACGGCCATCGACGTCGGGGAGGGGGGTGCCGACAACGTGGCTCTCGCGGTCGAAGTCGTACGGGCACAGGCGAAGCTCGAGCCCCCCCTTCGGAACCTCACCTCTCTGGGCGGGTCGGCGCTGATCATGACGGTCTTCGCGGAGATCACGATCCACGGCCGGACCGTCTCCGGCGATGCAGTCCAGGACACCGGAAGGCTTCAGATCGACTTCGCGGACTACCAGGAACAGTAAGAGGAGCGAGCGCGCGATGAGCTGGCAGAGGAGTCGAGTCGATTTCCCCGCGGGGACGCGGCTGGCCACCCTACTGGGCGCGGTCCTGCTCCTCCACGGATGCGGCCTCAACGAGGTAGAGATTCCGGACCTGATCGGGCCCGCCGAGCTGGGGCTTTCGATCCGGCTGACCGCTACTCCGGACATCCTGACCGCAGACGGGTGGAGCTCGTCGGCCATCCGTGCCGAGGTCCGGAATGAGAACGGGCAGCCTTTCGCGGGGCGGGAGATCTTCTTCGCCGTGGCCGACGAGAGCGGGAACTTCGCGGACATCGGGACGCTGCAGGACAGCAGCGGGATCGTCCGCGGGGCGGGCACGGGCGTGATCGTGCGGACGGGGACCGACGGCGTGGCCCAGGCCATCTATCGGGCGCCGCCACGGACGGACGCCACAGCCAACCAGAGCGTCGTGGTGGGGGCCCGGCCGGTGGGGGACGACTTCGGAGGCCAGGTGTACCGCTCCGTGCGTATCGAGCTGCGCTCGGCCGAGCCGCGGCTGTTCCCGCAGAACCCCGACAACACGCTACCGAACTGCTTCTTCATCGTGGAGTTCCCGGACGGCGCCAAGCCGAACGTGGCGATCCTCTTCCAGACCACGTCGTCCGACCCGGACGGCACCATCGTGCGCTACGAGTGGTACTTCGGCGATGGCACGCCGGTCGTGTACGCGCCCGACACGGCCCACGTGTTCAAGCAGCCCGGCGCCTACACGGTCACCCACGTGGTCACCGATGACGACGGCGGGCAGCAGGCCTGCATGACGGCGGCTCCGATCATCATCCAGTAGGATCCCGGGCTCCAGGGGGCGGCAACGCCCCCTGGAGCCGCCCTGGCGGCGATCGAGGGAGATCCCGAACCCGTGGTGGACGGTTCGCGCTAAACTGACGGATCGTGGCCACCAACCCCCGGATCGAGGACCTGCGCCGCCGGATCGACAGGGAGCCCGGCTCTCGCCTGTTCGCCCAGCTCGCGGAGGAGTTGCGCAAGGACGGCGACCTGGACGAGTCCATCCGGATCTGCCGGGAGGGACTCGCCCGGCACCCCGGCTATCCCTCCGCGCGGATGACGCTGGGGCGCGCCCTGCAGGACAAGGGCGACCTGCAGGAGGCACGAACGGAGTTCGAGGCCGTCGTGAAAGGCGCTCCGGACAACATCCTGGCGGGCCGGTTGCTGGCGGAGTGCCTCGAGGGCCTGGGTGAGCTGGCGGCGGCCCGAGGGCGGTACGAAGCGACGCTGGCGGTGGCTCCCGGGGATCGCCTGATCCTGGCCCGGCTGGAAGGACTCAAGGGGGCGGTGGGCGGACCGGCCGCTGTCGTCCCGCAGCCACCGACGGCCGCCCCGCGGGCCGCCGTCGGCACTGCGAAGGGTGGCCCCTCGCCCGGCGACCTTCCCGTGACGGCGGGCAAGCCCGCCGGCCCCCCTCCGCCGGTCGTGGCCGAGGCTCCGGCGGGCGGGGAGACTCCGGTGGAGGAACCCGAACCGGCCCCCATCCCCGTGTCGATGGTCGACGAGCCGATGGAGCTCGAGCAGGCCCACGAGCGCGGGCAGTCTCTGTACCCGTTGACGATCGGGCGGTCGGGCGGAGAGGGGCTCGCCGACGCCGACGAGCCCCCGCCGATCCCGGTCAGCGCCGTCGAGGAAGAGGGCTTCGAGCTCGAGGCCTCCTACGAAGCGCCCGTTTCGGGCGGATTCGTCGCTGCGGAGGGGATCCCGGAGGCGGACGGCGCGCAGGCAGGCGGCGCCGATTCCGCGGAGGAGTTCGACTTCGACCTGGAGAGCGCGTCCACGGCTCCGGTCCCGGTGATCCGCCTGGAACCGGCCGTGGAGTCTCCGTTGAGCGGGCGTGGGCTCCCGATGGATGCCGAGGACGCTCGGGGGACCGCCGCTGCGCGGGATGAAGGTGGCGTGCCCTCGGAGCCGCCCGTATTATCCCCGGAGCCGCCCGCCGCCGTGCCCGTGGCGCCCGCTCCCGTTGCCCAGGCGCCGCGGGTGGACGCGGCCGTTCCCGAGACGTCGGAAGTCGTCCCCGAAGGGGAGGCGCCGGCCGAGATCGCCTCGACCACGCTGGCGGAGCTATACTTCGCGCAAGGCCTCCGCTTCAGGGCGGCGGACGTCTACCGCCAGATCCTGCGCCGCGAGCCGGACAACGCGCGGGCGCGGACGCGGCTCGGCGAGATCGAGGCGCAGGAGAGCGCGGGCACGGAGGCCTCGCTGGCGCCGCCAGCGGCGGCCGCGGTGGTCCAGGGGGCCGGCGGACGGGAGGCGGCGCTCCAGCGGACTATCGCCCGGCTGGAGACGTTCCTCGCGGTGGTCAGGAGGCCAAGACAGTGACCGGCTTCGGAGAAGAGCTCCTGAAGATCGCGGCGCGGGTGCCGGAGACGCAGGCGCTGATCGTGATGGGAACGGACGGCATCCCCATCGAGAAGCTGGTCGTGCGCCCGGACCCCAACCTCGAAGCGGTGGCCGCGGAATACACGACGCTCCTCCGCGCCAGCGTCTCTGCCGCCAGCGACACCGGGTTGGGAGAGCTGCACGAGCTGTGCGTCGTGACCGAGAAGTTGGTCACGCTGATCGTGGGGATAACGCCCGAATACTTCCTCTTCGCCGCCTTCGCTCCCGGAGCCGTCACCGGCCGGGCCCGCTTCGTGATGCGCCTCGCAGGCATGGCCCTCGAGAAGGAGTTCGTCTAGGGCGGCGCCGCCCCCTTCCTTGACAGCCGAATCGGGCCGAGACCAGAATAGGTCTTTCTCCTGCCGAGACCTCGGCGCCTGCCGAAGGAGAGTCATTGGACCTCAAGGAGCTGAAGGAGATCCTCCAGATCCTCGACGAGAAGGAGATCACAGAGTTCGAGCTCGAAGAGGAAGGGATGAAGCTGCGGGTCCGCAAGGCCGTCTCCCCCAACCACGGCTCCGCGCCGTCCCCACCCGCCCCCGTCCCCGGGAGCACGACGATCCCGTCCACGGTCGCGGAGCTTCCGCCGGCTCCCACGCCGGTACCCGCTACGGCCAGGCCCGCCCCTGCCGATACCCCTGACGGGAGCGCCTCCGGGCTGGCCATCGTGAAGAGCCCGATCGTGGGGACGTTCTATCGGACAGCGGATCCGAACGCGCCCCCTTTCGTGAACGTGGGGGACACGGTGCGCCTGGGGCAGGTCCTTTGCATCATCGAGGCCATGAAGCTCATGAACGAGATCGAGGCCGAGGTGGCAGGGGAGATCGTGAAGATCCATCACGACAGCGGACAGCCCGTCCAGTACGGCGACCCGCTCTTCTCCATCAGGCCGGAGCACTGAGCCTCTCCGCCGCCGGGAGCGCCCGCCCGGACCGATCGACATGTTCAAGAAGGTCCTGATCGCCAACCGCGGCGAGATCGCGCTGCGGGTGATGTGGGCGTGCAAGGAGCTGGCCATCAAGACGGTCGCGGTGTACTCCGAGCCCGACCAGAACAGCCTGCACGTACGCTTCGCCGACCAGGCGGTCTGTATCGGGCCGGCGCGGAGCATCGACTCCTACCTGAACATCCCAGCCATCATCAGCGCGGCGGAGATCACCGGAGCCGACGCGATCCACCCCGGCTACGGGTTCCTGTCGGAGTCGAGCTACCTGGCCGAGATCTGCGAGGCCTGCAACATCAAGTTCATCGGTCCCGGGCCACAGGCCATCCGACTCATGGGCGACAAGAGCCGGGCCAAGAAGGCGATGATCAAGGCAGGGGTCCCGGTGATCCCGGGATCCCCGGGCGTGGTCGAGGACGAAGACCGGGCGGCCAGGACCGCGAAGGACATCGGCTTCCCGGTGATGCTCAAGGCATCCGCCGGAGGCGGCGGGCGGGGGATGCGGATCGTGCGGAGCGCGGCGGAGCTGTCGGGTGCGCTGGGCGCCGCCCAGGCTGAGGCAGCGGCGGCCTTCGGCGTTCCCGACGTCTACATCGAGAAGTACGTCGAGGCCCCGCGCCACGTCGAGATACAGGTCCTGGCCGACACCCGGGGGAACGTGGTCCACCTGGGGGAGCGGGAATGCTCGATCCAGAGGCGGCACCAGAAGCTGATCGAGGAGGCTCCCTCCACCGTCGTCAACGAGAAGCTTCGGCGGCGGATGGGCCGTACCGCGGTCGAGGCGGCGGCGGCGGTTCAGTACGTCAGCGCCGGGACCATCGAGTTCCTCCTCGACCCGGCCGGGAACTACTACTTCATGGAGATGAACACGCGCATCCAGGTGGAGCACGGGGTCACCGAGCTCGTCACCGGCGTGGACCTGGTGAAGGAACAGATCCACGTGGCGGCGGGAGCTCCCCTGTCCTTCGCCCAGAAGGACCTGCATACCCAGGGGCACGCCATCGAGTGCCGCGTCAACGCGGAGGACCCCTTCACGTTCGTTCCGTCCCCGGGCATCATCCGGCACTTCCACGTGCCCGGTGGGCCCGGCGTGCGGGTGGACACCTACGCCCACGAGGGATGCGAGGTCTCGCCCTACTACGACAGCCTGGTCGCGAAGCTGATGACCCACGGCCGCGACCGGCCCGAGGCGATCGCCCGGATGCGCCGGTGCCTGGACGTGATGGTGGTGGAGGGGATCCGTACGAACATCGCCCTGCACCGGCGGATCATGGACGACCCGGACTTCCAGGCCGGGCGGTTCGACACCCGGTTCATGGAGCGCTTCCTGCCCGCCCGGAAGGCCGCCAGCGCGGCTTCGTGACCCCGTTGGAGCGCTCGCTTCCTCCCCGTCTCATCGTCTACCCGATCGTGGATGCCGGCCGGCTCGGCGACGGCGGGTGGGGGACTCCGTGGCCCTCCTGGCCCGAGGGGGCGCCCGTCTGGTCCAGCTCCGGACGAAGGGCGAGACGGACCGGGCGCTCCTCGAACGCGCCCGGGAGGCGGCCGCGGCGGCGCGGCAGGGCGGACGCCTCCTGGTGGTGAACGATCGCGCCGGCGTCGCGGTGACCTCGGTGCTGGCGCGAGCCTCCGATCCGGAGGCCGCCGTGCGCGGCCTTCTCGCCGCGATGGGAGGGGCGCGCTGAGCGCCTGCCCCGAGGAGCGGGCCGCCACGGGCCTGCCGAACGGGTGGCGCCCGGACGCCTCGCTCCGCCTGGCGTGCCCTTCCTGCGGCGGCTCGCTCCGCGCGGGCAGGGCCTCCGGCGGCGCCACGGACGCTTCCGTCGAATGCGTGGGCTGCGGCGCGACGTTCCCGGTGGTGGACGGCATCCTTCGCCTGACGAGCCGTTCGGAGGGTCCGGCGGGCTACGACGCCCACTACTTCTCGACCCTTCCCCAGGTGGAGGACGCCCACTTCTGGTTCCTGGCCCGCCGCGAGGTGATCCTCGACGGTATCCGCCGGGCCGTCCCGGACCTCGCCCGCCGGCCGCTCTTCGACGTGGGCTGCGGCGCCGGCGGCCTGCTGGCCTTCCTCGCCTCCCGCGGTGTGCCGCTGGCCGGGGCGTGCGACGCCCATGCCGAAGGGCTGGCGGTCGCCCGCCGCCGGCTGGAGGTACCCCTCGTCCTGGTCGACGAGGGCCGCCTGCCGCCGCTGGCCTCAGGCCAGGCGATGGTCAGCCTGTTCGACGTGCTCGAGCACCTCGACGACGATCGCGGCGCCCTCGCGTGGATCCGCTCGCGGCTCGAGCCCGGCGGCATCCTGGTCCTGACGGTGCCCGCCCATCCGAAGCTCTTCGACGAAGCGGACCGCCTCGCCTTCCACCGGCGCCGGTACCGGAGGGGGGAGCTCGAGCGCAAGCTCCGGGCCGCGGGCTTCGAGGTCAGGCGGCTGACCCACTTCATGGCGCCCCTCTTTCCGCTCATGCTCGTGGTGCGTCCCCTCATGGCGCTGCTCGCCCCGGGAGATGGGAGGGACAACCGGGACCGAGAGCTGCGGGTCCAACCCCTGGCCAACGGCGTCATGCGCGCGGTGCTTCGGCTGGAGCGCGCCTGGCTCCGAGCGTTCTCGCTGCCGTTCGGGACCTCGCTCCTGGCCGTGGCCGCCCGCCCCATGGATGCCCCGGGATGACGGCGCGGCTGCTGGACGGAGCGGCGGCGGCGCGGGCGATCCGCGACGAGGTCCGTGGGGAGGTCGGCCGGCTCGCCGCCCGCGGCCTGAGGCCCGGCCTGGGCGTCCTCCTCGTCGGCGACGACCCGGCCTCGGCGGTCTACGTCCGAAGCAAGACGCGGACCTGCGAGGACCTCGGCATTCACCACGAGACCGCCCGCCTGCCGGGCTCCGCGACGACCGCAGAGGTCGTTCAGCGCGTGCTCGACTACAACCGCCGGCCGGAGATCCACGGGATCCTGGTCCAGCTTCCGCTGCCCCGTCAGGTTGACGCGGCGCGGGTCCTGGACGTCGTGGACCCGGAAAAGGACGTGGACGGGTTCCACCCCGCGAACGTCGGCCTGCTCGTCCAGAAGCGGCCCCGCTTCGTCGCCTGCACCCCGGCCGGCATCATGGAGCTGCTGCGGCGGGAGGGCGTCGAGATTTCCGGCCGCCGCGCGGTCGTGCTCGGCCGGAGCGACATCGTCGGCAAGCCGCTGGGGCTGCTGCTGCTCCACGCGGACGCGACCGTGACCCTCTGCCACTCGCGGACGCGGGATCTGCCCTCCGTGACCCGCGAGGCCGACGTCCTGGTTGCCGCGATCGGCAAGGCGGGGCTGGTGCGGGCGGAGCACGTGAAACCCGGGGCGGTAGTGGTCGACGTGGGCATGAACCGGGTCGAGGACCCGGCGGCGGCGCGCGACCTCCTCGATCCCGCCCGGCTGGCGGAGTTCGAGAAGAAGGGTAATGCGCTGGTGGGCGACGTCCATGCGCCGTCGGTCCGCGAGGTCGCTGCCGCCCTGACCCCGGTCCCGGGCGGCGTCGGGCCCCTCACGATCGCCCTCCTCATGAGGAACACCGCGACGGCCGCCGCCCGCCGGCTCGGCTGACCACGGTGGGTTCCCTGGGCCGGTACGCTCCCCGCCCGCCCCGGCCGACAGGAGCGGTCCGATGCTGAGGGTCGGGCTCACGGGAGGTATCGCCACCGGCAAGAGCCGCGTCCTCCGCCGGCTGGCGGAGGCAGGCTTCCACACCCTCGACCTCGACCGCGTCGCCCACGAGGTGATGGCGCCCGGCGGCGCCGCCTACGCGGAGGTGGTCGAGGTGTTCGGTCCCGGCGTCGTCGGTCCGGACGGCCAAGTGGACCGCCGGGCTCTCGGGGCGCTGGTGTTCGAGGACGAGGCGTCACGGGCGCGACTGAACGCCATCGTCCACCCGCAGGTTCGGGCAGAGGAGGCGCGCCGCGCCGCCGCCCTTGCCGCCGAGGCCGGCGCGGTGATGGTCACCGACGCAGCCCTCCTGGTGGAGGCGGGCGTCCACCTCCGGTTCGACCGGCTGGTGGTCGTGTCGTGCCCGGAGGCGCTGCAGGTCCGGCGGCTGATGGACCGGGACGGCCTCGACGAGCGTTCGGCGCACGCCCGCGTGGCCGCCCAGATGCCGGGGGAGGAGAAGCGCCGCTTCGGCCACTACGTTCTCGAAACGAGCGGGACAATCGACGAGACGGACCGGGCGGCGGCATACCTCGTGACCAGGCTTCGTGCCCTCGCAGCGTCGGAGCCGCCGCGGGTCTCGTTGGACGTGGACCACGCTGCCGCGTCCCTGCTCCATGGGCCCGCGACCGGACCGTGGGGCCTCCAGCCCGCCAGGGTCGTGTCCGCCATTGCTGAGGACCGCGGGATCGAGATGGAGCGTCTGGCGAGGCTCCTGGCGCCGGCGGTGGCGCGACCCTGGTATCTCGCCGCCAATGATTACCGCGAAGGCCCCGGTCCGGAGACTCTCGCGGTCCCCCTCGTGCTGTGGTCCTCGGGCCAGCGCGGGCTAGATCGGGAGTACCTGACCGCCGTGTCCGCCACCGTGGCCCGGCTGACGCATGCCGAAGCCGGGCCGGTCACAGGCGCCTGCCTGTTCGGACAGGTCCTCCTCCAAGCTGCCGCAACCGGGCGGATCTCCGACGCCACGGGAGAAGCCTGGGAGGAGTGGTGCGCCATGGCGTCGCGATGGGGGGGGGGCGCGGCTCCTGCCTGGGTCGCCGCTGTCGTCGACGCCGCGGCGATCCACTCGACGGATCCCGCCGCAGCCACAGCCGCAGCCGGAAGGCGGGGCGTCCCGGAGCCGTCGCTGGCCGGGGCACTGGTGGGCATCGTCACGGGCGTGCCGGAAGCGCCGGCCCCGCGCGAGCTGACCGCCGCTATCGAGGCGTTGCTTCAGCAGGGGAGGGCCGGCTCGGAGGTCTGAGTTCGACGATACGCGTCAGCGCGCGCCCACCCCCGGGCCCAGCCGCTCCTCCACGAAGGTGTTCCACTCGTGGCAGTGCGGGCACCGCCACAACATGTCGTCGGCGCGGTACCGGCATCCGGTGCAGATGTGGGGGTCCCGGTAGAAGACCGCCGCCTCCGCGGTCTCCACGTAGCGGCGCACCGGATCGTCGGCAGCACCGAGGGCTCTCAGCGTGAGCCAGGCCTCGATGTGCAGCGCCAGGACGTGAGGGTTGGCCTGCAGGGCCCGGAGCAGGAGGCCGAAGGCCTCCTCCTGACGCTTCTCCAGGGCGAGCTGCCGCGCCAGCGCCAGCCGCGCCCGCCAGTCGCGCGAGTCGGAACGGATGATCCTCTCGCAGACCGCGCCGAAGCGCGAGGGCTCGCCGCCGGAGGCGTATGCCCGCGCCAGCCGCTCGAAGGCCAGGTACGCCCGCTCCGGCGCTGCCGCGATCGCGTCCTCGAGGACCGCGGCGGCGGTGGATGGCGACCGCTCCGCGTAGATGTCGGCGAGCCCCAGGTAGGCCGGGAACACGCGGGCGTCGAGGCTCAGCGCGGTGCGATAGGCCTTCTCTGCACCCACCAGGTCGCCCACCCGAAGCGCCTCGTGGCCCATCTCGGCCTGCAGGTACCCGAGCACCAGGCTGTCATCGGTCTTGCGGAGGCGCGACAGCCTCGTCTGGACCTCGTAGGCCTCCTTCCACTGACGCTGGTCCTCGTGGAGCTTCTGCCGGCCCACGAGCGCGTGGAGGTTCTTGGGGTCCACCTCCAGGACCTCGGCGAAGGTGCGAGTGGCGCGGTCGAGGAACCCGGCGGCCCGGAAGTCGGTGGCCAGGCAGGCGAGGGTGTGCGCCCGCTCGGCCCGGGTGATGTCGGCCCGGGCAAGCAGCGCCTGGTGGATCTGGATGGCTCGCTCCACCTGGCCGGCCTGGCGGAAGAGGTTTCCCAGCACCAGCGAGACCTCGATCGCCTCGGGATCCTCCCGCGCCACCTTCCGGAGCTCGCTGATGGCCAGCTCCAACTGTCCCGCGGCAAGGTAGTGGAGCCCCTGGGTGTAGTGGGCAGACGCCCGGAAGCCGGTCCGTTCCCGCAGGTCCCCCCGTCGCAGGGCCGCCGCCCAGGCTCGGCCGGCCAGCACTCCGGCGATGCCCGCCAGCAGGACGGCGAGGAGGTGCGTGTCGGTCAAGGCAGGCTTGCGGGCCGCCGGCTCAAGAAGGGGCGGCGCCCGTGACGCGCTCCCAGTCGCCGCGGGCCCGCAGGATCGCCTCGATGAACTCGCGGAGGCAGCCCCGGCCTCCGGCGGCCTCGGTCACCATGTACGCCTGGGCGCGGACCTCGAGCGGCGCGTCCGCCGGTGCCGCGGTGAGCCCCACGGCGGCCATCACCGGCAGGTCGTTGACGTCGTCCCCCATGTAAGCCACCTCGTTCGGGGCAAGATCCTCCCCCTGGAGGATCTCCCGCAGGCCCGCGGCCTTGTCGCGGGCGCCCTGCACAACCAGGCGGATGCCCAGCTCCTCTGCCCGCCGGAGGGTGGCGGGCGAGGCGCGGCCGGAGAGCAGCCCGAGGCGCAGTCCCGCGCGGTGCGCCAGGACGACGCCCAGACCGTCGCGGACGTGGAACGCCTTGCCTTCGCTGCCGTCCGGGAGGAAGAGGACGGTGCCGTCGGTCAAGACGCCGTCCACGTCCGAGAGGATCAGGCGCAGCCGGCGGCACCGCGCCGCCAGAGCCTCGTCCTTCATCGCCTGGTCCCCGGATCCCGTCGCGCCGGGCGAGGGGTCATATCATCTCCGTCTTCCAGAGGTCGTGCAGGTGCACCACGCCCTCCACGATTCCGCGCTCGTCCACGACCAGCAGGGAGGTGATTCTTCGGGACTCCATGACGTCCAGGGCGCGGGTGGCGAGGTCGCGCCGGGGTATCCGAACGGGGTCGGGCGTCATGCACTCCCCTGCGGTTCGGTCCAGGAGGCGGTAGCCGTGCCGCTCCATCTGCCGGCGCAGGTCGCCGTCCGAGATCATGCCCAGGAGGCGCCCTTCCCCGTCCACGACCGTGGTGAGGCCAAGGCGCTTGCGGGTCATCTCGAACAGCACGTCCTTCATCAACTCGTCCGGCGTGACCCGGGGTACCTGGTCCCCGGTGTGCATGACGTCCTCTACCCGGAGGAGCTTCTTGCCCAGGCGCCCGCCGGGGTGGAACTCGGCGAAGTCGTCGACGGTGAACCCGCGCCGGTCCATCACCGCCATCGCCAGGGCATCCCCCATTGCCAGAGCGGCGGTCGTGGAGGCGGTCGGGGCCAGGCCCAGCGGGCACGCCTCCTGCTGGATCGATACGTCGAGGTGGACGTCGGAGGCGGTGGCGAGGGGTGAGCCGGGGCGTCCGGTCATCGCGACGAGCGGCGAGCCGAGCCGCTTGACCGCGGGGACCAGCGCGAGGATCTCGTCCGTGTCGCCGCCGTACGAGATCGCCAGGACGGCGTCCCCCTTGACGATCCGTCCGAGGTCCCCGTGGGTCGCCTCCGCCGGATGGAGGAAGAGCGAGGGCGTTCCCGTGGAGGCGAGCGTGGCCGAGACCTTCTGTCCGATGAGGCCGCTCTTGCCCATGCCGGTCACGACCACCCGCCCGGCGCAGGAGAAGAGGGCCTCGACCGCGCGGTCGAAGCATCGGTCGAGGCGCGGCACGAGGCCCAGGACGGCGGCGGCCTCGATCTCGAGGACCCTGCGCGCGGTGGAGCGTGACACCGACGAATGCTAGCATACGGCCGCATTGGCCCAGCTTGGCGGGGGAGGTGGCGCTTCGGCTTCCGGGGCGAAGGCGCCTTGAGCGAGCCTTCCATCCCGCTCTCGATCCCCTGGGTGGGCGAAGAGGAGGTTCTCCGCATCCGCGAGGCCCTGTCCGGACGCCTCGCGGGGGACGGGCCGTTCTGCCGCCGTGTGGAGGGCCGGCTGGCCGAGCGTCTCGGCGTTCCCCGCGTGCTCCTCACGACCTCGTGTACGCACGCGCTCGAGCTGGCGCTGCTGGCGCTCGGCGTCGGCCCGGGCGACGAGGTCATCTGTCCGTCCTTCACGTTCGTCTCGACCGCCAACGCGATCCTCAGGGTCGGAGCCCGACCGGTCTTTGCTGACATCGAGGCGCTCACGCTGGGCCTGGACCCCCGCGACGTGGAGGCACGGGTCTCCTCCCGTACGTCGGCAATCTTGCCCGTGCATTACGCCGGCCTCGCTCCCGACATGGACGCCTTGCTGGCGCTGGCGGGACTAAGGGGTCTCCGGATCGTCGAGGACGCGGCCCAGGGGCTGGCGGCATCGTATCGGGGAAGACCCCTCGGGACCCTTGGCGACGCAGGCTGCTTCAGCTTCCACGAGACGAAGAACGTCACCTGCGGCGAGGGGGGCGCCCTGGCCGTGCACGATCCATCCGTGGCTCGTCGTGCGGAGATCGTCCGCGAGAAGGGGACGAATCGCGCGGCGTTTCTCCGCGGCGAAGTGGACCGTTACACGTGGATCGCGGAGGGCAGCAGCTACGTTCTCTCCGACGTGCTGGCGGCGCTGCTCGACGCGCAGCTCGACCGTCTCGAGGAGGTCCAGGCGCGGCGGAGCCGGGTCGTCGAGGCGTACCAGACCGGCTTGAGGGACTGGGCCGAGTCTAACGGGGTCGTCCTCCCTCCGGACCTCCGCGACCGGCAGCCGAGCCACCACGCCTTCTGGATGTTGCTCCCTCACGCTGAGGCGCGTGAGCGGATGCTCTCGCAGCTCCGCGCGCGCGGCGTCATGGCGACCTTCCACTACGTCCCCCTGCACTCCTCACCCCACGGTCACGCCCTCGGGCATGGCGGCGAGAGCCTCCCCGTCACCGAGCGGGTGGCGTCGACGATCGTGCGGCTGCCGCTCCACGCCCTGATCACCGATTCCGAGGTGAGCCGGGTCATCGCGGCCGTACGCGTCACGATGACGTGAGCATGGGACGGCTCCCGCAGGTGAGCGTGGTCCTCGCCTGTTACAACGAAGAGGCGGTGCTCGCCGGGAGCTTCCAGGAGATCGTCGAGACCCTCGAGGGCATGGGGCGCGCCTACGAGATCCTGTTCGTCGACGACGTGAGCCAGGACCGCACCCGGGAGATCATCCAGGCACTGAGGGAGCGCTACACCGAAGTCGACACCAAGGTCATCCTCCACGAAGTGAACCGCGGGCGCGGAGCGACCGTGACCGACGGGTTCCGCGCCGCCCGGGGAACGATCGCCGGATACCTGGACGTGGATCTCGAGGTCCATTCGCGCTACATCCCCTCCCTGGTCCGAGCAATCGAAAAGGGCGCGGACGTAGCCACTCTGAGGCGGATCTATGCTTTCCAGGCCCGCTCCCTGGACAGGTACTTCATGAGCCGCGGTTACTCCTTCCTGGTGCGGCGCCTCCTGGGGGTGGACCTTCACGACACCGAGACCGGATACAAGTTCTTCCGGCGCGAGCGAGTCCTGCCAATCCTCGATTTGATTCGGGATCCGGGGTGGTTCTGGGACACCGAGTTCATGGTCCGAGCCGTGCGGGGGGGACTCCGCATCGAGGAGATCCCGGGGGCCTACATCCGGCGGTTCGACAAGGACTCTACGGTGCGGGGCCTGGGAGACTCCCTTCGCTACTTCAGTCGCCTGCTGGACTTCCGGCGGGAGCTGAAGCAGCTACCCGCCCCGAACGATCCCGGGCGAGCGGACTTGGGGGTGTGAAGGCGGTGGAGGAGGTCGGCTGGAGGAGAGCCGCCCGGTTCGGTCTCCTCACCGTCGCCATGGTCCCCTACCGGCTGGCGCTCTTCCCGCCGGTGCGCCACGCATGGCTACGGTTGCTCGGTGCGCGCATCGGCCGCCGCACCCTGCTCCACGACGTCAGGTTCTTCAACCTGTACCGGCGCGGGCTGAGGGGCCTCGACGTCGGCGACGAGTGCTTCGTCGGAGATGAGTGCCTGTTCGATCTGGCCGAAGGCATCTGCCTGGAGGATCAGGTCACCCTCGCGGAACGGGTCCTGATCCTGACGCATACGAACGTCGGCTACCACGATCACCCCCTGCAAGCACGCTTCCCGGCGTCGGCCGCGCCGGTCGTGATCGAGCGGGGATCGTTCGTGGGAGCGCAGGTCGTGGTCCTCCCCGGAGTCAGGGTGGGGAGTGGATCGTTCGTGGCCGCAGGCAGCGTGGTCACACGGGACGTCCCCGCAAGGACTCTGGTGGCGGGGGTTCCCGCCCGCCCTGTGCGGCCGCTGGAGTGAAGAGGAAGGTCAGTATGGGGGCCTGGCCAGGATGGCGGTCGTGAGCCACAGGTCAGCGAGGCCCACCTCTGTTCCCTTCGCGGCCCGAGCGATCGTCCTCGCCGCCGTGCTGGTCTTCCCCATCCTCGTCGTGGGCCACGGGCACCTCCCGGCCGATGACGCGCTGCGGCATGCAGCCAAGGCCGTCTCCGGCCGGGCCTGGGACGAGATACTGGTGCTCCGGCCGGACATGGCCGGCGACGCGCACCCTGGGTGGCATGCGCTCCTCACTGGCCTTCACGCGCTGGCAGCCACCAGCGCGCATTCCCTCGTCTTGTTCTCGGTAGCGTCGCTGTTCCTCGCGTTCTCATTGGGACCGGCTCTATCGCTGCGGCGGCCGGAGGCCTGGCTTTTCGCGTTGCTCGTCCTGGCAGTGGCCGACCCTGCGGTGCTGTCGCGGCTTCTCCAGGGGCGTCCCCTGCTCGTCAGCGCCGCCGCCGTCACGGTCCTGTGCCTGCTACATCCGCGGCTGCGGGAGGAGAAGCCGCCTTGGGGACCGATCGCGGCGCTCACCGTCATCTTCGCGGCCGCAACCTGGATGCACGGGAGCTGGTACCTGTTCGCCCTACCGGTCGCCTGTGTCTTTCTGGCCGGCGCGAGGCAGGCCGGGTGGAGGCTAGTGGCGACCCTGGCGGTCGGTATCGCCGTGGGGGCACTCCTCAGCGGCGAGCCGTTCCGGGTCCTGATCCAGGCCGTGCGTCACGCCATCTTGGCGCTGCGCACTCCCGAGCCGTCGACGCTGGCGGTGGAGTTCCAGCCCTTCTCGGGCTCGCCGCTGATGGTGGTCGCGGTCGCCGGGATGCTCGGTTGGCGAGCGTTGCGAGGGGCGTGGCAGCAGCAGACCGTGAGGAACCCCACCTTCTTGCTGGCCGCGTTGGGGTGGGTCCTCGGGTTCGTCGCAGTGCGCTTCTGGTCGGACTGGGGCGTGCCGGCCGCTCTCGTCTGGATGGCTCGGGAGATGGAGGAGTTCCTGGAGGCGCAGCAACCACTGGCTTCACCACGGCGTCTCGCCACTCTGGCCGCCTTCGGGACAGCCGCCGGACTCGCCATCAGCAGCGACGTTGGCGGGCGCTATGGCGCGGTACGGCCCGACCGCTCCTGGTTGAGCCTGTACCTCTCGGCCGAAGAGCCTGCCCATGCACCTTGGCTTCCCGACCCGGGCGGTGTGCTGTACTCGACCGAGATGCGGCTCTTCTATCGCACCTTCTACAAGAACCCGACCGCGCCTTGGCGCTATGTGCTCGGATTCGAGCCGGGGCTCATGCCGCCGGAAGACCTCTCCGTGTACCGAGCGTACATGACCGGTGGCGGCGATGCGACCCCGCTTCTCGCTTGGGTGGACCGGATGCGGATGGTGGACCGGCTGTTCGTGGTCCACCATTCCGACCAGCCGCCGCCGCTGCCGCGGCTGGAATGGCACCAAGTCCTGCGGGGACTCTGGAGCGGTCGGCTTCCCAGAGGACCCGCGTCGTCTTCCTGACAGAAGCTACTGCACGTATCCCAACGACTTGAGCTGCTCGCGCAGCGCGGGATCCAGCGTCGAGGAGCCCCGGTTGCGCTCCACGCCCGTTCGCCACGCCCCGCCGTCCGGAGCGATCTCCCCGAGAACTCCCCTCATGACCGCAAGCCTGTCGGCGTGCGTCGAGGCGAGGTTCACGGTTTCGTCGGGATCCCGTCCGAGGTCATAGAGCTCTTCGAGCGGCGTCAGGGCCATGCCGTGGCTCTCGGGTGTCCAGAGGTATCCGTAGGCGACTCGCCGGATGTACTTGAAGCTTTCCGAGCGCACGCTCTTCCGGTCGGGGCCGTAACACGGTGCTTCGCTTGGCGCAGGGAAGCCTGTCTTGCGGTGCCCCTCGACGAGGGGGCGGAGGGTCAGGCCCTGGAGCTGACGAGACGACCTGAGGCCAACGTAGTCCACCACGGTGGGCAGGATGTCGATGAGCCGCACCTGCGCATCGACGCGCTTTCCCGCCGGGACGCGCGGGCCAAGGAGGAGCAGGGGTACGCGGAGGACTTCGTCGTACAGCGAATGTCCGTGGCCCAGTCGCGGCCCGGGACGCCCGACGAGATCCTCTCCATGGTCCGACGTGACGATCAAGAGCGTGTTCTCGGCGAGGCCCAGCTCTTCCAGCCTCGAGGTGAGCCTCCCCAGCCACGAGTCGGCCTCCCGGACGTCCCCGTCGTAGCGGGCGATCCGCCGAGCGGTCTCGTCCTCGGGCGCGATGGCTTCGCGGTCGACGAAGTGGTCGCTCGTGTAGGGTTCGTGGGCCTCATAGGTGTGCACGAACAAGAAGAAGGTACGGTCGGAGTGCTCGCTCAGCCACGACATCGCCTTCGGGAAGACCCCGGCCGCATCGCTGTGCTTGGGAGCAGCCGTCTCGTTGTAGAGATCGAAACCCTTGTCCAGGCCCAGCCGGGCGGAGATCGATCCCGAGCCGGTGTAGGCGGCGCACAGGTAGCCGGCCCGTGACAGGAGGCTGGCCATCGTCTCCAGGCGCGTGTTCCAGAATCGCACGACTTCGCTCGCGGGCTGAGTCGCTCCATGGGTCGTCGGCAGGGTGGACGTGAACAGCGAGAAATGAGAAGGGAGCGTCCAAGGCGCCTGGCTGATCGCCTGAGTGAAGTAGGTCCCTTCACGGGTCAGGCGGTCGAGAGTGGGTGTCGTTTGCCGCGGATAGCCGAGGGCATGGATCCGATCGGCGCGCATCGTATCGAGGCTGACGAGAACGACATTCGGACGGCCGCCAAGACGCCGTGGCCGCACCTGGGGCTGGCTCCAGTAGCACAGGTCCGTCGGCTCGAGGTCGTAGGGCAGTCCATGCTCGGGAGTGCCGTCGGGGGCCCAGTCCTTGCGGAAGTGAAAGCGCACCCGCTTCCCCGCCAGGGAAGACAGATCGACTGAAAACTGACGCCATCCCAGCTTCTTCTCGTATCGGAGGGAGAAGCTCTTCTCGAGGACGACCCTGCTCGACGTGCCGGCTTCGACGTCGATCCGCGCGGTCAAGGTGCCTCGGTAGAAGTTCCGGAGCTCGGGCGCGATCCCCCAGGCCACGTCCAGGACGCCATCTGGAGGAACCGGGAGCTCGACCGTTTCAGACCTGCTGTGGATCGAGTACAGCACGCGGGCTGTCTCCAAGCCGAGCTGCGCGGATCCGCTCTCGGCCGTCTGTACGGCCCCGGCCAGGACTGATCTGGCTATGGCTTCGGGGGTCTTCGGCGCTCCCAACGGTGGTGGTGCGGATGGCGGAGGCCCCTCCCATCGAGACGCTCCCAGGGCGAGCGAAAGGAGGAGGGCGAGGGTGACGCATGCGGCGGCAACACGCCACCGCGGGGTGCGGGCGCTGAGCCACAGCGTCGAACCAGCCGCAAGCAGGCCCAGCGCCAGCACCACGACGGCCATGCGGCGGAGCGGTGGCTCGAGCCTCGGACCGGCCGCCAGACAGAGGATCAGTCCGACGGTCAAGGCAAGAGCGGGGAGCAGACGGGCGCATGCCCTGACGATGCGTTCGGTTGCCGATGGCCTGCAGGCGGACACGGACGGCATGTCTCCCTTCATCCGGCATCCCCGACACCACCGCCGTCCGCCGTGGGGGGGCGTGCGACGAGTCGGATGGTCATTCTAGGCTACTGGGGGGTCGAAAACCCGCGCGGGTGGCGCCCGGGCACGCCGCCGCCCGGCCATGGCGTGAGGGGATTAGGCGGTATCCTATGGGCCGTGTGCGGGATCGCAGGCTTCACGGGAGGGCACGATCGGCGCGCCCTGTCCGCAATGACACGTGCCCTTCGCCATCGGGGACCCGACGGAGAGGGTTTCGACTCCTGGTCGGTCAGCGGGCCGGAGGTGGTTCATTTCGGCCACCGGCGACTCGCCGTGATCGACCTGGAGGGTGGCGGGCAGCCCATGCGAACGGCCGAGGGCGGGCACGGGATCGCCTTCAACGGTGAGATCTACAACTTCTCGACCTTGAGGGGACGCCTCGAGTCGGAAGGTTGCCGGTTTCGGACGAGGTCGGACACCGAGGTGCTGCTCTACGCCCTGGCCCGGTGGTCGGAGGGGGCCCTGTCGGTTCTGGACGGGATGTTCGCGTTCGCGTTCTTCGACCGTTCCCGTTCGCGGTTGATGTTGGCCGTCGACCGGTTCGGCCAGAAGCCCCTCTTCTGGTCGCTCCTGCCCGACCGGAGGCTCGTGTTCGGCAGCGAGCTGAACGCCCTTAGGCATCACCCGGGCTTCGGCGGCCGGGTGGCCCCACTCTCGCTCTGCCGCATGCTCGCCTTCAACCAGACGCCGGGGTCGGAAACCATCTGGCGCGGCGCCTCCCGGCTGGAGGCGGGAAGCGCGCTGCTGGCAAGGTTGGATGCGGAAGGGAGAGTCGAGGACCACTACGTCGCCCGCTACTGGAAGCCCGAGGAAGCGCTCGGCAGGGTGGAGGTAGTCTCCGATCGGGAGCTGCTGGACGTCCTGGACGAGAGCGTGGTCGATCATCTCGTCGCCGACGTGCCGGTCGGTGTCCTCCTCTCGGGGGGCATCGACAGCACCACCGTCGCGGCGCTGGCGTCTCGGCACGGTCCGATACATACGATCAGCATGGGCTCGGAAGAGGAGGACTACGACGAGTCCTCCGTGGCGCGCCGGACCGCCGAGCGGCTGGGCACGACGCACCACGAGCTGAGGATGACTTCGGCCTCGGCTCTCGCGACCCTCGACGCGGTCATGCGGCACCTCGATGAGCCGCTGGCTGACGCTGGATGTCTACCGGCGTGGGAGCTGTTCCGCCAGACACGGGGGATGGTCAAGGTCGCGATTGGCGGTGACGGCGGGGACGAACTGCTGGAAGGGTACCCAACCTATCTCGCCCTCGAGATGTCGCGGTGGCTGCCGGGCCGGCCCTTGGGCTCCCTCTCCCGCCTTGCGGAGTTGTTGCCCGTGAGCGAGGGGTACTATCCGCTCGGCTTCCAGGTCAGGCGCTTCCTGGCGGGGCTCAAGACCAAGCCCTGTTTCCGGCTGAGCGCCTACATTGGCGGTTGCGGGCCGAGCCTGCTGGGCGAGGTGTTGCGACGAGACGTCCTCGAGGAGGCGGGGCTGGACCCGAAGGCGCCGGACTTCGAAGACCGCCTGTACGAGCCGGCCTGTCCGCTCGGAGAGAGAGATCTCCTATCCAGGCTGCCGCCCGAGCGGCTTGCGGTCTACAGTCACGTGAAGTCGTTCCTCACTGATGGTGTCCTTCGCAAGGTGGATCGCATGAGCATGGCGCATGGACTCGAGGTCCGGGCGCCCATGCTCGGGTCGCGCTTCGCGGAGATGTGCCTAGCCCTGCCCGCCCGGCGCAAGCGGTGGGGCGCAAAGGGCAAGCGGCCCTTGAGGGAGTGGCTGAATGCGGCTTCGCTATCGCACGTGACCCGGCGGGGCAAGCGGGGATTCGCCATCCCGGTCTCGCGTTGGCTTAGGGATCCGCTGCGGCCTCTCGGGGACGAACTGTTCCTGTCCGCCGCCACGCCGCTCAAGGAATGGTGCCGTATGGGACCTGTCGGCGAACTCTGGCGGAGGCACGTTGACCGGCGGGGCGACGGCCGCAAGGAGCTGTGGGCGCTGTTGACGCTCGGCGTGTGGGCCCTGCACCACCTGAACGGGAACGGAGCCTCGCCGGAGAGGGAGCATGAGTGATCCGGTGACGGGGGAGTCCGTCTCATTGATCATCCCGGCCTACAACGAACGGGTCGCCATCGGCGCGGTCCTGGACGAAGCGGGCACCTCGTTGGCTCGGCTAGGCATCCCCTTCGAGATCCTGGTCGTGGACGACGGGAGCGAGGACGACACCGCCGAGATCGTCTCTCGACGTTCGGATGCCCGGCTCGTACGCAACCCGGTGAACCTCGGGTACGGTCACTCGCTCCTGCGAGGAGTCGCGTCGGCAAAGGGCAGCCTGATCGCCATCTGCGATGCCGATGGCAGTTACGACCTGGACGCCCTGCCGGAACTGATCGCCCGTGTGCGAGCGGGTGTCGATCACGCGATCGGTGAGCGGACCGGGCGCTGGTTTCGGCGACCCTTCCTCCGCCGGACGGTGTACCGGTGGCTGTGTGGTTACGTGGTGGGTGCACGCGTACCGGACGCCAACAGCGGCCTGCGGGCCTTCAGGCGGGACGTGGTCGAGACCCTCCGCGCCGATCTCTGTCTAGGGTTCAGCTTTACGACCTCCCTGACCCTGGCGTCGCTGATGTCCGGATACGTGACGGAGTTCCGGAAGACGAGCTACCGGGAGCGCGTCGGCCGTAGCCATGTGAGGCTGCGGGACACGTTCCGGACGGGGCAGTATCTGTTTCAGCTCATCGCCGCGTACAATCCGGTGAAGCTGTTCGTGCCTCTCGTCCTGGGCTCACTGCTCGCCGCTGCTGGGTTCGCGGGCCTGGCCGTCTGGCATGCCGAGCGGTGGCTCGCTCCGGCGTGGATGTTCGGGGTCGCATCGCTTCTGCTGACCGGACTGGCCGCACATGCCTACGTGGTGTCCCGCGCCGCCGCGGGACCGATTCGGGGCAGGGCCCTGCTTCCTCACGCCGAGCGGATGTCGGCCCTGGCGCCTTCCTCGGACAGTACGTCGAGCGAGCCGCGCACGCGCAGCGCCGCCGGCCGATAGTGGCCCCGCTGCGGTCGGCGGGGTGTGGGTTGCATTCGGCAGGTCATCCGTGGGGCTCGTCCGGGGGCTGGATCCCGCGATGAGGGGCGGCCTGGGAGGGCGGCTCCTCGCGAGGGCGGCCGGTGTCGTAGCCCGTTCGAGACGCTTCATCACGGAAAGCAGCGGTGGGACCTCTCTGATCCTGGGTGTCATGGCGTTCGGAGGGGCCGCTGGCATGTCGCTCGCACTCGGGCCGCCGCCGCCTCGAGTCCACGACGAGTTCAGCTATCTGCTCGCCGGAGATACGTTCGCACTGGGCCGGGTGGCGAATCCCACTCACGCGATGTGGACGCACTTCGAGACCTTTCACGTCCTCCAGACGCCCAGCTACGCATCCAAGTACCCGCCGGCGCCGGGGTTGTTCCTGGCGATTGGGCAAGTCCTCACGGGCTCTCCGATCGTGGGCGTCTGGCTGAGCCTCGGTCTCGCCGCAGCGGCGATCGGCTGGATGCTTCGAGGCTGGTTCTCGCCCGGGTGGGCGTTCCTGGGCGCGATCCTGGCGCAGCGTCCATATCTCGTCGTCGGGTGGGGGGATAGCTACTGGGGTGGCGGGGTACCCCTGCTGGGAGGAGCACTGGTCCTAGGTGCCGTGCCACGCCTGTTCGCTGAGCCACGCCCCGTCCACGGGCTCGCGCTCGTCGGCGGCCTGCTGGTCCTGGCGAGCAGCCGCCCGTACGAGGGGCTCCTGGCGTCGATGGTTCCAACGGGCGCCGTGCTGTTACGACTGTGGCGTGGGCGTCGAGACCGCACCGTCACGGCTCGGTGTCTCCTGGTAGTGCCTTCGATGCTCTTGCTTGGCATCGGAGGAGCGGCACTGGCCTACTACAACGCGCGCGTCACCGGTAGCCCATGGCAGGTCCCCTACGCCGCCTACGAGGCGCAGTACTCGTATGTACCGGTGTTCGGGTGGGAGGAGCTGGGCACTCCTCCCGCGTACCGTCACGAGATCTTCCGTCGATACTATCGAGAATATGGTGAGCACACCTTCAGCCAGACGTCCGTGGTGTCGACGCGCTGGCGCTTCAAGCAGACGCTCGAAAGCCACGTCTGGCGATGGTATCTCGGGTCCGCCTTGACGCTTCCAGTGATCGTGTCCATGTGGCGTCCCCGCGGCGACGCGCTCGTAGGCCTGCTGGTCTGCGCTCTCGTTGTCGTCGGGAACCTGGCCGCGGCGTGGGTCTGGCCCCACTACTTCGCCCCGGCCGCGCCCGCGCTGTACCTCCTGGTCACCCTGGGCCTGCGGAAGCTCTCGATGCTCGCATTCCGGAGGGTTCGCGTCGGGGTCGCGCTCGTCGTCCTGTTGGTCGGGGGAGCCATGTGGGAGGCGGCAGGACAGTATCCTCTGCTGCTCCGCGCCGCACGGTCGAACCGTGTCTCATGGGCGCAATCGAGAGTGCGCCTGGAAGCGGAGCTGGCTCGCGAGCCTGAGTTGGACCTCGTCCTGGTTCGCTACGCCAGGCACCACAACGTACACGACGAGTGGGTGTACAACCGTGCGGCCATCGACGCTGCTCCCGTGGTGTGGGCCCGGGAGATGGACGAGGCCAGCAACCACAGGCTGCTCGAGTATTTCCGGGACCGGAAGGCATGGCTGCTGCTCGCCGACGAGCGCCCGGTGAGGCTGGTCGCCCACGAAAGTCCCGGGTCGCGGGCGGCCCTGCCTCGGACCCCCCGAGCTGCCGGCTCGGGCAAGGACGACCGGCGATGACGAGTCGGCAACCACGGCAGGTAGAGTGGCATCACCAGTGGTCGATGTTCTCGGACGAGGAGACCTCCCTCTTCCACGACTGGATCGAGCCGAACCGTCTCTCGGACTTCCGAGGGAAGGACGTCCTCGAAGCCGGGTGCGGCGGTGGACACCATACCGCCTTGATCGCGGGAGTCGCCCACTTCGTGACGGCAGTGGACCTCAATACCGCCGACCTCGCCCGCCGCCGGAACCTAGACCTCGACAACGCCGAGTTCCTCGAGGCCGACATATCGTCGATGGCGCTGGCCCGCAGGTTCGACGTGGCGATATCGATCGGCGTGCTTCACCATACGGATGATCCGGACGCGGCCGTCGCCAACCTGGCTCGACATCTGCGGCCCGGGGGGCGCCTGATCCTGTGGGTGTACTCCGATGAAGGAAACGAGATCATGAAGCGGGTCGTCGAGCCGCTCAGGAGGCGGTTGCTCACGCGGTTGGATCGTCGCTGGCTTCGCCTACTGGCGCAGGTTGTCACCGCTACGCTCTACCCGATAGCCCACACCGTGTATCGTCTGCCACTCTCGTCCCTGCCCTACTTCCAGTACATGGCCGGCTTCCGTCGGCTTCCGTTCGGGAGGAACACTCTCAACGTCTTCGACAAGCTCAACGCTCCGCAGACGGTCTTCATCCAGCGGGAGCGCGTCGAGCGCTGGCTGCCGCCGACAGAGTTCGTCGAGCGCCACGTCAGCTCGTATCGAGGAGTCAGTTGGCGGGCGAGCGGCACCAAGCGACGGACGGGCGAAGAAGGGACCGAGTATTGAAAACCGGCCGCATGACGTTCTCCCCCGTGATGGAGACCGCGACCAGATACAACCGCTGGATCGTCGAGGCGTTTGCTGAAGCGTTGCAGGGAACGATCCTGGAGGTCGGCTTTGGACACCAAGGCTTGCGGCCGCTTCTCCCCCGCGGCGTGAACTACATCGGGATCGACGTCGACGAGGAGGTCGTTCGGGAGGCCCGTTGCGGCCTGCCCGAGTGGCAGGTCGTGCAGGCGGACATCTCCGATACCTCGCTGCCTCAGCTCTTGGCCGGCACGCGGGTGGACACCGTCCTTTGCGTGAACGTCCTCGAGCACGTGGCCGACGACCGGGCCGCCATCATCAACCTGTTGTCGTGCCTTCAGCCTGGGGGGCAGCTCTGTCTCTTCGTGCCGGCCTTCTCTGGCCTCTACAACGACCTCGATCGCCTGGCGGGGCACCTGCGACGCTACCGTACCGGAGACGTCGAGGCGCTGGTGCCAGAGGGTCTGGGGCGGATGGCCCGAGTGGAGTACTTCAATCCGGTGGGTGGGCTGGGCTGGTGGCTGAACGGGCTGTTGCGACACGAGGAGCTGTCGGCCCGGGCGGTCAGGCATCAGGTGCAGGTGTTCGATCGGCTGATCCTTCCGGTGTCTCGGGCACTGAATCCCCTGACCAGGCGCGTGTTCGGTCAGTCGGTGCTCGCCATAGTCGAGAGGATGTGACCGATGCCCCCTCCGCCCCGGGGTTGCCGGCGCGACCGGGCTGGGATGGGAGGCGCAACGCCCCCTTTGCTTCTGACCGTCAGCACCCCGGTTGTCTGCGCTGAGCGTCTCCCCATTCCTCCTCCGGGACGATGCGCGACAAACCCGAATGGCCGCTGATGGCG
>Ga0268386_10000346_pt1 | contig 28599 bp, 29 predicted proteins | sample RVTome_15_FD_200260 | JGI IMG/M metagenome (GOLD analysis project Ga0268386, IMG submission 200260) | Soil microbial communities from uranium-contaminated site in the Upper Colorado River Basin, Wyoming, United States - RVT150D86... ... | reverse complement strand
GCGATCAAGATTCTCTCGCCCGACCTCACGCACAAGTCCGATGTCGGCGGCGTCGCCCTCGATCTTGCAGACGCCACGCAGGTCCGCGCGGCGGTCGAGGCGATGCGCGCTCGCCTCGCCGAGGCGCGCCTCAGGCGCGGGTCCAAGGCTTCGTGGTGCAGCCGATGATCCGCCGGCCGAACGCCCACGAGCTGATCGTCGGCGCCTCCGAAGATCCGCAGTTCGGCCTGGTGACCCTGTTCGGCCACGGCGGCACGGCGGTCGAGGTCATCTCCGACCGGGCACTCGCGCTGCCGCCGCTCAACATGGGCCTTGCCCACGACCTGATCGCGCAGACGCGGGTCTCTCGGCTGCTGCACGGCTACCGCGATCGACCACCGGCCGACCTCGACGCGATCGCGGTGACGCTGATCAAGGTCGCGCAGCTGATCGTTGACCTCGCCGAGATCGCCGAGCTCGATATCAATCCGCTGCTTGCGGACCGGGACGGCGTGATCGCGCTCGATGCGCGCATCCGGGTGGCCCGCGCGACGGCGCCCCCGGAATGTCGGCTGGCGATCCGGCCGTACCCGAAGGAGCTCGAGGACGAGATCAGGCTCACCGGTGGCCGCACTCTGCTCCTGCGGCCGATCCGGCCGGAGGACGAGCCGATGCTGATCGCGGCCTTCCACAAGCTCTCGCCAGAGGCCGTGCGCCTGCGCTTCTTCGCGCCGATCAAGGAGCTCACCCACGAGACGGCCGCCGGGCTGACCCAGATCGACTACGATCGCGAGATGGCCCTGGTGCTGGCCGACCATGACCGGCCCGGGGCCGCAGAACTCTATGCCGTCGCCCGCTTCAGCACCGACCCCGACCAGGAAAAGGCGGAGTTCGCGCTCACCGTGCGCGACGACGTCACGGGGAAGGGGTTCGGCCCTTTGCTCATGCGCCGTCTGATCGACTATGCGCGCGAACGCGGCATCGGCGAAATGTTCGGCCACGTGCTGCGCGAGAACAGCAGCATGCTGGCTATCTGCCGGTTGCTCGGCTTCGAGGAGACGGCCGATCCTGACGATCCGGCGATCAAGCTCGTCCGGCTGCGGCTGTGAGCCTCGTCTACCGCGTGGCGTGACGCTGGAGGTCTTGGCAAACGTGGCGGACAACGTTGCGGTCGCCCTCGCGGACAAGGTGGCGTTCCTTGGCGCGGCCGAGAGCCATGCTCGCGAGCGTCCCGGGAGCGTCGACACTCGCGAGACCCACATGTCCTGGGTCTTCCTGACCGACCGCTTCGCCTACAAGCTCAAGAAGCCCGTCCGCCACCCGCTGATCGATCTCCGTCCGCTCGAGGCCCGACACCGGAACTGCCTGGTGGAGGCGCGTCTCAACCGGCGCCTTGCCCCCGACGTGTACCTCGGGACCCTGCCGCTGACCTTTGCACCGCACGGCGATGGGCTCCGGATTGGCGGCGATGGCAGGGTCGTCGACTGGTTGGTCGTGATGCGGCGGCTGCCCGAGATGCTGATGCTCGATCGCGCGCTACGGACCGGCGGGCCGGAGCGGCGCGATCTCGACCGGCTGGCCCTCAGACTCGCGCAATTCTATCAGGAGCTTGCGCCTGAACCGGTTGCGCCCGATGCGCGCCGCCGATGGTACCAGAGCGAGACCGAACTTTCCTGGCAGGAGACCAGCCGCGGGGAGTTCGCTTTGGATCGAGGCCGGACTGAGCGGATCGCCGGGCGCCTCGGCAAGTTTCTGCGGGACCGGTTAGATCTCCTGCTTGCGCGTCATCAAGAAGGGCGGATCGTCGAAGGGCACGGCGATCTGCGCCCCGAGCACATCTGCCTCCAGCGCGCGCCGGTGATCATCGACTGTCTGGAATTCAGCCGAAAGCTCCGCCTCGTCGACCCGGCAGACGAGATGGCCTTCCTCGCACTCGAGTGTGCCATGCTGGGTGAGGCGGACATAGGCGCGCGGCTCCAGCGGAGCTACGAGACGATCACCGGCGATCGGCCGCCGGAGCGGCTGATTGCCTGGTACATGGCCTTTCGTGCATTTCTCCGGGCGCGGCTCTCGGCGCTCCACAGCCTCGAGCCAGGACCGCGTTCGCGAGAGGATTGGCTCGCCCAGGCGGAGCGTTATCTCGACAGGGCGCTCGGCTACACCGAAGCCCTGGCTTGAGGCAGGCCGAAGACTTTCAGGTCCTCCAGTGGCTCATCCCGATGGAGCCGCCGGATCGCCTCGGCCAGAAGCGGCGCGACGTCGAGCACGGCCAGATGCGCATCCACCGTCTGCGGCCGCAGTCGAAAGGGTGGCACCGTGTTCGTGATGACCAGCCGCTCGAAGCCGGCGCCGGCCAGGACACGCTCGGCATCGCCGGTGAACAGACCGTGGGTCACGACGGCGTAGAACGTCGTCGCGCCCTGCGCCCGACAGGCTGCGGCGGCGCCAGCCAGGGTCGTCCCTGTGCTCACGAGGTCGTCCACGATCACCACCGCGCGACCTTCGACGCCGCCGACGACCGTATCCTGGCCGCGGATCACGCCCCCGCTTCGGCGCTTCTCCAAGAAGGCCAGCGGGATAGCGGTCCCCAGCGCCGATGCGAGCGATTCTCGTAGCAGGTCGGCCCGCTTGGCGCCGCCGGCGTCCGGGGACACCACGGCCACCTCTCGATCGCGCAGGACCGGGACCAGGTGGCTGACGAACAGCGGTCGGGCCTCAAGGTGGACGGTCGGGCAGCGAAACGCGTTCTCGAACGCAGCGAGGTTGTGGACGTCGACCGCGACGACCCGATCGACCCCCACCGCCTCGATCAGCTGGGCGACGTAGCGCGTCGTGATTGGGTCGCGGGTTTGCGTGCGCCGGTCCTTGCGGGCGTAGGCCAGGTAGGGAATGACGGCGGTTACGCGCGCTACCCCGGCATCGCGGAGTGCGCCGGCGAAGAACAGCAGCCGGCACAGCTTGTCGTTCGGACTGGCGTCGGGGCCGCCGTGGAGCGACTGCACGAGGTAGACATCGCGCCCACGGACCGAAATCAGCGGTCGGGCTTTGTGCTCGCCGTCCTCGAACTGCCGCTCCTCGTGGGGCGCGAGATCGGTGCCGAGGGCGTTGGCGATGTCGGTCCCGAGATCACGGGTGGCGTCGAGCGCGAAGATCAGCATGAGCCATGGCCTCTTCGACCATCAGCCGGTATGGCCGAGGTGCGCAAGCGCGCGCCGGCACCCCGGTGCGGGTTGCACTCCGGCGCTCAGTCCCAGAGCTCTCGGAGCTCCGCCGGCAGACGGTCGATCACCTTGTAGACCTCGCCGGGATCCAGCTTGTCTCGCATCACCGCGAAGACCGAGCGTGCGGCCATGTTCGGATCGATCCCCGAGTTCGGCGGGAACTCACTGCGCAGGTGGTCGAAGAACTCGGCCCGGCTCCGCTCCTTGGTCTGGCTCGCGGCCATGCGCCAGCCCTCGTAATAGAGCCCGCGCAGCAGCATCGGCAGCTGCGCGGCAAGATGGACGGCGCTCTCGGTCCCGATCCGGTCGCGCAGCGCATGCAGCGTTCCCCGAAGCGCCAGATAGGCGAGATGGCGGTCGTCCGTGTGCAGGTGGTCCATCACCGCCTTGAGCCAGAGATTGGATTCCTGGACCGTGGTGTCGAATACCGGCAGACCGGTCGTGCTCATGGCAACGCTCCCTTTGGATAATCTTCAACGTGCTGCAGCCGGCGATCTCAGCTGCTGAAGAGCACCGGCAGGGTGGCCTCGCGCAGGACGTGCCGGGTAGCTCCGCCGAACACCAGCTCGCGCAGCCGCGCGTGTCCGTAGGCGCCCATGACCAGCAGATCTGCAGCGTGGGTCGCGGCCTGCGCCAGCAGGACCTCGCCGGCATTCCCGTCCAGCTCGTCGAGCTTGGCTGCCTGAACGGCAAGGCCATGCCGCCGGAGCATGGCGGCCGCGGCTTCAAGGGTCGTCGCGGCCTCGTCGCCGACCGCGTCCAGAATCACGCGTTTGGCTTCACGGAGCAAAGGCAGTGCATCATGGACGGCGCGCGTGGCCTCCCGCGAGCTGTTCCAGGCAACCAGCACCGTCTGGCCGAGGTCGCCGGAAAAGACGGAAGGTAGCGCCAGGACGGGGACGCCCGTGGCGGTCACGAGCTGATCGAGCACATCCGGCGCCTCGGTGGCGCCGACCTTGGCGTGCCGTGCGATGAGCAGATCCGTCGTGCGCGCGGCCTCGGCCAGGAGATCGCCCCGATCACCCTCGACCTCCTGCCAGACGGCTTTGGCCCCTTCGTCGCAGACGCTCCGGAAGATCGCCTGGACCCGCTCTGCGATCTCCCGATTCGCCTTGCGCTGCGCTTCGATCAGATCGGGACCGATATAGACCGCGGCCTCCCCATAAGCACCCGGGATGAAGGGGGGAGGCGTCACAAGCATGCCGATCAGCATGGCTTGGAAACGGTCGGCGAGACTTCGCCCGACCTGCAGGCGCCGCTCGAGCCCGCTGTCATCAGCGAGCTCGACCAGAATCGTACGGTAGGCCATGGATGACCCCTTACGTAGATGCCGAGCCAGGATCTCAGCCGTCGGAGGGCCGCGCATTGCGCTAAATCAACTCGATCGGGGGTGTCGCTCAGTGGCCACGTTCAGGACACGGCGTGGTCACCTTCGATCGGCGTTTCGCGAGAACGGAGCCACAGACAGACCATGCGAATCGCGACGGTGGTGCGGGGGCGCTTCTCTAGGCGTGAGGCGAGCGATCTCCGCCCGAGTCGCTTCCTCACTCGGAAAAGGCCCGCCCTCCAGCATGTTCCTGTCCTCAAGGAGAATCTACCATCCAGCGCCGCGAGGAGCCTTCTCGATGTATTCCGGGTGCATCTCCTTCTCCCATTCCCGCCCTCCTCCGGGCGCCAAGAGGCTCGAGATGTTTGGGCGCCTCCTGCCGGTCGCATTGTCCCAGCCGCAGGCACGGGGGCCTTGCGCTGGATCAATCAGGCCTTGAAGATTGGGGGGGCCGATAGTCGGGATCGTGGCCTACGCAGCCCTTGCCTTTGACCGAACGAATCGGCAAATTTCGGGATCGGCGGGCTTCGCGCTAAATTGATTGAATCATGGCAACTGAACGTCGGATCGACCCACCGCCCGATCACGGTCAGCGGGGCGTGGGGAGCGCAGCGATCTTGGGTAGCGCGCCACTGCCCGAGCGGGAGGCGTTGCTACGCGCGATCCTGGAGACCTCGCCCGACGGGCTGATCACGATCGACGAATACGGCACCATCCAGTCCTTCAATCCGGCCGCCGAGCGGATGTTTGGCTACGACGCGGTCGAGGTGATCGGTCGGAACGTCTCCTGTCTGATGCCCTCGCCCTATCGCGAGGGGCACGACGGCTACCTCGAGCGCTTTTTGCGCACCGGCGAGAGGCGGATCATCGGCATCGGCCGCGAGGTCCTGGGCCAGCGCAAAGACGGCACGATCTTTCCCCTCGAGCTCGCGGTTGGGGAGGTCAAGGCGGCGGGGCGGCGCCTGTTCGCCGGGTTCATAAAGGATGTGAGCGCGCGCCAGCAAAGCGAACAGCGCCTGCAGGAGCTGCAGGCGGAGCTGGTTCATGTGGCGCGCCTGAGCGCGATGGGAGAGATGGCCTCGGCCCTTGCCCATGAGCTCAATCAACCGCTCACCGCGATCATCAACTACGCGCAGACCGCGCGCGGGGTGGTCGAGCGGCGCCCGGGAGACGCCGGTAGTCTCGTGAGCCTGCTCGAGAAGACCGTGGACCAGGCAGACCGGGCGGGGCAAATCATCCGACGCCTCCGCCAGTTCATCGCCAAGGGTGAGACCGACCGGGCGCTCGAGAATATCAACATGGTGGTGGTGGAGGCGAGTGCGCTTGCCCTGGTCGGGATCAAAGGCAAAGGGATCGCGGCGCGGCGTGTGCTTGAGGAGGGACTGCCGCCGGTGCTCCTCGACAAGATCCAGATCCATCAGGTGATCACGAACCTGATCCGCAACAGCGTCGATGCCCTGGACGGCGCGAAGCTGCGAGAGATCGTCATCAGCACACGCCTCGCCGGGCAGGATTCGATCGAGATTAGGGTCGCCGACACCGGGCCGGGGCTGGCGCCGGAGGTGGCGGACCGATTGTTCCAGCCGTTCGTAACGACCAAGCCGGCCGGGCTGGGCATCGGCCTTTCGATCTGCCGATCGATCGTGGATGGACATGGTGGCAGAATCTTCGCGAGCGACAACCCGGACGGCGGCACGATCTTCCACGTGCGCCTGCCGACCGCGGAGCCGAGCGGAGACCTAGGTGGTTGAGACGACCAGCGTCGTCGTCATCGATGATGACGAGGCGGTCCTGGACTCGCTGCGAGTGCTGCTGGAGTTGGAAGGCTACAACGTCGAGACCTTCGAGCGGGCGAGCACCTTCCTGGAGCGCTTCGAAGGCAAGCGTCCTGCCTGCCTCCTCACCGATGTGCGCATGCCGGAGATGGACGGCCTCGAGTTGCTGCAGGCGTTGTCGCGGCGTGGACCTTTGCCGCCCGTGATCGTCATGACAGGGCACGGCGAGGTGCCCATGGCCGTGCAGGCGATGAAGCTCGGCGCGCGCGATTTCATCGAGAAGCGGTTCGACACGGCTGACTTGATCACAAGCATCCGCGAGTGCCTGACCGGGACCGCAAACTCGACCACGATGAGCCCTGATCGGGAGATCAGTCAGCGCCTTGAGAGGCTGACGTCGCGCGAGCGCGAGGTCCTGGTACAGCTGGTGATCGGGCGGTCGAACAAGGAGATCGCCCGGGAGCTCGCGATAAGTCCGCGCACCGTGGAGATCCACCGCGCCCGGGTGATGGAGAAGACGCGCGCGGGGAGCCTCTCACACCTCGTGCGCATGGCCTTCGTAGCGGGAATCGACCCGGACGCGCCCTGAGGTCTTTTTCGTCGGATAGGTAGAACCCCCTATACGCAGTTCATCGGATGCCCACCGTCGGCGGGATCCGTTAGGCTCGGGTGCTTCGTCCCTCTTTCGTTCGGGCGGATGCCCTTTGAGCCCCAAACGAGCAGCACCGATCGGTGCCCCGCGGTCGAGCCAAGGTCCTTTCTCGCTGGAGGGCCCGGCTATTTTCCTCATCGATGAGGATGACGCGGTGCGGGATGCCCTTGCCATGTCGCTTCGGGCCGCCGGCCATACGGTCGCGGCGTTCGGCTCGGGGCGGCAGTTTCTCGATGCCTACCAGCCCGGAAATTCGGGCTGTCTGGTGGCTGACATGGACCTTTCCGACCTAAGCGCGATGGAGGTCCTGCGCACGCTCGCCGCCTCGCATCCCGCTCTGCCGGCGATCATCACCAGCCGGCACCTGAAGCGGCGCGCGCCCGCGGGCGGGCTGCCATCCGAGCGGATCCTGTTCCTTGATAAGCCGTTCGGTATCGATGAGCTGTTGCGGCTCATCCAGAGCGCCCTGGCCGGTGCCTCCGGCGATCAATCGGGCTCATGAACGCCGCATACGGGCAATTGCGTAGGTAAACGACCGAATTACTCGACGTCAGAGCCGTCGTTAGCCTCGCTGCATCACAGCGGAAGCTTTCAGGAGGCACCTCATGTCACTGTCACAAGCTGCGCTTCACGCCCCGTCGGCTACCAGAAACGTGGCCCCGCGCACCGCTCCTGAAGTCGACGGGCTGCTCGCAATCGGCCTCACCGTTCAGGCGAGGCCTGGACAGACGATCGTGCTCGAGGAGGACCCCTGCAGTCACTGCTTCCGCGTGCTGACCGGCGCCGTGAGACTCTACAAGAGCACCGCCGACGGCCGGCGTCAGCTGATCGATTTCCTGGTTGCGGACGATTGCTTCGGCCTCTTCGGCTCCCACTACACCTATGGCGTCGAGGCGATCACGCACACCACGCTGATCAAGACGGCCCGCGCCACTCTGGCGGCGGCGGTGCGCGAGCGGCCTGCATTGGCGGATCGCCTCATCGAACTTGCGGCAACCGAACTCGCCCGCGCTCACGAGCACATGCTGCTCCTGGGTCGCAAGAACGCGCAGGAGAAGGTCGCATCGCTACTCCTCGAGCTGGCCTGCCGCATCGGCGCGGACGAAGCCAGGCCGGCCTTCCGGCTGCCGCTCTCACGACAGGAGATGGCGGACCAACTCGGCCTTACGATCGAGACCGTGAGCCGCACCATGACCCGTCTGAGAGAGGAAGGGTTCATCGCCCTCCCGACGTCTCATGACGTGGTCCTGACACGTCCCGCTCAGCTGGCCGCGGTCGCTGAAGGGACCACATAGGCTGCGAAGAACACTGCCGTACCCACATCCGGCCCAGCAAGCCGGTCTTTCTCGACCTTTGACGCGGCAGCCCATTCGAGACCTCTCGTGGTCCCTATCGTTACGCTCACGATCAACCCTGCGCTGGACGTGACGGTCTCGGTGGAAGAAGTGGTAAGCGGCCCGAAGCTCCGCTGCGGTCCGCCACGGCTCGATCCCGGAGGCGGCGGCATCAACGTCTCGCGCGTGCTCCATCGGCTGGGCGTGCCGACCGTCGCTCTGTATGCAATCGGCGGTCTCACCGGCGGCCGTCTGCGCGCCCTGGTCGACCAGGAGGGCTTCGTGCATCGGCCGATCGCGCTCTCTGGCGAGACAAGAGAGAGCTTCACCGCGCACGAGCGGAGCACGGGCAGGCAGTACCGCTTTGTCCTGCCGGGCCCCGAGCTCAGCACAAATGAATGGGAAGGCCTGCTCGAGACGACGATCGAGCTGGCGGAGAAGGCGGATTTGGTCGTCGCGAGCGGCAGCCTTCCTCCCGGCGTGCCGGACGACTTCTATGCGCGGCTCGCCGATGCCCTGGATGCGGGCGGCGTTCGCCTGATCCTCGACAGCTCGGGGCCGGGGCTGGCGGCGACTCTGGCTCGGGCGCACGTATATCTGGTCAAGCCGAACATCAACGAGATCGTGGAGCTGGCGGGCGATGAGCTGGTTTGGCCGGAGAAACAGGCCGACTGGGCAAGTGGGCTGATCGCGCAGGGCCGTAGCGACATCGTGCTCGTGACCCATGGCGCTGATGGCGCGCTCGTGGTGACGGGGGATCGGCGCGTGCGGATCAAGCCCCCGGCGATCCAGATCCAGAGCGCGGTCGGCGCCGGAGACAGCTTTACCGGGGGCCTCTGCGCTGGCCTGGTTCGCGGCGAGTCGGTGATCGAGGCCAGCACCTTAGGCATGGCTGCGGCGGCGGCGACGTTGCTCACCCCGGGTACGGAGCTCTGCTATCCCCAGGACGTCGAGCGTCTGCGCCCCCAGATCGAGATTCTTGACATTTGACGGAGCCATGCCCATCGCTTCGGCTCGAAGCGGGATGCTGCACCCTTCCCCAGGAGACCCGCGCCCTCCGCCAGATCGATCCGCATCAACGCCGCTCTGCCGCTCTTCGGTATTGTCGCATCGCTCGGCGTTCCGTGGCCGCCGGCTGGGCTCTTGTAGAATGGCACGCGTCGCACCGTTTGAAAGCCACACGCGGCGTTATGAGCGCTGGTTCGCGCAGCATGAGGCGGCGTACCAGTCCGAACTCCGTGTGCTGCGCCAACTCATGCCCGATGCCGGGCTCGCACTGGAGATCGGCGTCGGGACCGGCCGCTTTGCCGAGCCTCTGGGCGTCGCGGTCGGCATCGATCCTTCGCTCAGAATGCTGGAACACGCCCGCCAGCGCGGGATCGGAGTTGCCTGTGCCATCGCCGAGGCATTGCCATTCCGTCACGGCGTGTTCGACCATGCGCTGGTCGTCACCACGATCTGCTTCGTCGACGATGCCCGGGCGATGCTGTTGGAGGCCTGCCGCGTCCTGAAGCCGGAAGGAGCTCTGATCATCGGCTTCATCGATCGGACGAGCAGTCTGGGCCGGCACTACGAAGCTCACCGGCACGAAAGCGTGTTCTACCGCGATGCGGTGTTCTTCTCGGCAGATGAGGTCGACCGTCTGCTCTCCGAGACGGGCTTCGGGGAGCGCACGTGGCGCCAGACGCTGTCCCAGCCCCTTTCGGAGACAGTCGAGGTGGAGCCATCGCGTCCCGGCTTCGGGGATGGCGCCTTCGTCGCCGTCAAGGCGATCAAGGACGCTGGTGGGAGATCGCGACGCCCCGCCCGGCTGAGCGGGTCTGTGTTGACATAGCTCAATGTGAGGCAGTCAACGCCCGGCTAGAGGATACACTCAGGGGTGGGCGCCGTGGCAGGCACGGTGCTGGCACTTGTCCATCTACCCCCAGCTGAGGCCCCGCGACCCCTGGTTCTGAACGCGACCTGCCGAGAGAGAATTGCCCCTGTTCCTGCACCGCAGCTTCGTTCCCGGCCTTGCCATCTACTCCTACATGGTCGGTGACGAAGCCTCCGGCCGTTGCGTGGTCATCGACCCGACGCGCGATGTTGAGCCGTACATGCGCCTCGCACGCGAGCAAGGCCTGCGCATCACCGACATCCTCGAGACGCATGTGCACGCCGACTTCGTCAGCGGCGCGGTCGAGCTCAAGGCGCGGCTGCCGTACGAGGCGCGCATCCACTGCTCAGTGCTTGGCGGCGCCGAATGGACGCCACCGTACGCCGACGCGTTGATCGGTAACGACGACAAAATCAGCTTCGGAGGCCTGCGGCTGAAGGCTCTGCACACACCCGGCCACACGTTGGAGCATGTCAGCTGGGCGCTGTTCGACAAGACGCGCAGCGTCGACACTCCCTGGGTGCTGTTCACCGGTGATTTCCTGTTCGTCGGCGATGTCGGCCGTCCGGACCTCCTCGGGCCGGAAGCCCAGCAGCGACTAGCCCACGAGCTCTACCAGAGTGTCTTCGAACGAATTTCCGATCTGCCGGATTTTCTCGAGCTCTTCCCGGCCCACGGCTCGGGATCACTCTGTGGCAAGGCGATCGGTTCACGCGAGTCCTCGACCCTTGGCTTCGAGCGCCGTTTCAACGCTTCTCTACGCCAGTTGCCCGAGGCCGATTGGGTAGCGGCGCTGCTCCGCGGCATGCCGATCGCGCCGCCCTACTTTCGGCGCATGAAAAAGGTCAATTCGGAAGGGCCTCGCGTGATCGGGCCGGAGCTGCCGGGGCGCAAAAACTTCACCGCCAAGGACGTGCACGATCGGGTATGCGCAGACTGCCTGATCCTCGACGTGCGCCCCAAGGAAGCGTTCGCCGCAGCCCATGTCCCCGGCTCGATCAATATCCCGTTCGGCCCCCACCTGGCGACCTGGGCAGGCTGGGTGCTGCCCTACGAGCGCCCGATCCTGGCCGTGATCGACGATCCGGAAGAGATGACCGAGATCGCGCGTTGCCTCCTGCGGGTCGGGTTTGACCAGATCGAGGGCTACCTGGAGGGTGGCGTGGATGCCTGGGAAGGACGGGGCTACGAGCTCGCCGGTCTCGAGGCGCTCTCGGTCCACGACCTGGCGCGGCGGCTGCGAGGCGGCGATCGGCCCTTCGTCCTCGATGTACGGACCGAGCAAGAGTGGGGCGGAGGCCATATCGAAGGCGCGCACCACATCCACGGCGGCCTGCTCCAGGATCGTCTCGGCGACGTGCCGCGGGCTCGTCCGGTAGCGGTGGTCTGCGGCAGCGGGTACCGCGCCTCGATCGCGGCTTCGTTCCTGAAGCGCGCAGGGTACGAAGAGGTGAGCAACGTGATCGGCGGGATGACCGCCTGGACCAACGCAGAACTTCCCGTCTCCAGGTAGTTCGACCAGGCGCAGAACGAGAGGCTATCGCCATGCCCCTTTGGCTCGTGACGGCAAGCTGGAGCGATGACGAGGCCGAGTTCACGCAGCAGTGGGAGGTGGACGTCCCGACCGAAGACGAAGCGATCAGAGAAGTCGTCATGCTGCTGCCGAGCAAGCCGCAGCATGTCGAAGCGAAGCACCTTTCCGAGGATCTCGCGCCCGATCTCGCTCCGGGGCGGGCCAGAAAGCTGGGGTGACGAGGCCTGCGCGAGCGACAGTTCCGGGCCGGGTCGGACTCTCAACAGGGAACAGCCGATGAACGACACGCGACGCAAGGTTGGCCCGGCCACGGCCCTTCGCGAGGCCGTCGGTGTCTTCCATGACCCCGAATCCTTTCAGGAGGCGATCGACGACCTGCTCGACTCGGGCTTCGACCGCGCCGAGCTCAGCCTGCTCGCCTCCGAGCACGCGATCGAAGCGAACCTCGGTCACCGATACCGCAAGGTCGCCGAACTCGAAGACGACGCACGTGTGCCGCGCACCGCATACGTCTCGCTCGAATCCGTCGGTGACGCCGAGGGCGGGCTGATCGGCGGGCTCATGTACATCGGCGCCGTGGTCGCCGGCGGTGCCGTGGTGGCGTCCGGCGGTACCCTTGCCGGCGCATTTCTCGCCGCAGCCATGGCCGGCGGCGCCGGCGGGCTCTTCGGTTCGGCTCTTGCCAAGCTCATCGACTATCACCACGCCGACTACCTGCAGCGGCAGCTGGACAAGGGCGGGCTCTTGCTTTGGGTGCGGACGCGCGATCTCGAGCATGAGCAGCGGGCTAGGCGCATCCTGGAGCGCCATTCCGGCGAGGACGTCCACGTCCACGAGCTGTCGGCCGAGACGTATCTGGCGGCGAGCCCGCAAGCCGGCGACCTGGAGCGGGCGCTGCTCGACCCGACCGCAGTATGCAAGACGCCCGAGCAGGTCCCGCAGCGCGACGACCTCTCGCACGAACTGAAAGCAGCGATCCTTCAGCGCGCTGGGCCTACGACGCCCGCGAGCTCGAGGTCGCTGAGGACGAGGGCATGCGAGACCGCGAGCCAGATGTGCTCGATCGCGTTTTGCGGACACTTGACCAACTGAAAGCAGCTTCGAGCGTCCCTTGAGCCGACCCCGTAGGTCGGCCAGTCCTTGCAAAGGACCCGGTCGTGCACCGATACCGCGCAGGCTTGGTCATTGCCCTTCTGCTCCTCCTGGTGTCGCTCCGCTCGCCGGGAGCGGCGACGGCCCAGGAGGATATATCCCCGTGGCATGGCATCGCGAAGGACGGCAGCGTCCAGCTGCGCCTGTACGTCTTCTGGTCCGCGACCTGTCCGCACTGTCACCGGGCGCTGCGCTTCATCGGCGGTCTTGACGAGAAGCTGCCTTGGCTCGAGGTGCAGGCGCTCGAGGTCTCGGCGCCCGAGAACGCACGCCTCTATGGCAGGTTGGCCGAGCAGACCGGCACCGAGGCGCGCTACGTTCCGGCCTTCTTCTACTGCGGCCGCTCGTTCCAGGGCTACGATGACGACGCGACCACCGGCCGCTTCCTGCGGGCAGGCCTCGAGGCTTGCCATGCCGAACTGGTTGTGCAGACGGCGACGGATACGCCGCGCGCGACGGAGGATGTCACGGCCGCGCCCGGCTCGCCCCCAGTCGCTCTGCCGCTTCTTGGCCCGCTGGATCCCTCGGCTCTTTCCCTCCCCCTGCTCACTGTGGTTCTGGCCGGCCTGGATGCCTTCAATCCCTGTGCCTTCTTCGTGCTGCTGTTCCTGCTCAGCCTGATGGTTCACGCCCGGAGTCGCACGCGCATGGCGCTGGTCGGCGGCGTGTTCGTGCTGTTCTCGGGCCTGCTCTATTTCGTGTTCATGGCCGCATGGCTGAGCCTGTTCCTGATCGTGGGCTACCTGCCCTTGGTCACGGCCGCGGCAGGGCTCGTCGCGGTCTTCGTCGGGCTGGTCAACATCAAGGATTTCATCTGGTTGAAGCAGGGCCTCAGCCTGTCGATTCCGGAGCGGGCGAAGCCGGGCCTCTATCACCGGATGGGGAACCTGGTCGGCACCGGGAGCCTCCCGACCATGCTCGCCGCCACCGTGGCCCTGGCGCTCGCCGCGAACGTTTACGAGTTGCTCTGCACCGCGGGCTTTCCGCTGGTGTTCACGCGAATTCTGACGCTGGCCGAGCTCGCAGCACCCGCCTACTACGGCTACCTGGCGCTCTACAATGCGGTTTACGTGCTGCCGCTGCTGGCGATCGTGGTGATCTTCGTGGTGACGCTCGGAGCCCGCAAGCTGAAGGAGGACGAGGCGCGTATTCTCAAGCTGCTCTCCGGCACCATGATGCTGGGCCTCGGCCTGGTCCTTCTGCTGGCGCCTCAGGCGTTGACCAACCCGCTGACCGCGCTCGCGGTGATCGTGGCGGCGCTCGCCGTGACCCCGCTCGCTGTCTGGGTTGTCCGGCGCACGGACCGTTTCTTCAAAGCGGCCCCTTAGCTGGCACTGCGTTCGCCCTGTACATCAGACCTCGAAGGAGAGGTTGGTCGACGAGACTTGCTGAAACTGATTGGGATCGCCACATGCGGCGCCCCGATTGAGCAGACGCCGGTGAGCGCGATGGCAGATCGAACCCGGCACGACAGGCCGCCGCCGTCCGACGCGATCACTCTGATCCTCCCGCATCCCGGCGACCCTCAGCTGTACGAGCCCGAGGTGCGGTCGGCCAAGAAGTCGAGCTGGCCGAACGGCTGATCGGCCCGATCCCGATGCGGTGGAGCCCTCCTGCGTCTGGGGAGACGCTCTCGAGGCATTGCAGCGCATCGGGCCGGATCTGCGCTCGCTGCGGCTGCCAACGACCGGCAGCGCCGCAGGCAGCTGGGGGCATGAGGAGCCTCGCCGGGGGTTTGGGTGCCGGAACGGAGCGCGGTCGCGTTCTTGGCTATGCCGGGGCGTGGCGCTCGGATGGTGCGCCTGCGCCACAGTACGGGCGGCCCAGGTACCTTGCGGTGCTTCCGGCCAGATCGCGCTACTGCATCACATGAGTTGGGCGATCGCGCCGTCCGGGTTCTGCTATTGACCTCGATCAACGAGAGCTGTGCATGAATCTGGTAGGTGAAGCGGTGTCATAAAAGCGCATGCAAGACGTATCAGGGAGTGCACCATGCCAGCTACCTGCATCGAACACAGCGTACGAGAAGCCGCCGCCGCATTTGTCCGGCAGATCGGCAACCTTAGTGACGAGCCTGAGGTTAGGGACAGTCTGCTCAAGACGGCGGTACACGAAGTGGCCTGGCGGTTGCTCGGCGAGTTCCGTGATCACTACCGACTGGCCGAACAGCTTGCGATCATGAGCCAACTCGCGTGGTTGGGCACCGAAGCTGTCCAGGCGTCGCGGATTGCCCTTCCCGCCACCCGAATCCTCCGCACCGCGTCGGCGGGCTGGACAACGACCGAACGGTGCTGGCGCCCGGTAGCACCCGGGCATCCTCATCGAGATCGCCACAGCTCACCAACAGGACCATGGCCGAGCTGAATTGCTGATACGGCGGGGGCCACGGGCGACACAGTCTGCCCACTCCCGCACGGAAGTTGATCCAGCGCAAGGTCGCCCGGCGGATTTCGGCTCCCATTCGTCCTGACGATAGAGCGGCCGTGCCGCGCAGAGGAGTACTCCGATCATGGCCGCGAAGGAGGTAAGATTCAGTGCCGATGCGCCTGCGCGTGTTCTGCATGGGGTCGACCTGCTCGCCGATGCCGTGAAGCTGGCGCTTGGCCCCAAAGGGCGCAACGTCGTGATCGAAAGCTCCTTTGGGCCACCCCGGATTAGCAAGGACGGCGTGTCGGTGGCCCGGGAGATCGAGCTCGCCGATCGGTTCGAGAACATGGGCGCGCGGATGATGCGCGAGGTCGCCACCAAGACCAGCGAGCTCGCGGGCGACGGGACCACGACCGCGGTCGTCCTGGCCCAGGCGATCGCCCACGAAGGAATCAAGGCCGTGGTCGGCGGCATCGATCCGATGGAGCTGAAGCGCGGCATCGATCTGGCTGTGGCCGCGGCGGTCGAAGACGTCGGGCGGCGCTCCCGGAAGGTGGAGACGACCGAGGAGATCGCTCAGGTGGCAACGATCTCTGCGAACGGCGAGCGCGAGATCGGGAAGATGGTCGCCGAAGCCATGGACAAGGTCGGTCACGAGGGCGTGGTGACGGTCGAGGAAGCCAAATCGCTGGCCAGCGAGCTCGAGATCGTCGAGGGCACGCGGTTCGACCGCGGCTATCTCTCGCCCTATTTCGTGACCGATCCGGAGGAGATGGTGTGCGAGCTGGAGGAGCCGTACGTCCTGCTGTACGACAAGAAGCTCTCCGTCTTGTCGACACTTCTCCCGATCCTCGACGCGGTCGTCCAAAGTGGCCGGTCTCTTCTGATCGTCGCCGAGGATCTGGACGCCGAACCGTTGGCCGCGCTGGTGGTCAACAAGTTGCGTGGCGCACTCAAGATCGCAGCGGTCAAGGCGCCGGGCTTCGGCGATCAACGCCGAGTGACGCTGGAGGACCTAGCGGTCCTCACCGGCGGCCGTCTGATCTCTGAGGACGCCGGGGTCAAGCTCGAGAAGGTCACGCTGGACGACCTCGGCACCGCCGCTTGGGTGGCGATCACACGCGACGATACCACCATCGTCGGTGGCGCTGGCACGCACGCTGATATCGAGGCGCGTTGCAACCAGATTCGGGCGCAGATCGAGGAGGCCGCCTCCGAGAGCGAGCGGGAGAGGTTGCGGGAACGACTCGCGAAGCTCGCCAGCGGCGTAGCCATCATCAGAGTGGGAGGTGCCACCGAGACCGAGGTGAAGGAGCGGAAGGACCGCGTCGATGATGCCACACACGCGGCGCAGGCCGCGGTCGAAGAGGGTATCGTTGCCGGCGGTGGCGTGGCCCTTCTCTACGCGACGCGCGCGCTCGATCGGCTCGAACCCGCGACTCGCGACCAGCGGGTCGGCATCGACATCGTCCGCCGTGCCTCGAGCAGCCGGCCCGCGAGATCGCGCAGAACGCCGGGGTCGATGGCTCGATCGTCGTGGGCAAGCTGCTCGACCAGTCCGACACGAACTATGGCTTCGACGCCCAGATGCTCCAGTACGGAGACTTGACCAAGGCCGGGATTGTCGACCCGACCAAGGTCGTGCGTCTCGCCTTGCAGGACGCCGCCTCGATCGCCGGCTTGCTGATCTCGACCGAAGTGATGATTGCCGGGAAGCCAGAAAATGGCGCTCTTCTCTGAACGAGTCGTGGTGAATTCCAAAACCGCCGTGAAACCCCCACGACCAAGCAGCTCCCCTCAGCCTTCACTAGATGCACCTCGTCGAGGACGTGCGTCGCGAGCATGGGCATCGGGCTCTGTGGAGCACATAGCAGAATCATCTTGGCCGACGCAGCCTTGACTGGAAACGGGCGTGACGTCGGGAGCGAGAGCTCCCTTAATCAACGCGTGGCGGCGCGCCTGCGCGAGGCTGCGGAGCTGCTCGAGCAGCAGCAGGCGAATCCGTTTCGCGTGGGCGCCTATCGCCGCGCGGCCGAGACCGTGGCCGGGCTGGCCGAAGACGTCGCGACGCTTCTGGAGCGGGAAGGAATCGAAGGCCTCGATGCGCTGCCGGGCATCGGGCCCGTGCTGGCCCAGGCGATTGCGCAGATGGCCCGCACCGGCCGATGGGCGCAGCTCGAGCGACTGCGCGGTTCGGTCGCACCCGAGCAGGTGTTCCAGTCGATCCCGGGGCTCGGACCGGAGCTCGCCCGCCGGATCCACGAGCATCTGGATGTGGACACGCTGGAGGCGCTCGAGCTCGCGGCGCACGACCGCCATCTGGAGGAAGTGCCGGGTATCGGTCCCCGCCCGGCGGCAATGCTTCGGGCAACCTTGGCGGGTATGCTCGCGCGCATCCGTCCGGCTCCCCGCCTCGGGCGCGCCGTCGAGCCGGGGGTCGATCTGCTCCTCGACGTTGACCGCGAGTACCGGCGAGAAGCCGAGCCCGATGCCTTGCCGAAGATCGCGCCGCGGCGCTTCAATCCCTCGGGCGAGACCTCATTACCGATCCTGCACACCGAACGCGGCGACTGGCGTTTCACCGCTCTGTTCTCGAGCACCGCACGCGCCCATCAGCTCGGCCGCAACCACGACTGGGTCGTGATCTACTTCCACCAGGACAGCGGCCCGAGGGTCAGCGTACGGTGGTCACTGAGACGCGCGGACCGGCTGCTGGCCAGCGGATCGTCCGGGGCCGCGAGGCAGAATGCCTTGGACAGCTGGGGCCCAGCGCAGGTCCGGTGAGTGGGGATGGTAGATCAAGAAGGCGTTGCGGTTGGCTCTGCCCCGAAATGCATCGCGCAGCGAAGCAGATCGACGACCTCCTCGTCGCTCAGCTGCCGGAAATCGTCGTAGAACGAGCCGATCGCGTCGAACAGCCTCGGCGTCGCGAGACAGACGACCTCGTCGGCTTGGGCGCGCAGGCGCTCGATGGTGTCCGGCGGCGCCACGGGCGTCGCCAGCACGAGGCGCTTCGGATCGGCCCGACGAGTCGCGTGCAGCGCGGCCTCCATCGTGGCGCCGGTGGCGATTCCGTCGTCGACCACGATCGCCGTGTGTTTCTCTACTGGCGCTCGCGCCCGACCCGCGAGGTAGAGCTCGCGCCGGCGCTCGATTTCTTGGAGCTCCCGCGCGCTTTGCTCCGCGACGTAGCTCTTTGGGATCTGAAACTCCCGGAGCATCTCGTCGTTGAGGACTGTCTCGGAGCGGCTGCCGTCGACCACGGCGCCGATCGCGAGCTCGGGCTGGAACGGCGCGCCGATCTTGCGTACGAGGACGAGATCGAGCGGGGCGTCGAGCGCCCGGGCGACCTCGAACCCCACCGGCACGCCGCCCCGCGGCAGCGCCAGGACCACGGGCCGCTCGTCCTTGAAGCGGAGCAGCCGCCGCGCCAACACGCGTCCCGCCTCGCTTCGATCCGTGAACAATGCCTGGCGCAGGAACATGGCGATCAGCTCTCCTGGGGTCGGCGGGTCAGATGTCGCGTAAACCACCGTCGGGCCAGATCGATCACCTGGTCGAGGGTACCCGGTTCCTCGAACAGGTGCGTGGCGCCGGGCACGATCTCGAGGCTCTTTTCGCACGTGAGCTCGGCGAACGCCTGTTCGTTCAGCTCCAGGACGCAGACGTCGTGTCCGCCCACGATGAGCAGGGTCGGTGCCGGGACCTCCCCCAGCACCGGGCCAGCCATGTCGGGACGGCCGCCGCGAGAGACGATGGCACGAACCTCCTCCGGCAACCGCGCAGCGGCGACCAGCGCCGCGGCCGCGTCGGTGCTGGCGCCGAAGTAGCCGATCGGCAGGCTCTTCGTGTCCTCCTGTCGTCCGGCCCAGGCCGTGGCCAGCCCAAGCCGCTCCGCCAGCAGTTCGATGTCGAAGACGTTCCGGCGATCGGCGGCCTCGTCCTCGGTCAGCAGGTCGAACAGCAAGCTTGCCAGACCTGCACCCCGGAGCGCCGCCGCCACGTGGTTGTTCCGGGGGCTGAAGCGACCGCTGCCGCTACCGTGCGCGAACAGAACGATGCCCCTTGGAGGCCGGGGCACGCCCAGAATGCCGTCCAGGCCGAGCGGCGAGATGCGGACATCCGTCATGTCGCTGCGGCGATCAGGCTCGTCATGGGTATCCCCTGCGGGCTCCGGCCGTGTGCTGCGCCCGTCAGTCCCGGTCTTCGGGGGATTCCTCGCCAGCCATGAGGATGTCGTAGAGCTGGGCCACTGCACCTTTGAGGGGACGCTCCAGGTCGCCCATGACGTCGCTTTCGCCCGAGGCCCAGGCCACGGCCTCCTCGAGTTCCTCCGCGTTGGCGCCGGTCGCCAGGATGGCGGCGATCTTCGCATCATCCAGGTCACCGACGCGGCGTGAGGCTGCGCGGCCCGTGTTTCGACACCTTCATAGTCGTAACCCTGTTCGGGGCCCCAAAGGCCATTGGGGGGGACGGCATCTCACTTGTATCGCTCGACCCCGGGCCAGACTTTGATTCACGTCAAAGCGGGCATCGCGCCATCTGCGATGCTTCTCTTCCGTCAGTGCCCGACGGTGGTAGGAGAACGAGGTGAAGCACCAGGGCGAGATCCCCCGGCAGCCGCGACGCGATCGGCTGATCCGCGAGCGCGTCCACGATCCGTACAAGACCAGGCTCAAGCTGCCGGAGCCCACGGTGTGTCCGCAGTGCGGAGCCGTGTTCCACGAGGGGCGCTGGCACTGGGCGCCACGGCCTTCTCCCGCGCATGAGGAGCTCTGCCAGGCGTGTCACCGGATCAACGACCACTGTCCGGCCGGCGAGCTGACGATCACCGGCGACTTCTCCATGCGCCATAAGGACGAGATCCTGCATCTGGCGCGCCATCAGGAAGAGCAGGAAAAGTCGGAACACCCGCTGCATCGGATCATCGACATTGAGGAGCTGGACGACGCGATCGTGGTGCGGACGACCGACATCCACCTGCCACGGCGGATCGGCGCGGCGCTGCGCCACGCCTATCACGGCGAGCTGGCGTTCCACTATGAGGAGGAGGCGTATTTCATCCGGATCTGGTGGACCCGCAATGGACCTCGCATAACCTGACCTATGCCTGCGCCCCGCGGTGTCCAACGCAAAGCACGGCGCCTTACTCACCGCGCGTCATGGGGCCAGTTCGGCCCGCGTGGGCCTCATGATCAGAGACCCGGGGCAGACCGCTGCCCCAGGTGCCCTTCGATGAAGTGCCGCAGCGCCTTCTTCAGTCGGGCGGCGTGGGCCAGATTGCCGCGCCGCTCGGCAGCCCGGATGTCATCGATGAACATGTGGCTCACCAGCAGCTGGCCGTCGGGCCCGCGCATCAGATAGTGGCCGAGCTCCAGCGCGACGATCTCCGGCAGATGCTCGTGCTCGGCGATCGCGCGGATCTCCTCCTCGCTGAGCTCGCACAGCCCAAGACAGTCCTCGAACGTCAGCACCACCGTCTCCGTTAGCCTGGGTCGACCGAGTCTGGTACAGGGAACTCCGTCCGGCTCATTGACCTGGGTCAACACGCACGAACTTGTTGCCACGCGACCTTCACGCGCGGGGTCACGGCATGCGTATTCACCAGCTTAGCGCCGAAGAAGCCCTTGCCAGCCTGCACAGCGGGCAGGAGGGTATCAGCGAGGCTGAAGCAAAGCGCAGGCTGGCCGAATTCGGCCCGAACCAAGTCGAACGGGTCGAGACGACGCCTCTCCTCACCCGCCTTTTGCATCAGTTCACCCATTTCTTTGCGTTGATCCTCTGGTTCGCGGCCGCGCTCGCCCTGTTCGCCGAGATTCAGCAGCCGGGTGAGGGGATGGGTGCGCTCGCGCTCGCGATCGTCGGCGTCATCCTGATCAATGGTCTGTTCTCGTTCTGGCAGGAGTACCGAAGCGAACAGGCGCTGTCCGCGCTGCGCAATCTGCTTCCGCAGATGGTCGCGGTGGAACGCGAGGGCAACTTGCTGGAGTTGCCGGCGAACGAGCTCGTGCCGGGCGACGTCATCCGGCTGCACGAAGGTGACAGCGTCCCGGCGGACTGTCGCCTGATCGAAGCGTTCGGGGTGCAGGTCAACAGCGCGGCGATCACCGGCGAATCGCTCCCGATCGCCAGGGATGCCTCACCGAGCGAAGAGCACGACATGACGTCCAGTCCCAACGTCCTGCTCGCCGGCACCGCCTTGGTCGCGGGCAATGGACGCGCTGTGGTCTTCGCCACAGGCATGCGCACCGCACTGGGAGAAATCGCCCACCTTACGCAGACTGCCGGGGCGACATTGTCCCCGCTCCAGCGCGAGGTGGCATTCCTCACACGGGTGATCGCCGCGCTGGCGACCGGGCTCGGCGTTGTGTTCTTCGCGATCGGCTACGCGAGTGGACTGCCGCTTTGGCACACAGGCATGTTCGCGATCGGGATCATCGTCGCCAACGTGCCCGAGGGGCTGCTCCCGACCGTGACCCTGGCACTTGCCATGGCGAGCCAGCGCCTGGCGCGGAAGAACGTGCTGGTCAAGCACCTCGCCTCGGTCGAGGCGCTGGGCTCGACTACGGTGATCTGCACCGACAAGACCGGGACCTTGACCGAGAACCGGATGACGGTCGGCCGGCTCTACGTGGACGGACGGGTCTTCGACTCGGCCCAGGAAGCGCTCGCCCAGGCAGGCGAAGTCGCTCGGCACCTGTTGCTCACGGCCCTGCACTGCGAGGAGGTCGAGAGGGCGCGTGAGGGCGGCGCGATCACATTGCTCGGCGATCCGACCGAGGTCGCGCTGATCGAGATGGCGCGCGAAGCCCTGCCCGGGCAAGTGCTCCATCCGCGCGTCGACGAGGTGCCGTTCGACTCCGACCGCAAACGCCTCTCGACGCTACATCGCACGGACGAGGGGCTGCAGTTGTTCACCAAGGGCGCGCTTGCCGCGTTGCTACCCCTTTGCAGCAGCTCCGGTCAGCCGCTGCGCGCGGAGATCGCCGCACGCTGGCGGGACGCGGAAGAAGCCATGGCAAGCAACGGCCTTCGCGTCTTGGCCCTGGCATGCCGGCGCGTTCCCGAACCGTACGACCGCTCGCACCTCGAAGAGAATTTGACACTGCTCGGCCTCGTCGGGCTCGAGGACCCGTTCCGACCCGAGGTGCCGGCGGCAATCGCGAGATGCCGCTCCGCCGGCATCAAAGTCGTGATGGTCACGGGCGACCATCCGGCGACCGCGGAGGCGGTCGCCCGTCAGATCGGGCTGGTCGGCACCGCTGGCGCGCGAGTGATCACAGGTGATCGGCTGCAACGCATGTCGGCCACCCAGCTGCAGCTGGTGCTCGACGCACCCGAGGTCATCTTTGCGCGCACCCGAGTCGACCAAAAGCGCCGCATCGTCGCCGCACTTCAAGCCAAGAACCACTTGGTCGCGGTGACGGGCGACGGAGTGAACGACGCACCGGCGCTGCGCCAAGCCGACGTTGGCATCGCCATGGGCGTGGTCGGGACCGATGTCGCTCGCGAGGCAGCCGATCTCATCCTCATGGACGACAATTTCGCCAGCATCGTCGCGGGCGTCGAGGAAGGCCGCACGGTGTTCGCGAACATGCGCAAGTTCATGACCTACATTCTGGCATCGAACATTCCGGAGATCGTACCGTATCTGGCTTTCGTGCTGTTGGAGGTGCCGCTCGCCCTGACGATCATCCAGATTCTCGCGATCGACCTCGGCACCGACATGCTGCCGGCGCTCGCACTCGCCGCGGAGCGTCCCGAGCCGGCGGTGATGGACCAGCCGCCACGGCGCCGCACCGAGCGTCTGCTGAGCTGGTCCCTCCTCGTGCGGGCGTATCTGTTCCTGGGACCGATGCAGGCGATCGTGGCGATGAGTGCGTTCTTCTTCGTGCTGGGCGGGAGCGGATGGAGCTACGGCGAGGTTCTTGCGCCGGCCGACCCGGTCTATCTGCATGCGACGACCGCGTGTTTGATCGCGATCGTCGTGATGCAGATCGCGAACGTGTTCCTTTGCCGGTCGCCGAGCCTGTCAGTCTTCACGCTCGGCCCGTTCAGCAACCGCCTCATTCTTGGCGGCATCCTGGTCGAGATCGCGATCATCCTCCTGATCGTCTACACGGGGCCGGGCAATTCGCTGTTCGGGACCGCACCCGTCACAGCCGATGTGTGGCTGTTTGCCATTCCGTTCGCGTTCGCCATGCTGGTTCTTGAAGAGGCCCGCAAGTGGTTGGTGCGCAGCCGCGGCGGCTGAGGAGGACCCGTGCCGGCGGCTGAGGCGGCCTTCCGGACTGAGCCGGGCGTGCCACTGCCACTCGGCGTGCACGCACGTGGCGAGGGCTTCAACTTCGCCGTGTTCAGCCGCCACGCCACCCGACTCCAGTTGCAGCTTTTTCGTGAGCCTCAGGACGACGTGCCCTACGAGAGCATCGACCTCCACCGCAGCGGCGACATCTGGCACGTCTGGGTCGGCGGGATCGAGCCAGGTCAGCTCTATGGTTATCGCGCCCATGGCCCTTACCAGCCCGAACAGGGTCACCGCTTCAACCAGCACAAGCTCCTGCTCGATCCCTACGCCCGGGCGCTCGCCGGCACGGCGACCTGGGACTTCGACGCCGCGCGCGGGTTCGATGCCTCCTCAAGCCTCGACCTAAGCCCCTGTACGAACGACAACGCGGGCAGCATGCCGAAATGCGCGTGGTCTGGTACGATCATTTCGAGTGGCAGGGCGATGACCTGCTGCGCCGGCCCTGGACCGATACGGTCATCTACGAGACCCACGTGCGAGGGCTGACGATCCATCCGTCGTCCGGAGTGCGCGACGCGGGCACATTCCGGGGCGTCCTGGCGAAGATCCCTTACTTCAAGGAACTGGGCATCACGGCCCTCGAGCTAATGCCCGTGCAGGAGTTCAACGAGCGCGAACTCACGCGGCGGAATCCCCATACCGGCGAGCTGCTCCGCAACTATTGGGGCTACAGCACCGCCGCATTCTTCGCGCCCAAGGAGCGCTGCGCCTCCGGCACTACCCGAGGCGAGCAAATCACCGAGTTTAAGACCATGGTGCGCGAATTACACCGCGCCGAGATCGAGGTGATCCTCGATGTCGTCTTCAATCATACCGCCGAAGGCGACGAGGCCGGTCCGACCTTGAGCTTTCGCGGCTTGGACAACACCGTGTACTACATGCATGCTGGCGTCGGATCGACGGCACTACAGGAACTTCACCGGCTGCGGCAACACGCTGAACTCGGGCCACCCGGTGGTGCAGGACTATGTGCTCAGTTGCCTGCGCTACTGGGTTAGCGAGATGCATGTTGACGGCTTCCGATTCGACCTTGCCTCCGCCCTCGCCCCGAGACGCCGAGGGGGCGTCTGCTGCCCAATCCGCCCCTCCTCGAAGGCATCGCCGAAGATCCGATTCTACGCGACGTGAAGCTGATCGCTGAGGCCTGGGACGTCGGGGGTGCCTATCAGGTAGGTAGCTTTCCGGGGCTGCGGTGGTCGGAGTGGAACGCGGCGTTTCGAGACGATGTACTCCGCTTCTGGCGCGGTGACGCAGGTATGACCGGCGCGTTCGCAAGCCGGCTCGGGGGCAGCGCGGATCTCTACCAGCGGGGAGGCGAGCGTCCAATCAACAGCATCAACTACGTGACCTGCCATGATGGCTTCACGCTGAACGACCTCGTCAGCTATCGCGTCAAGAACAACTGGGCGAACGGCGAGGGCGGTCGTGACGGCTGGGATGAAAACCACAGCGAGAACTATGGAGTAGAGGGGTCGACCACTTGGCAGCCGATCGAGTCCGTGCGCCTGCGGCAGATCAAGAACATGCTGGCGACGCTCCTGCTGTCGCGCGGCGTGCCGATGGTGCTCGGCGGTGATGAGTTCCGCCGCACCCAGGGCGGCAACAACAACGCCTATTGCCAGGACAACGAGACCTCCTGGTACGATTGGAGGCTGGCCGAGACCAACGCCGACCTCGTGCGCTTCGCGCGCGAGGTCATCGCCTTCCGGCGCAGGCATCCGGCGCTGCGCGCGGACACGTTCTACGCGGTGCAAGAGGTCAGCTGGTACGGCCAGCGCGGGGAGCCGGCACGGTGGCGCACCGAAGACCGGAGCCTTGCCTGCCTCGTCGAAAGCCCTTCCGACGACTTCGCATTGTTCATGGCCTACAACGCAGCACCCCAGGAAGCGGTGTTCCATCCGCCGGCGGCTCCGAGAGAGCGAGCTTGGCGCATCGCCATCAACACTGCGCCGGCGTCGCCACAGGACGTCTTCCCGCCCGGCGCTGAACCCATCGTCGGCCAAAGCAATGCTATCTGCTTGCCGGCGCAGGCACTTGTCGTGCTCACCGCACCTCAAGAATAGCCGAAAGCTACGTCCTCACTCGTTGCACGGAGGGTTCAGCTGAGCGACCAGATCGTCCACCGTCTCCCGCCGCGCACGCTCGTCCTCCTGGCGATGCACGCCGACGCAGTCCGCCTTGTGCCGGGTGAAGCACTCGGCGTTCGGATGCTCGACGAAGTGCTCCTGGAGCCTCGGCGTCTCGCCCACGAAGAGCACCTCGTGCTCGGCCGCGCCGCTCCGTCCGGTTCGTCTGGTCACGACGTACACGGCCGCGATCGGATGAAAGTCGGCGTCGATCGGAAAGATGTCGAAGTCGTAGGCGATATAGGTATTGCCCGAGAGAGTAAGCCGTTCCCGCTCTGGCATGTCGTCCTCCCCTCTTGATCGAGGTCCCCTGCGAGGCGGCGCGCCGGCGCTCCGGGCGCACCGCCTCGAACGACCGCGGCTCGGATGCTCAGCCCTTGCCGATCGCGATCTTCTTCTCCTTGGCCTTGACCTCCGGCGGCTTGGGCACGGTCACGTTGAGCACGCCCTTGGCGAAGGTCGCCTTGACCTTGTCGGGATCCGCCTGGAACGGCAGCGCGATCGAGCGGGCAAACGATCCGTAGGACCGCTCGACCATGTGGTAGTCCTTCTTCTTCTCCTCCTTCTCCTGCTTCTTCTCGCCCTTGATCGTGAGCCGGCCGTTGCTCAACACGACCTCGACGTCCTTCTCATCGACCCCGGGCAGTTCGGCCTCGATCTTGATCTCGCTGTCGGTCTCGCTCACGTCGACCCTGGGCGCCATGCCCGCCCCGGCGGCCGCCGGCGGCCCCCAGCCGAAATCGCGCGAGAAGTCCTCGAACAGACGCTCCATGTCGCGCTGCAGCGAGCCGAACGGCTCCCAGACCTCGCGGCTCGGCAGGAGCTCGCTTCCTGCCCGACGCGAGCGCCACAATGACGGCAGTGCCATTTCCTTCCCTCCTTCTGGCAAAAGGAGCACCTCGGGTAGACGACAGCGTGTCCCTGCGCATTGCGCTAGATCAACCTTCCGGCCGGATCAGCGCGAGACCGTGCGGCTCCGGTCGTCCGGTGTGAGCGGGCGTTCGCGGGCGTTCCGGCCAGATCCGGTCATTGCAGTTGATGCTTGCCAATGACGCGAACGGTGGTCGCCTGCCAGCCCTGCTCGCTCTCCCGCTCGGCGACCTCCAGTCGGACCTGGCGGCCTGGCTCGATGTCGTCGAATCTACCCTCGATCACGCTGTTGCGGTGGAAATAGACCTCGCCCTGCGCGGTCTCGACGAACCCGAAGCCACCTTCGCGGTCGATCATCCGGACCGTGCCGTGCAGCGGCGCCTCATGCGCCTTCACCTTGCCGCCGCGCTCGCGCAAGTGGTCCTCGAGCTGACGTACCGCCGCGTTGAAAGCATCGCGAATCGCGACGTAGACGTCCTCGTGGGCGTGGTCTCTCGGCCCGGTGTGGGTCACGGCCAGCTCCTTGCCAGGCGAGTCGATCTCGATTCGGACGCGGAACAGGTTGCCTTTGTGGCGATGGCGATGATCCTTCTCCACGATCACGCGGCAACCGGTGATCCGGTCGGAGAAGCGTTCGAGTTCGGCCGCTTTCTCACGGATCCGGGCCTCGATCGCCGGTGAGGAATCCATTTGACGAAAGCGGATCTCCAGGGGTCTTTGCATGGCGTCCTCGGCAACTGGTTTTAGGTCAGATTGTGGGGCCACGCGGTCCGCGGCGCTCACTTCACGGTCAGACAGGCGCACTCGGCGCGTTGGGTCACCCTGCGCGAGACGCTGCCAAGCAGGAGCCCCGCGAGGTCGCCGATGCCCCGCCGGCCCATGACGATGAGATCGGCCTGCTCCTCGCTGGCAACGCTCAGGATCTCCTTTGCCGGATCGCCGGCTCGCGTGATCGTACGGACCGTCTGCACGCCCTTCACGTTGGCGCTCGCGCGGGCGTCGCTCATGAGGCGCTCCCCCAGGGCCCAGCGGATGCGCCCCTCGGTTTCGGCGGCCTGCTTGGCCAGGCGCTGGCTCCGGAGGTTGGCATTGGCGAGCACCTCCGGCGGTGGCGTAGCGTCAAACTCGGCCGCCACCTGCGGCTCAAACCCCACTTCCGCGATTCTGCGCTCGGCCTGAGAAATCGGCTTGTCGGGAATGACGTGCACGGCGATCAGCTCGGCATCGAACCTGCTTGCCATCTCACACGCCAAGTCCATTGCCCTCCTGGCGTGGTCGGAACCGTCGAGGGCCACCAGAACCCGCCTGATCATCGCCGGCTTCCCGCCCCTATTCGCACAGTGCAGAAGAAGCCGGCGGTCCGCGATCTCCCAAACCGGAACGGGTGAGATCCCGGGCCGAAATCGCAATACAAGTCGACCCGGCCAGTAGCAGCCGCGGCATCGCCGACCGTAAGAGATCCGACCGACCCTTCATTTGATTTGAATCAATGCAACGGCGATGAATTCAGCGCGAGAAGTGGGCAACCACGTGCTCCCGCTTGAGCACGAAACGGTTCGGATAATCGAGGAGGGGGACGGTGCTGGTCAGGGACGTGATGCAGCGGGAGGTCGCCACCGTCGGTCCGGATGCTTCGGTGGCGCTCGCGGCCTGCATGATGCGGGATCGGGATGTCGGTTGCCTGCCCGTGATCGAAGACGGGCGGCTGATCGGGATGATCACCGATCGCGATATCGTCGTGCGCGGCGTCGCCGAGGGGCTGAACGCCCATCACGCGGTCGTGCGCGAAGCGATGTCGGCGAACGCCATCACTTGCTCGCTCGAGCACACGGTCGAGCAGGCCCGCGAGCTCATGGCGACGCACCTGATCGAGCATCTGCCGGTGCTGGATCGCCGTGAGCGTCTCGCGGGGCTGGTGTCGCTTCGGGACATCACCGGGCAATTGGCGAAGTGCAGACCCCACCAGGTGACCTTCTACAAGCGAGTGACCGGCAGCGCGGGGCATGTGCGCAACGTCGAGGTGGGCAAGGTGTATCTGTCCCCTGCGATAGAGAAGGACGACGTGGTGCCTGCAGCCG
>Ga0268386_10000345_pt1 | contig 28671 bp, 27 predicted proteins | sample RVTome_15_FD_200260 | JGI IMG/M metagenome (GOLD analysis project Ga0268386, IMG submission 200260) | Soil microbial communities from uranium-contaminated site in the Upper Colorado River Basin, Wyoming, United States - RVT150D86... ... | reverse complement strand
GTGGACGGCCTCGGCGGGGGCGGGCCCCGGCGCGGGGAGGACTCCCTGCCGCTCGAGGAGGAGGGCGAGCCGGTCGAGGCCGAGCATGAAGCCCACCGCGGGGAGGGGACGGCCGAACCGCTCGAGGAGGGTGTCGTAGCGGCCGCCCCCGCCGACCTCGAAGCCGAGGCCCGGGGCGTAGGCCCGGAAGACGAGGCCGGTGTAGTAGTCGAGGCCGCGCACCTCGCCGAGGTCCACCGCCAGCCGCTCGCCGAGCCCCGCCTCCCGCAGGGCCTCGACCACCGCCCCGAGCTCGGCCACCGCGGCCGCGGCCGGGGGCGAGAAGGCGAACGCCCGGGCCGCTTCCTCCAGCACCGAGGCGTCCCCCGCCAGCTCGGTCAGGCCCAGGACCGCCCGGGCCGCCTCGGGGGCGACCCGGCTCGCCTCCAGGACCTCGCGCACGCCCCCCGCGTCCTTGTCCTCGACCCGCTCCCGCAGGGTCTCGAGGGCGGCCTCGTCGAGCCCCGAGCCCGCGAGGAGGCCGGTGAACACCCCCACGTGGCCCACCGCGAGGACCCACCCGCGGGCCCCCAGGCGGTCGAGGCATTCGGCGGCGATCGCGAGGACCTCGGCGTCGGCGCTTCTCCGGTCCCCCCCGAGGTGCTCGAGGCCCATCTGGTGGAGCTCGCTCTGCCGCCCCGCCTTGGGCGGCTCGTAGCGCAGCACCTCGCCGGAGTAGTAGAGGCGCATCGGCGCGGGCCGGTCCCGGAGCCGGCCCGCCGCCACCTTGGCGAGGAGGCTCGTGAAGTCGGGGCGGAGGGCGAGGACGCTGCCGTCCCGCCCCACGAACGAGTAGGTCTTGGGGGAGAGGGCGGGGCCCGCGAACACCTCGGCGTAGTCGTAGAGGGGGGGGATGATCTCCTCGTAGTCCCAGCCCTCGAAGACCGCGACCACCCGCTCCTCGACGAGGCGCCGGCGCCGGGCCTCGTCGCCGAGGAAGCACTGGACGCCCGGCGCGACCTGGACCAGCCGGTGCGAGGGGTTCATCGCCCTAGCTCCCCACGTAGCGCGCGTAGACCGAGCGCGCCTGGGCGGCGTCGCGCACCCCCTTCACGATCGCCCGGCCGTCCCCGAACACCACGAGGTCGGCCCCGTTCGCCCGGAGGCGGACGAGGTGGTCGTTCGCGACCACCTCGCCCACCGCGCGCAGGCGGGCGGCGAGGGCGGGGAGGTCCACCCGGGTGCCGGGGGCGGCCCGGAGCTGGACCGCGTCGCGGCCGCAGAGGACGGCCGAGGCGCCCGCGGCGGCCGCCGCGTAGTCGAAGCGGCCGGCCGTGCAGGCGGGACACGAGGGCGCCACCCCCCGCAGGTCCGCCACCTCGAAGGTGCCCGCCCACAGGTCCACGGTCAGGAGTCCCCCGAGGAGCGCCTCCGCCCGGCCGGCCAGCAGCTTGAGGGCCTCCGCGCCCTGGACCCCCGCGATCACCTGGACGATCGGGGCCACCACCCCGGCGGTGTCGCAGGTCGGGGCGGAGCCGGCGTCGGGCCGGTCGCCCATGACGCAGCGCAGGCAGGGGGTGAGGCCGGGCCGCACCGCGAGGGCGAGGCCGTAGGCGCCCACGCAGGCCCCGTAGACCCAGGGGACGGAGGCCCGGACCGAGACGTCGTTCAGGAGGTAGCGGGTCTCGAAGCTGTCGCTGCCGTCGAGGACGAGGTCGGCCCCCCGCACCAGCGCGGCGGCGTTCTCCGCCGAGAGGTCGGCCACGAGGCCGCGCACCTCGACCTCGGAGTTGAGCCGGCGGAGGCGCGCCTCGGCGGCGACGGCCTTGGGCAGGCCCTGCCGGGCGTCCTCCTCCTCGAAGAGCGACTGGCGCTGGAGGTTCGAAGCTTCGACGAAGTCGCGGTCCACCACGGTGACCGCGCCCACTCCCGCCCGGACCATCGTCTCCGCGAGGGCCGAGCCGAGGGCCCCGCAGCCGACCACGAGGACCCGGGAGGCGCCAAGCCGCCTCTGGCCGTCGGGACCGATCCCCGCGAACAGCTCCTGGCGCGAGTAGCGGCTCACCGCCGGCCCTCCCGCTCCTGGATGGCCACGAGCGCCGCCGACTTCATCGCGTCGTCGGGGGCCTCCCGGCCCGTCCAGGCCTCGAACTGCCCGGCCGCCTGGGCGAGGAGCATCTGGAGGCCGTCGATCGTCTCGCACCCCGCCCGCTCCGCGTCGCGCAGGAGCGGGGTCTCCAGGGGCTCGTAGACCATGTCGAACACGACCGTCCCCGGGCGAAGCAGGCCGGGGGCCACCGGGCTCTCGCCCGGCATCGAGGCCGAGCCCACCGGGGTGGCGTTGATGAGCACGTCCCACGTCTGCTCGCCCAGGCTCGCGAGGCCCCCGTGGGCGCAGCCGGTGTCCTTGGCTACCGCCGCCGCCTGCTCGGCCTTCCGGGCGAGCACGGTGACCCGGGCCCCCTCGTGGACGAGGGCGAGGGCGGCCGCGCGGGCCGCCCCTCCCGCCCCGAGGATCACCACGTTGCGGTCCGCGACCCTCGTCTTCTTCCGGAGGGGGACGAGGATGCCCAGGCCGTCCGTGCTCGTGCCCTCGAGGCGGCCGTCCTGGACCGTGACCGTGTTCACGCTCCCGGCCAGGGTGGCCGTCCAGTCCACCACGTCGAGGCGGGGGACGATGTCCACCTTGAACGGCCGGGTCACGCTGAACCCCGCGAGGCGGAGGGCGGGCAGGGCCTCCAGGAAGGGAGAGAGGCCCTCGGCCTGGAGCGGGACGTAGACCGCGTCGAGGTCGCAGGCCGCGAAGCCCCGGTTGTGGATCACCGGGGAGAGGCTCCAGGTCACGTCGGTGCCGAGGATCCCGTAGACCCGGGTGGACGGGGTGATCCGGCGGGCCCGGAAGCGCTCGGCCATCTCCGCCGCGGGGACCTGGCCGGGGGCGGCCTCCGCTCCCGGGGCGGCCGAGGCGAAGACGAAGGGAGCCCCGTACCGCCCCCCCAGGATCCGGCTCGCGATGCCGAGGGGCCCCATCGCGATCGGCACGAGGGGCGGGCCCCCCGCGGCGGCCCGCCGCTCCGCGAAATCGAAGAGCCGGCCGAGGTCGGCGATCGAGCGGGCGGTCACCGCGATCTTCACGATGTCGGCCCCCTGCTCGGCCATGGCCGCGTACAGGCCGTCGAGGTCCCGGGGCGTCCCCTCGAGGTCGTGGTAGGAGAGGACGAGCCCCTTGCCCGCCTTCTCGGCGATCACGTCGAGGAAGCCGCTCTTGTACTCGACGTCCACGTAGTCGAAGCCGCGGCGGGCCGCCTCCTTGAGGAGGCCCCGCCGCCCGGCCGCGTCGCGGTCGTCGTGGCGGCCCCCCTCGGAGCGGGGCCGGCAGGTGAAGAGCAGCGGGTGGGACTGGGCGCGGACGAGGGTCAGGAGGTCGAGGTCCTGGACCATGTCCCCCCGGACCTCGAACATGTCCGCGACCCCGGCGAGGTCCACCATGCGGTCGATGAGACCGGCGGTGGTCGGCTCGGTCAGGCTCACGCAGATCGCTGTCATCGCCGCCGGTAAAGCACGAAAGCCTCTCCAGGGTTCCCTGAAGAGGCCTTCCGACCGGCATCCCGCTTCCCCAGGAAACCCGCTCCGCTCCCGCGGCCGGGCCCTCGGGGCCCCGGCCGCTACGGGTGGTAGCGGTGGTGATGGAACACGGGACGCCAGCCGCACACGACCCCGCCCCTCGCGCGCCGCCGGGCCGGGATGGGACACGGGATCATGCTGAGCTGGTTCCTGGGGCCGAACTCTAAAGGAGGGCGCGCGGGCTGTCAAGCCACGAGCCGGCCGGCCGGCGCGAGGGCCTCCCGGGGGGCGCTACAATGGACCGGTGCCGTCGCTCGCCGTCCCCGGCCTCGTCCTCCTCGGCCTCGCCGTCTTCGCCGGTATGGAGGGGGTGGCCTGGCTCATGCACCGCCACCTGATGCACGGCCCGCTGTGGGTCCTCCACGAGTCCCACCACCGCCCGCGGCAGGGCCGGTTCGAGAAGAACGACCTCTTCGGCGTCTTCTTCAGCCTCCCCTCGATCGTCCTCGTCTACCTCGGCACCCACGGCCACCCGTGGGCGCTCGCGGTGGGGCTGGGCATGACCGCGTACGGTGCCGCCTACTTCGGCTTCCACGACGTGATCGTGCACCGGCGGGTGAACGTGCGCTTCCGGCCGGCCGGCCGCTACCTCCAGCGCATCGTCAAGGCCCACCTCGTCCACCACAAGACGACCACCCGGGAGGGCGCTCTCTCCTTCGGCTTCCTCTGGGCGCCGAAGGCCTACGACGGCCAGCCCTAGCGGATCGCCGGGCCGGGTCCCGGATCAGACGTCCTTGCGCCGGTAGTACGAGACGCTCCCCCGCTCGTACTGGGGGTAGTACCCGCGAATGCGGTCCACCGGGAGGATCGTCCGGGGGGTCCCGCCCGCACTGCATCATTCGCATCACGCCCCGGGGCGCGCGGGCGGCGATAGAATCCGGCCCATGAAGACAGCGGCTGTCGCAGTGCTCGTGGGGACCGCCCTCGTGCCGTCCCTCCCGGCCCAGGAGTTCACCGAGCCGGGCTCGGGGACGAAGCTCCCGGTCAAGGTCGAGGGGATGACGTTGCTCGGGGCGGGCCTCCGGACCCGGACCTTCCTCAAGGTCAAGGTGTACGCGGCCGGCCTCTACGTGGCCGACACCGCGATCGCGGGGCCCCTCGCATCCTTCAAGGGGCAGACGTCGTCGTCCGCCTTCTACGCCGAGCTGGTCCGGGGCGACTTCCCCAAGCAGGTGACGATGAAGTTCCTGCGCGACCTCGATGCCGGCCAGATCCAGGAGGCGATGCGGGACGCGCTCGCGGGGGCCGACAAGGCCCGGGTGGACGCGTTCGTGGGCTACTTCCCGGCCATCCAGTCGGGGCAGGAGTGCGTGCTGCGGTGGGCGCCCGGGGGGACGCTGGAGACCGTGATGGCGGGGGCTCCCCGGCCTCCGATCGCCGACAAGGCCTTCGCCTCGGCGGTGTTCGCGATCTGGCTCGGGGAGAAGCCCATCCAGGCCGACCTCAAGAAGGGCATGGTCTCCCGGGCGGGTGAGCTGGTCCGGTAGCCCGGGGGCAAACCGGGGCCGCCGGAGGGCAGGGGCGCGGCACCCGCGTCCCTCAGGGCCCGTCCGAAGCGAGGACCCGCCGGAGGGCCTCCACCATCGCCGGGCTCGACAGGCCGACCGCCCGGCCGGCGGCCTCCGCCTCCTCGGGCGTCCGGCCCTTCCGCGCCTCGAGCACCGCCCACACGCCCCCGACCCGGTTGGCGGACGAGCAGTGGAGGAGGACGGGAGCGGCCTCGGGGTCCTCGAGCACCTTCGCGACCGCGTCCACGTCGGCCGCGCTGAAGGTGTCGGGGGCCACCGGCACCCAGACGTAGCGCAGGCCCGAGGCGGCCACCGCGGCCTCCTCCTCCCGGGCCCCCTCCTTCTCGGTGCGCAGGTTCACCACCGTCCGGAACCCCAGCTCCTTCAGCCGGGCCAGGGTCTCCGCCGAGGGCTGCCCGGCCGTGGCGAGGCCGGGCTGCACGAGGCGGTAGTTGGGGATCGCCGCCCGGTCCATCGTCTCGGGGACCTCGGCGGGGGCGGGGACGGCGAGCAGGACGGCGAGGGCGAGCGAACGCATGGGGGCGGCCTCCCGGGCGCCTCCGGGCCGGAGGCGCGAGTCCGACGATCCTAGCCGAGATCGGGCTGGCCCGGGACGCGGCGGCCAAGCCCGGAAGCGACCGCCGGCCGCGTCCGGCGCGTCCCGGCCGGCCGCCGGGCAAACGAACCATTGACCGGCGTCTCCGCCGCCGGCAGACTGGCGGATGGGAGGGCTCCTCCGTGCGCAAGTACATCCTCATGGGCGTCCAGGGGAGCGGCAAGGGGACCCAGGCCAAGCGTCTCCAGAAGGAGCTCGACATCGTCCACATCAGCGTGGGCGACGTCTTCCGGTGGCACATCCAGAGCCACACCAAGCTGGGGGCCCGGGTCAAGCGCTTCCTCGCCGAGGGGAAGCTCGTCCCCGACGAGGTGGTGGACGAGGTCGTGAAGGCGCGCCTGGACGGCCACGACTGGAACTACGGCTTCGTCCTCGACGGCTTCCCCCGCAGCCGCGTCCAGGCCGAGTTCTTCCTGGAGGCCTACGACATCGACGCGGTAGTCGCCATCGAGCTCCCCGACTCGGTGGCGGTGGACCGCATGCTGTCCCGCCGCCTCTGCTCGGGGTGCGGGCTCGACTACAACCTGATCCAGCACCGGCCCCGGCGGGAGGACGTGTGCGACGTGTGCGGGGGGAAGCTGGTGAGCCGCCCCGACGACACCCCCGAGGCGATCGCGGGACGCATCGCCGACTACCACACCCGCACCCGGCCGATCCTCGAGCTGTTCCGGCGCAAGGAGCTGATCGTGACCGTGGACGGGACCCCGCCCCCCGAGGAGGTGCATCGCTCCCTCCGGCGGAAGCTCGGGCTCCCCGCCCCTCCCCTCGCGGCCGCCTCCCTCGCATGAGCGGCCCCCCTCCCGCCGGGCCCCCGCCCCCCGCCCCGATCTCCCTCGACCTGGAGTGGCAGGGCGACCTCGTCTTCCGCGGGGACGCCGCGGGGGTCTCCCTCGTGCTCGACAGCGGCGGCCGGGCCGGACCGAGCCCCGTCCAGGCCCTCGCCTTCGCCCTCGCCGGCTGCATGGCGATCGACGTCGTGCACATCCTCCGGAAGGGGCGTCTCGACCCGAAGGCCGTCCACGCCCGTCTCGACGCGGAGCGGAGCCCCACCGACCCCAAGCGGATCCTCGCCGCGCGCCTGCACTTCACCGTCGCCGGGGACGTGCCCCCCGACAAGGTGGAGCGGGCGATCGCGCTCTCCCGGGAGACCTACTGCTCGGTCTGGCACTCCCTGCGGGTCGAGATCGACTTCCGGACCTCGTTCGAGGTGGGCCGGCCCGACCCGCGCTGACCCGCCGCAGGGGAGCCCTTGACAGGGGCATCTCCCCGGCTACCCTCTTGCTGCCTTCCCATGACGAGCGATCCCGAGCCCGGCGCGCGCTGGTTCTACGTGGAGGACGGCCGGCGGCGGGGCCCGGTGGGCGTCCCCGAGCTGGTGGAGCTGATCCTCGGGGGCCGGATCGCGGAGGACACGCTCGTCTGGCGGTCGGGGCTGGAGGCGTGGGTCCCCGCGGAGTCCCTCGAGGAGGTCCGCCGGGAGCTCCCCCCGCCGATCCCCGGCGAGGAGGACCCGGAAGAGCGCGAGGACGCGCGGGCGGTGGCCGAGCGGCTGGCGGGGGCGGAGGAGGGCCCGGGCGCCGAGGAGGGCGAGGCCGCCGCGCCCTCTCCCGGCCCGGGCCGGCGCAAGCGCCGCCGCCATCGCCACCGGCCCGCGCGCCCCCGGCCGCGCTGGCTCGTCCCCCTCGTCGTCATGGTGGTGGTGGTGATCGTCGTCATCTGGTACCTGCTCCGGCGCATCAACGAGGTCCCCCCGGGCCAGATCATCCTCCAGGGGTCCCTCGCCGCTCCCGTGAGCCCGGGGCGGCCGGGGCGGCTTCTGGCCTGAGGCCGCCCCGGAACCACCGCGCCATCACGTAGGCCGCGGGCTTGCCCGGGATCGCGTGGGAGGGGTCGCGGAACGGCGGCTCCGCCGGGCGCTCCCACAGCCAGAAGAAGACGCCCTCCAGCCACGGGCGCTCGGCCACCGCCCGCAGGGTGGCCTCGTAGCAGCGGGCCTGGAGCCAGACGTCGGCGGGAGGGCCGTCCTCCCGCCAGGGGGCCCGCGCCGCCCCCGCGGTGGAGGCGAAGCCGGCCTCCGTCAGGAGGACCGGGCGTCCCCACCGGCGGGAGGCCTCCTCGAGCGGGGCGAGGGCGGCCGCCCAGCCGGCCTGGAGCTCCTCGACAGAGGGGACGGGCCGCTGGCTGAGGGGGAAATACGCCGATATGCCGATGGCGTCGAGGGCGTCCCAGAGCGCCACCCGGTGCCAGGTGTCGAAGTTGGCCGAGTAGGTGAGGGGGCCCGGGAAGGCGCCCCGCACCCGGGACACGAGGCGGCGCCAGTCGCCTTCCCGGCGGATGACCGTGGTGTCCAGCTCTCGTCCCACGCAGAACGCGTCCACTCCCGCTTCCCGAGCCGCCTCCGCGTAGGGGAGGATCCACGCCTCGTAGTTCCGGAACCAGCGCCGCCAGTGGGCCTCCGTCTTCATCTCGATCCGGTTGTGGTCGCCGGGCAGGTCGACCGCCCGGGCGCGGATCTCGGCGACGAGGGCGCGCCGGGCCGCCGCGTCCCCCCCGCGGAGGACGCGGCGCTCCTCGGGGGTGGGGTCGTAGCCCCGCATCTCGAGGTGCGGCTTGAGCATCACCGCCAGGCCGGCCGCGTGGGCGTTCGCCACCACCGCCGCCAGGTCCTCCCGGGGCCCCCGGCGCCGCGCCTCGGCGAACTCGGGATCGTGGCGGCCCTGCTGCAAGGGGTCCCAGGTGTGGATCGAGACCCAGGTGACGCCCAGGGACGCGAGCCGCCGGAACGACGAGGCTCCCTGGTCGCGGCCCGCTTCGCTCCACCACCAGCAGACCCCCCGCCGGAAGGAACGGGGAAGGCGGAGCGCCTCCCCGGGAGGATCGCCGAGGCCGGGCGCCTCGCCGCCCCGGGCGGTGTCTCGCGGGGAGTCGGCCCGCGCCTCGCCGGAGACGCCATCCGTCCCGGCGCCCGGGGCCCCGCCCAGGGAGGCAGCCGCCTCCCGCCGCCGCTCGATCCCGGCCATTGCCTGCTCGGCGGCGAGACGCACCTCGGGGGTGGCCCCGCTCCGGGCGGCCCGGGCGAGGGACGGCAGGGCGGTCGGCGCGCCCACCTCCTCGAGGGCGAGCGCCGCCTGGAAGGCCGCCCGGGGGTCGGCCGACTCGAGCGCTTCCCCGAGGAGGCCCTCGGCCGCGGAACGGTGCGCGGCGGGGGCCGTTCCGAGGAGCCACGCCCCGAGCATCGCGTCGTCCCCGTCGCCGCTCGCGAGGAGGACCCGGCAGGCGGCCGGGAAGCGGCGATCGTCGCGATGGGCCTCCTCCCGCACGACCTCGCGGCCGTCGGCGAGGCGCACGGTGGGACGCCTCCGCCAGCGACCCCCGGGCTCGGTCGCCGGCGCGTAGAGGCGGCGCAGCTCGGCGGCGAGGGCGGCCGTCTCGGGCTCGACCGGGGGCGCGTCCCCCGCCGGGCAGCCCGGAAGGGCGCACGCGAGGACGAGGAGGACGACCCCGTGCCTCCGGGGGCTCGTCAACGGCGGGCGCTCGGCCGGGCGGCGAGGACGAGCTCGAGGCCCACCTCCCGCCCGTCCCGCTCGACGACGACGGTCACCCGGTCGCCGGGCTCGTGCCCGGCCAGGGCGTACGTGTAGTCGTAGATGTTCCGGATCCCCCGGGGCCCGAACCGCACGAGGACGTCGCCCCGGCGCAGGCCGGCCCGCTCGGCGGGCGAGCCCGGGGAGACGCCCGTGAACGCGACCCCGGCGCCCTCCCGGCCGTAGTCGGGGATGCCCCCCACCCAGACCCGGAAGCCGCGCCCGCCGCTCGCCCCCGGCTCCATCTCCGCCGCGACCCGGGTGAACGCGATCGGGGCGGGCGCGTTCGCGACCCCGGCCACCAGCGGCTCCAGGAGGCCCACGACCTTGAGGATCCCGGAGGCGTCGACCTTGTCCGCGGTGTCGGAGGGACGGTGGTAGTCGGAGTGGTTCCCGGTGAAGACGAAGAAGACCGGGCGGCCCGCCGCGTAGAAGGGCGAGTGGTCGGAAGGGCCGTAGCCGCCCTCGTGGGGCCGGAGGACGAGGCCGGCCGCGCGGTTCGCCTCCTCGAGGAGCGGCTTCCAGGCCGGGCTCGTCCCCACGCCGTGCACGTCGAGGGTGTCCTCGCGCAGGCGGCCGATCATGTCGAGGTTGAACATGGCGGCCACCCGCTCGATGGGCAGCGGGGGGCTCTTGACGAAGTGGGAGGAGCCGAGCGTCCCCAGCTCCTCGGCCCCGAAGGCCACGAAGTAGACCGACCTCCGCAGGGGCTCCCCCCGGGCCGCGAAGCGCCGGGCCAGCTCGAGGAGCCCGGCGACTCCCGAGGCGTTGTCGTCGGCCCCGGGATGGACCTTGCCGTCGGGGGCGGGGTCGAGGGAGCCGCTCGCGCCGGTGCCCAGGTGGTCGTAGTGCGCCCCCACGACCACCGCCTCCCCCGAGCCGCCCTCGGAGGCCGGCCGGAGGCCGACCACGTTGCGGGTGGCCGACCGGCGGGGCGTGAGGTCGGCGACCGCGTCCAGCCGGGGGCCGGGCAGGGGGAGGGGCGCCGGCTTCGCCGACTCGTCGATGCGCCGCTGGCGGGCCTCGAGGGTGGTCCCCGAGCCGGCGAAGAGGGCGCCGGCCACCGCGCGGGTCACGGTGAAGGCGGGGAGGCCGGAGTCGGCCAGGGAGGCGTCGGCCCGCAGCCGCACCAGCTCGTCGGGCGCGCCCGGGGTGAGGGGACCCGTCACCACGAGCACCGCCTGGGCTCCCCGGTCGCGCGCGGTCGCGACCTTGAGCCGGAGCGGCATGAAGGCGGCCCACTTCGAGCGCGGGTCGTCGCCCCCCGGGCCGTAGCGGAGGAGCAGCACCACCCGGTCGGCGACGTCGAGGCCCTCGTAGTCGTCGTAGCCGAGGTCCCGGGCGACGATCCCGTAGCCCGCGAAGACCGCCTCCCCGGCGGCCGCCCCCGCCGAGGAGAACGCGAGGGGGCGGAAGTCGCGCCCGGCCGCGAAGGACCGGCCGGCCACGGAGAGCCGGTTGCCGGGGCCGAGGTCCACCCCGTCGATGAAGGAGAACGACTGGAACCAGGTCCCGGCGTCCCCCGCGGGGAGGAGGCCGATGCGGCCCAGCTCCGACGCGATCCAGTCGGCGGCCGCGTCCGCCCCGGGGGTGCCCGCGCGGCGCCCCCGCCACTCCTCGCCGGCGAGCCGGGCCACGTCCGTCCGCACGCGCTCGGCGGGAGGGGCGGGCCGGGTGTCGGCGAGGAGCGGCCGGCCGGAGCCGGCGAGGGCGAGGGCGAGGGAGAGCAGCAGGAGGGTCGGCCGCTTCGCGCGCACGCTCCGATGATAGGTGCGACCTCGCGCGCGGCCAAGCCGCCGGGCTCGATTTGCCGGCGCGATTGCGGTACCTTGTCTCCCGAACCATGGCCGACGAAAGCCACGCGTCGCGCGGCCCCAGCTTCCGTTGGTTCCTGGAGAGCCTGGTCGAGGGGGGCCGGCAGCTCCGGCGCGTCGCGGTGCATCCCGTCCCGTTCCGGGTCGGCCGGAAGGTCGGCCTCGAGCTGACCCTGCCCTCCGACGCGGTCTCCAAGGAGCACGCGGAGATCTACCAGGACGGCGAGGGGCTGCGGGTCCGCGACCTCCGCAGCAAGAACGGGACCTTCGTCAACCGCGACCGGGTGGACGACTCCCCCATCCGCGAGGGCGACATCATCCACTTCGCCCAGCTCGAGTTCCGGCTGGGCCGCCAGGAGCTGGAGGAGCCCGAGGAGATGGAGCCCTCGACGGTGTCCATCTCCCACATGGCCCTCCCCCAGGGCTTCATCGAGGGGACGCGCGAGCTGCCCGAGCTGCTTCGGGAGGGCATGGTGACCGCCCTCTTCCAGCCCATCGTCAGCCTGCCCGGGGGGGTGATCGCGGGCTACGAGGTCCTCGGCCGGGGCCTCCACCCCCGGCTCCCCGAGACCCCGGCCGAGCTGTTCCACATCGCGTCCGGGGTGGGGGCCGAGGCCGAGCTGTCCCGCCTCTTCCGGCGCAAGGCCCTCGAGCTGGTGGCGGGGCGCCGCGACGTGCCGACCCTCTTCCTCAACACCCATCCCGCCGAGCTGCTCGAGGAAGGCCTCCTCGCCTCCCTCGTCGAGGCCAAGAAGGTCGCTCCCCACCTGCGCCTCGCCCTGGAGATCCACGAGGGCGCCCTCGCCGACCCCGCGAGCATCGACGGCCTCCGCACCCAGCTCGCCAAGATCGGGGTGGGCCTCGCCTACGACGACTTCGGGGCCGGGCAGGCCCGCCTCCTCGAGCTGGCCGAGGTGCCTCCCCACTTCCTGAAGTTCGACATGCGCTTCATCCGGGGGATCGACCAGGCCCCGCCCTCCCGGCGCAGGCTCCTGACCTCCCTCGTCTCGGTGGCCCGCGACCTGCTCGTCTACACGGTGGCCGAGGGGGTGGAGACCGAGGCCGAAGCCGACGTCTGCTCGAAGATCGGCTTCACCCACGCCCAGGGCTACCACTTCGGCCGCCCCCGCACCGTCGACGAGCTGTAGCCTCCCGCGGCGGGCAGGCCCTCAGCTCAAGAACCCGACAGCTCCCGCAGCAGCCGGGCCCGGAAGGGGTGGTAGTCCACCTCGAGGGTGTGCCGCGGGGTCGCCATGAAGGTGCGGCGCACCTCGTCCGCCTCCTCGGCGATCCTCTCCGCCACGTCCGCGGGCAGCCGGTACCGGCCCGCGATCAGGTCGGCGACCAGGCGAGCTTGCAGCTCGGCGAGCGGCCAGACGCAGCCGATGGGCTGCAGGAGGCCGATGAAGTAGAGGCCGGGGAGCCGCGGGGGGAAGGCCCGCAGGTAGAGGGGCACCGGTCCGTTCGCGAAGTCCAGCAGCGAGGGTTCGAGGAAGGGAAAGCTGATCGCGAACCCGGTGGCGGCGATGACCACGTCGAACTCCTCGGCCCGCCCGTCCACGAAGCGCACCTCCCGGCCGTCCAGGCGGGCCACGTCGGGCCGGGGATGGACGCGGCCGTGGCGGATGGAGTAGAGCAGCTCCGAGTTGACGACGGGGTGGCTGGACAGGAAGGGATGGTCGGGCCGGGGGAGGCCGTAGCGGGCATGGTCCCCGTTGACGAGCCGGAGAAGGCCCTCGAGCAAGCGGGCCCGGAGCCGGCGGGGGACCCAGGCGAACCGCGCGTGGAGCACGTCGGAGGGGATGCCGAAGAGGAACTTGGGGACGAAGTGGTAGCCCCGCCGCAGGCTGATCGCGGTGAAGGAGGACACCCGGGCCGTCTCCACCGCGATGTCGCAGGCGGAGTTGCCTCCGCCGACGACGAGGACGCGCTGGCCACGGAAGGGGGCGGCGGACTTGAAGTCGTGGGAGTGGATCAGCCGGCCCGCGAAGGTGCCCGGCCAGGACGGCATCCTCGGGTCCCAGTGGTGGCCGTTGGCCACGAGCACGTGGTCGAAGCGCTCCTCCCCGCCGCTCCCCGGGACGACCCGCCAGCCCCCGCCCGGGGCGGGCTCCACCCTCGTGACCTCGGTCCGGAAGCGGACGCGGGGGAGGACCCCGAAGCGGCGCGCGTAGCCCTCGAAGTAGGCGAGCAGCTCGCGGTGGCCGGGGTAGTCGGGAGCGCGGGGAGGCCAGGGGTGGTCCGAGTACTCGGAGAGGGTCTTCGAGCTGATGATGTGGGTGGTCTCGAAGACGCTGGAGTGGCCGGGCTCCGGCGAGAAGGCCCAGTTGCCCCCCACCCGGTCCCCCCGCTCGAAGACGACCACGTCGGGGAGGCCGGCCTCGAGGAGGTGCTTGGCCGCGGTGATCCCCGAGGGCCCCGCCCCGACGACGCAGCAGCGGGGCGTCAAGAGCGGCGCCTCAGCTCCCGGGGACGATGGGCCAGGGCCGGCTGACGTAGTCGCTCAGGGTGAAGAGGACGAGGAGGGCCAGGAAGGCGACCCCCGACAGGAGCATGAGGGTGACGAGCCGGGGGCTGTACCTCACGTGCATGAAGTAGAGGACCACCAGGGTGGCCTTGACCACGGCGATCCCGAGGGCGATCGGGGTGTTGAGCGCCCCGAAGTCGTGCCCGGCCGCCTCCACCGTGAGCACGGTGCCCACGCAGAGGGCGAGGAACACCCCGAGGTACACCTTCACCGGGACGACGTGGGTCGCGTGGCCGGAGGCGGGCTCGGACATCAGTGGTGCCCCACGAGGTAGAGGAGGGGGAAGAGGAAGATCCAGACGATGTCCACGAAGTGCCAGTAGAGGCCGACCATCTCCACCGGGGTGTGCCAGGCCGCGTCGTACCTCCCCCGGTGGGCCCACCAGGCGAGGAGGCCGAGGATCGGGATGCCGATGATCATGTGGAGGGCGTGGAGGCCGGTCATCCCGAAGTAGAGGGAGAAGTAGACCTGGGCCTGGCGGGCGGCGTCGCCCTCCAGGTGGAGGGCCGAGGCGTCGAAGCGCTCCCCGGGGAGGAGGCAGCCCGCGGAGGGCCCGTCCCCCAGGCAGGGGCGGATCTTCTCCCCGTACTCGAAGTACTTCACCCCGAGGAAGGCGCTCCCCAGGAGGATGGTGAGGAGGAGGAAGAGCACGATCCTCCCCTTCTTCCCGAGCGCGGCCGAGTGCACGGCCATCGCCATCGTGAGGCTGCTCGCGATGAGGACGAGGGTGTTCGCGAACCCGATCCTCCAGGAGAGGTGATGGCTCCCCGCGGAGAAGGCGTCGTAGTAGAGGTGCCGGTAGACCGCGTAGGTCGCGAAGAGGCCCCCGAAGAACAGGATCTCGGTGACGAGGAACAGCCACATCCCGAGGACGGCCGACTCCTTCTGCTGGTCGAGGTCGGCGAAGTGGTGGGCGAGGGGGCCCGCGGGGGCGTGGGCGGCCTCAGACAAGCACGGCCTCCTTCTTCTCGAGGAGCTTCGGGTAGTCGTAGACCTCCTCGTCCACCACCGGCGTCTTCTCGAAGTTCGTGGTGGGCGGGGGGGAGGTCGTCTGCCACTCCAGGCCGGTGGCCGGCCAGGGGTTGGCCGAGGCGACCTTGCCGTACCGCATCGACCAGGCGAGGTACACCATCGGGATCAGGTAGCCGATCCCGAGGATGGAGGCCCCCGCCGAGGACATCACGTTCAGGACCTGGAACTCCTCGGGGTAGACGTGGTAGCGGCGGGGCATCCCCAGGTAGCCCAGGATGAACTGGGGGAAGAAGGTGAGGTTGAAGCCGAGGAAGATCACCACCGCGGAGACCCGGGCCCACCACTCGGGGTAGTGCCGGCCCGCGATCTTCGGCCACCAGTAGTGCAGCCCGCCCAGGTAGCCCATGATCGCCCCCCCCACCATGATGTAGTGGAAGTGGGCGACCACGAAGTAGGTGTCGGTCACGTGGACGTCGATGCCCAGGGTGGCCAGGAAGAGACCGGTCAGCCCGCCGATGGTGAAGAGGCCGATGAACCCGAAGGCGTAGAGCATCGGGGTCTGCCAGGACACGGATCCCCGGTAGAAGGTGGCCGTCCAGTTGAACACCTTGATCGCCGAGGGGATGGCCACGGAGAAGGACAGGGCGGAGAACACCATGGCCGCGTAGACCGCCAGCCCGGTGACGAACATGTGGTGGGCCCACACGAGGAAGCCGAGGCCGGCGATGGCGAGGGACGACATGGCGATGAAGCTGTAGCCGAAGACCCTCTTGCGGGAGAACGCGGCCACCACCTCGCTGATCACCCCCATGGAAGGCAGGATCATGATGTAGACCGCGGGGTGCGAGTAGAACCAGAAGAGGTGCTGGAAGAGGATGGGGTCGCCCCCCCGGGCGGGGTCGAAGAAGCCGAAGTGGAAGGCCCGCTCCACCGCCACCAGGAGGACGGTCACCGCGATCACCGGCGTCCCGAGGATCTGGATGACCGAGGTCGCGTAGTGGGCCCACACGAACAGGGGGAGGCGGAACCAGGTGAGGCCGGGGGCCCGCATCTTGTGGATGGTGACGATGAAGTTGAGGCCGGTGAGGATCGAGGAGAAGCCGGTCACGAAGATCCCGACCCCCGCGGTGACCACCGCGGTGTTGGAGAAGACGGTGGAGTAGGGGGCGTAGAAGGTCCAACCGGTGTCGAGGCCGCCGTTCACGAGGGCGTGGAGGGTGATGAGGGCCCCCACCACGAAGACGTACCAGGAGAGCAGGTTGATCCTCGGGAAGGCGAGGTCCTTGGCCCCGATCATCAGGGGGATCAGGAAGTTCCCCAGGGTGGCCGGGATGGAGGGGATCAGGAAGAAGAAGATCATCACCACGCCGTGGGCGGTGAAGAGCTTGTTGTAGGTCTCGGCGGTGACCAGGCTCCCGGTGGGCTCGACCAGGTTCAGGCGGATCAGCACCGCGTAGGCCCCGCCCAGGAAGAACATGAGGGTGACGGAGACGAGGTAGAGGATCGCGATCCGCTTGTGGTCGGTGGTGAAGAGCCAGGACCTCCAGCCGTAGCCGGCGTTGAGGTAGTGGACCTTCGGGAGGACGGCGGGCTCGGTGCTCATGGTCCTCAGGGCGCCCCCTTCGTGGCCGGCGCTCCCGGGGCGGCCGGGCCCGGGGCGGGCGGCACCACCGGCGCCGGGAGGGTCTGGATGTAGGCGATCAGGCTGATCACCATCTCCTCGCTCACCTGGCCCTGGTAGGTCGGCATCACCGGCTGGTAGCCGGCCGCCACCTTGGCCGCCGGGTTCAGGATCGACTCGCGCATGTAGGCGGCGTCCGCGACCACCGTCTCCCCGGTCGCGAGCTGGACCGGCTTGCCGAAGATGCCGTGGAGGAGGGGACCCCGGCCCAGGCTGTCGATCCGGTGGCAGGTGGCGCAGTTCAGCTCCACGAAGAGCCGCTCCCCCACCTTCACCGGGGTCTCGGGCGGGGGACCGCCCCCCAGCCAGGTCTGGTAGTCGTCGGGCTCCATCACGACCACCCGGCCGATCATGGTCGCGTGCTCGGTGCCGCAGTACTCCGCGCAGAAGATGTGGTAGGTGCCCGTCTTCGTCGCCTCGAACCAGGCGAAGTTGTAGCGCCCGGGGACCGCGTCCTTCTTGATCCGGAAGGCGGGGATGAAGAAGCTGTGGATCGTGTCCTCGGAGGTGATCGTGAGCTTGACCGGCCGCCCCACCGGGACGTGCAGCTCGTTGATCTCCCGCTGGCCGGTGGGGTGCTGGAGCTTCCACATCCAGCGCTTGCCCACCACCGACACGCTCATCGCGTCGTCGGGGGGGCGGTTCATGTGGAAGAAGACCCGGGCCCCCCAACCGAACATGACGACCACGATGCCGAGGGGGATGAAGGTCCAGACGAGCTCGAGGGCGAGCGAGCCGTGGATCTCCGCCGGGCGGTCGTGGGGGGAGCGCCGCCGGAACCGGATCGCGAAGTAGACGACCCCGGCCGCGATCAGGACCGAGAAGAAGACGGTGACCGCCACGAGGAAGAAGTAGAGGGCGTCCACCTCGGCGGCGATCGTCGAGGCCTGGGGAGGGAAGAGGGGGACGGCCGGGGAGTCCATGGTCTAGACGGGGCGGCCCAGGGGGCCCCGGGTGGCCCTCTCCCGGCGCCGCATGAGGTAGATGAACCCGCCGAGGGCGACGACGGTGAGGACGCTCAAGAGCCGCACCACGTTGAGGATCGAGGCGCTGTAGCGTCCGGTGAGGGGGTTGTACTGGAAGCAGTAGAGGAGGAACGCGTCCACCGGCCCCCCGATCTTCCCCTCCCCCGACTCCACGAGGGCGAGGCGGAGGTCCCGGGGCGCGTACTCGATTCCGAAGAGGTAGCGCGAGACCAGGCCGGAGGGGGTGAGGACCACGAGGCCCGCCGGGTGGGCGAACTGCTTCGTCTCCTCGTCCCAGGCGTAGCGGAAGCCGACCGCCCGGGTGACCCGGTCGATCTCCGCGCGCTCGCCGGTCAGGAAGTGCCAGCCCGCCTCCGCCTCCGGCCGGGCGTAGCGGGCCAGGTACGCCCGCTTCTTGGCCGCGGCGAGACCGGGGGTCTCCCGGGGGTCGAAGCTGATCGTGACCAGCTCGAAGTCCCGGCCGGGAGTGGAGGACACGACCCCGAGGGCGCTCACCAGGCCGTTGAGGCTGACCGTGCACAGCATCGGGCAGTCGAAGTACACGAGGTTCAGGACCACCGGCCGCCGGCCGAAGAAATCGCCCAGGCGCACCGCGCGTCCCGCCTCGTCGCGGAAGACCGCGTCCAGGGGGGCGGCGTCGCCCAGCTTCTGGTCGAAGCCGATCTCCCGGAGGATCCCCGGGCGCTCGCCCGCGGGGAGCACGGGCTGGCCCGGGCTCAGGGGGGTGGTGAGGAGGAGCGAGAGGACGAGGGGGCTCACCGGGACCCTCCCGGGTCGCCCGGCGGGGGGGGCGGCGGGGGAGGCAGGAAGCTCGGGAGGCCCTGCTCGGCCACGATCCGCATCGCCTCCTCGAGCGGGATCTGCACCCGGCCGGCGTCCTTGTCCACCCAGCCGTAGCTCGCGAGGAGCGCGTCCTCGTGGGCCCGGAGGGTGGCGAGGTCCAGGGCGGGCGAGGCCTGGAGGAGGGGCGGGGGGGGGCCCATCCGCGCGGGGTCGGCCCGCATCACCGGGGGCGGGGGCTGGCGGGCCGCCTCCTGGCCGAGGAAGACGAAGTAGAGCCGCCAGAGCACGAACACGATCCCCACCGTGATCGCGACGATCCAGAAGAGGAACTTGAGGAGCGAGGTCGCGTCGACGTCCTCCTTCTCGAACCGGACGTCGGGGTTGGCGTGGGGCGGGTGCTCGGCCATCGTCAGTGGGCGGAGGCCTCGGCGGGCGACTCGAGGAGCTCGGCCATCTCGGGCTCGCCGACGGGGAGGATGGGCCGGCGACGGAGCTGGCCCAGGAAGAAGTAGAGCCAGGCCGCCCCGAGGCCGACCGGCGCGACCACGTCGAGCCAGTGCAGCCTGAACGGGACCGGCTCGTGCCCGTGCCCGACCAGGTCGGGACCGAGGAGCCAGAAGAGGTCGAGCAGCCGGACGAGGAGCATTCCCCCCGCGACCGCTCCCAGGAGGGACGGGTTCCGCTTCAGGTCCCGGGAGAGGAGGAGGAAGAAGGGGATCACGAAGTGGAGGAGCAGGAGGAGGAAGGCCGCGTGCTGCCAGCCCCCCTGGAGGCGGTGGAGGTAGAACGGGGTCTCCTCGGCCACGTTGCCCGACCAGATGATGAGGAACTGGGAGAGGTTCATGTAGGCCCACAGCATCGTGAAGGCGAGCATGAGCTTGCCGAGGTCCTGGACGGTGCCGGGCCGGATCGCGTCGGAGATCGGCCGCTCCCCCGCGAGGAGGGCGACGAGGACGATGGCGAAGGCGAGGGCGGAGAGCACCTGCCCCACCATGAAGAGGACCCCGTAGATCGTGGAGAACCAGTGGGGGGCGAGGGACATCCCCCAGTCCACCGCGGAGAAGGTGACGGTGAGCCCCATCACGAGGAGGCCCCCTCCCGAGAGGCCCCGCAGGCGCCGGGAGACCCGCCGGTCCTCCCCGGCGTCCAGCTCCCGCGACCACGAGTTGAGGAAGTGGGCGAGGAGGATCCAGGCGGCGAAGTAGAAGGCGGCCCGGCCGAGGAAGAACGGGACGTTGAGGTAGGCCGCCTTCGCCTGGAGCACCGGGTCGGCCGCCACCACCTCCGGCCTCGCCCAGGGGTAGAGGCTGCCCACACCGAAGACGACCGGGAGGAAGAGGAGGGCGAGCACCGGGAAGGTGCGGGTCCCCGCCTCGAGGAACCGGCGGATGAAGAGCCCCCACATGCCGCCGGTGAGGTGGCTGAGCAGGGCGATCGACAGGCAGCCCAACGCCACTCCCACCCAGAAGACGTAGGCGAAGAGGTAGGAGCGGAAGAACTGGGCGGGGTCGAGGAGGAAACCCGCCGCGAGGAGGAGGACGGCGCCCGCGGCCACGGGGAGGGACCTCCGCTCGAGGCGGGCGACCGAGGCCGGCATTGGGACGGAAAGAGTGCTCATGACTCGGTCAACGGCTTTCCGGGGAGGGCGCCGCTCCCGCGGGCGGCGCGCCCTCCCCGGTGCCGCCATCCCCGGCGGCGACGGCCTCCAAGGCGGCCCGCTGCTCCTCCGGGACCATCTCGAGGGGGGCGTACTGGCTGAGCTGCAGGGCGCGCATGTAGGCGGCGATGGCCCAGCGGTCCTCCACCGTCACCTGGGCCGAGTAGTCGGACATGGCCCCGAAGCCGTTGGTCATGACGTCGAAGAGGTAGCCCACCGGCATGATCCGCAAGCGGAGGATGTGGAACGAGGACGGCCGCTTGAAGCCCCGCTGCACGATCATCCCGTTGCCCGCCCCGGTGCGCCCGTGGCAGGGGGCGCAGAAGGCCTCGAACTGGCTCCGGCCCCGGGCGAGCAGCCCCGGGGTCAGGGGGACGGGGAGGGCGGCGGCGAGGACCCCGTTCTCGTGCTTGCCCGTGAAGAAGAGCGCGTCCTCCCGGAGCGACCCCCGGGCCACCGTCCCCGCCACGAACGGCCGGGCCGAGCGGCCGTCCGCGAAGAACTCGCTCGGGCGGAGCGGCTTCACCTTGGGCTGGTCGTGCATGTCCTGCCGGCACCCGGCCGCGACGAGGACGAGCATCAGCAGGCCCGCCGCGTGACCAAAAAGTGCCCAGGGCGCCCTCTCGAGGCCGCGTTGCCGCATCCTCCGCGTCCTCTGCGCTCTCTGCGTCCTCTGCGTTGAAAGAGCCCATCCCCGGCCCCTCAATGCTCGACCTCCTGGACGTCGCTCGCCCCGAGGCCCGCGAGGAACTTCGCGGTCCCCGCCCGGTCGAACCTGGGGTCCTCGGCCTCGATGCAGAGGAAGAACTTGTCGCGACTGGCGAGGGCGAAGCCGGGGACGTTGAAGACCGGGTGGTAGGGCTCGGGGAGGCCGTTCAGGGCGAGCATCCCGAGCACGGCCGCTCCCGCCGCGAAGAGGATCGTGGTCTCGAAGGCGGGGACGATGAAGGCGGGCCAGGAGTTGAGGGGACGCCCCCCCACGTTGAGCGGGTACTCGATCACGGAGGCCCAGTACTGGAGCGCCCACCCCGCGAGGCCCCCCACGATCCCCCCGGCGAGGACGAGGCGGGGGAGGCGGGACCGCTCGATGTGGAGGGCCTCGATCAGCTCCTCGATCGGGTAGGGCGAGTAGGCGTCCACCTTCGTGTAGCCCGCCTCCCGCACCCGGTGGGCGGCGTCCACCACCCCACCCGGGGTGTGGAACTCCGCGAGGAGGCCGTAGATCTCGGTCCGCCTTCTCACCCCTTCTCCTCCTTGAACTCGGCCTCGGGGAGGATCGTCCGCATCTCGTACATCGAGATCGCGGGGAGGAAGCGGATGAAGAGGAAGAAGAGGGTGAGGAAGAGGCCGATCGTGCCGACGAAGGAGGCCCAGTCGAAGGCGGTCCCCCGGTAGGCCCCCCAGGACGACGGGAGGAAGTCGCGGTAGAGGCTGGTCACGATGATCACGAACCGCTCGAGCCACATCCCCGCGCTCACCACCAGCGACACCGCGAACAGGTAGGCGGGCTTCGTGCGGAGGTTCTTCACCCAGAGGGTGTTGATCACGAGGACGTTGCAGAGGATGAGGAGCCAGTAGCTCCAGCCGTAGGGGCCGAAGGCCCGGTTCCACATCATGAAGCGCTCGTAGGGGTTCCCGCTGTACCAGGCCATGAACGCCTCCATCGTGTAGCCGTAGCCCACGACGAGGCCGGTGGCGAGCATGACCTTGGCCATGTTCTCGAGGTGGCGCAGGGTGATGAAGGGCTCGAGCCCGTAGGCCTTGCGGAGGGGGATCGCGATGGTGAGGACCATGGCGAAGCCCGCGTAGATCGCCCCCGCGACGAAGTAGGGGGGGAAGATCGTGGCGTGCCACCCGGGGAGCTGGCCCACCGCGAAGTCGAAGCTCACCACGGTGTGGACGCTCACCACGAGGGGGGTGGCGAGGGCGGCGAGGAGGAGGGAGGCGGTCTCGTAGTTGTTCCAGTGGCGGGCCGATCCCCGCCAGCCCATCGCCCCCATCCCGTAGACGATCCTCCAGAACTTCGACGTCGTGCGGTCGCGGAGGGTGGCGAGGTCGGGGATGAGGCCCACGAACCAGAAGAGCGCGGAGACGGTGGCGTAGGTCGAGACCGCGAACACGTCCCAGACGAGCGGGCTCCGGAAGTTGGGCCAGAGGCCCATCGTGTTCGGGTAGGGCAGCAGCCAGTAGAAGCCTACCCACGGCCGGCCCATGTGGAAGATCGGGTAGAAGGCCGCGCAGGCCACCGCGAAGAGGGTCATCGCCTCCGCGAAGCGGTTGATCGAGGTCCGCCACTCCTGGCGAAGCAGGAGGAGGATCGCCGAGATGAGGGTCCCCGCGTGGCCGATGCCGATCCACCAGACGAAGTTGATGATGTCGAAGCCCCATCCCACCGGTACGTTGGGGCCCCACACCCCGATCCCCTGGAAGAGCAGGAAGGCCATGCTGAGGAGCAGGAGCTGGAGGAGGGCGAAGCCGGCCGCGAAGCCGAGCCACCAGCCGCGGGGGGCCCTCCGCTGGAGGACCATCGAGCTGATCTTGTCGGTGACGGAGCCGAAGGTCTGGCCGGGGCCGACGATCGGCGGCTCGGCGGGGTGGGCGCTAGCCATGGCCCTCTCCCCCCCGCCCGGGCATCGCCGGGTTCGGGTTCTTGACCGCGGCGAGGTAGGTGGTGCGGGGGCGGGTCTGCAGCTCGGTGAGGAGGCCGTAGTTGCGGGGGCTCGCCTTGAGCCTCGAGACCCGGCTCTCCGGGTCGTTCACGTCGCCGAAGACGATGGCCTCGGCCGGGCAGGCCTGCTGGCAGGCGGTCCGGATGTCCCCGTCCGCGAGGGCCCGCCCCTCGTTCTTCGCGTCGATCCGGGCCCGGCTGATGCGCTGCACGCAGTAGGTGCACTTCTCCATCACCCCCCGGCTGCGCACGGTCACGTCGGGGTTGCGCATCATCTTGAATGTGGGAGTGGTCCAGTCCTGGTAGAGGAAGAAGTTGAACCGCCGCACCTTGTAGGGGCAGTTGTTCGAGCAGTACCGGGTCCCCACGCAGCGGTTGTAGACCATGTCGTTGAGCCCCTCCTCGCTGTGGACGGTGGCGGCCACCGGGCACACCACCTCGCAGGGGGCGTTCTCGCAGTGCATGCAGACGACGGGCTGGTGGAAGGTGTCGGGGCTCTCCGGGGGTCCCTCGTAGTACCGGTCCACCCGTATCCAGTGCATCTCCCGGCCGCGGGAGACCTGGTCCTTGCCGACCACCGGGACGTTGTTCTCGCTCGTGCAGGCGGTGACGCAGGCGTTGCAGCCTACGCAGGAGTTGAGGTCGATCGTCATCCCCCAGGCGTGCCCCTCGTAGGCGTGGGGGGGGTAGAGGGAGAGGCCGGGGGCGGGGTCGTGCCCCATGCGCCGGAAGACCTCGGGCTCGCCGCGGAACTCCTCGAGGGTCGCCGAGCGGACCAGGTGGCGCCGCTCCGCTTCCGCGTGGGCCCGCTGGTCGATCGTCCAGTGGTCCTGGGTGCAGGCGAGCTTCGTGGTCTCCCCCGTCCGGACGATCTCCGCCCCCGCCCCGAACCAGGGGGCCTCGCTCGTGCGGAGCCCGAAGGCGTCGAAGCCGACCCCGGTCCCCACGCGCCCCGCCCGGGTGCGGCCCTGGCCGAGGTGCACGGTCACCGCCTCGTCGGGGTGGCCGGGGAGGACCCAGACCGGGGCGCGCACGCTGCGGCCCTGGTACCGGAGCTCGACCACCTCGGTGACGTGGCCGGAGGCGGTCATCTCGATGGAGAAGCCCAGCCGCCGGGCGGTGCCCGGGCTGACGATCGCCGCGTTGTCCCAGGTCAGCTTCGTGAGGGGCCGGGGCGTCTCCTGGAGCCAGCCGTTGTTGGCGAAGCGGCCGTCCCAGGTCCCGGGATCGGGCCGGAAGACGATCTCGAGCCCTTGCCCCGCCGGACGGGGAGCCGCCTTCATCCAGTCCCCGGGCGCCACCGCGACCGCCTTCGCGGGAAGCGCGGTGTCGGGGACGACCCCGTCGTGGACCGCCCGCTTCCACGCCTTCTCGAAGTCGGAGCCGAGGTGCTCCTTCCACCGCTCGCGCACGAGGTCGTAGCTCTTGGCCTCCGGCCGGTGCACGAAGCCGGCGAGCAGCTCGTGCACGGACACCGCCCCCCCGTAGAGGGGGGCGATCAGCGGCTGCTGGACGGTGGCGGTGCCGTCGGCCGCCCGGGCGTCGCTCCACGACTCGAGGGGGTGCGTCTCCGGGACGTGCCAGTGGCAGCGCGCGGCCGTCTCGTCCTCGTAGAGCCCGAGGTGGATGCGCAGGGGGACCCGGTCGAGGGCCTTGGCGATCTCGAGGTCGGCGGGAGCCACGTAGGCCAGGTTGACGCCGAGCACGACGAGGACCTCGACCTCGCCCGCGACCATCTCCGCGGTGAGGGCCCGGAGGGCGGCCGTCTGGTCCTGCCCGTTGGCCTCCACCACCTCCGTGTAGACCACGGTCGTGCCCACCGCCCCCAGCTTCTCGTTCATCGCGTGGGCGAGGGCGTGGACGGCCGGGGGCTGGCCCTCCCCCGCGATCACGAGGGCCCGGGGACCCGCCGCCCGGAGGTCCCCGGCGAGCGGCCCCACCCAGTCGGCGTGGTCGCGAGCGGCCCCCTCCACGGGCAGCCCCAGGCCGGCCGCCACCGCGCGGGCGAAGCCCTCGATCGCCGAGCTGCGGAGGGAGAGGCGGTGGTCGGCCACCGCCCCGGTCAGGGAGGGGGAGCCCTCCACCACGTACAGCCGGTTGAGGGCGGGCGCCGCGTCGCTCAGCTTGCGGCGGCGGGCGTACTCGCGGACGAGCCGCAGGCTCGCCGGCCCGCCGCCCACGAAGTCGGCCTCCAGGCTCAGGACCACGTCGGCGGCCTCGAAGCGGGGGTGGGCCTCCACCGCCTCCCCGAAGGCGAGGACCGCGCCCGCCCTCGAGTTGTCCCGGCCCGCCGCCTCGTAGCTCGTCCACTTCGCCCCGGGGAGCTCGGCGAGGACGGCCTGCATCTGCGCGGCGAGGGTGGGGGAGGTGACGGTCCCGGTGAGGATGCGGAGGCCGGCCCCCTGCCGGGCCGCCTGCTGGGCGAGGGCATCGGAGAGGGCGGCCCGGAACTGGGCCCACGTCCGGACCTCCCCGTAGTACCGGACCGTCTGCGAGCGGTCCGGGTCGTAGAGGCCGAGGACGGCCGCCTGGCCGAAGACGTCGGTGGCCCCGAGGGAGGCCGGGTGCTCCGGGTTCCCCTCGATCTTGGTCGGCCGGCCCTCGTGGCTCTCCACGAGCACGCCCCGGGCGAAGCCGTCGTGGGAGACCGCGGTGGCGAAGAAGAGCGGCCGTCCGGGCACCAGCCCCTCCGGCTGCTTCACGTAGGGGTGGATGGTCTCGGGGGGCTGGCGGGTGCAGCCGGTGAGGCCGGCGAGGGCGAGGGAGGCGCCCATCAGGGAGAGGAACTCCCGCCGGCCCTTGGGGTCGTCGAAGGTGGAGGCCTGCTCGGGGAACTCGCGGTGGAGGAACTCGAGGAAGCCCGGGCTGTCCGCGATCTCCTCGAGGCTCTTCCAGTAGCGGCGGCCGGTCGCGCCGGCGAGCCGCCGGGTGACGCCCGCGAGCTCCACGGGGACGGCGGGGATGGTGTCGTGGCTCATCGGTGGCAGGTGGAGCAGGTGACCTGGGTCTCGATCCCGTACTCCTCGACGAGCCTCCGGCCCAGCGCGAGCTGGTCGGCGGGAGGCTCGTAGGCGACGTTGTAGACCTCCGACTTCGGCCGCACGTACTCCTCGGGCCGGCGGTGGCACTCCAGGCACCACTCCATCTGGAGCGACTTCTCCTGCCAGGTGAGGGGCATCAGGTCCACCCGCCCGTGGCAGGTGGAGCAGCCCACCCCCTTGTTCACGTGGGCGCTGTGGTCGAAGTAGGCGAAGTCGGGGAGGTCGTGGACCTTGATCCACTCGAGGGAGGCGTCGGTGCGAAGGCTCGCCCGCACCGGCTCGAGCATCGGGCTCTGGGCCCAGATCTGGGAGTGGCAGTTCATGCAGGTCTTGGTCGGGGGGATGCCGGCCACCGCCGAGCGCTCCACCGAGGTGTGGCAGTAGCGGCAGTCCACCCCGAGGCCGCCCACGTGGTGGGCGTGGCTGAAGGGGACCGGCTGGGACCGCGCCTCGTGGGCCCGGGTGACGTAGGAGGAGCGGTTCACCTCGAGGGTGATCCAGAGGGCCCCCCCCGCGATGAACACCGCCCCGAAGATGCTGACCTTCGAGAGGGTGTTCGTGCTGTGGTGGAAGATCTGTGGCATTCGGTCGCTGCGCGCGAAGGACCTTCCCGGGCCGGAGCGGAGTCTGCCCGCCCACGTCCTCCCGACGCCTGAGCCACGGGGAGTGCGGCCAAGCCTACGACAGCTTTCTCCGGCGCGTCAACCATCGCGGACCGAGCAGACCGAGCAGGCGCCGAAGTCCACGACGAGGCCGGCGAGGCTCGGCTCGTTCGCGGTGGCCTCGCCCCGGCTGGACCCACGGCCTCCCGTCCTGGTAACGTCACCGGATGATCGAAGCCGGGGCTCGCGGGCGGCCGGCCGGGCTCTTCCTCCTCGCGGCCCTCGCGGGGTCCGGGGCCACCGCCGCGGACTGGCCGCAGTGGCGCGGCCCGCGCGCCGACGGGACGAGCCCCGAGGCGGCGGTCACCGAGTGGGGGCCCGATCGGAGCCGCCTCTGGACGGTGGAGGTGCCCGGCGAGGGACACTCCTCCCCGATCGTCTCGGGCTCGAGCGTCTTCCTCACCAGCGCCCTCGGGGACGGCCGCGAGCGGGCGCTCGTCCGGCTCGACGCGCGGACGGGGCGCGTCCTCTGGAGCGAGGTGGTCGTCCGGAGCGAGGACAGGGAGTCGCTCCACCCCGAGAACAACTACGCCTCCTCCACCCCCGCCACCGACGGCCGGGCGGTCTACACGTCGTTCTACGCGAACGGCCGCGCCCACCTCGCGGCGACCGCGTTCGACGGCCGGCGGCTCTGGGAAGCCTCCCCGGTCCGCTACCGGGCCGAGCACGGCTACCACCACGACCCCCTCCTCCTCGACGGCCTGCTCGTCCTGAGCTTCGACCAGCTCGACGAGGCGGCGGTGGTGGGGATCGACGCCGGCACCGGCAAGACCCGCTGGACGGTCCCGCTGGGGACCGAGTCCTGCTCGAACGCGGCCCCCCTGCCCGTGGAGGCGGGAGGCCGGCGGCTCGTGGTCACCGTGGGCAACGACGTCACCCGCGGGATCGATCCCGCCACCGGCCGGGTGGTCTGGCGGACCCGGGGGCCGACCGACTACGTCGTGGCGAGTCCCGCCTTCGGGGCGGGCGTGCTGTTCGTCAACGGGGGATACCCGGACCGGCGGAGCCTCGGCCTCCGGGTCGACCTCGCGGGCGACGTGACCGGGTCCGCCGTCCTCTGGGAGAGCCGGCAGGGGACCACCTACGTCCCCTCCCCGGTCTACCACGACGGCCACTTCTACGCGGTCGCCGACGGCGGCGTCGCCACCTGCTGGGAGGCGAAGACCGGCCGGGTGCGCTGGCAGGACCGGCTCCCCGGGCGCTTCCGGGCCTCGCTCGTCCTCGCGGGGGGGCACCTCTACGCCACGAACGACCAGGGCACGACCGTGGTCTTCCGGGCCGACCCCGGCTCCCTCCAGGAGGTCGCCCGCAACGACCTCTCCGAGCCCGTCTACGCCACCCCCGCGGTCGCGGGAGGCCGGGTCTACGTCCGCACCCGCTCGCGTCTCCACGCGCTCGGCGCGCGCTAGGCCGGGCGGGGACGCCGGGCCGGTCAGGTCCCGAAGAGCCGGTCCCCGAAGTCGCCGAGGCCGGGCAGGATGAACTTGCGGTCGTTCAGCCCGCGGTCCACCGCCGCGGTGTAGATCGCCGCGTCCGGCGCAGCCGCCGCGAGGTGGGCCACCCCCTCGGGGGCGGCCACGATGCACAGCAGGCGGATCTGCCGCGCCCCCAGGCCGGTGAGCCCGTCGATCGCGAGGGCGGCCGACCCGCCGGTGGCGAGCATGGGGTCGAGGAGGAAGACCACCGCGTCGGCGAGCCGCTTCGGGACCTTCTCGTAGTAGCGGCGGGCGACCGCGGTCTCCTCGTTCCGCTCGAGGCCGAAATAGCCCACCTCGGCCCCCGGCACCAGCTCGAGGAACGCGTCGAGCATCCCGAGCCCCGCCCGCAGCACGGGCACCGCGACCACCCGAGCGGCGAGGCGCCGGGCGGGGGTCGTCTCGAGGGGCGTCTCCACGGTCACCTCGGCGGTGGGCAGGTCCCGACTCGCCTCGGCGACGAGGAGGAGGCTCAACCGGCGGGCCAGCCGGCGGAAGTCGGCGGACGGCGTCCCCCGGTCCCGCAGGGCGGCCAGCACGTCGTCGAGGAGGGGGTGGGACACCACGTGCAGCGGCATGGCGGCGCGCAGGATATCACGGGCCGCCGATGCTATACTGCGCGGCCAGAAGATGCGTCTCAGCCCGGACGAGATCCAGTTCATCTCCCGCAAGATCATCAAGACCCTGCTGGGCGAGGGCAAGCTGGAGGTCGACGACGAGGGCCGGGTGACCGAGGCGGTCGCCCGGGTCATCGCCGACGAGCTCGCGGTGGAGGACCGCCTCAACGAGGAGGTCCGCGAGGTCCTGATCCAGCACGCCTCGGAGATGGAGCGCTCGAACGTCACCTACACCGAGATGTTCAAGATGCTCAAGAAGAAGATGGCCCGGGAGAAGGGGATCGTCCTGTGAGGCTCTCCCGGGAGAAGATCCTCCGGCTGTCCCACCTGATCCTCGGGCACCTCGACCGGGACGACGGCGTGGAGTACTTCGCGGAGCCCCAGGAAGTCCGCCAGGACATCGTGCGGATGATCTCCGATGAGATGAAGGCGGACGAGGCCATCGACGCCCTGGTGCGGCGCAAGATCGAGAGCCAG
>Ga0268386_10000344_pt1 | contig 28759 bp, 31 predicted proteins | sample RVTome_15_FD_200260 | JGI IMG/M metagenome (GOLD analysis project Ga0268386, IMG submission 200260) | Soil microbial communities from uranium-contaminated site in the Upper Colorado River Basin, Wyoming, United States - RVT150D86... ... | reverse complement strand
ACACCGATTTCAGGACCCGCGTGAGTGAGAATCGTTCCATCGGCCTCACGAACGATCATCGAACCCTGAACGTTACAGATCGCCAACACTTTCGCGCCGAGTTCTTTTGCTTCACGCAGCGCTGCGATCGTGTCGGCAGTTTCTCCCGATTGAGAAATAACCAGCAGCAAAGTGTTCTCATCCATCACCGGATCTCGATAACGGAATTCCGAAGCGTAATCGACATCGACAGGTATCCGAGCGAGTTGCTCGAGCATGTACTTTCCGGCGAGCCCTGCATGCCATGACGTACCACAGGCGGCAATTTTGATTGAAGTGAAACGTTTGAAATCTGCCTCGGTGATATTACTCATCTCATCGAGAAACACATGCCCGCTGTCGAGCGATATTCGCCCCTGCACGGTGTCGCGAACCGAACGCGGCTGCTCGTAGATCTCTTTGAGCATGAAATGCTTGAAGCCGCCCTTTTCAGCCATGATCGGATCCCATGTGATTCGCTGGATCGAAGGCTGGACCGAATTGCCTTGGAAATCAGTGACCCGAACGGCATCTTTGTTGATGATCGCGATCTCTCCGTCGCCAAGGAAGAAGACGTCTCGTGTGTGTTGGAGAATCGGAGGGATATCGGAGGCAACAAAAAACTCGCGGTCGCCGAGACCGATAACAACCGGAGGGCCCTGGCGCACCGCAATGATCGTATCCGGCTCGTCGGCGTTGATGATCGCGAGCGCAAAGATTCCGCGTAACTGAGTCACGGCCGAGCGCACTGCCTCCTCGAAAGAAGAATCCCGTTTGAGGTATTCCTCGATCAGATGGGCCATGATCTCGGTGTCAGTTTCAGTAACGAAGCGGTGATCTGTTTTGCGCAGTCGCTCTTTTAGCTGGAGGTAGTTTTCAATGATGCCGTTGTGAACGACGACAACCCGCCCGGTGCAGTCGCGATGAGGGTGAGCATTCTCTTCGGTGGGACGGCCGTGCGTGGCCCAACGCGTGTGGCCGATGCCGTAAGTGCCGTCAAGCGGACTAAGACGAATCGTTTCTTCGAGGTTGCGGAGTTTTCCTTCAGCGCGCCGGATCTCGAGTTCGTGTCCTTCGTTGACAACCGCAATACCGGCTGAATCGTAGCCGCGGTATTCCAGTTTTCGCAGCCCATCGATAATGAGCGGCACAACCTGTTTGTTGCCTACGTAACCAACAATTCCACACATGCCTGGCGTTTAGCTCCTGTTAGTTCTTTTTCTCTGCGTTACCTCTGCTTCCTCTGCGTCTCTGCGGTGATTTTTGCTTCTACGTATAACTTCACCGCAGAGACGCGGAGGAAGCAGAGGTAAACGCAGAGAAGACTATTTCAACCTCTTCTTCACTTTGGCCGGAACGCCCGCCACCAATGAATCCGGCGGCACATCTTCCGTTACCACAGATCCGGCGCCCGTCACCGAACGAGCCCCGACACGCACAGGGGCGACCAGCATCGTGTCCGAACCAACCTTAACATCGTCTTCGATGATCGTCTCGTGCTTGGTGGTTCCGTCGAAGTTGCACGTGACTGTTCCGGCGCCGATGTTTGTTCGTTCACCAATCGTCGCATCTCCGAGATACGAAAGATGCATTGCCTTGGTCTCTCGTTTGAGCCGCGATTTCTTAACCTCGACGAAGTTTCCTACGGCGGCCTTCTCCTCGAGCATCGCGTTCATCCGCAAATGTGCGAATGGTCCCACTGAACACTTCGCTTCCACTTCAGAGTCAACAATCACAGAATAATCCTTCACGACAACATCGTCGCCCAGACGCGAGTTTGTGATGCGCACGCCCGAACGAATGACACAACCCTCCCCGATTATCGATTTTCCCTCAATCGTTACGTTTGGATGGATGATGGAGTCGCAACCGATCTGCGCTTCGGCGCTTACGTACGCATTGGATGGATCGATAAAGGTGACGCCGCCAACGATCATCAGGCGGCGGATTGCCGACCGGCGTACCAGGTTCTCAAACTCCGCAAGCTCGGCGCGCGTGTTGATCCCCGAAAGTTCACGGGCATCGTTGTGCAGATAAAGGCTGACTGTGCCCCCGCTCGACATGATGATTTCGGGGACATCAGTCAAATAATATTCACCCTGATCATTTGCAGGCTCAAGGCGCCGCAGCGCCTGAAAGAGTTCTTTTGCTTCAAAGCAGTAGATGCCCGAGTTGATCTCTCTGACCTGACGTTGTTCAACGGTTGCATCACGTTGTTCCACAATTTTTCGGAAAGAGTCGTTTTCATCACGAATGATGCGTCCGTAGCCAGTCGGGTTTTCAAGACGAACGCTAAGAATGGAGCAGGTGGCGCCCGCGTTGTTGTGATGCTCGACAAACCTTCTTAGCGTCTCAGCTTTTATCATCGGCACGTCGCCAGACAGGACCAGCACCAGCGACTCGGAGGTTTCGAGAAAGCTTCGCGCAGATTCAACCGCATCACCGGTGCCACGCTGTTTCGCCTGAATCACAAAGCTGGCGAGTTCGCCAACTTCAGCAAGGACCGCCCGCTCAACCTCCTCAGCCTGGTGGCCCACAACGACGACGATTGCGCGTGGATCCAGAGTCTGTGCAGTTCTCGAGACGTGCGCGATCAAAGGCGAGCCGCCAAGCTCATGCAGGACCTTTGCGCGTTTGGATTTCATCCTCGTCCCGAGGCCGGCTGCCATAATCAAGATGTTGAGAGGTCTGGGCGATGTGTTGTTACTGGACAACTGACTGTTTCTCCGAAACCGATTCAGACGTGGACGGCAGCTTGCGCCTGTTTTCGGCAATTGAGCACAACCTGGGCCAGACGGTCTGCGTTATGTCTGACTTTTTCGCCGTCATGCAACAAGTCGGCGCGTACGATCTCGGTCGCCTGATCTAAGGCCTCATCAATTGGGTCGTCTATGCCAATTTGATAAGCGCCCTCGGCGGTGTAAAGTTCAGCTTGCTCTTTACTGATACGGCGATCGTTGACAACAACAAAATCGAAGTGAATTTCCGGCGCGTACTTCTTAATCTTTTCAAGGTGCTCGCGCGCGCTGTACCCGTCAGTCTCACCGGGTTGTGTCATGAGGTTGTTTACGAAGATCTTTGTCGCCCGCGCTTGACCAATCACACGAGCCACTTGAGCAACCAAAAGGTTTGGCAAGATGCTGGTGTAGAGCGAGCCTGGACCAACAGTGATGATGTCGGCGGCGCGGATGGCTTTCAATGCCTCAGGCAATGGAAGACATTTTTCCGGTTCGAGTCGAAGCGCGCGTATGGGAGCCTTCGAAGCGGAGATCTGAGTCTCTCCGCGCACAACCGATCCGTCCTCGAGTTCCGCAGCGAGCCGCACGTCGCTGATGGTCGCCGGGAAAATGTGGCCCTTGCTGGCGAGCACTTCCGACGACAATCGTATGGCCTCGGTGAAGTCTCCGGTGACTTCGGTCAATGCAGCCAGGAAGAGATTACCGAAACTGTGCCCGCCGAGTTCTCCATCGCCTCGAAAGCGATAACGGAAAAGACGCGACAACAGATTCGAGTCCTCGGAGAGTGCGATCATGCAGTTGCGAATATCCCCTGGAGGAAGCATCTGCAGTTCATCACGAAGTCGTCCCGAACTGCCACCGTCATCTGAAACTGTGACGATAGCGGAAAGGCTTTCGATCCAGAGCTGCTCTTCAGCCTTGCCGACCAACTTTTTGAGACCGGCGAGAAGCGTTGAGAGCCCTGTGCCACCGCCTATGGCAACGAGGTTCTGACCGCCTGTTGTTGTTGTCTGGTGCAAATGAAAGCCCCGGAAAAGATGTGAAAGCTTAACGCGAGTGAATGATACATTAATGATTGCCGATTCGGTGCTTTTCTCTGTGCAACCTCTGTGTCCTCTGTGTCTCTGTGGTAGTTTACTTTCAGGGCGATTTCACCACCACAGAGACACAGAGGACACAGAGGTTGCACAGAGAAAGGAACAGTGTTGCGAGTAATAGTAATCAGGAAGGGCTGCTGAAGATTAGTCGATCAAAGTCGGGGTCGTTGCGCAGTGGATTCAAGTCGTGGTCATGCTGTGCGCGCACTCGGAGGCTCGGCTGGAGATTGAGTGCTCGCTGGAGTGATTCCAAAGCCAGATCGATGGAACCGAGGCGAGCGCGAGTCGCGGCCAGACCATAATGAATGTGTGCGGCTTCCGGTTCACGCTTCAAGGCTCGTTCAAACATTTCCTGGGCTGCCACATACTCGCCTCTATTGAGCTCGATAACTCCCCGGTCGTAAAGCGAGTCAGCATCGCGTGGCAGAATGCTTTCGGTTCGCAAGCGTGATTCTGCAATGGCGAGGTAGGTACGAGCGCGAGCAGCTACCTCTGCCACCTGCGAGTATTTGTCTACCAGAATTCGAAACTGATTGCGGGCTTCAGCGAACCGACCTCTTGCAAATTCCTTGTGAGCACGTTCAAAAGCTACAAGGGCTGCCGACTCATCTTGAGTCGGTGGGCGCGGTTGCGGTGGCGCTGGAGCGGGTCGTACTGCTCGGACGGCGGCAAGCTTCTGAGTCTTTTTGACCCTGGTATTAACCTTCGCGACTGCCACTTTCTTGGCTGCAGCCTTACGAGCGGTCGGTTTAGGTGCAACTTTTCTTGCTTTGGCTTTAACTGCGCCCTTTGGCTTTGTTTTTGCAGCCGCTTTCTTCGCTGAACGGAGTTTAACCGCGGCCTTACGAGGAGCTTTGGCGGATGTGGCTCTCTTGGCTTTTGGCTTTGACGGCGCCTTTGCTTTGACAGCGCGCTTCGCGGTTTTCGCCGTTGGTTTTGCCTTCGAACGCGATGTTGATCGTCTCAAGCCTTTTGTGAGACTGCTACTCATGGGCGGAATCTCAAAAGGCTGCTCACTTCGCGTGAGCAGCCGTAGGATCGACCGGAGCTTACCACAGAAGCGCCCCTAAATCAACGAGCACAAGTATTTGCGGGTGCTTTAACCACTCGGAAACTCCCTGAAAATCCTCAAATGTACAAACAAAGAAAAACACTTGAAGGTCATTGTTGGCTATGTTAAAGTTCGTCTTGGCTTACGGAGGCTTGATCCACGTCGGCAAACAGCCCCAACCGAATAAGTAACCTCTTTTAGTTTCAAAAACTTGCAATCCGCGGAACAGGCGTTTCAGGTTTTTAACTCTCCAGGAAACATCCCGCCCCGGCCTTCAACAAAGAGTCGCACAATGGCAGACACACCAATCCTGTTGCGTGAACAGCAATACCACCAAATCAAGGCTGTCCTGGCTCGATTGCGGATGGACTCCTCAGCCAAGGTGGTTTTTCTCGTGGATAAGGATGGCCAGGAGATAGCATCCCAGGGTGAAGTGGGAAATCTTGACACAACCAGTTTGGCGTCCCTCGCGGCCGGCAACGTTGCGGCAACCGGAGGAATGGCTCAACTGATCGGGGAGAAGGAATTTCCGACGCTCTCTCACGAAGGTGAAAAAGAGAGCATTCACATCTCCGTGGTCGGCAGGCTCTTGCTCGTGGTTGTTTTCGACGAGCGCTCCAGCCTCGGGTTAGTAAAACTCCGCAGCAAGCAGGTTGCTCAGCAACTGGCAACGATGTTTGACGAAATTGCTGCTGGAGACTATGACGACCTCGATTCACCCTTCGCAGGTATTACCGACGAGGACATCGACAGTCTTTTCAGCTAACGGCACGCGCTATGACCTTTATTAACTACGCTTCAAGAGAAATCAACTGCAAGATCGTTTACTACGGCCCAGGTTTGTGTGGTAAGACGACCAACTTGCAGTACATTTTCGACTCGACCGCGCCCCAGGCGCGCGGCAAGCTAATCAGCCTTGCGACGGAAACCGACCGTACATTGTTCTTCGATTTCATGCCGCTCGAACTTGGTACGGTTCGCGGGTTCAAGACTCGATTCCACCTGTACACGGTTCCCGGTCAGGTTTTTTACGACGCGTCGCGCAAACTGATATTGAAGGGCGTCGATGGAGTGGTTTTTGTCGCTGATTCGCAGGAAGAGCGAATGGACGCCAACATTGAGTCGCTCTATAATCTGGAAGAGAACCTGCAGTCGCAGGGCTACGATTTGATGAAGATCCCGTACGTGCTTCAGCTCAACAAGCGTGACCTGGGAAACATTGTTCCCGTTGAGGATCTCGCTGCCGAGTTACAGCGAAAGGGTGAGCCAGTTGTTGAAGCGGTGGCCTCTACCGGCCAGGGCGTTTTCGATACTTTGAAAGCCGTCGCGAAACAGGTACTGACGGAACTACGAAAAGGTTAGCCACAAACCAGGGGCAGGAGCAGAAAGCAGGTGCAGTCAAAAGCCTGCTCCTGATGCCTGCTCCTGCTCCTACCTATCTAGTCCAGTGACTTGAGCATTAGAAGGCCATCGCCGCCGTTTGAATAGTACTTAGGCAGTCGTTGTGTGATGGTGTAGCCGAGACTCTCATAGAGTTTCTGTGCCGCGGTGTTTAGGGTTCTGACTTCCAATCGCACCAATCTCACGTTACGTTTGCGGAACCCATCTTCCACCTGCCACATCAGCCTTTTTGCCAGATTCCGCCTTCTGTGTTCCGGCGCCACGCCGACAGTCGTCACGTGTCCCGTGTGATCCGGTTCGACGAGACCGATTACAAAACCCGCCATCACGCCGCCGGTTGTTACCGCGCGATATGAAACTGATTCAGGAGCCGTGAGAAGGTAGTCGAACGTTTCGCGACTGTAGGCCTCGCCGTCGATGAAGCAGCGCTGATCGAGCCGCCAGCATTCGTCGAGTTGTGAGATGGTGAGCGGACGGATGTCGTAGCTCATGCCCCACGAAGGAGTGGCTGTCTTCTCTTTCTTCTCCGGATCGTATTGAAGATCCGACTGAGACCACCAGCGCGAACGAAATTTCTTTAGTACAGCCATAGCCTTCGTGTTGTGGAGATAAACGACCGGCTCTAGTTTACCATCCAGGTTTTTATACCGCCTACAGGATTAACATGCAATCCCCGTAACTGTAAAAACGATAACGCTGTTCGACGGCGTGGCGGTAGGCTCGCAAGATGAAATCTCGGCCTGCAAATGCGCTGACGAGAATCAGCAGGGAAGAGCGCGGCAGGTGAAAGTTGGTTAGTAGAGCGTCAGCAATTTGAAACCGGTAACCGAATTTTATAGTCAGAGTGGCAAGGCCTCTGCCTGGTTTAACCTTGCGGTCCTTTGTGGCCGAAGATTCGATCGCGCGCATAGTGGTGGTGCCTACAACGATGACTCGTCCATCGTTTGCGCGAACCTCGTTGATTGTTTGCGCTGCTGACTCAGAGATTTCGAAGTATTCGCCGCTGACTGAATGGTCTGTTACGTCGTCGACTCGGACAGGTTCAAAGGTTCCATATCCCACGTGAAGCGTAATCTCAACCAGTGAGGCGGTCTCAGCGACTTCCGCTAGTACTTCGGGCGTGAAATGCAGGCCAGCCGTCGGGGCCGCGATGGCGCCCCGAGGCTTCGAGTAGATCGTTTGATATCGCTCACGATCTTCATCAGACACTCCCGAAGGGCGTTTGATATATGGCGGAAGAGGTGTCGATCCGATTTCTCCGAGAAGCTTCTCAAAAGAACCTTCGCAGTAAAGGCGGACTTGACGAAGCTCCGGGCCGGGTTCGTCCAAAATTTCCGCGATTAGCTTGCCTTCGCCAAAGGTGACTCGGGAGTCTTTTTTCAATCTGCTGCCGGGCCGGACCAGCGCTTCCCAAACATGATTCTCGAGTTCACGCACGAGGAAGACTTCAACCTGTCCGCCTGTGTCGCGACGCCCGGTCAATCTCGCCGGAATGACGCGCGAGTTGTTCACGACTACCACATCATTGCGACGAAGATGGCGCGTGAAATCTTTGAAACTCGAATCAGACCACCGTTCATTCTGCCGATCGAGAACGAGCATTCGCGAAGCGTCTCGTTGCTCGAGCGGTTTTTGAGCGATAAGCTCCGCCGGAAGTTCGTAATCAAAATCCGAGATCTGTGTCATCCGTGTTGATTTGCGGCTGATGACGGATGCTCGCGGTGGAAGACGGCGGTTAGCTGTGCGCCAAACAGCATGATCAAACTCGACACGTAACTCCACGTCAAAACAGCAACCACGGCGCCAACCGATCCATAAATCTGATCGTAATGAAAATAGCCGAGGCTCCAGGCGAAGATGTACTTCGCCAACTCCCACAACAATCCGGCCAGAAACGCGCCAGGCAGCGCCTCTCTCAACGTAACCTCGGTGCGCGGCATGAAACGATAGACCAGCACAAAGAGCGCAACAGTGATCAAATAACTTACCGCCGCGAACAGCACTTGCCAGAACGCACTGCCGACTGAGATCAGCAGCGGATAGTTTTCCACCTGTCGTGGCGACAGCCCGCCGGTCATTTCGCGAAGGGCCACCAGGATCGACGTCACCATCACCGAGAGCGACAGCAACAAGCCAACCACTCCAACCATTCCGATCGTCAGCACCCTTCCATGCCAGAAAGTTCTCGAGATCACTCCCCAGATTCGATCGAGCGCACGCTCCACCACCGCAAAAACCCATGAGCCGGCCCAGAACACAAGAATCACATTTGTGATGATTGCCCCGACTCCAAGATTCGAAAATGATCGGATAGTCTCGCGTAGAAATTTGCTTGATCCTGGATAGACGTCGACGGCGTGCGAAAGCAGTTGGCTTCCTGCTGCGAGTTTGTTGCTGATTGCGAGCAGTAAAAGGAGTGCAGGGAAGAGCGCCATCAAGCCGAAGTAACTCATGGCCGCCGCCGAGGTGAAGAGATCGTTTTCGTGAAACTGGTGGAGCGAATGCGAAAGCATCGATCTCCAGGGCGAGCGGTTACGAACGCCGAATGAATGACGCGAGAATGAAAGAAAGCGCTTCATTAGATGGAGATTCGCCACAGATTTTCACGGATTACCACGGATGCTTCTATCTCTCTGATCCGTGTTCATCCGTGTCCATCCGTGGCCCACTTTCAGCGGGCGTCGAACAGGCTGGGCCTTTGTGATCCGGGCGTCTTGATACCGAAATGATCGTAAGCGAGCGGCGTCGCGAGTCGTCCGCGCGGAGTGCGATCCAGAAATCCGACTTGAATCAAATAGGGTTCGATGATCTCCTCTATCGAGTCTTTCTCTTCGTGAATCGAAGCGGAAATAGTTCCGAGGCCTACGGGTCCACCGCTGAATTTCTCGATAATCGTCAGCAGCAGTTTTCGATCCATTTCGTCGAGGCCGTACGTATCGACTTCCATGCGATTCAACGCGTCGTTTGCCACGTCTCTGTTGATTCGTCCGTCGTAGTCAACCTGAGCATAGTCGCGTACGCGACGAAGCAGCCGGTTGACGATTCGGGGAGTGCCGCGAGACCGTCGCGCAATTTCACGCGCGCCTTCATTATCGATCTCTACGCCAAGGATCTCGGCCGAGCGTTTGCAGATCACTTCGAGATCTTCGTGCGGGTAAAAGTCGAGATGGAAAACTATTCCAAAACGTCCTCGCAGTGGAGCCGTGATCAATCCCGCACGAGTCGTGGCTCCAATGAGCGTGAACTTCGGCAACTCGAGTTTGATGGAACGCGCTGCTGCGCCCTGGCCGATCAACAAGTCGAGTTGGTAGTCCTCCATTGCCGGGTAAAGCTTTTCTTCCAAAGCCGGCAGGAGCCGATGAATCTCATCTATGAAAAGGACGTCGCCCTCCTGAAGGTTTGTCAGCAAGGCCGCGATGTCGCCGGCTTTCTCGATCGCAGGACCTGCGGTCGATCTCAGTTCGGCGGCCATTTCATTCGCGATGATGTTAGCGAGCGTAGTCTTGCCCAAACCTGGGGGACCGGTCAGCAGCACGTGATCGAGCGCTTCCCGGCGGCCGCGGGCGGCTTTCATATAAACACGCAGGTTCTCCTTAACCTGACGCTGGCCGATGTATTCGTCGATGCGATTCGGCCGCAGCGTGAGATCGAGTTGCCGATCTTCGTCGCTTGCGAGACTGTCTTTCACTCTCGCTGATATTGACTCAGGAGCCATACTGTTTTCAAACTCGGGCTAGTTTCCTCAGACTGCCCCTCAACACAGACTCGACCGTGATGTCTCCGCCTTCACTGAGTGCGGCATCGATCGCCTTTTCCGCTCCGGATCGTTGATATCCAAGATTGAGCAGAGCCGATAGAGCGTCGGAGCGAACGCTGTCTTCGGTCGGCTCGGAGCGGACTTCCGTTTTTGCTCCAAACTCTTCTTCCAGTTGAGCGGAAGACAACTCGGCGACTTTCTCGCGGAGTTCTACAATCAAACGCTCGGCAGTTTTACGACCAACTCCGGGGATCAACGTGAGACGCGCCAGGTTATTAGTTCTAATCGAAGCGATCATCTCATCGGCGCTCATGCCGGAAAGCAGAGTGATGCCCAACTTCGGACCAATACCGCTTACCGAGATTAGTTTTAGAAACAACTCACGTTCACGTGCCGTCTTGAAGCCGTAAAGCTGCAATGCATCTTCGCGTACGTGAGTGTAGATTCGGAGCTGAACCGTCGAACCGGGATCTTCAAGGTCGTAAAAAGTTGAAAGCGGAATCGTGACTTCATAGCCGACACCGCTCACCTCAACGATCACGGAAGTCGCTTGTTTGGAAAGCAGTGTACCGCTGAGATGCGCAATCATTCGGGCTGGGATTGTAACAGAACCGAGCGTGGTAGCGCCGGGTCGATGTTCCAAATTGCAGCGCTCGGGAAGTGAAATCGACCCGGCGCTACCGCGCTCGGTTCTGTAGCGCTATACTGACGGCGACAGGTTTCCTTCGCATGAAGTCCGACAAAATATCAGAACTGACAACGAGCCGGTTAAGTGTTTATCTTCGTTGCCTCAACGCGCTTCAGGCTGCGGGAATAAAGACTATCTCGTCGCAGGCGCTGGCTGAGCAGTTCAACCTGAACTCGGCTCAGATTAGGAAGGATCTGGGTTACTTCGGCGAGTTTGGCGTGCGTGGAGTCGGATACTACGTTGAAGATCTGCGCGATCACATCACGAAGATACTTGGTCTCGACAGCCCGCATCGCGTCGGCATCGTGGGTGCGGGAAGATTAGGAACCGCGCTGGCTAATTACAACGGATTTGTCAGATCAAACTTCACTGTCGTGGCTTTGTTTGACAACGACCGTCAGAAGATTGGCCGCAGGCTCGGCGAAGAGAAAATTACTGTGCACGACGTCGATGAACTGGCAAGAGTGATTCGCGCGGAGTCGATTAACGTGATGGTGATCGCTGTTCCCGCGAAAGCCGCGCAGAGAGTTCTTAATCAGGTCATGTCTGCCGGTATCAAAGCTGTTTTGAACTTTGCGCCGGTGTCGTTGACGGCGCGTCGCGGAGTGAAGGTCAAGACGGTTGACCTGACGACGTCTTTAGAATCGCTATCGTATTTTCTTTCTCAACCTTCGGGTAGTACGGTTACACAGCCACGAGGGCGGTCACGCAGTGAGGAAAGTTTTCCGCAAAGGCGCAAAGGCGCAAAGGCGCTTACTTAAGATTGTATGGATGAGCAAACAACAAAACGAGATCTGATTCGAGTTTGCCACCTGATGTACGAACGTAGCTACGTCGTTTCGTCTGACGGCAACGTGAGCGTGCGCCTGGACGATGGTCGCATCCTTGCGACGCCGACGATGACGTGCAAAGGGCGCATGACCGAGGATCTCATTGCGGTTACCGACCTTGAAGGCAGGGCTCTGAACGATCGACGCGCTTCAAGCGAACTCGCAATGCACATCTTGATTTATCGCGAACGCCCGGACGTGAAGGCAGTCTGCCATGCACATCCGCCGCATGGGACAGCGTTTGCGGTTGCCGGCCTCGCCATCGATCAACCGATCCTTTCGGAAGTGATTTTGACTTTGGGATGCGTGCCGCTTGCTTCCTATGGAACGCCTTCAACTGATGAGCTGACGCAAGCGATGCAGCCGTTGGTAAAACATCACAACGCGCTGTTGATGGCGAATCATGGTGCGGTCGCTTACGGCGCGGACCTGTGGCAGGCATGGGATCGTCTGGAAACTTTGGAACATACTGCAAAGATCGCGATTCTCTCGCGCGTGTTGGGCGGTTCGAAGAATCTGCCCGCTGATGCGATCGAGAAGTTGATCAATGTACGCGAGGCCGCGGGCTATCTCGGCGAGTCTGCACGTTGCCAGGCGTGCGGGTACTTACACGAGACTCAACTTGCGTGTCCGAGCGGTGATCGACCTCCGCGTTTGTCAGATAGTGAGAACGGCCTCGGCAAGATCTCGCTAACGCGAGAAGAGTTAGTCGAATTACTGAGTCAGGCGGTTGACGGTAAATAATCTCTGTGCAACCTCTGTGTCCTCTGTGTCCTCTGTGTCTCTGTGGTAACGTCGCTCCCACCACAAAGACACAGAGGACACAGAGGTTGCACAGAGAAGGGTTAGAAGTTAGAGTCTCGCCGATTCACTATTCACGATTAGAGGAGCATCTGAATGCAAGAAGCACTCGGAATGGTTGAAACAAAAGGATTGGTCGCTATGATCGAAGCGGCCGATGCGATGGTTAAGGCTGCCAACGTCACGCTCGTTGGTTACGAAAAGATTGGCGCAGGCTTCGTGACTGCGATCGTGCGTGGCGACGTTGCTGCGGTGAAGGCGGCTACAGATGCCGGCGCTGCGGCTGCGCGACGCGTGGGTGAGTTGGTCAGCGTACACGTGATACCGCGCCCGCATGGTAGTGTTGACGAAAGTTTACCGGTCGGGCTCGATCGATAATCAGCATGATCATTGCTCGCATTCTCGGAACTGTTGTCGCCACGCAAAAGGACGAACGGTTGACCGGAAAGAAGTTGCTGATCGTGAGGCCGATCAACGTAGACGGCAGTGACACAACCGGCTATGTGGTCGCGGTTGACACAGTGGGCGCCGGTTTTCATGAGCGCGTGCTCGTCGTTGCCGGGTCGAGCGCGCGGCTGGCGCAGGGAATGAAGGACGTGCCCGTGGATGCAGCGATTGTCGGAGTGATAGATACTGTTGATGTGAATAATTGAACTTGAACTTTGTGCTTTGTACCTGGTTAAAAACAAAGCACAAATTACAAAACAAAATGCAACTCGCGCGTGTCATCGGAACAGTGGTAGCAACCGTCAAGAATGAATCCTTGCACGGACGAAAGTTGCTCGTTGTGCAGACTGTCGATAAGAACCTGCAGTCGATTGGCAAACCAATGGTCGCGATCGACGCGGCTGGTGCGGGCTTCGGTGAACTGGTGTTCTGGTGTCGCGGCAAGGAAGCAAGTTTCCCCTTCAAACGTGAAGACACACCGACAGATTGCACGATCGTTGGTATTGTCGATTCTGAGCAGCACGTAACACGATAGATATGATTCTCGCGCGCGTAATGGGAAATGTCGTGGCGACGCAAAAGAACCAACGCTACGAGAGCGCGCGCGTTATGTTGTGCCAGCAAATAACACCAGAAGGTGACGAGACCAGCTATTCGGTGCTGGCGTTGGATTCGGTGGACGCCGGGGTTGGAGATACCGTGCTGATCGTTCAGGAAGGCTGGAGCGCATCGACCGCGGCGACCGGGAAAGCCGGCGCTGCGATTGATTCTGCGATTGTCGGAGTAGTGGATAGGATCGATCTGTTGGCAGAAGAATAGGTCCTGTTGGTCCTTTAAAAACAATGGAAGATCAAGCCAGATTGATGGCGGAAAGAATTGCCCGGCGCGTGGGCTCGAGTCCCGTCTCGGTTCCCTCCGGCGCAGCGGACATCACGTCGGAGTTGGCTGCAATGCGCGCGAGCCTCAGTGAATTGCAGAGCCGGCTGATTCAGATCGAGTCGAAAGTCCGGTCAGGCAATCAGCAAGCGTTTGAGTCGGCCGCTCCTCGCACGCATTCACCGTGGCTTGCTGGAGTGAATGCAAGTCACCCCAGCCTCGAACGTTTTGGTGTTGAAGAAGCGACAGTCTCGGAGCTCGTCGACTTCTTTCAGAATGAAAAGACCTGCAGTGTCGAACCCGGCGGCAAGCCTTGCGATCACTGCGCGATGTGTAGCTCCAGGGGTTTCTAAAATTGCGAAATGCGAGACTGCGAATTGCGATTTTGAAGAGAAATTCGCAATTCGCATTCTCGCATTTCTTACTGCCTCAGCGAATTCGCGTTAATGGTCGGTACTGTCCGGGCGCCTTCTTCTGCCTTGAAATAAGGCTCTTCCTCGAAGCCAAAAAGTTTGGCGGAAATCACTGTCGGAAAACGCGCGCGTGTTGTGTTGTAGTCTTGCACGCCAGTGTTGTAGTCGTTGCGTGCAGTTGCCACACGGTTTTCGGTGCCCGCAATTTCATCCTGCAACTTCATAAAGTTTTCGTTTGATTTCAAATCGGGATAGGCTTCCTTAAGCACGAGCAGTCGTCCAACTGTGCCGCCGAAAGTGTTTGCGGCATCGATCACCGCCTGCTTCTGTTGCGGCGACTTGTCTCCAGCCTCGCCCTGCGGCGCCTGACTCGTTGCATTCAACAGTCGTGAACGCGCCTCCGCGATCGTGCCAAAAACTTCCTGCTCCTGAATGCCTGCCATCTTTGCTGACTCTACCAGGTTGTTTATAAGATCTGCGCGGCGCTGAAGCTGCGTTTCTACGTTGGCCCATTTCCCCTTCACGTTCTCGCGCTTTGTCGTCAGCGTGTTGTAACCGCAACCGCTGGCGGCAAACGAAATCACGACCACAGCGAAAAGGATTACCAATCTTCGGGTCTTCATCTCAAATCTCCATTTGTAAGTTCAACCAGTGGGGCTTCTATGAGCCGATTCATCATTCCGATGAAGTTCGTCAACTGCTTCGACAACCTGCTCAACCTGGAACAGGTAGGCACCGAAAAGCTCATTAGCCTCTTTTTCAGACGAGGGAAGATTGCCGCTGGAGCGAAAGTCAAAAATTTTCTCAAAGGGTGCAGGGTCGAGCTGCAACAGCTTCGCTGTCGCACGTACGCAATCGGGTTTTGCAACGGGCGCTTCCTGACCATGCAGCAGCAACGCGGCCCGGAACAACGCCGCAAAGCTTGACAGGCTGTCGCTCATCAGATCGCACAACTTGTCGATCGAAACCGAAGCGGGAATATAAAGACGACGCAACTGAATCAACTTGCTTCTCAGTTCGTACTCAGTTTGATGACGCAGGTTTGCATCCGAGAGTTTTACAAACTCGAAGGGATCATGACCGTAAAGAACGATGCGTGCGTTTGCCATCTGGTGAAACTCAATCGGAAATACGTCGGCAGCATCGGATAGTTCCTCGACGGTGAAGTAAACCGGCAACGGATGGCCCAATCGCTGCCACTCGCGCATCGGCGCCTGTGCCTGGCGCAAATCTTCCGGCGTGATTCGATTTAAAACGATGAGCAGGTTGTAGTCAGAACGCAACTCGATGTGATCTCCGGCCGCAGCCGAACCGTAGAGAACGACACACGCCAGATTTGCGCCGTGTGTTGCGCGCAGATCGTCGACGAGTCCGCTGAGTGCTTCCTGTACTGCAGTCTTAACCATAACTGTTTGGGGTGGCCCCCGATACTAGCAAATTTGTCCCGCAAAGCTGCAAAGGGGGCCACGGATTTTCACGGATCGACACGGATAAGAAGAACATCCGCGTTAATCCGTGAAAAATCCGTGGCTCTTATTACCAACTTCCACCGGCGCCACCACCGCCAAAATCACCGCCTCCGCCAAAACCTCCTCCAAAACCGCCGCCACCGCCACCAAATCCTCCGCCGCCAAAACCACCTCCACCCCAGCCACTGCTCGAACGTCTGCCACCTCCACCCAGATTGCTGAACAGCATTCCCCAAAACAGCGCCTGCAAACAGCCGCCACCCCCGCCACGACCGCCTCTGCGTGATGCAGAGAAGAGCATCATCAAAATGAACCCAAAAATGATTATCCCAATGCAAATGCTACCAAGACTTCCTTGCTGGGGTTGCTCCTCGATTTCAATGTGCTCCCCGTATGCGTAGCGCTCTTCGATGCCTTCGATACTGAAACCACGCTTTGTTGCAAGTGTCGCGGCGTAGGATTGAATCGTGTCTAGTATCCCTTTGCTGTAGTTCCCCTGTCGGAACGCCGGAACGAGTCGTTCACGTTGGATTTGACCGATGAGCCCATCCGGCAAATCACCCTCGACGTGACGGCTTGCTTGCGTGAAATACTTGCGGTCCCGGATCGCGACTACGAGCAGAAGACCGGCCCTGTCTGCGTCTTTTGGTCCAATGCCCCAACCTCGCGCAACTGCGAGTGAAAAATCAAAGATATCGAGATCGCCCGTCGTATCAACCGTCAATACCGCGAATTCGATATTTCCGCGCTCCTTGAGGTTAAGGTAGATCGACTCGAGTCGCTGCCTGGTGCCGGCATCGATGACATTCGCGTTGTCAACGATCGGAGTAAAAGGAACGGGCAGGGGAACAGGTGATTGCGGTGTCGTCTGCGCACCTACTTGAACTGCTAACACCGAAACGAGCAGCGCCAGAAGGCCGAGGCCAATCCAAACGGAGTCGGGTTTTCTAAAAGGCAAACGCAATAGGGAAATTCTCGTTTCAGTACTAACCCTCAATCAACCTGTGCAACAGATAGAAGAGGGCCACCCCTCCGAAAACGACGATTGATACCGTGGGGTTTCTTTCTTCTTTTTGATTCACTTCAGGGATCAGGTCGCTCGCAGCAACATAGAGCGTTACACCTGCCGAGAACGGTAACGCATAACCAACCGCATTGGTCATCCTCGCGTCGAGCAATACGACACCAATTACTCCCGCCAGAGTTGCCGCGCCTATTGCCGCCGTAGCGACCAGGGCCTTCTTTGTAGAACGCCCTGAAGCTAGCATGATTGATGCCACGGTGAAGCCTTCGGGCATCTTGTGCAGCAAAATGGCAATAAAGACCAGCAGTCCGACGTTGAAGCTCACGAGAAAAGCGGATGCAATCGAGACACCGTCGAAGAAAGTGTGAATCCAAAGACCACCGACGGCGGTGTACGCCGCTGAAGGTCGCATGAATGATTCTGGATGAGTTTCGGCGCCGAAGTGAAAGTGAGGAGCGAGAGTGTGCTCGAAAAACTGTATTGATAAATAACCTGCGAGCAGCAGCGTCATCGCGCCCGCGACGGCTTCCGGAGCTGACTGCTCGGGTGAGGCTCGAGTCCAGATGCCGACAGTTTCAGGGAGAATCTCGATGAAGATTGCGGCGAGCATGAAGCCTGCACCGAGGGCGACGAGATATTTCAAGAAGCGCTCGCCCATGCGGTGAGCGCCTGATTTAACCAGAACCAGCCCTCCGAGGACATTGGCTCCCGCAGCCAGCAATCCAAACAGAAGAATCGATGTCATTGTGTGGTGGGAGAATACATCATTCGCCGGTCGAACGGTCTGAAAGAAGCAGGCAGGTGCAGTCTGCCAGGAACAGGTTTGCCTGCACCTGTCCTCGGCCCCTGCTCCTGACAACAGGCCGACAGAAGGCGATCATCTCGGCAAAACAAAAACAACTTGCCTATTGACACACTCTTGAGCGCGGCGTAGTATCCGGCCTTGGGTGGTCAAAAGTGGTCGGAAGTGGGTCCAACCTCGTAGCAACACCGATCATCAGCAACGCTTTTCCTTTGGGCCACCCACCAAAGCTCTCTCGTAAGGTTCGAGAATATGCTGCGAGGAAACTACACGGCACGAATTGATGTCAAAGGTCGCCTGAAAGTTCCGACAGAGTTCCGGCGCCTGATCGATGAGAAGCATGGTAAGGATTTTTATATCACGAGCCTGACTGGGGAATGTGTCCGAATTTACCCGTTGCCGGAATGGGAGTCGATCGAACAGCGACTTTCATTGTTGCCCTCGATGGACCCGGCACGAAGAAAGTTCCTTGATAGAACGAACTACTTTGGTCAGCAAGCCACGATGGACGGGCAGGGTCGCCTGTTGATTCATCCGTTGCTGCGCAAGAGTGCGGAAGTATTGGGTGACGTTGCCGTGATGGGCTACCTGACCTACCTGGAAGTTTGGGAGCTCGACAAGTTCAAAGCTCGCATGCTCGCTGATCCATATACGGAAGAGGATGAGGCTGCGATTGCGAGACTGGGAATTTGAAATTGACGGATCTTTGAACGAGATCACGGGGCGGTGGTGATGGCTGCGCCTTTGGGGGGCATGGGCGCGCCCCATCGCCCCGTGCTGCTAGAAGAGACATTGAAGTTCCTCGCTCCTGAGCGCGGAGGTCTCTTTGTAGATTGCACGGTGGGACTTGGCGGACACAGCGAAGCAGTTCTGAAATCCTTCAGTGACACTCGCGTCCTCGGAATGGATCTCGATCCCGCGGCGCTCGATTACTCCCGACAAAGATTGGCGCCGTTCGGAGAAAGATTTCGCGCATTTCAAGCCAACTTTCGCGCCATAGCTACGGTCTTGCAGCAAGCAGATGAGCGCGATCCATCTGGAATTCTTGTCGATCTTGGCGTCTCTTCACTGCAGTTTGATTCACCCGAGCGTGGGTTTAGTTTTCGTTTCGATGCTCCGTTAGATATGCGGATGGACCCAACATCCGGAGCCACCGCAGCCGATCTTCTACAGCAACTTCCCGAATCGGAAATTGCCAAAATCATTTTCGAATTCGGCGAAGAACGACACTCACGACGCATCGCCCGTCGCATCGTGGAACGTCGCGAACAAGGGAAGCCAATAACGACCACCACGGAGTTAGCAGACCTTGTGCGACTCGCTGCCGGCGGTCACAAGCGGAATCAGATTCATCCGGCGACTCGCACCTTTCAGGCGCTGCGTATCGCCGTCAATCACGAACTCGAAGGGCTGGGAGAATTTGTTGAGTCGGCAGTTGATCTTTTAATCCCCGACGGCAGGTTTGTGGGAATCAGTTTTCATTCGCTTGAAGATCGGATCCTCAAACGTGAACTGAGAAGGCTTTCGGGCCACTGTCAGTGTCCGCCACGTTTGCCTGTTTGTTCGTGCGGCGCGCGCAAAGTAGTTGACGTGTTGACGCGCCGTCCAGTGGTACCAGGTTCGCGCGAGGTTGACGAGAATCCGCGCGCTCGCAGCGCCAAGCTTCGTGCATGCCGAAAACTGGAAAACAATTATGAAAAGATTTCCTGAGCATCAACTGAACGCAAAGATTCGCCGCACTCGAGACGTAACCGCGCTGTCACGACTCGCACTGTTGTTGTTCTGCGGATTGGTTTTGGCAGGCGGGTTTGTGTTTGCAGCCAAGCAACACTTCGCTGCCGTACAGTTTGGCTACGAAAACGAAAGTCTGCGCACTGAGCGTAAGAGACTGTTGGAAGAGAACCAGCGACTAGCTCTCGAAAAGGAACGCGCCACTGCGCCTGACAAACTCGAGCCCGCGGCCCGCCGGCTTGGACTGAAGCCGGCGCAACCCGGGCAGATATCGACGCGGATAAACACTGATCAGTGAAAATCAGTGTAAATCCGTGGCAACACTAACGGCGTCCTCATCACGCTTCCGTTAAGGAGGGATACAAGTAAGGTGATGTTGGCACGCCTTGTTGCTCGATCAAAATCCAGACCGGATGTATCACCAGGCCGCGCGCTTTTCGTCGCGGCTTTTATTGGATTCTGGATGTTGGTCGTTTGCGCCAGATTGGTTCACCTGCAATTCTCGCAACACGAAAATCTCGCCAACCGCGCCCGACAACAACAGCAAAATTCAATCGAAACAAGCCCGCAGCGTGGTGAGCTTCTTGATCGACAGGAGCGCCAGTTGGCTCGCAGCGTGCAAACAGTTTCGTTGTTCCTCGATCCCGACGGTCTCGATGCTTCAGCGTTGGACCATACTGCTCGACAACTGGCTCAGTCGTTGGGTATGAAGCATGCGGAACTCGCAAATCAGTTTCGCGAAGGCCAAGTGGACAAGCGCAGATTCATCTGGGTCGCGCGACGTCTGGACGCGGAGCTTGGCAACAAGATCGTCGCGATGGACCTTCCCGGTGTGCAAGCTCGACTCGAACCAAAGCGCTATTACCCAAATGGACCATTGGCGGCGCACATACTGGGATACGTCGGACTTGATGGAACGGGTTTGGGCGGTGTCGAACAGTTTTACAACTCCAGGATCGCCGGCGAACCGGGACGGCTGTTTCTGGAGAAAGATGCTAACGGCAAACCGTACGAGAGTTATGAGATCGCGTCGAAGCCGGGCCAAACAGTAGTGCTGACGATCGATCAGTCGATTCAGTATCAGGCAGAACAAGCTCTACAAGCTGCGGTACAACGTTCGAGAGCAAAGTCGGGAACGGTGATCGTCCTCGATCCGAGAAGCGGTGAGATCCTCGCGCTCGCAAACGCTCCTACATTTGATCCCAACAGAGTAGCCGACACTAAGGCCGAAACCAGATCCAATTGGGCGCTTCAAAATATTTATGAACCAGGCTCGACGTTCAAAATCGTCGCCTTCTCAGCGGCGTTAGAGAAGAAGCTGGTAAGGATCGATGACCGGATTGATTGTCAGATGGGCGCGATCACCGTCGCCGGACGTGTGGTCCATGATCATCGTCCATTTGGTTCGCTGACCATCGCCGAAGCCCTTGCGAAGTCGAGTAACGTCGGCGCGATCAAACTGGGAATAAGAGTCGGCGACGAAACGATGTACGACTACATCAAGCGTTTCGGTTTTGGCTCTCGGACCGGAATTGAGTTGCCGGGCGAAACTGGAGGACTTCTGAGGAAGGTGGAACGTTGGCACCCTTCATCGATTGGCTCGATCGCGATTGGCCAGGAAATTGGTGTGACACCGGTTCAGATGGTTGCGGCGTTTGGCGCTCTTGCAAACGATGGTGTCAGAGTTGCGCCTCATCTGATCCGCGAAGTTCGCAATGCTGAAGGCACAGTCGTCTATCGCGCTCAACCTGAGCAGCGACGAGTGATCAGCGTGGAAACCGCCACGGCCTTGAGAGGAATGCTAGAAGGCGTGACTCTTCGCGGAACCGCGAAGCAAGCGCAGTTGGATGGTTATTCAGCCGCCGGCAAAACCGGAACAGCACAAAAGATCGATCCCAAAACCAGAAGCTACTCAGCAACGAAGTTTGTAGGTTCTTTTGTCGGCTTCGCACCAGTCAACAATCCGCAAGTCGTGATCATCGTGGTGATTGACGAGCCGGCGGGTGCCTATCACGGTGGCGATGTCGCCGCGCCTATTTTCCGCGAAGTTGCCGAACAGATCCTGCCGAATCTCGGCGTGATGCCTGACATCGAAACGAAGTCAATGCCTGAGTTGATCGCGCAGGTACACGAGAATCCGGAACGCGCGGCCGAAATGAGAGACAAGCGTGCGGAGACTGAGCAACAGCGGAAAGCCACATTGCCTACCGTGGATAGCAACGGGGGAAGAGAAGGAGAAGTTGTCTACGCTGTGTCAACGAAGAAGGGGATGCTAATGCCTGACCTGCGCGGGCGCAGCGTTCGAGATGTTGCGAGGACGTGCGCGCAACTTGGACTACTGGTGGAAGCACGTGGCGAGGGCAAGGTTTTCAAGCAGAGTCCCTTGGCGGGCACGGAAGTGAACACCGGGCAACTGGTGTACGTTGATTTTGGGAGGCCTCATTAGCTGAACTAGTGCAGAACTGCCAACCACTAAGCCCCTAAGACACAAACTCTATTTCGTGCCTTGGTGTCTTTGTGGTTCGTGAGTCTTTTGGAATTCAAAACTCGACATGAACATTGAAATTGAGCCAACAACAACCGACGAAAATAGGACGGCCAGCTACTCCCCGGATGAAGAAACTCTTGAAGATGACGTAAACTACGGCATTGCTGACTGCAGAAAACGACTACGCAGCCGGCGTTCAACCCTCCGGGCACAACATCCCCCAAAAGATGGCTCGAACGGTGACATGAGTCCGGCCAATGGTCGTGTTGGGAGCTATGCCGAAGTTTTGGCAAATGTTTCGATGAGCCAGAGCTCGCTTTCTAGATTGGTTGAATGCCTGCTCGATCCCGTTAACGCGAACACGCCCTCGGAGGAAGAATCGATCGAGCCAGAAGAGGCTGTAATAACGTGAAGGTTCGAGAGGCCGCAGCTTTGATGGGCGCGAATGCGACGAGCGTCAGCGCCGAGATGTTTGACAATAAGATTAAAAATTATTCCATCGACTCGCGTTCGGTAGGCGCGGGTGAACTGTTCTTTGCACTATCGCAGCAGGACTACGCCCGCGCCGGTTTCAATGGCGAGTTTGTCGATGCCCATCGCTTTATCCCTGACGCATTCGAGCGCGGTGCGATTGCCGCCGTGGCGCGCGCGGATCGTGTCAGTGGAGATTCTCATCTCGAACAGATGAAGGATCGCTTGCTGTTGGTTGAAGACGCAATCGCCGCGTTACAACTACTCGCGCATCGCGTGTACACGGCCTGGGGTAAACCGGTTGTCGCGATTACCGGAAGCGCGGGAAAGACCACGGCGAAAGAGTTGACTGCGCACGTTCTGAAAAGCGCCGGCCATCGCGTTTTGAAAAGCGAGCGCAATTACAACAACGGTTTGGGACTGCCGTTGTCAGTCTTGCGCATGGTCAGCGAGGACCGTTCGCCCGATCAATTCGATCTCGCGGTGTTGGAAATGGGAATGTCGTCACCGACCCACGAGATTCAGCGACTCTGTCGTATTACACCACCGGATGTTGCTGTGGAACTGATGGTCGCGCCGGTCCATCTCGAGTATCTCGGAACGATCGAAAATATCGCGGCGGCCAAGGCGGAATTGATTGAAGGACTCAAGCCGGAGGGCACAGCGATTCTGAACGCGGACGACGCGTTGGTCATGAAGATGCGTGAGAAGCACAAGGGCAAGACGTTGACATTTGGCATCGACAATGCCGCGGATGTTTCAGCGACTGAGATTGATACTCGACGCCTGGGAAAGATTGACTTTCGTTTGCGAACGCCTTTAGGAGAAGCGCAGGCATCGTTGTTGATGAGCGGTCGTCACAATCTGAGCAATGCACTGGCGGCGTCAGCAGTCGGCACGGCGTTTTCGTTGACAGCGGAACAGATCGCGGCGGCGCTAAAGACGGCGCAACCGCCAAAGATGCGCGGTGAAGTTTTCGACTTTGCTGCGGGCTTTACGGTCATCGACGACTCGTACAACTCGAATCCCCGTTCGTTGCTAAACATGGTGCGCACGATGACGGAAGGAACTCAGGCACGTAAACGCCTGATTGTAATCGCGGGAGAGATGCTTGAGCTCGGACCTGATGAGGTTTCATTACACAGGGACGTTGGCAGAGAGATCGCGGGCAGTGGGATTAACTTGCTTTGGGGAGTGCGTGGTTTGGCAAAGGAGATCGTCGCAGGAGCAACTGAGACGGGGCTTTCGGGGACGAAGTTTTTCAACTCTTCTGATGAAGTAGCAACGGAACTGGCGAAAGAAGTTAAAGAAGGCGATTTGATTTTAGTGAAGGGCTCACGCGGTGTCGCCACAGATAAGGTTGTGAAAACTCTACGTGAGCGGTTTCCGTTGGCCGGAGAAGACCAAGAGTAGTTTTCCCCGCAAAAGGCGCAAAGGCGCAAAGAAGAAATCCGAAATGCCAATTGGCAATTGGCAATCGGCAATAACATGATTTACTACCTCCTTTACGAACTCCTTTACCTCCACTTCAGGGACAAGGATTGGTATCTCGTAAAGGCCCTCAACGTTTTTCAGTACGTTACGTTTCGCACCGCATACGCGACGATCACAGCGCTACTGATATCGCTCTTCTTTGGCGGCAAGCTGATCGAATCACTGAAGAAGTGGAACATTGGTCAGCAAATCCGCGAAGAAGGCCCGCAGGGGCACATGGTCAAGCGCGGCACTCCGACGATGGGTGGAGTGCTGATCGTCGGATCGGTTTTGATCTCGACTCTTTTGTGGGCGCGACTCTCCAGCGTTTATGTCTGGACCGCGATGCTCGCGACATTGCTCTTTGCAGCCATCGGTTTTGTCGACGACTACTCGAAGATGGCGAAGCAGCAAAGTCTTGGATTAACCGGCAGGCAAAAACTGTTGGCGCAATTGCTAATCGCAGTAGGTGTTTGGGCAGTGCTTTTCACCTCCACGAAATTCATAGGCGGCACTGGTTATTCATGGAATTTCAGTATTCCATTTTTCAAAGCCACAGCCGATCCATTCGGCAAGAGTTTTATCGGCCCTTATATCTACCTGATCTTGATAGCGGTCGTGCTGTTGGGATCCTCGAACGCTGTGAACCTCACTGACGGTCTGGATGGATTGGCGATTAGCGTCACCTTTATCGCGATGAGCGCGTTGACGGGTTTCACGTATCTCAGTAGTGACGCGCGTTGGGCTGGTTATCTCGAATTGACGCACCGGCCGGAAGCGGCAGAGTTGACGGTGTTTTGTGGAGCAATGGCAGGAGCGAGTCTCGGGTTTCTCTGGTACAACGCGCCGCCTGCACAAGTCTTTATGGGAGACGTGGGCAGCCTCGCCATCGGCGGGGCGATGGGAACAGTTGCAGTGCTGACGAAGCAGGAGTTCATGTTGTTGATGGTAGGCGGAGTTTTTGTCATTGAAGCTGCATCGGTAATGCTCCAGGTGGGTGTCTTCAAGATGACGAAACGCACGACGGGCACCGGGCGGCGTCTATTCAAGATGACACCGCTGCATCATCATTTCGAGATGCAGGATTGGAAGGAGTCGAAGATAGTCTTTCGATTTTTGATCCTGGCGATCTTGTTTGCGTTGTTGAGTCTATCAACGTTGAAACTGAGGTAGCAGGAGCAGTGTGCAGGAGCAGCAGAAGGCAGGATCGGGAGGCGGGTACAACCTGCTCCTGCACGGTGCTCCTGCACCTGAGATCATGGGGCTGAGCGGTAGTAAAGTTCTGATAATCGGGGCGGCGCGGAGCGGGATTGCTGCGGCGAGATTTTTGTTGGCTCATGGCGCGGTGGTCGCGCTCACGGATCAGAAGCCAATCGAGAAATGGACGCCGGAAGCTTTAGCGTTGAAAGAGTCAGGCGTGGGTTTGTTACCCGGCGAACCGCCGGGTTGGCTGCTGGATCAACTTGATCTGGTCATTGTCAGTCCGGGAGTTCCGACGAACATCATTCCGATCCGTTACGCCGAGCGCGCCGGCGCAGAAGTCATCGGAGAGGTTGAACTCGCTGCTCGTTATTTGAAAGGTCGCATCATCGCCATCACGGGCAGCAACGGCAAAACAACGACGACGTCGCTCATCGGTGAATTGCTTTGCGATGCGGGCTTGGTGGTGCAGGTTGGTGGCAACATCGGTAAAGCGCTGATCTCGATGGTTGAGACTTCAAGAGACGATGGTTGGACAGTCGCGGAGCTTTCAAGTTTTCAGTTGGAAACGATCAAGATGTTTCACCCATCGATAGCAGTTGTACTCAACGTGACGCCGAATCACATGGATCGCTACGAAACATTCACGGACTATGCGGCAGCTAAGCATCGCATGTTCATGAACCAAACAGCACACGATGTTGCAGTGCTCAATGCCGACGATCCGACAGTTTCATCATGGGCGAGCGGACTGCGAGCGAAGGTCATGAACTTCAGTGTCAGGAAAGAACTCCATGGCGGAGTGTTTTTGCGGGGCCGTGAACTCGTTTTTCGTGCGGCCGAAGGTGAGCAAGTTTTGCTTCGTGTTGATGAGATGAAATTGCGCGGCCTGCACAATGTCGAGAATATTGCGGCGGCTTTCGCTGCCGGCATTGCCGCTGGTGCTGGAATTGACTCAATGAACAGCACGGCGAAGCGATTCGATCCCGTCGAACACCGGCTCGAGTTTGTCGCGGAGATTGAAGGAGTAAAGTTTTACAACGACTCGAAAGCGACGAGCGTCGATGCGACGTTGAAAGCGCTTGAAGCATTCGAGCAGGAGCCGGGGAAGGTCGTTTTGATTCTTGGTGGCAAAGGGAAGAAGGCTCCGTATGCTCCACTGGAATCACTGGTCAGCGGGAAAGTCAGAAAGCTTGTGCTCATCGGCGAGGATGCGGAGACGATCGCAACTGAATTAGGTCCGTCCGCAGCGTTCGAGCGAGCTTCGGATATGAGAGACGCGGTGGCGCGTTCATTCAAGTCGGCTGAAAAAGGCGATGTGGTGTTGCTGGCTCCGGCTTGCGCCAGCTTTGACATGTTTGAGAGTTTCGAACATCGCGGGAAGGTGTTCAAAGCTGAAGTTTCCCGGCTTCGTGAAAGAGTTTAAGAATCTCTGTGCAACCTCTGTGTGCTCTGTGTCTCTGTGGTTTGTTTGCGCGGCCAAGACCACCACAGAGACACAGAGGACACAGAGATTGCACAGAGAAGAACTAAGAATGAACTCGACGAACTGACATGGCTCGAAGACTTGCTCCAGATAAATGGCTCTTCGCAGCAACCACCGGCCTCGCGCTTTTTGGCGTGGTGATGGTCTACAGCGCGTCAGCCGTTATCGCTCAAAAGGATAACGGAAATCAGTTCCACTACGTGATCAAGCAGGGAGTTTGGGTAGCGATTGGCTTCATCGTGATGTTGCTGGCGATGCAGTTCAACTACCAACAACTCAAAAGCCGTCGCGTCGTCTATGGGTTTTTGATTCTGTGCACGATCGGTTTGCTGGGAGTGTTTGGTTTTAGCAGCACAAACGGCGCGCACCGGTGGTTGAAGTTCTCCGGATTCTCTTTTCAGCCATCGGAGGTTTCAAAACTCGCGCTGATAATTTTCCTGGCCTACTTTCTCGAGAAGAGGGCTGGCGAGGAAGGAGACTTTTGGCGAACGTTTTTTCCTTGCGGCGTCGTAACGGGTTGGCTGGCTGGGCTCATCGTGATCGAGCCCGACTTCGGCACGGCGATGATGCTGGCGTTGATTTTCATCGTCGTCATCTACACTGCCGGAGCGCGGTTAGTTCATTTGGCTATCGCGGCTGCGCCGGCATTGTTGGTAGCGGCAGGTCTGCTGATCTTTGTACCTTGGCGCCTGAGACGTTTGGTCACATTTCTCGATCCATGGGCGGATCCGCTTGGTGCCGGCTTTCAGGTTGTGCAGTCGTTGATTGCGATCGGATCGGGAGGGACAAACGGCCTTGGCTTCGCTCAGGGCAAGCAGAAGATGTCGTTTCTTCCATTCCCTCACTCCGATTTTATTTTCGCGGTAGTTGGTGAGGAGCTTGGATTGGTGGGCGCGCTGGCGGTAGTAGCAGTGTTTGCGCTTTTTCTATGGCGTGGTGTCCGCACGGCTTTGCTGGCGCCTGACCGGTTCGGAATGTTGCTGAGTTTGGGAATAGTCACCAGTATCGTTGCGCAGGCGCTCTTTAATATTAGTGTCGTGCTCTCTTTGGTGCCCACAAAAGGGATACCGCTGCCGTTCATCTCTTACGGCGGATCGTCTCTGGTGCCGACACTCGCAGCCGTTGGCATCTTGCTCAACGTCTCTCAACACGCGAGCGGAACTATTGCCAACTGCCGATTGCCGATTGCCGATTTCCACAAGAGGTCGAAAGAACGGTTAAATCGGCAATCGGCAATCGGCAATTGGCAATGAAGGTACTGATCGCTGCCGGCGGTACTGGCGGACACATTTATCCGGGTATCGCGGTGGCCCAGGAGATCATGCGACGCGATGCGACGTCGAAAGTGCATTTCGTCGGCACCGCACGCGGGCTTGAAACACGATTAGTGCCGCAGGCGGGTTTTGAGTTGTCGCTCATTGAAAGTGCCGGGCTGAAGAATGTGAGTCTCGGCGCACGTGTGAAAGGACTCGCGATCCTGCCGAAGAGTTTTGTTTCGGCTCGGAAGCTGATGCGACAGTTTCAGCCGGATGTAGTCGTAGGCGCAGGTGGTTATGTGTCAGGTCCGGTTGTACTGACCGCAGCGCTTACAAATCGGCCGACACTGGTGATGGAGTCGAACGCGCTGCCGGGTTGGACCAATCGCGTGCTTGCTCGTTTTGTCGATCGTGCGGCCGTTTCGTTTGAGCAGGCGCTGCCTTACTTTCGAGGCAAGGCCAAAGTGACAGGTAATCCTGTGCGGCGAGAGTTTTTTGAAATATCACCAAAGCGGCGCGAGCCGGGAAAGTTTTCGTTGCTGGTCTTTGGCGGATCCCAGGGTGCGCGGGCGATCAATGAAGCAATGGTCGCGGCCTTACCCAGGTTGAAAGATGTTCCAACAGTGCTGCGGATCAAGCATCAGACCGGCACAGCGGATTTTGAAAAAGTAAAAGCCGCATACGCCGCGGCGGGTTGGGGCGAACGCGCTGACGTTCGTAGTTACCTTGACAACATGATGGCAGATTTTGCTGAAGCGGATCTCGTGCTCTGTCGCGCGGGAGCTACCACAACGGCAGAACTGATTGCGGCTGGAAAGGCGTCGATCATGGTCCCGTTCCCATATGCGGCCGACGACCATCAGCGCAAGAACGCCGAAGCTTTGCAGGACGCCGGCGCAGCGCGAATGATCTTGCAGCAGGAGCTGAGTGGAGAAAGATTGGCAACGGAGATTGAGAAAATAGTGAAAGCTCCGCACGACCTGGATCAAATGGAAGAGGCGAACAGGAAACTCGCGCATGGTGATGCGGCAGCGGTTGCGGTGGATATGATCGAGGAATTAAGTCAGAAAAAGCACAGAAGGCACAAGATACCAGGTAAGGGCAGTGTCTTTATTTGAAAATCTTCTCTGCGTAATCTCTGCGTCCTCTGCGTCTCTGCGGTGGAGGATGAGCAGGTAAATCGCAGACGCGCAAAGGACGCAGAGATCACGCAGAGATCAAATTACGACACCACCAAGGTAA
>Ga0268386_10000343_pt1 | contig 28779 bp, 27 predicted proteins | sample RVTome_15_FD_200260 | JGI IMG/M metagenome (GOLD analysis project Ga0268386, IMG submission 200260) | Soil microbial communities from uranium-contaminated site in the Upper Colorado River Basin, Wyoming, United States - RVT150D86... ... | reverse complement strand
AAGGCGCGCGAGAGTCCGGGCGCGCAGGCGTACTCGACAGTACGTCGAGCACCCGGACCGAGCGCAACGCAGTATTTTCCGTTGCTACGCGGCCGCAGCCGTGGATCGGTGAGAAATGCGGGCTAGTGCAGCCTTTCCCACTCCAGAACGCGAACCTCGCCCTCCGGCACCTCCAGGTTGCGGGCCACGAGCCGCGCAAACAGGCCGGCGCCGGTGGTGAGCGTCGCGTCGAAGTTCTCCTGCGCCACCTCGACCACGCCGTCGTACTCGAATCGCACGCCGCCGCCGCCGGAAGGGACGAAGAAGCTCGTGTAGTACTTCTCGCTCATGGGCGCCACGGTAGTCGGGGCCCGGCCCGACCGCTGAGACACCCTTCACAGAATCCGGGAATGAGACCCAGGGCGCATTTCGCCACCGGGGGACCTCGATGGCGCCGGCGCTGCCGTGTTGCCGTTTGCGCTCCAACCCGGCCTACGAAGACGACGAGAACGAAAGCGTCCGGTTCGCCGCAGGCCGGAATGGAATACCGGAGGGGCTGCGGGGATTCGCCTACGCTCCGGCCCGGCCCCGCGGCGATGCGTTGCTTGTTGCGCCTCACGTAGAATGCGCCGCTGACCCCGGAGGTCACAGCATGTCGCGCCAGCGCCGGTCGCCGCTCCCCTTGCTCCTGCTGCTCGGATGGTCGCCATTGGCGTCGGCCGACGGAGTCCTGCAGTTCCTCGAGTCGAACCTCGCGGTACAGGAGGGTCGGGAGAGCGTCATTACTCTCATCCGCAGCGGCAGCGACGACGGCGCGATCACCGCCACGCTCGGCTTCGGCGGCACCGCCACGCTCGGCACTGACTTCGAGATCGATCTTCCGCTGGGCGTCGTGCGTATTCGGGACGGCGAGCTGTTCGCCCGGTTGACGCTCACGATGCCCCAGGACGATGACGTCGAGGGCACCGAATTTGCTACGTTGACCCTGTCGAATCCGACCGGCGGCACGCTCGCGCGTGAAAACACGCTACTGCTGCAGATCGAGGACGACGAGGACGCCGAAGCCACGCTGCGCATCGATGGCGAGCCGCTCCGTCGCGTCACGGAGGGCGATGCGCTCGAGCTACGTCTCAGGCGAACGGGCCTGGCGGGCGTCGAGCTGCGCGCCGTGCTGCTCGGCGTGTCCGGTTCGGCCGGGCTCGGCATCGACTATACCGACCTCACCAGCATCATCGGATTCGCCGGCGACGGGAGCGCGGTGGACACCGAGTTGCTGACCATCGACGACGACGAAGAGGAGTCGCCCGAAACCCTGACCGTCGTGCTCGCCGACGCCACGCCGCGCGGACGCGCGGCGGTGACGGGCATCGGGCCGCAGGTCATCATCGAGGACGACGAGCCGGATCGGCCGGGCGAGTTCACGCTGTTCGCTGCGGACGAAGCGGGCGAGGGCAGCGGCTCGGTGACGCTCACCGTGGACCGGAACCGGGGCAGCGCGGGCAGCGCGAGCGTCAGCTGGGTCACGCTGGACGGCCGCGGCGATCATGACGCCCGGGCGGGCGAGGATTACGAGGCCTCGACCGGCACGCTGACCTTCGCCGATGGCGAGACCCGCAAGACCTTCGCCATCGTCATCCTCGACGACACCGCGCCCGGCCGCGACAACCGGGCGTTCCAGGTGGCGCTTGCAGATCCCTCCGAGCGGGCGGGTCTCAATCCCGATGCGCGCCTCGCGACGATCGCGATTCGCGAGGACGACGGCGTCGTGGACGATGATGACGAGGACGAGGAGGAGTGCGTCGGCATCTGTAACTGCTTTGTCGCCACAGCGGCGTGGGGAAGCTGGATGCATCCGCACGTTCGCACGCTGCGGGCCTTCCGCGACGCCGTGCTGATGCGCTCCCCGCAGGGACGCGCCTTCGTGAGCTTCTACTATCGCTGGTCGCCGCCGGTGGCGGAGTACATCGGCCGCCACGAGTCGCTGCGCGCCGCCACCCGCGCCGCGCTGGCGCCAATCGTGTACGCGATCGAGCGGCCGGCGGCCGCCGGCATGCTGCTGTTCGGATCTGCGCTGCTCGCGGGCGGCGCCGGCGCGGTCCGCCGGGCGCGCCGCGGAAGTTTTCAGGGCTGACGATACACGTCGCCGCGCCGCGGCTCGCCCACGACGCCCGCTCGGGTCGCGAACCGCACCGGCAGCGATTGCGTGCGGCCCCAGCTCTCGGCGCGATATACGGCAAAATGCAGGTGCGGCATGGTGGACTTGCCCGTGTGTCCCGACCAGCCGATGAGCTGCCCGCGGCGCACGCGATCGCCCTCGTCCACCGCGGCGCCTTCGTGCTTCAGATGGTAGTACTCGCCGGTAGTACCGTCGTCGTGCAGGACGACGACGAAGTTGGCGTACCGGCCGCAGCCCTCCTCCCAGCAGGCCTGGTCGTGATCTTCCACGACACGCACTACGATGCCCTCGCGGGCCGCGTGCACGGCCGCGCCGACCGGCATGTCGAAGTCGACCGCCCAGGCCTCGAGGTCGACGTGGCTGAAGTGGCTGTTCACGCCCTGCAGAATCGGCCATGCCGCATCGTCCGCATAGGGCAGACGGTAGACGTAGCCGTCGTCGTGCCGGGCATCCAGGCGGCCGACGGTCCAGTCGAAGTGATAGCGATAGCGCCACGGGCGGCCGCCTTGCGCTACCGCGATGCTGAGCAGATCCACCTCGCCACCCCCGGGCACCATCACCGTGACCTCGTGGGACGGATCCGTCTTCAGGTTGCTGCCGCTGACGCGCGCGCTCAGCGTCAGCGGCCAGGGCTTCAGGTTGCGCGCCACCAGGACGCGGCCGTCGTCGGAGCGCCGGTCGTCCACGCACACCCAGTCGAGCGAGCACGGCTCCGCGGCCCCGGCCGTCGCGCACAGCAGCGCGAAGGACAGGACCGCGCGCTTCACGGCGTGCCGGCCTCGCGCGCCAGACCCGCACCGGATGCCGCCTCGGCCTCGGCCGGTTCCGCCGCGAGGGCAACGGCGCGGTAGTTGCCCCGCGGGCGATTGTCCACCCGCGGCGCGAGCGCCAGCCAGTCGTCCGGAGGCGGGGTGCTGGCGGTGACCGGCACGGGATAGCCCGCTGCCGCCGCGCTGATCGCGCCCGCCCGGATCCAGTCGACCGGCGTGCCGTCGGCCAGCACGGCGAGGCGCTCGATGGCCGCCGTCCAGTCGCGGTCGCCGTCCTCGAGCGGCGCGTGCGCCTCGAAATACAGCTCTCCGTCCAGCCACGCTCCGAGCCACGGCTGGTCGACGATTCGAACTTTCGTGCCGCGACCGATGCGGTCGAACAACGCCTCGATGTCCTCGGGATAGAGCCTGATGCAGCCGTGGCTGACGCGCATGCCGACGCCCCACGGCTTGTTCGTGCCGTGCATCAGGTAGGACGGCAGCGCGAAATAGATCGCGTGCCCGCCGAGCGGGTTGTCGGGCCCCGGGGGGACGACGCCCGGCAGCGGATCGCCCGCTTCCGCGTGCTCCTTGCGCACGGAGGCCGGGGGGTACCAGGTCGGGTCGGCAGTCTTGGAAACGACGGTGGTCTCGGCCAGCGGCGTCGACCAGCCGACGCGCCCGATGCCGATCGGATGGGTAATGACGGTCTGCCTCCCGTCGCTGCCGGGCTCGCCGAACCACCATAGGCGCAGCGCAGCGACGTTGACGACGACGCCTTCGCGCGGCCCCTCCGGGATCACGTGGGCGGTAGGCAAAACGATTTCCGTGCCCTCGCCGGGCAGCCAGGGGTCTACGCCGGGATTCGCAGCCACGAGCTCCTCGTAGCCAAGGTTGAATCGCCGCGCGAGGTCCGGGAACGTGTCTTCCTCGCGGGCAATCACTTTCTGCAGGCGGCCGACCAGCCGTGTCTTGGGCGACACGCTCTCGAAGATGTCGGACCTTTCGATCCCGACCCAGGCCGGCGCCGGCCGCGCGGCCGCGTCCGGGGCGAGGTCGGGCGCGAAGATCTGGCAGCCGGCAAGGCCCGCGAGCAGCGTCAGAGCCGAAACCCTGGCCAGTGCCCGGAGCCGCGCCCCGCGTGCCCCCGCACCCCAAAGCTCAGCGTGAAAGCTCATCGCCGCGTTCTTCCGTTGATCCTCGCCGGCCCACCGCGGCTACTTTACCAGCCACGGCGCGGACGGGAGCAGGCGCCGGCGGCCCCGCCTTTCTGGCGGGTGCCGGCACCCCGTGGGTGTGGCGCGCCGGCCGCGCCCGGGGCCGATTTCACGGCATCAGGCGCGTCAGGATCCGCCCCAGTCCGCCGTCGTCGATTGCGGCGGCGAAGCGCTCGGACATGCGCTTCTTGTGGCGCCATTCGACCTTCCAGGCATCGGCCCGCCCGAAGGCCTGCAGAAGCCAGTCGTCGCTCGTCGTCAATTCGTCGACGAGCCCCAGTTCGAGTGCGCGCGTGCCGTACCAGTACTCGCCCGTGGCGACGCGCTCGATGTCGAGTGCCGGGCGGTAGCGCGCCACCATCGCGCGGAACAAGGTGTGCACGTCCTCGATCTCCTCGCGCAGCTTGGCGCGATCCTCGTCGGTGACGTCGCCGAACATCGTCACAGTGCGCTTGAAGCGGCCCGCCTTGACCTGCTCCACGGAGACGCCGTGCTCCTCGAGCAGGCGGCGAAAGTTCGGAATCTGCGCCAGCACGCCGATGGAACCGACGATGGCGAACGGCGCGGCGACGATGCGATCTGCCACGCAGGCCATCAGGTAACCGCCGCTCGCCGCGACCTTGTCGACGGCCACCGTCACGGGGATTTGCCGGTTCCGGAGCCGCGCGAGCTGCGATGCGGCCAGACCGTGCTCGTGCACGAGGCCGCCGGCGTTCTCGAGGCGTACGAGCACTTCGTCCCGCGGTCGCGCGACGGCGATGACGGCGCTCACTTCCTCGCGCAGCGACGCCGTCCCGGTAGCGCGGATGTCGCCGCGAAAGTCCAGCACGAAGACCCGCGGCCGCTCGGCGTGCGCGCGCAGCTTTCGCTCGCGCCTGCGCTCCCGCGTGAGTTGCTTTGCCTCCGCTTTTGGCAACAGGGCGCGCCGCAGTCGATCCGCCGCAGACGTCATGCGGCGATTGAGATCGGTCACGCGCAGCCCTTCCATCTCGCGGCCGCGTCGACCGGCGGCCAACGCGAAGGCGGCGAGGAAGGCGAATGCCGCAACCACAGTGAGGGTCTTGGCGAGAAACAGCCCGTAGGCGGTCAGAGCGTCCAGGTGCCGGAACTCCGTAGCGGAAAAGGCGCTGAGCACCCCCGACGGTGCAGGGGAAATGAAAAGTAATTCAAAAGCCTGTCCGGCACCACGGGGTGCAATGGGGCGTGCGATGGCACGGGGCTTGCTTCTCTCCTTTCGGGACCCCTAATCGGAGAAGCTAATGAAGTACCTTGACCCGCGCGCCGCCTGTATCGCCCTGCTGCTGGGGGCGCCCCTCGCCGCCGCCCCCGCACTTGCGCAGACGTCCCCTGAGCAGGCGCCGCCCGCCGCGGGGTCGGAACTCGAGACCGTCGACCAGGCGAAGCTGGACCAGTTCGCGGACGCCTATGTGGCCGTGGAGGAGATCCGCATCGAGGCCTCGGCGGAGCTCGAGGGCGCAAGCGACGGCGAAAGCGCCCAGACCATCGAGCAGGACGCCCGCTCCCGCATGCTCAAGGCGGTGGAGGAGTCCGGACTCACCGTCGAGGAGTACAACGACATCGCGCAGCAGGTGAACGCCAACCCGGAACTGCGTCAGGACGTCCAGAGCCGCATCGACGAGCGCACGGAAAGCTGATCGACCGACCGCTCCGACTGCGTGTCGGCGGAGCCTGGCCTACCGCGGGCTCCGCCGGCTCTGCAGGGCGTAGCGCCATGCGTCCGGCCGTTCCACCGGCCGCGGCCGCGGGCCGCGCAGCGGCTGGGCCCCGCCGGGAGGCGGCCCCGGGGGCGCCGCCAGGCGCTTGCTGAGTTTCTGAATCGCGTTCATTGCCGTCTCCTGCGGGGGTTCCACAGTTCAGGAGACGCCGCGCGGCCGCGCAGGGTTGCAGGCCGCCCGCCAGGAGGAGTGGTCCGGCCGACGAGCCGTTTCCGCATTCGCGCCCGTTTCACCTCCCCGTTTCGCATCATTGAATCGCGTTGATCTCCGGCATTGCTGGTGCCGTTCGAGATGTGATAAATGATGCGCCAGCAATGATAACTGCCACGCAACTTCGCGCTGCGCGCGCCCTGCTGGGCGTCGGCCAGCGCCAGCTCGCCGAGCTGTCCGGACTTTCCGTGCCCACCATCCAGCGCATGGAGGCGAGCGATGGGCTGATCCGTGGCAACGTCGATTCGCTGATGAAGCTGGTGTCCGCGCTCGATGCCGCGGGAATCGAGCTGATCGCCGAAGGCCAGCCAAGCAAGGGCAGCGGCCGCGGCGTGCGCCTGAAGGCGTGATGCCCAGGAATTTTGCGATGCCTAAGCTCCCGGCCGAGAGTTAGCGCACCATGCCCGTCGTCTGGGTTCTCGGCTGCGTGGCCGCCCTGCTCGCGACCGCCGTGGCCGCCGTGGGTCTGGGCCGGCGGCGCGGCGCGACGCAGGCGGTCTATGCGGCGAGCTTCGCCGCCTCCGCCGTCGCGCTGATCACCGCGGGCGCGCAGCTCGCCTTGGCGGAAGGCGTGGCGCCGGCGCTCACGCTGCCGCTCGGCCTGCCCTGGCTGGGCGCCCGTTTCCGCATGGACGCCCTGGCCGCCTTCTTCCTCGTCGTCGTGAACCTCGGCGGCGCCGCAACCAGCTTCTACGCCCTCGGCTACGGGAAGCACGAGGCCGCGCCTGCCCGCGTTCTGCCGTTCTTTCCCGCCTTCCTGGCCGGCATGAACCTCGTCGTGCTGGCGCACGATGCGTTCAGTTTCCTTCTCGCATGGGAATCCATGTCGCTGGCCTCCTGGGCGCTCGTCATGGCCCATCACCGCGATGCCGACAACCGGCGCGCCGGCTTGGTCTACCTGGTCATGGCGAGCTTCGGGACTCTGGCGCTCCTGCTCGCCTTCGGCTTGCTCGCGGGCGCCGAAGGCAGCTACGACTTCGCGGCGATCCGCGCCGGCGCGCCCACGCCTCTCGTCGCCGGACTCGTGCCGATGCTCGTGCTGCTGGGAGCAGGCTCGAAAGCCGGGCTCGTGCCGCTGCACGTGTGGTTGCCCCTCGCGCACCCGGCCGCGCCGAGCCACGTCTCCGCGCTCATGAGCGGCGTGATGACGAAGGTGGCCATATATGCCTTCGTGCGCGTCGCGTTCGACCTGCTCGGCGATTCGGCCTGGTGGCAGAGCATGGTCGTGCTCGCGCTCGGCGGTGGCACCGCCGTGCTCGGCGTGCTCTACGCCCTCATGCAGCACGACCTGAAGCGCCTGCTCGCCTACCACACGGTGGAGAACATAGGGATCATCTATATCGGCCTCGGCCTCGCCCTCACCTTCGAAGCCAACGGCATGGGCGCGGCCGCGGCGCTCGCGCTCACCGCCGCGCTGTTCCACGTGCTCAACCATTCACTCTTCAAGAGCCTGCTGTTCTTCGGTGCGGGCGCGGTGCTGACGGCGACGGGACAGCGCGACATGGAGCACCTCGGCGGCCTGATCCGGCGCATGCCGTACACGAGCTTTGCGTTCCTGGTCGGCTGCGTCGCGATCTCGGCGCTGCCGCCGCTGAATGGCTTCGTCTCCGAGTGGCTCACGTTCCAGGCCATTCTGCAGAGTCCCGACCTGCCTCAGTGGGGCCTGAAGTTCCTCGTGCCCGCCGTCGGCGGGTTGCTGGCGCTGTCGGCCGCGCTCGCCGCCGCCTGCTTCGTGAAAGCCTTCGGGGTCACTTTCCTGGGACGGCCGCGCACTTCCGCCGCCGAGACGGCGCGCGAAGTGGACCGCTGCTCCCTGGGAGCGATGTTCATGCTCGTCGCGCTGTGCGTGGCCGCTGGCATCGTGCCGGGACTGGTAATCGACGCACTGGCGCCGGTCACGCTGTCGCTCGTTGCAGAGCGCATGCCGCTGCAACTGGAGGTGCCGTGGCTGTCGGTCGTGCCGATCGCAGAGGCGCGGAGCTCGTACAACGGCCTGCTCGTCTTCCTGTTCATTGCATTTTCCGCGTCGCTCGCGTCAGTCGTGATCCGCCGCTTCGCCTCGCACTCGCTGCGCCGTGCGCCGGCCTGGGACTGCGGGTTTCCCGATCCCAGCCCGGCGACGCAGTACACGGCCGGCAGCTTCGCCCAGCCGATCCGGCGCGTATTCGGCTCTCTCGTGTTCCGCGCGCGCGAGCAGGTCGACATGCCGGCGCCGGGTGACCTGCGGCCCGCGCGGCTGCAGGTCGAGATCCGCGACCTGATCTGGGACTGGCTGTACGCGCCGATCGCCGTGGCCATCGGCTACGCCGCGGACCGGTTCAACAGGCTGCAGTTCCTGACCATCCGGCGCTACCTGAGCCTCGTGTTCCTGGCGCTCGTCACCCTCCTGCTGGCGCTGGCGATATGGCCATAGCCTTCGACGTGCTGGTACAGGGCGTGCAGATGACGGTCGTGCTGCTTGCCGCGCCGCTGCTCACCGGCTTCGTCCGCAAGGTCAGAGCGCGCCTGATGCGGCGCCGCGGCCCGTCCGTCTTCCAGCCGTACCGCGACCTGCACAGGCTGCTGCGCAAGGAAGTGGTGCTGGCCGAGAACGCCTCCTGGCTGTTCCGGGTCGCGCCGTACCTGATCTTCGCCGCAACCTGGGTCGCGGCCGCCCTGGTGCCCACGTTTGCGACGGGCCTCGTGTTCAGCTGGACTGCAGACCTGATCGCGATCATCGCCTTGCTCGGGAGCGCGCGCTTTTTCCTGGCGCTCGCCGGCATGGACGTGGGCACGAGCTTCGGCGGCATCGGCTCGAGCCGCGAGGTCATGATCGCGTCGCTGGCCGAGCCGGCCATGCTGCTGATCGTCTTCACGCTCGCGCTCGCCGCGGGGTCCACGCAGCTCTCGACCGTGGCCACTTACATGGCCTCGCCGGACGTGGGACTCCGCGTGTCGCTGGGCATGGCCCTGATCGCGCTGGTCATCGTCGCCATCGCGGAGAATGCGAGGATCCCGGTCGACAACCCGGCCACGCATCTCGAGCTCACGATGGTCCACGAGGCGATGATCCTCGAGTACTCGGGCCGCCACCTCGCGATGATCGAGTTTGCGGCCTCCCTCAAGCTGCTCCTCTATGTCTCGCTCATCGGCTGCATCTTCGTGCCGTGGACGCTGGCGGCCGCCGATGCGGGAGCGGCCGCGCTTGGCGGCGGCGTCGTCACGTGGCTCGCGAAGCTCGCGGCCGGCGGATTCATGCTGGCGCTGTTCGAGACCGCCATCGCCAAGATGCGCGTCTTCCGCGTGCCCGAGTTCATCGGCGCGGCACTGATGCTGGGCCTGCTCGGCACCCTCCTGCTGTTCGTGTCGAGGGCCCTGTAATGGAGCGGCTGTACTTCGACGCGGCGCACTTGCTGGCGGGCGGACTCGTGCTCGTGAGCTTCGTCCAGCTCTACCAGGATCGCCTCTACGCGCTGCTCAACGTCTACGCCGTGCATGCCCTCGTGCTGGCTCTGTCGGTCGCCTGGCAGGCCTTCGTGCAGGATGCGCCACACCTCTACGTCACGGCGGCGATCGCGCTCGTCTTCAAGGCAATCGTCATACCGGTGGCGCTGCACCGCCTCATCCAGCGGCTCGGCATCCATCGCGAAATCGAGACGGTCATCGGCGTCGGCCCGACGATGCTCGCCGGCATCGGACTCGTCGCGCTCTCCATGGCCGTCATCCTCCCCGTCACCGCGGAGGCGGACCCGCTGGCGCGCGAGGACCTCGCGTTCGCGCTGTCCGTGCTGCTGCTGGGCCTCCTTATGATGGTGACGCGGCGCAACGCCGTCAGCCAGGTCGTCGGCTTCATGTCGCTGGAGAACGGCCTCGTGCTCGCCGCGACCGGCGCCAAGGGCATGCCGCTCGTGGTCGAGATCAGCGTCGCCTTCTCCGTCCTCATCGCGTTCGTCGTGATCGGCATCTTCCTGTTCCGCATCCGCGAGCGCTTCGACACGGTGGACGTGCAGGCGCTCGACAGCTTCCGCGGTGAGCGGCAATGACCCTGCCGCCGTTCGACGCAGTCGCCGCGGTCCTGCTGATCCCGCTGGCCGCGGCCGTCCTGCTTGCGTTCCTGCCCAGCTACCGCCTCACGGCACGGCTGAACGTCGTGGCGACCCTGGCGACGCTGCTGGCGGCCCTGTCCCTGCTCGGCGGCGAGCGGCCCGCGCCCGGGCCGTACCTGCTGGTGGACGATCTCAACATCGTCTTCGTCGTGCTCGGCACCTTCGTCGGTTTCACGACCAGCGTCTTCAGTGCGACCTACATCGCCCACGAGCTCGAGACGGGCCGCTTCACGCCCGGCTACCTGCGCTTCTATCACGCGATGTACCAGGGACTGATGGCGGCGATGAACCTCGCGCTGCTGGCCAACAACATCGGCCTGATGTGGGTGGCGGTGGAGCTCGCGACGCTCACCACGGTCGTCATGGTCGGCCTTTACCGCACGCACGAAGCGCTCGAGGCGGCCTGGAAGTACTTCATCCTCGGCAGCGTCGGCATCGCGCTGGCGCTGTTCGGCACGATCCTCGTCTACATGGCGGCGCTCCCGCACGTGGGCGAAGGCCTGGACGGAATGGTCTGGACGGTGCTGATAGATCGCGTCGGGGAGTTCGATCCGGCGCTGCTGAACGTGGCCTTCGTGTTCCTGCTGCTCGGCTACGGCACGAAGGTCGGCCTCGCGCCGCTGCACGCCTGGCTGCCGGACGCGCATGCGGAGGGACCGACGCCGATCTCGGCGGTGCTCTCCGGCCTGCTGCTGAACGTTGCTCTGTACGCGGTGCTGCGCTTCAAGCTGCTGCTCGCCGCGAATCCGGACGCCATCGCCCCCGGCCCACTCATGATCACGATGGGGCTGAGCTCGCTGGTGTTCGCGTCGTTCATGCTCTACCGGAGGCGCGACATCAAGCGCCTGTTCGCCTACTCGTCCATCGAGCACATGGGCATCATCACGTTCGCATTCGGCATGGGTGGCCCGCTGGCGAACTTCGCCGGTCTACTCCACATGGTCATGCACAGCCTGACGAAGTCAGGCATCTTCTTCGCCGTGGGCCACATCGCACAGGTGAAGGGCACGCAGCAGCTCGACGGCATCCGTGGCCTGACGCAGTCCCATCCCGCGCTCGGCTGGTCGCTGGTCGTCGGGGTCGTGGCGATCGCCGGTCTGCCGCCGATGGGTATCTTCATGAGCGAGTTCCTGGTCGTGAGCTCGACCTTTGCGCGGGAGCCGCTGCTGGCCCTGCCGCTCGTGCTCGGGCTGCTCGTCGCCTTCGGCGCCCTGCTGATGCGGCTCAACGGGCTCGCCTTCGGCGAGCCGACGGGCCGCATGGCGCCGGCCGAGGCCTCGTACGCGCCGATGCTCGCGCACTTCGGCCTCGTGCTCGTGGCGGGCGTTTATCTGCCGGCGCCACTGGTCGAATGGTTCCAGCACGTCGCGCGGATGCTCGGGTAGGGCGGGCACATGGCGAAACTCAAGGACCTGCTGCTGGAGGGGCGCCGCATTGCGGAGCACCGGCCCTGGCCGCGCGTCGTGGCGGGAGCGGACACCTGGGGGCGCGCCCTCGCCGGGCTTGCCGGCGGCGACTGGAACCTGCTCGGCCTGTGGGGCGACGACGGCGCAGTCCACCTGGCGCTCTGTGACGAATCCGGCTCGCGGCTCGGCGTCGTGACGCTGGAATGTCCGCACGGCCGTTACCCCTCCGTCGGACTTGCGCACGCACCCGCCATCAGGCTGGAGCGCGCGCTCCGCGACCTGCACGGAATGGAACCGCAGGGCCTGCCGGATACGCGGCCGTGGCTCGACCACGGCCGCTGGGGCGTGCACCATCCGCTGGCCACGCAGCCGGGCACTTCGCCCGCGAGCACGCCGTATGCCTTCCTGACGGCCGAGGGGCCGGGGTTACACCAGATACCGGTCGGCCCCGTGCACGCCGGCATCATCGAACCCGGCCACTTCCGCTTTACCGCCGGCGGCGAAACCGTCGTGCGGCTCGAGGCGCGTCTGGGATACGTGCACAAGGGCATCGAAGCACTCATGGCCGGCGCGAGCCTCGAGCAGGCAGCCCGGCTGGCCGGCCGGACCAGCGGCGACAGCACCGTTGCCTACGGTCTCGCGTTCGCGCGCGCCGTCGAAGCCGCGCTCGGGACGAGCGTGCCACCGCGCGCGCTGTGGCTGCGCGCGCTGATGGCCGAGCTGGAGCGGCTGGCCAATCACATCGGCGACATCGGCGCGGTCTGCAACGACGCCGCGTTCGCGCTCATGCACGCGCACTGCGGCGCCCTGCGGGAGCGGGTGCTGCGGGCCTCGGCCATCGCCTTCGGTCACCGCCTGATGCGCGACCGGATCGTGCCGGGGGGCGTGGCGGAGGATCTGGCGCCGGCCGGCGCGCGCGCGCTCCGCACGCTCGCGGACAACCTCGACGCCAGGATTCCTGCCCTCGTGGAGCTGTACGACAACACCGCCTCGCTGCAGGGACGCACGGTCACGACGGGCGTGCTCGCCCCCGCGCTGGCGCGCCGCTACGCGGCCGGTGGCTTCATCGGCCGCGCGTCGGGGCGTCGCTTCGACGCGCGCGTCGGCCCCGGCTACGCGCCCTACGACGAGCTCGACTTCGAGGTGCCCGTGCTGGAAGAGGGCGACGTCAACGCCCGCGTCTGGATACGCATCCGCGAGGTCGAGCAGAGCCTTGCGCTGCTGCGGCAGATTCTGGATCGCCTGCCTGACGGTCCCGTCGCCGCCGGCCTCGCCGCCGGTCCCGGCGAGGGCCTGGCGCTCGTCGAGGGATTCCGCGGCGACGTGCTGGCGTGGCTGCGGCTCGGCTCCGACGGACGCGTCGCGCGCTGCCACCTGCGCGACCCGTCGTGGTTCCAGTGGCCACTCCTGGAAGCCGTGATCGAGGGCAACATCGTTGCGGACTTCCCCCTCTGCAACAAGTCGTTCAACTGCTCCTATTCGGGGCACGACCTGTGACGACCGATGCGTAAGTTTCTGTTCCAGGCGCTGATGCGCCGGCCCCTGACCGATCCGGCGCCCGAGGCCGACGAGGCGGCGCTCGCCGAAGTCGGGAACGCGCTGGCCCGGACGGCGCGTGCGCGCCTCGGCCGCAGCCTCTCGATTCGCGAGGTGGACGCGGGCTCGTGCAACGGCTGCGAACTCGAGATCCACGCGCTGAACAACGTCTATTACGACATCGAGCGCTTCGGCATCCGCTTCGTGGCCTCGCCGCGCCACGCCGACGTGCTGCTCGTGACCGGTCCGGTCACGAAGAACATGCGCGAGGCGCTGGAGCGTACCTGGCAGGCCACGCCCGAGCCCAGGTGGGTGGTGGCGGTTGGCGACTGCGGGGCCGACGGCGGCTGTTTCGCCGGCAGCTACGCGGTCGAGGGCGGAGTGTCCGCCGTGCTGCCGGTCGACCTGACCATCCGCGGCTGCCCGCCGCCGCCCGCCGCGATCCTGCGCGGGCTCCTCGCGCTGCTCGAGCGCCAGCAATAGACCGGCCCCACCCCAGCCGGGCCGCCTGCCGCGCGGCCGGCGGTCGCGAGCGGCTAGCCGCGGACGAATTCGAGTATGTGCAGCGCGCCCGCCAGGACGTGGACGACCAGCAACCCGATCAGCCAGTGCGCCGCGAACAGGTGGTGCTGGCGCCAGGCCATCGCCTCGCCCGACCCCTGCGCCCAGAACCAGGCGGCACCGGTCGCGGCGGTCGCGACGAACGCCAGCAGCAGCAGGCCCTCGATCAGCATGATCAGCCCGCCGCCCTCGACGGTGGGCATCCGGCCCCGCACCAGTCCCGCCAGGTCGTGAGCCGACTGGCGGAGCCGGCCGGTCAGCCAGGGAAAGTACAGGCGCCAGCGCCCCTTGCGGACACACGCCGCGGTGAACGTGAGGCCCGGCAACAGGGCCAGAAAGCCGAGCGCGACGTGAGCGTAGGCGAGAAAGCCCGCCTCGCGCGGGATCCTGCGCAGCAGTTGGACCCACGGACTGGACAGGATCAGCCAGACCGCCAGCAGCGCGACCAGCAGGTGCTGGCGCTCCGCGATGGGCGCGATCAGGCGCCGCACGCGGCGTCAGGCCGCGCGGCCGCCCGCGAGCGCCGCGATGCGGGTCGCGAACCGTTCGACTTCTACCCAGTTCGTGTACTCGATCTTCGTCTGCGGGTCCGTCGGGCCCTTGGTCAGCCACATGATGAAGCGGATGACGTTACGATCGAATGCCCCATAGCGCTGGTAGTCGAGGTCGCCGCCGAACACGCCGACGAGGGTCGGCCGCCACGGCACCTTGGCCAGGAACGCCCGCATGTAGGGATTTGTTTCCGGCGTGTTCTTCTCCGGCTTGCGCGCGACCAGGTTCACCGAAAAGAAGGCGCTGGGCTTCGACTCGAGCAGTGCCTGGTGGCTGCGGATGAACTCGAATACCGCGGGGTTGTGCTTGCCGTTGCGGATGCTGGCGCCAATCACGATCACGTCGTAGCGGGTCGCGTCGGCGGCGGCGCCCGCGATCGGCACGACCTCGACGCGGTCGCCCAGGCTGTCCAGCTTCTCGCGCAGGCGCTCGCTGATCTTGCGGGTCTGCCCATACACGCTGGAATAAAGCAGCAGGATGTTGGCCACGGCACCGCGTCCTCGATGCGAACTTCGGGGCGATCTTATCGGAAACCCGACGGCGGCAGCCTGTCCTGGATCAGGTGCAATGCACCTGCAGCGGGATCTCCGGCCCCCGGTTTACAGCCCGACGTTGTTCTTCTCGAGCACCCGATCGGCGCGGTAGCTGGAGCGCACCAGCGGGCCGGACACGACCTCGAGGAATCCCATCTCCAGGCCGACCCGGCGGTATTCGGCGAACTCGTCCGGCGTGACGAAGCGCTCGACGGGCAGATGATTCGCGGTCGGCCGAAGGTATTGGCCGAAGGTGACGATGTCCACGCCGCAGTCGCGCAGGTCCGCGAGCGTCGCGCGGACCTCGGCGTCAGTTTCGCCGAGCCCCAGCATCAGGCTGGTCTTCGTGAGGACGTCGCCGCGATGGCGCCCGGCGTGCGCGAGCACGGTGAGCGTCTGGCGGTACCCCGCGCGCGGGTCGCGGACCCGGTGCGTGAGGCGCTCCACCGTCTCGACGTTCTGCGCAAAGACTTCGACGCCCGCATCCAGGACGGTCTCCACCGCACGCGTGTCGCCGCGGAAATCGGGCGTGAGCGCCTCGACGGCCGTCTGCGGATTGAGTGCCTTGATCGCGCGCACGCAGGCCGCGTAATGGGCCGCGCCGCCATCCGGCAGGTCGTCGCGGTCGACCGACGTGATGACGACATAGCGCAGCTTCATCAGCTGCACGGAGCACGCGGCGTTCGACGGTTCCTGCGCGTCGAGCCAGCCGTGCGGGTTGCCGGTGTCCACGGCGCAGAACTGGCAGGCGCGCGTGCAGACGGCGCCCATGATCATCAGCGTGGCCGTGCCGTTGTTCCAGCACTCGCCGATGTTCGGACACATCGACTCCTCGCAGACGGTCGCGAGGCGGTGGCTCCGCACGTTCTCCCGCACCCGCCGGTAGCCCTCCCCGTCCGGCAGCCTGGCACGCAGCCACGGCGGCTTGCGGCCGGACGGCGCCTCATCGGCCCGGCGATTGTGCTTCACGCCGTTCTTCACCGCCGCGAAGCCCTGTTCCGTGCGGAACTTCGTCCCGCTGGGGACGGCGCCGGTACGGACGACGGGTATGCCCTTGAAGGTGGAATCCATGCAACGGGTGCCGGTTCGGTCGGGGCCGGCATTTTCTCACGCCGCGCCCGCCCGATTGCTAATGCGAACGATTCTCATTAGAGTGGGCCGCAGCCAGGAACCCGAATTCATGACTGCATGCCGCCGCACCACCGCATTGCTGCTCGCCGGTATGGCGCTGCTGGGCACGGCCTGCGACCGCAATGGCGACGGGAACGGGCAGCCGGCGCTGAACGTCTACTCCGCCCGCCACTACCAGAGCGACGATGCGCTGTACGAGGCCTTTACGCGGGCCACCGGCATCGAGGTGCACCGCATCGAGGCCGGCGAGGACGAACTGATGGAGCGCATCCGCCAGGAAGGTGCCGCGAGTCCCGCCGACGTCCTCATCACCGTGGACGCCGGGCGCCTGTGGCGCGCCGACCAGGCCGGCCTCTTCCAGCCGGTGGAGTCGCAGCTCCTGCGCGAGCGCATCCCGGCCAGCCTGCGTCACCCGGACGGGCACTGGTTCGGCTATGCCACCCGCGCGCGGCTCATCTTCTATGACCGGCAGCGGATCGACCCGGCTGGACTCGCCGATTACGAGGACCTGACCGATCCGCGCTGGAAGGGCGAGCTGTGCATCCGCTCGGGCAACCACGTTTACAACCTGTCGCTGATGGCGTCGCTGATCGCGCACCACGGGCTGGAGCGCGCCGAAGAGTGGGCGCGCGGCGTGGTCGCAAATTTCGCGCGCGAGCCGCAGGGCGGCGACACCGACCAGATCAAGGCCGTCGCCGCCGGCGAATGCGGCATCGCCGTGGGTAACAGCTATTACTTTGCCCGGCTCCTGAACTCCGATGACCCGGACGAGCGCGCCGTGGCCGACAAGGTCGGCTGGATTTTTCCCAACCAGGACGACCGCGGCACGCACGTGAACGTCTCCGGCGCCGGCCTGCTCGCGAATGCGCCGAATCCCTCCGCCGGGCTCGCCTTCCTCGAGTTCCTGGCCTCCGACGAGGCACAGGTCCGTTTCGCCCAGGCGAGCAACGAATACCCCGTGGTGGCGGATGCGCCCCTCGAGAACTCCGCGCTCGAGCAGCTGGGCGCCTTCCACCGCGACGAGCTCGGGGTGAGCGCTTACGGGGAGCAGCAGGCCGAAGCGCAGAAGGCGCTCGACCGGGCGGGGTGGAAGTAGGCGGTGAGCCGGAGGCTGCCGGGCCCGCTGCACAGCGCCGCGTTTTTCATTGCGACGCTCGTTGCGGTGCCCGTGCTGACGGTTGCCCTGCACGTCTTCCTTCCCGACGAGGGTGCGTGGCGCCACATCGCGCGCGTCCTCCTGCCGGAATACCTCGGCAATACCCTGCTGCTGGCCGCGGGCACCGCGTTCGGCGTCCTCGCGCTCGGCCTCGGCTCGGCCTGGCTGGTGGCGATGTGCCGGTTTCCCGGCAGGCGCCTCTTCGAGTGGGCGCTCGTGCTGCCGCTCGCCCTGCCCGCCTACGTGATCGCGTACACGTACACGGACCTGCTGCAGGTGGCCGGCCCCGTGCAGTCCGCGTTGCGCGACTGGACCGGGTGGGGCGCGCGCGACTTCTGGTTTCCTCCCATCCGTTCGCTCGGCGGCGCCGTCGCGATGCTGTCGCTCGTGCTTTATCCGTACGTGTACCTGCTGGGGCGCGCCGCCTTTCTGCAGCAGTCCGGCGGCGTGCTCGAGGCGGCGAGGACGCTCGGCTGCGGGCCATGGGGGGCGTTCTTTCGGGTGGCGCTACCGATGGCGCGACCCGCGCTGGTCGCGGGCGTCCTGCTGGCCCTGATGGAGACGCTGGCGGACTTCGGCACCGTCGCGTACTTCGGCGTGCCGGTGTTCACGACCGGCATCTATCGCGCCTGGTTCTCGCTGGGTGACCCGGTTTCGGCGGCCAAGCTCGCGGCGCTGCTGCTCGCGCTGGTCGTGGCGCTGGTGGCCATCGAGCGCTGGAATCGGGGCGCCATGCGCTTCCACCAGCTCGGCGCGCCGGCGGGCGAGCGCACGCCGCACCGGCTCGCCGGCTGGCGCGCGCTGCTCGCGGTGGGGGCCTGCCTCGTGCCGCTGGGCCTGGGGTTCCTGTTGCCGGCCGCGCGCCTCGCGTGGCTGGCCATAGGGTCCGGGGACGCGCAACTGGGCCCGCGTTACGGCGAGTTGCTCGCCAACAGCGTCGGCCTCGCCGCCATCAGCGCCGCGGTGGCCGTGACGGCGGCGCTCATGGTGGCGTACGGCCGCCGGCTGAGGCCCGGCGCCGCCATGCGCGCGGCGCACGGCATCGCAGGCATGGGGTACGCGATCCCGGGCTCGATCATCGCCGTCGGCGTGCTGATCCCGCTCACCGCGGCGGATCACGCACTGGGTGCGTGGCTGTCCTCCTGGTTCGGGGTGACCCCGACGCTGTGGCTCACAGGCGGTCTGCTCGGCCTGGTGTTCGCTTACGTGGTGCGCTTCCTCGCCGTCTCGCTGCAGACGGTCGGGGCGGGGCTGTCGCGCGTCACGACTGCGATGGACGACGCCGCCCGATGCCTGGGCCACGGTCCCGCCAGAACGCTACGGCGCGTGCACCTGCCGATCCTGCGCCCGAGCCTTCTCACGGCCGCGCTGATCGTGTTCGTCGAGGTAATGAAGGAGCTGCCCGCGACGCTCATACTCCGGCCCTTCGACTTCGATACGCTCGCCGTGCAGGCCTACAAGCTCGCCGCCGACGAGCGTCTCGCCGAGGCATCGACGGCAGCCCTTGCGATCGTCCTGGCCGGACTCGTCCCGGTCGTGATGCTGGCGCGCCATGTGGCGCGCCCGCGCCGCGAGACCGGTGACCGCCGCACGCTCGAGCTGCCGCAGCCCGCGCCGGCCGAGGTCGCCGGCCCGCTATAATCCGGGCGTGCCAGCCCCGCCGCGCCGGCTTGTTCCGCAGGAGGCCGTTCATGAACCCCGCCAGGTGCTTGGGTGCCGTTGCGCTGTTCATCCCCGCGGCGCTGCCGGCCGGCGGTTTCCAGATATCGGAGCTGTGCGCCAGATGCCAGGGGCAGCGCAATGCCGGCATGGCGGCGGCCACCGACTCCGCGGCGGCCGCCTACTTCAATCCCGCGGCGCCGGCACGGCTGGAGGCGGCGGTCGCCGAATTGAGCGCCCACTACATCTACGGGGCGTTCGAATTCCGGGACCGGGGCTCCAGCAACGCCTTCGGCCGGCCGCTGCCGGGCGAGACCCGCAACGACGGCGCGGTGCCAGCCTGGGTGCCGAACCTGCATGCCGCGACGCCGCTGGGTCGTCGCTTCGGGATCGGCATCTCCGTCACGGCGCCCTACGGCCTGATCACCGAGTACGACGACGACTGGGTCGGCCGCTACCACGCATTGAAATCCGACCTGCAGACGATCAACGTGAACCCGACGATGTCATGGAACCTGACGGACAGCTTCAGCATCGGTGCCGGTGCGGTGTGGCAGCACGCCGAGGCGGAGCTGACCAACGCAGTCGATTTCGGGGCGCTCGCACGCATCGTCCTGCCGCAGACATCGCCGTTTCCGATTCCACCGGAGCTCCTGCCGGATTCGGGAGACTTCACCCTGGATGGCCTGACGCGGCTGGACGGCGACGACGAATCCTGGGGCTGGACTGCGGGACTTTTGTACCAGGGGGAGCGTACCCGGCTGGGCGTCGGCTACCGCTCCGCGATCGACCATACCCTGAAGGGCGCGGTGACGACGACCCTGCCGCCGGAGGCAGCCGAGCTCGCCGGCACGGAGCGGATCGTCCGCGCCGGCGCCGCCGACATTACGACGCCGCAGTCGGTGACGCTCGGCCTGCAGCATGACGTTCACTCCCAGTGGACGCTGCTGTTCGGCGCTACCTGGACAGACTGGTCGACATTCGAGTCGATCGAGGTCGTGGACCCCGCGGGTGCAGTCATCAGTCTGCAGCCGGAGGACTGGAACGACAGCTGGCGCTACTCAGCCGGCTTCGAATACGCCTACCACCCGGCCGTCGTTTTTCGGCTGGGCGTCGAGTACGACGCGACACCGGTGCCGGCGGACCGCCTCACGGCGCGCATTCCGGACGAGAAACGCTACTGGCTGGCGACGGGTGTCACCTGGCGGGTATCGCGGCGCCTCCTCGTCGACTTCGCCTGGACCCATATCTGGACCCCGAGCTATGAAATCGACGACACCGAGCTCACGACCGGCGACGTCTTCGAGTCGCTGACCGGGGTGAATCCGGGCATCGGCAACTCCTTGCGCGGCGATTACGATACCGAGGCCGACATCCTGTCCATCGGCGTTCGCTGGGGCTATTGATCGCGCCCGCGTCCGATGGGTCGTTACCGTGCACGCGCACCGCCCTCTTCGCCGTACATTACGCCGGCGGGTGCAGCGCGCCTGCGCGCCGAGCTGGACGCGCTGTGGCGTCGCCAGCGCCCGGAGGTGGTGCGGGCGCTGGCGGCCGCGGCGGCGGAAGGCGACCGCTCGGAAAACGCCGAGTACACGTACCGCAAGAAGCAGCTCGCGGAGATCGATCGGCGCGTCCGCCATCTGCGCCGGCGTCTCGGCGTCCTGAAAGTCGTCGACCGCGCGCCGGGTGGCGAGAGCGTGTATTTCGGCGCGCGGGTGACGCTGGAGGACGAGGATGGCCAGGCGCTCAGCGTGCGCATCGTCGGTCCGGACGAGTTCGACCATGCAGCCGGGTACATCAGCATGGACTCGCCCCTCGCGCGGGCGCTGCTGAAGCGCGCCGCGGGAGACGAGGTGCAGGTCAAGGTGCCCGACGGGGCGCGCCATTACCTGATCGTCGAGGTCTCGTATCCGGATCCGTAGGCCGGGCTGTCGTTCCGCCGTCTTTGCCAGGATTGCGCTTCGCTTCAATTCGGCCTGCGTGTCGGCGGTCGTAGCCGGCGCTCGAACACGAGGCCATCGCTGCTGTGGGGCGTATGGCCTGCCGGCCGGGCTACAATCGCCGCCTTTGCGGGATTGCCAGGAGAACCGGGATGGATTTCGAGTTCACCGAAGACCAGCAGATGATCCAGCAGGCCGCACGCGATTTCGCCGTACGCGAGATCGCCCCGATTGCCGCCGAGCACGACGCAAGCGGCAAGTTTCCGGAAGCGACGATGCGCAAGGCAGGCGAGCTCGGCTTCATGGGCATCGAAGTCCCGGAGGAATACGGTGGCGCGGCGCTCGACGCCATCGGCTTCGTGCTGATGATGGAGGAAATCGCCGCCGTGGATGCCGCGCATTCCACCGTCGTCTCCGTCAACAACTCGCTTTACTGCAATGGCATCCTCCAGTACGGCACGGAGGAACAGAAACAGCGCTACGTCACGCCCATCGCAACGGGCCAGGCCATCGCCGCCTATGGCCTCACGGAGCCGCAGTCCGGCTCGGACGCCGCGGACATGCGGACGCGGGCCGTGCGCCAGGGCGACGAATACGTCATCAACGGCAAGAAGTCCTGGATTACGTCCGGCCCGGTGGCAAAGTACGTGCTGCTCTTTGCGGCGACGAATCCCGAGGCAGGTGCGCGCGGCATAACCGCGTTCCTGATCGACGCGGAGAAGGAGGGATTTCAGCGCGGCAAGGTGGAGCCGAAACTCGGCATCCGCGCCTCCGCAACCTGTGAGATCGAGCTCGCCGACTACCGGTGTCCGGTGGAGGACCGGCTGGCGAACGAGGGGGACGGCTTCAGGATCGCGATGAGCATCCTCGACGCCGGCCGCATCGGCATCGCTGCGCAGGCCGTCGGCATCGCGCGGGCCGCCTACGAGGCCAGCCTCTCCTGGGTGCGGGAGCGGCATGCGTTTGGCGCGCCGATCGGCAGCTTCCAGATGATCCAGGCCAAGATCGCGGACATGAAGATGCGGCTCGAGGCGGCGCGCCTGCTGACGCTGAAGGCCGCCTGGAACAAGCCCCGCGCCGCCGCGGCGGGACGCCGCAACACGACCGAGGCGTCGTGCGCCAAGTTGTTCGCCTCCGAAGCCGCGATGTTCATCGCCCACCAGGCGGTGCAGATCCACGGCGGCATGGGGTACAGCAAGGAACTGCCCGTCGAGCGCTACTTCCGCGACGCGAAGATCACGGAAATCTACGAGGGCACGAGCGAGATCCAGCGGCTCGTGATCGCCCGCCAGGAAACGGGGCTGCGTTAGCCCGCATTTCTCACCGGGGCGCGCAGCGAGGGCGCGGAGTTCGGGAAAAAGACAAGGCGAGCGACCGTCCGCGTGCGGAGACGTACTCCACAGTACGTAATGAACGCGAACCGTGCGTAATGCAGGATTTCCCGAGCGTCCGCAGCCGTGGACCCGAGAAATGCGGGCTAGTCGTCGTCGATGATGACGACGCGGGCTCGCGAGGGCTCGTTGACGGGCAGCGCAACGTCGGCGGTACGGATGTCGACGAAGAACACCTCGTTCGACTCCGGCAGGCTGTCCGAGACGATCGGAATGAGAATCACGAGCGCCTCGGCGCCCGGCTCCGCCGTCACCGGCTCCCAGCCGCTGCCCACGTAGTCGTCCGGATCGCCGGCGGTGCCCTGCAGCGTGCGCCATTCCGCCCGCATCGCGGCCCGGAAGCCCGCCGGCCGCGGCACCGAAATGCGCAACGCGCTGGCGCTCTCGCCCACCCGGAACTCGGCCCGCGGCAACGACAATTCGGCCGTCGCGGTGGCCGGGCTCTGCGGTGCCGCCGCCGCGGGTGCGCCGGTCGGACGGGATCCCTGGGCGTCCCGGCGCGCCGGCTGAGAAGGTGTCGACACGGCTTCGCTTCCCCCCGGCGGCAGGTCCGGCGTCGGCCGCGCGGGTTCCGGCAGGCCCAGTTCCACTTCCTCCAGTTGCTCGTCGCGCGGCGTTGCGGCGGGCGTGCCCTCGGTCTGCGCACCCTGTCCCTGCGCGGGAGCCGGTTCGGACTGTCCGCTGCCGGTGGGCTCGGGAATGGTGGGAATCGGCTCTGCCGCGTCCGTCGGGTCGTCCTCCGCGGGCGCCGGCGCATCGCGACGGTCGGCGGCACCGCCGACGCTTTCGACCACCGCGTCGAAGCGCTCCGAGAGATCGGGGAAATCCGGCGCCAGCAGCAGGGACGCGGCGCCCCCGACCAGCAGCCCGCCGAGGAATCCGGCCAGCACCCACGGCCGGCGGCCGAAGCCGACCGGCGGCGCGAAGAATTCGGCCGCGAACGCCCCGGCATCGGCGGGCCGCTCGGCCGCCGTGAACGACAGGCAGCGTTTCAGCACCTTCCACTGGCGCGCCGGGAGGCCCGCCGGGGGCGCGATTTTCATGGCGCGGCGGTTGGCCTCGTCGCCGGGCAGCTTACCGAACGGATGATGGCCGGTGAGCACTTCGTATGCGACGCAACCGAGGGAATAGATGTCGTCGGTCGGACTCGCGGCCAGGCCGGCCAGCATTTCCGGGCTGGCGTAGGAAGGCGTGCGGGCGCGCATGGCCGGCTCGCTCGGGCCGTCGGATGCCGCCACCGACACGGCCAGCCCGAAATCGAGCAGGCGCACCTCGCCGGACGACATGACGTAGACGTTGGCCGGCTTCACGTCCCGGTGCACGACGCCGCGGCGGTGCGAATGCGCCAGCGCATCGGTCAGGCCGCGGATGACGTCGAGCGCGTCTGCGCGGGGCAGCGCATCGGGATAGCGTCGTACGAGCAGGCTGCGCAGCCGCTCGCCTTCCAGTAGCTCCATCACGAGGAACGGCAGTTCCCCGTCGTTGTCCATGTCGAGCACGCGGATGACGTTCGGATGGCTGAGCCGGCGCGCCTGCGCCGCCTCCCGGGCCAGCGCGCGCCGCGCGTCGGGCCGCTGCGCGAATTCCGGCGCCAGCAGCTTCACGGCAACGCGGGAGCCGGCCGGATCATCCGCCGTCCTGCGCCGGTCGCGGGCGCGATAGACGAGGCTGATTCCGCCGCGCCCGAGCAAGGCCTCCAGCTCGTAGCGGCCCTTCAGGATGCTGCCCGGGCCAGGCTCGGGCGGCCGCGCCGGCTGCGGGCGGGGCGCCAGCGCAACGGCGGCGGAGCCCTCGTCCACGGCGGCTTCGGGCAGCGGCGTCGCGACGTCGACGGCCTCGCGTTCGCCGGTTTCCTCGTCGGTCTCCGTCTTGTCGAACGGCAGGTCCACGGTCGCCGGGACGCCGGCCCGGGCGGCCCATTTGCCGCTCGGTTCCCCCTCGCGCCGCGGCCTGGCCGGGCGCGACGGGGCACGCTGTACGGGTGCCGGCTTCGGCGCCGGCTTTGCCGGCGCCTCCTCCTCGGGAAGCGTAGCTTCGGTCGGCAGCGTCACCTGCGCCGCGCTCGGATCCGGCGCATCGAAGACGGCGGTGATGTCGCCAAAGGCGCTGCGCTCGAGCTCTTCGGTCAGAATCGCGTACAGCGCGGCCGACATCCGGCCCTTGGCGTGCATGGCCTCCAGGCGCTTCTGGGCGGGCTCGCGACGGGCCGGATTGCGGCCGAGGTGCACCTCCAGGGCCCGGCGCAACTGGGCAAATTCCATGCGCCCCTCGATGAAGGCATCGATGGCGCGGTCGACTCCCTGGCTCATGGCCGTCATGAATAGCATGAAGCCCGCCCGGGCGGGAATTGCGACGGCCGGTGAGCCATCGGGGCGGCTGCGGCACGAGCCCTACGTGGAAGCTGCAAGGTGCTGAAGGAGCAGTGATTTACGCCGGCCGAGGCGCGGCTCAGGGTTCGCGGTAACCGCTGGCGCGCAGCACGAGCTCGTAATCGGCGGGATCGTTCCTGAAGTACAGTCCACCGCGGCGCGACGAGCTGCTGGGCAGGTAGTCGAGCAGCATCTCGCTGGTTTCGACCGTCGAGCCGCCCCGGTTCAGCAGGCCCTCGATCGTCAGGTCGGCGGCCGCCCGGTCCCCGGCGTTGCGGATCGCGACCTCGACCAGGAACCCGCCTTCGAAGGCCTGCACCCGTTCGGCCTGTAATTCGACCAGCGGGGGCCGGTCGCTGCTCGTGACGCCCTCATAAATGATGACGCCGAGCGTTCCGATGGCCAGCACGGCACCGATGGCGGCGGCCACGGCCTCCAGGCGGCGCCGGTTCTGTTCCTCGTCCCTCCGGGCGCTGCGCCGATTCATGACCGCCAGCTCACACGATCAGGCGCGCAACGGCCGCGCCCAGCGCCGCCGGGAAACCCAGCACGACGGCCATCGTCGCCAAGTCCGCGATGCCCGTTCCCACGGTGCGCTCGAAGGTCCAGAGCACGGCGAGGCTGACCAGCAGGGCGATGCCGTAACCGGCCAGCGTGAAGTGCAGGAACGTCATCCCGAAGCCGGCGTAGTCAGGCCGCTCCTCCTGCCCGGCAAAGCCGACCTGGTACACCAGTACGTGGAGCATCAGCACGGACAGCGCGATGAGCCCGACGGAATGCCGGGCGGTCATGGTGGAGGCGATGAGAACCATCTCCTCCGTCGGCGCCACGTTGAACGCGATGAACAAGGCGCCCGCGGCCATGAGGAAGAGCTCGCCGCCATAGCTGGCGCGTTCCTGCCTGTCGACATCCTCTCCCCCGGTCAGCTGCCGACGCGCAACGACCGCGCCAATCCCGGCCGGCACCGCCTGGATCCCGATGCGGCGCACGATCTCTCCGACGCGCATGTCCAGCGCGATCCGGTCGAGCAGCAGCAGGATCACGGCGGACGTCACGAAGCCGACCCCGAAGGCCACCACCGCGTCCTCGACCGCTTCGCGCGGGGTCGCCGTTCTCTCGAAGCCGCAGTACCACGCGAGGCCGGCAAGTACCGGGAAGGCGCCCGCGATGAAGATGACCAGGCGGTGACGGTCCATCGTCGCGCCGAGGTCCCACATCTCCGCGGTCATGAGCAGCGGAAATGAAAACAGGATGGCGCCACCGAAAGCCCGGCCAAGACCTGTAAGGAATTCCGCCCCGCCGCTGCGTTCCACCGGATCCTGCCGTTGCCGCCCGCATTGCGTCGCACAAGAAGCTTAGGCAACCGCCTGCCGATCCTCTACAGTGGCCCTCTCCCGGCTTACCATCCGTGCGCCCGGCCACATCGGGACGGAGGCGCGCAAGCCGAGGCAACCGGACGGAGGCGGCATGACGGGATCCGCGCCCGGCGCGGCACAGCGCGGGCGACTGCGTCGCGCGCTGGCGTTCGCTGCGCCCCATCGCCGCGCGGTGCTCGTCATCGCCGTGCTCACGCTGCTGGTGGCCACCGTCAACGCCGCTGAGCCGCTGGTGCTGAAGCACATCTTCGACGGCCTCGCCGGCGAGCGCGGCACGCGCGCGCTGCTCGAGGGCGTCGTGATCCTGCTCGTCATCGGGCTGGCGCGCGAGGCCATCGGGGGCGTGACCAACTGGCTCACCTGGCAGACGCGAATCAGCCTGCACTACAGCCTGCTGGAGGCCACCGTCGGGCGGCTGCACCGCATGCCCCTCAACCTGCAACGCAGCGAAGGCGTCGGCGCGATACTCACGCGCCTCGATCGCAGCCTGCAGGGGTTCATCGGGGCGGTCACGCAGCTGCTCTTCAACGTGTTTCCGGCGGTCGTGTACCTGGCGATCTCCATCGTCATCATGCTGCAGCTCGACTGGCGGCTGGCACTCGTGGTCATTGCGTTTGCGCCGGTGCCCGCGCTCATCGCCGCGCTCGCCGCCCCGGAGCAGACGACGCGCGAGCGGTCCCTGCTCGAGCGCTGGGCGAAGATCTATTCCCGCTTCAATGAAGTGCTGTCCGGCATCGTTACGGTGCGCAGCTTCGCGATGGAGGACAGGGAGAAGGAACGTTTTCTGCGCGACGTCGGCGCGGCCAACCAGGTCGTGATACGCGGCGTGGGGTTCGACAGTGGCTTCGGCGCGGCGAGCAACTCCGTCGTCACGCTCGCGCGAATCGCAGTCATCGCCTTCGGCGGCGTGCTCGTCGTGCGGGGCCAGGCGACGCTGGGGACCCTGGTCGCCTTGCTCGGGTACGTCGGCGGCCTGTTCGGCCCGGTGCAGGGCCTGAGCGGCATCTACCAGACGCTGCGCAAGGCGTCGGTCTCGCTGGACGAGGTGTTCGGAATCCTCGACGTGCAGGAGCAGCTCGGCGATGCACCGGACGCTGCGGACGTCACGGCGGTGCAGGGCGCGGTGGAGTTCGACAACGTGACATTCCGCTACGGCCCGCACGGCGACCGGCCGTTGCTCGATGGCCTGAGCCTGTCGGTGGCGCCGGGCCAGACGGTGGCGATCGTTGGCCCGAGCGGCTCGGGAAAAACCACGCTGATGGCGCTCCTGATGCGCTTCTACGATCCGGTCAGCGGCGTCATCCGGCTGGACGGCCGCGACCTGCGCACGATCACGCAGGCGTCATTGCGTCGCAGTATCGGCGTCGTGCTGCAGGATCCGCTGCTGTTCAACGACACGGTGAGGAACAACGTTGCCTACGGGCTGCCGGACGCCAGCGCGTCCGAGGTGGAGGCGGTGGCGCGGGCCGCCAATGCGCACGACTTCGTCCTGCGGCTCCCCGAAGGCTACGAGACGCTCGTCGGCGAGCGTGGCAGCCGCCTGTCGGTCGGCGAGCGGCAGCGGATCTCGATCGCCCGGGCGCTCATCAAGAACGCGCCCGTCATCGTCCTGGACGAGGCGACGGCGTCACTCGACGCGGAATCCGAGGCGCTGGTTCAGGACGCGCTGGAGACGCTGACGAAGGGACGCACGACGTTCGTCATCGCCCACCGCCTGGCAACGGTCGTCAACGCGGACCAGATCGTCGTGCTGCAGGGCGGCCGCGTCACCGAGCGCGGCCGGCACGCCGAGCTCGCGAAGCTCGGGGGCTATTACGCCGCACTCGTGAAGCGCCAGACGCGCGGGCTGATCCAGAACGAGGGGGAGCCGCTGTGACGGCGCGGGTCGCTCGGCAACCTGGGCCGCCGGACGGCGTCCAAATCATGGGAAACTGGCGGCGCCGTCAGAAGTTGTGCCGAACCGACCTCCCGTGAATCGTCGTCCACGGAGCCCCGGGACCCTCTGTCGAAGCTCCCCGCGGCACCCGGCTAGTTTAGGCTGGGTTCAGGTGCGCGGTATTACACTTCCGCATCAGCTGAAAGTCGGCTACATGTTGAGTCTGAAGCGGGACACAATCTCCCGCCTGATCTGCATCCAGTGCGCGGGCGCAGCATTGCCCGGGCCAGGTCAATCCAGAGGAGTCGAACCGTGGCGAAAGAATTTTCACCGTCGAGACGCTCGCTGCTGAAGCAGTCTGCCCTGGGGATTGCCGTTGTAGCGGGCGCGGGATTCATTCCGCTGGCCCGTCTTCGCGCGGCCGACCTGCCGCTGGTTTCGGAAGACGATCCCACCGCGAAAGCGCTGCAGTACAAGCATGACGCGGCGGAATCCGCCAGGAAGGACGAGAGCCAGCTCTGCAACAACTGCCGCTACTACGTGGGCGAAGAGGGCGACGAGTCGGCGGGCTGTCAGCTTTTCCCCGGCAAGGCAGTCAAGGGCCAGGGCTGGTGCAAGAGCTGGGTGCTGAAGGGATAATCATCGGCAGGACCGGACGAACCTCGCGGCCGTTGCCCGTCCTGCCGCTGGCGCTGAACGAGACGGAATAAGGGGACCGGTGGCGTTCCTGCGAGCGCTCCAGCCTGGCTTCGCCCCGCTTTCCCCGACGGCCGCGCCCGGGCGGCCGTCGCTGTCGTGCGCGTTCAGCCCGTGACGTAGCGCTCCAGCTGCTCGATCAGCATTTCCTGTTCGTCGATGACGGCCTTCACCAGGTCGCCGATGGACACGACGCCGATCACCCTGCCCCCTTCCACCACCGGTAGGTGGCGAATGAACTTCTCGGTCATCAGGCTCAGGCCCTGCCGCGCCGTCATCTCCGGCGCGGCGGTAATGACCGTGCGCGTCATGATCTCTTCGACGCGCGTCTCGGCCGAGCGCCGGCCTTGCAGAATGATCTTGCGGGCGTAGTCGCGCTCGGAAAGGATCCCCACGAGCTCGTCGCCGTCCATGACCAGCAGCGCGCCGATGCCCCGCTTGGCCA